>JGI12627J18819_10000558_pt1 | contig 12321 bp, 14 predicted proteins | sample TexAe_OM1H0_M2_FD_18819 | JGI IMG/M metagenome (IMG submission 18819)
CGTACGTTGGACAAATCCGCGGACGTCCTGCCGTCGAATCAGCGGGATGTGCTCGCCGAATTTCTCTTTAAAGAGCTCAATCAAGCGGTGCCGATGACCCGATTCTTCCTGCCGCATACCCTCAAGCACGGCGGCGGAGGCTGGGAAGGATTCACGCAGACCTTCGGCAAAATCAGCGTAGACGCGTTCGTCTTCTTCCTCGAGGGAGATGGCTAACGCGAGGACTTCGCGTTCGGAAAGGGTGTCGAAGCTTTTCATCGCAGACTAGATTACCAGCAGCGCGGAATCGCGTCTCTTTGGCGTCTCGATTTTGCTATAGTTTGTTCTTGAATTGGGGGTCGGTATGAGGCACCTCTCCCTCATTGTTTCCGCCAGCGTTCTGTTTTCGCTTTCGGTCCTGGCGCAGAATTCCGAACCAGGCATGCATGCGCCGGACGGCGGCGTGATTGAGCAATTCAACAGCATTCTGCTTCCTCCGGTTCCACACGCACCGTTTACCAGCACGGTGACAGCCGAGTGGACGAAGGTTTTGGAGGATGGGAGCACTCTCACCGTGCAAAACCATCGCCTGGTGGTGCGGGACGGAGCTGGCCGGATTTATCAGGAGCGACGGCGGCTCATCCCAAGAGATTCTCAGCACGAACCCGACTTGCAGAGGATCGAAATCAGTGATCCAGCGGCCCATACCAAGTATTTCTGCCAGCCTGAAACCCACGTATGCGCGCTTGAGAATTACATTGGACCGGAAACAGCCACGACTCAGCCGGTAGGAACAGAGCAGGACAGTTCGGCACATTGACCCGCGAAGACCTCGGCAAGACTTCGGTTAACGGCGTAGAGGCAGTGGGCACGCGGGAGACGCGGACACTTAACCCAGGTGCGATCGGAAATGATCGCACGATTGCAATTGTGAAAGAGATCTGGTTCTCACCGGAACTGGGCATCAATGTCTCAGTTAAGCGCGTGGACCCGCGACACGGCACGCAGGTCATTAACGTCACCGACATCAATCAGGCCGAACCCGATCCGCAGTGGTTCAAAGTTCCAGCCGGTTACACGGTCTTGGACAGGCGCGCCAAACCAGGCGAGGGCGCGCAGACGATACCCGTTAGACCAAAAAAATAACGCTCATTTCGCACACGAAGTGTTCCCAGCTTCAACCAGGAGTGGCTACTTGGCTGGACGAGCACGGAGGCGCAGGGGATAGCCGTCGTCGGCGGGAAGGAGACCATTCACGCGCACTATCCGCGGGCGAAATCCTGAGCTTAGCGAAGGACCTGTATGTGGTGCCGAAGAAGGGACTCGAACCCCCACACCCTTGCGGGTACATGGACCTGAACCATGCGCGTCTGCCAATTCCGCCACTTCGGCGAGTGACTTTTGAACGTGGCGTTCCTTGCGGGACGCCGTGCAGGAAAACAATCTTATATTCTACAGGCAGGGCGTTCGCTGTCAAACGGACGAGCATCTCACCGAGCGCATTCCGGTATGCGCAATAAGAAATCCCATTCGACAAGATTGGTCGTGGGATTATTCAGTGATGTGCGATCAGCCAAGGATTCGTTCCTTCCCGCGATCACCGGGAGAGAACTGGAACACGTACAATCGTAGGCATAGCCAGGGTTGGTCCCCGGCTGTGGGAGTCGTCATGGCGAATCCGTCGAAGTTGCCGTCCGAAGTGGTCAGCCACTTGCGCAGACTGGCCCACGACCTCAGCAATTCCCTTGAAACTATCATGCAGGCGTCGTATCTGTTGGGCCAGATGGAGCTAGAGCCCACAGGCAAGAAATGGGTGGAGTTGATCGACGAAGCCGCTCAGGATGCCGCACACATCAACCGAGAATTGCGCGAGGTATTGCGAGGATAGCGGAAGGCAGTTCTCAGTTCCCAGTTCTCAGTTGTACGTGGCTGGCTCCCGAATCTTTGGTTTTTTGACTATTCGGAAGGCGCGCTCAACAGGAGAAAGAAGAGACAAAGCCCGGCTGGCGCCGGGCTTTACTTCCTGACCTGAGAACTAAAACCTTAAAAACTGAAAACCGGGAACTGAGAACTACCCTTCCAGCTTGGCGTTCATGGAAATCTTCGCGTTCAGCACTTTCGACACCGGGCACCCCTTTTCCGCGGCCTCCGCGAACTTCTGAAATGTGGCTGCGTCCGCCCCCGGCACTCGCCCCACCACGTCGAGATGACTGGCGGTAATCGTCCAGCCGGAATCAAGTTTCTCCAGACTCAATGTGACGTTGGTGCTGATGCTTTCCGGTGTCAGATTGGCGCTACCAAGTTGGGCGGAGAGCGCCATCGAAAAGCAGGCGGCATGTGCCGCCGCGATCAGTTCTTCAGGATTTGTGCCGGGAGAATTCTCAAAGCGAGTTGTAAACGAATACGGAGTGTTGGAGAGTACTCCGCCGGGAGCAGAAATGCTTCCCTTGCCGTCTTTCAACCCACCCTTCCACACTGCACTGGCTTTTCTTTGCATGGGTCTTCCTCATAAATGAATATGGATTGGATGCCGTCCAGTCATTGTAGACGTTGGTGGGTTCGCTGTCAGGTGGGAGAGTCGAAAGTGAGCGCGTCTTAGATGAAGAATGTGAAATGTGGGGGCGCGTGGTCCGCCTGCCGCCGTTCCGCTTCGGCCGGACCTGAAACAGAGGGAAACGGCAAAAACCTGTACCGCGCCCGCCGACGAACTTTCATTCTAACAAGAGGCGATGGGGCAAGCCATCCGTAAAAACGTGTAGAGAGGAATGAAGGTACCGGGAATGCTGTGCGAGATAGCTGGCGGGAAGAGTGCCACGTTCGCTGATGAAGCACTCTGCGCAATCTTCAGGTCAATTGTTCCGATGGTTGGCGTGCCCTGCTCACTCATTTGGCGGTTCCGGTTCCGCAGAGCCGTCCGCTCGCGGGTCGGACGCGCCATAGTTTACGCCCGTTTTCGAATCATGCAGAACCGCCTGCCCGCGTCCCATGCTGGTCGAGTATTCCCGGTCGACGCGAAAGATGTGGCCCATCGATGTGAGCTTTTCGCGGACCTCCGGCTTCACGCGGGATTCAATCACGATATTGCAGCCGCCGTTTGGGCTCACGGTGAACCGTGGGTTTTCCAGCGCCGCCTGGATGTTCATGCCGTAATCCACAAGGTTCGACACGAATTGCGCATGTGCCAACGGCTGGTTCGCTCCGCCCATGATGCCGAATCCGATGTGCTGATCTCCCTTCTCCATGAAGGCCGGAATAATCGTGTGGAATGGGCGTTTCCGTGGAGCGAGAACATTCGGCGAAGAGGGATCAAGCGAAAACAACGCCCCGCGATCCTGCAGCACAAAGCCCATCCCGCGCACCGTGATGCCCGATCCGAACGATTCATAGTTGCTTTGTATCAAGGAGACGATATTGCCTTCGCGATCCACGACGGAAAGATATGTGGTCTCACTGGCCGGCGGTTTGCCTGCGGCGATCTCGCATTTTGCCTTGGTAGGATCGATCAGCCGAGCTCGCTCCTCGGCGTACTCTTTCGAGAGCAGTCCTCGCACTGGCACCTTCGCGAAGCGGGGATCGGCGTTGTACCGACGAAGATCGGCGTAGGCCAGCTTCATCGCCTCGATCTTAAGGTGCAGCGCGCCGACGCTGGACGAACCTTCTGGAGAAGCCGGAGTAGTCTCCATGATGTTGAGCATTTCGAGAGCAGCCATCCCCTGGCCGTTAGGCGGAAGTTCATAGACCGTCCACCCGCGATACGTCGTCGAAATCGGGTCCACCCACTCCGGAGTAAACAGCGCCAGATCGTCAGCCGCCATGGTCCCGCCGAACTCGCGCGAAGTTGCCAGGATCGCTCGGGCAATATCGCCTTTGTAGAAAGCTGCGGCTCCGTCTTTCGCGAGCAGTCGCAGGGCCGTCGCCAGATCCGGATTGCGGAAGATCTGTCCGACCTCCGGCACTTTCCCATCCGGAAGATAGACCCGGCGGCTTTCCGGGTCCTGAGAGATGACATCCACGGCTTGCCAGAATCCGTGAATCAGTTCCGGCACGGGGTACCCGTGATCGGCATAGTGGATGGCTGGCTTAAAGAGGTCGCCCCAGGGGAGCTTGCCGAAGCGGCCATGCAATGCATTCCAACCGGCGACCGCGCCGGGCACGGTGACGGCGTCAATGCCGAACGCCGGCATTTGGGTAAGGCCTTTTTGCCTCAGATGCTCAAGCGTAAGCCCCTGTGTAGCCCATCCGCTGGAGTTCAACCCATATAACTTGCCTGTTTTAGCATCCCAGTAAATGGCAAAAAGGTCTCCGCCGATCCCGTTCATCATCGGCTCGGTCACTCCCAGGACGGCATTGGCGGCGATGGCTGCATCGACCGCGGATCCACCCTTGGCCAGGATTTGGGCGCCGGCCACGGACGCCTGAACATGGCTGGTCGCGACAATGCCCTCGCGAGTGATCACCATCGAGCGGGCATGAGACCGGTCTTGCGGGTATGCAGCCGAGGTTAAGACCAAAACCACGATCGAGAGTCTAATCAGCATAGAGGACCTTGTGAAGGGCAGTGAATTCCGGGAAAGGATACGTTGGCGCGCTGAAGAGGTCCAGTTCATCAACTAGCTCCCGTGTAGCGCCGGCGTCTCGCCGGCCCTGAGGCAGCCTTCCACCAGCCCTTTCGCGCAACAACAGGTGCCTGCAGGATGCGGGCGCTAAAAAAAACCACCCCGATTCAAGAATGGAGACAAGTGGTTGTCGAAGGATGCTTTTCCGGCAGGGCTGCCGGAAAAATTCTAATGGTGCAAGAAGAAGCCGCTCAGCAGGAACAAAACTTCTGCCGCAAACAACACAATCAGGAATCGTTCGCGACGGCGGGAACGGCGCAGGTCGCGCAGCATGTCGCGTTCCAGATCATAGACGAAGGCTGCTGCGGCCGGATCCGCCGACGCTATCGGCTCCGGCATTGCCAGACCCGGCGATGCGGCGGTGATCACAGCTTTCGCCTTGTCCGGCAGAAAAACCTTCGGCGTGCTGATCACGTTCGACCATGACGTGAGCAGCAGGGCCTGAGACGGAATGATCGGGTTCGCAGGTTCCCACGTGATTTCCAGCGGGGGTAGCTTCTCAGGCGCGACCGCGTCCGCGAGCCCGCGCAGCAACGAGGTCCACCATGGGTGCGCGATCATGTCGCCGATCAACTCGCCAACATCGACCGGTCGTGATTCGAGCTGAAGCGGGGCTTGGATTTCCGGAGAAATCACGTCGCCCAGGTTCGTAAATACAGTGCGATACCAGGGCAAGCCTAGAAAATCCCCGAGCAGCATTCCGAGATTTACGGGTCGCGATGTTAGGTAGAGCGGGGGCAGCCGGTCTGGCAGGAAACGATCCCGGAAGTTCCGGATGAACGATTTCCACAGCGGGCGGGTCAACTCCTCTGGAGCCGACAGGTCGAGTTCTTTGGCGGTAGCCATTCGTTATGGGATGTTCGGCAATTGTGCCCGCAAAAGCACATTTCTACGATATCACTTTTCGGCCGAAATTTCGGCGATGCGGAAAACCTGTATTCGCCGTTGTGAAAATAAACATGGTCAAAATTATCGAAAACTTCCTTGCATCTAGCTCGAAATTTTGCGCTACAATTCGACCCACTGGGTGCGCCCTCGTTCATAAAACATGTGTTGACTATCAAACACGTGTAGACGGGTGTTTTGCGCACGGCCTTCTCCCCAGGAGGTAGTTAGATGTATCGCCCCTATTCCAGCCCCATCGGGGGATCCAGCTCCTCGATGGACGTACTCTCGACCATTCGCGGATTGACTCAAGACTTCTGCATGAACTTCAACACCGGCAACTACGACCAGGTCGCCGGATTATTCGCCTCGGATGGATTGTTCATGGTGCCGCACCACGAATCCGTCGTGGGCCCCAAACCGATCGAGCGCAAGCTGCGCGAGTTTGGAGAGGCCGGCTACCAGAATCTCCGGCTCGAAACGATTCGCGTGGATTCCTCCGGCGATATGGCGATGGAAATCGGCCACTACTCGGTCTCGATCCTTGGCGAAAATGGCCCTGCCAAAGCGGATCGCGGCAAGTACGTAAAGGTATGGAGACGTTTAGGCGCATGGCGTATGGTGGCCGATTGCTGGAGCAGTAATCTTCCTGCCCAGGCGAGCGAACAACCATCGATGCCCGCCGGCGACAAGGTCACGGTGATTTCCAGCGAGGTCCCGAAGTCTGCCTAGTCGTCCAACAAACTCCTCCGGGCCGTCGAGTGCGCCTTCTTGCTCACCCCGGCCCATCCCGCAGCCGTCACCCATGGATGCTTCGCAGGTTTGCCCGAATTGTTCTGCCCAGCTGAAAGAGCACCGCTGCAAGCTGAGCTGTCCGCAGTGCGGGTTTTACCTGAGTTGTTCGGATTTCTACTGATCCATCTTTGGTGTGCTTTCCCAGGAACGCGACTTTTTGAAGCGGCGTAAAATCGAAACATGCGTTATCTGGTAAGGGCGAAGCTGAAGCCGGGTGGAGAACAGAAGCTGCTGGAAGCGATTGAAAACGAGACCTTGGGACAAGGCTCGGTTGCCGAAGGCGAATGTCTCCGCAACATGAAAAGCGCGCGTTTGTGCGCCGATGGAACGGCTCGCTGGGTCGAGGTTTGCTACTGCCCGACGCCTCTCCAGGAGGAGCAGCCCTATTGGGAAGAGCACTTCGAACTTACCAAAATTCAGGACGCTCATGATCGGCGGAAGTGTCGTGATCAAAATGGCTCCGAACCATGGGCGTGCGGGGACTGTGACTGTACGGCGCGGCTTGAAAACAAGCTGGCCGGGACTGGCACGTCGTTCCTGGTGCACCTGAGACGAACCTCATAGAATCTCGAACTTCACGATTGAGTTAAGCGGCCATAGGAATCCGTCGAATTAGATCTTCCTGCTCAGTTTTGTTTTCTGCTCCGATGGTGAAAGCATCGAGTACGCCCAGCGAAAGCGCGTATTTTATGGCGTCGTCTGGACGCGCTCGCAGATCGCCCTGGCCGAGGATCTTCATTCCGACAATCCCTTTTCCAGCGGATTTCATTTCACGCAAAACGCTCACGACCGTGGCAGGATCCGCATCCATGTGCGAGCCAATCGGATTGATCCGCACAAGGTCGACTTCAACCCAGGGCGACTTCGCCGCGGCGCGGAGGGCTTCGATACTGTGACAGGAACAACCGTGTGCGCGAACCAGGCCTTTCTGCTTGGCTTCGGACAGAACGTCCATCACACCCCGATACCGTTCGGTCCAGTCGGCTTCCGTGAGGCAGTGCATCAGGCAGACATCCAGGTAGTCGGTCCCCAACTCCCTGCGAAAACGATCCAGATCAGCGCGGGCGGACTTCGCATCACGGGCCCAGGTCTTGGTGAGGACCGTCACTTTATCGCGAGGTATTTGTTTCAAGGCTTCGGCAACATGAGGATGGCTCCCGTAGGAGTCGGCACAATCAAAGAAGCGCAAGCCGTGGTCATAACCATTCAAGAGCAGCTCCGACAGGCCTTTCACGCCGAGCGCGGTCTGATTGGAGTGATGCCCGGAGCCCAAAGTGCCCGTTCCCATGGCGAGAAGGCTCGTCCGGATGCCGCTTTGCCCGAGCGTAACGGTTTCAGAAGGTGTGAACTTTCGCGGCAAGGCCGGGAGGGCTTGGACGATACGCCCCAAGCCGTGGGAGACCAGCCATGCCGTTCCCATTAGCCGTGCCGAGCCCAGAATGAATTCGCGACGCTTCATGGGATTTCTCCGGTGTTTCTGACGTTAGACGATCTCCCAAGCTCTAAGTTTGTTCCGGATTCCCTTTATTTATTTGCAGTTTCGCGCCTCCAGGGCACTGGGCAACATCCAATTCAGTAGGACCTTGTGCCCGTAACCGGCAGAGGACAGCCGCAAGGTTCACTGATCAAGGACCGCAGCTTGCGATCGAGAATTTCTCTTTTCATTGTGATTGTGCAGTCGATTCTCCTGCTCGCGCATTGGTTCCTCTACGATACCTGGATCACCTTCCGTGCAGTTCCTGATCCCCCCGGCCTCACTGGGTGGGAGATTGGACTGGCTGTTCTATCGTGTAGCTTTATTGCTGCTTCGCTGCTGGCTTTCCGATCCTCGAACCTGTTCGCTCGAATTTTCTATCGTATCGCTGCGGTTTGGCTCGGCATGGTGAATTTCTTGCTCATGGCGGCATGTCTGTGCTGGGCGGTCTATCTTGCGTCAATGCTGGGACGGTTCCATATTGACCGGTCGGCATGGGCTGAAGGTTTGTTCGGTCTCGCTCTGCTCTCGGGTTTGTACGGGGTCCTGAATGCGCGTTGGGTACGGATCAGGCGCATTACGGTCAATCTCTCGAATCTGCCGCCTTCCTGGCGCGGCCGTGTAGCCGCGCTCGTTTCCGATGTTCACCTTGGCCACGTGAATGGAATTGGATTCATGCGGCGCATTGTCGCGCGACTCCAACATCTGAAGCCCGATATCGTCTTCATCACCGGTGATTTATACGACGGAACGAAAGTGGATGCTGCCCGTCTCGCTGAACCGTGGGCAGACTGTTCGCCGCCATGGGGCGCGTACTTCGTTACCGGCAATCACGAGGAATTCAGGGACCGCTCCCGGTATCTGGATGCGGTTCGCAAAGCCGGTGTGCGCGTTCTCCAGAACGAGAAAGTGTTGGTCGATGGTCTGCAGGTGGTGGGCGTAGATTTTCGGGAGTCGGCAAATGCCAGCCAATTCCGGTCGATTCTGAAAAATGCCGGTATTGAAAGAGAAAGCGCAAGCATTTTGCTCTCGCATTCGCCCCATGCTCTGCCTGTGGCCGAGGAAGCAGGTCTCTCGATGCAACTTTCCGGTCACACTCACGGAGGGCAGATTTTCCCGTTCACCTGGTTCACGCACCGCATTTTCGGGGCGTATACCTATGGCCTGAAGCGCTTCGGTGAAATGCTGGTTTACACCACCACGGGCGTGGGCACTTGGGGACCACCCATGCGAGTGGGAACACATCCGGAGATCGTTCTGATTCAGTTCGGATGACGACGCGCGCCCACGATCGTTGCGTCGTTCGCGTTTCGAAGCGTGTCTTTTAATGAGAACTCTGAGGGTCGCGGCGCCAGATCAGGTCTTCCCCTTCGCGGCGATCGACGAATCCTGTGATCTTCCCATTTGCGTCGCGGTGGAAAATCTTGCGCGTGCGAGGTTGGCCCGCAACAAACAGCACATCGCGGGCTTCCACCTGCAAGGGAGTCGCCGCTCGGTCCGGACGGTGTCCGATCAACTGCTTCCCATCCCACTCAATTGTGTAAACAAGATCGGAGCCTCCGGAGTAGCGGCCGACATACTCCTCTAGGCCCTTCGCTGGCAAATTGAGAGCCGGTGGGTCCTTCAGAATCGCGTAAGCGTGCACCATGGCCAGTCTCCATTCACCCGATTCGAGGTGCCACGTTTCCGTCATCAGATAGCGCGCCGAAAGCATCTGGCCATGATAATTCTCCTGCTCGTCATCGGTATGAATGACGGTCGCGAGGTCACCGTCAATATGAGCGGAGTAGGAGCGGATCTGGAGACGGCCCGCAGCGCCCGCGGGCAAAGGCTCAAGTTGCTTCAGGAATTCGGCTCGATCCATCACCGCGCCATTCTCGTCCACGTAGACTGCATCCGCGGTCAAGGCGTGGTCCCAGACTTTGCGATCTCCGGGAGCAATCGCATCCAGCAGCGCTTGATCCTTCGTGCGCAGCAAATCCTCCGTCGGATTTCCCGCAACGGCTCGCAAGGGAAGCAGGAGAAATAACAGAAAAAGCATCATCATGGCAGCTTCAACGATACAGACGGATATGGCGATCAGGGGTTAACAGTTGTCTCGCCAGAATCCCCGCCCAACGAGCCAACCACGAACCCTCCGATTGCACGATTGCGAATCTGTGCCCTTATACTCGAATGCTTCCCCATGTGACGGGAAAGTGAATGACGCGAACAAAACTGACACTGATTGTTATTGTTGCTGTCGTAATTCTGCTGAGTGGACTGTCCTCCTCTTCGCAAGCCCGGCAGGCAGAACTGACAGCCTCATCAGCGGACACAGCTCAGGCACAAGGCCAGGGAATGCAGTCCGAAACGCCATCGGCCTACGAGTACTCACCCTCGCCCGGCCAACGCAGAAAAGCGATCGCCTACTCTTCCGCACACTATCGCCACCTTACGATCGCCAGCCTATGGGCAATCTTCCTGCCCCTTTTCATTCTGCGCTGGCGTTTGGCTCCTCGATACCGGGACTGGGCCGAGCGGGTTTCTCGACGACGCTTCCTGCAGGTACTTCTCTACGCCCCGCTCCTGATCCTCACCCTGGCATTCCTGTCGTTGCCTTTCGACTTGTGGGATCATTCGCTGGAACGTAGCTTCGGACTATCCGTCCAGGGTTGGAGCTCATGGCTCGGCGATTGGATGACGAACCAGATGATCGCCCTCGTTCTGGGAAGCCTGCTGATCTGGATTCTCTACGGTGTGATCCGGCGCAGTCCGCGGCGCTGGTGGTTCTACTTTTGGTTGGCGGCCATGCCGGTGGTGCTCGCGGTGTTCTTCGCCCAGCCGCTTGTGATCGATCCGCTGTTTTTCAAGTTCACGCCTCTCGCCGCCAGCCGGCCGGCCCTCGTAACCAAGCTCGAGGAGGTGGTTCACCGCGGAGGTATGGAAATTCCGCCCGAGCGCATGTTCGAGATGAATGCCAGCACCAAATTGACGGGTCTGAATGCCTATGTCACGGGGTTTGGAGCTTCCAAGCGCGCCGTCATCTGGGACACAACTTTGGCGAAAGCGGCCACGCCGGAGGTGCTCTTTGTTTTTGGACACGAGATGGGGCATTACGTCTTGCACCACATCCCCAAAGAAATCACGATTGATTCCTTATTGCTTCTCGGGTTGCTCTATCTCGGATACAGGGTCTCGGTCTGGATGCTTAGCCGGTGGGGAGCGGGTTGGGGCATTCGCGGCATCGACGATTCGGCGTCCTTGCCGGTGCTGATCTTCGTTTTGACCACCCTGACAGCATTCGCCACGCCGGCGTTCAACGCCATCAGTCGTCATTTCGAGCACGAGGCGGATCGCTTTGGACTCGAGGTTGTGCATGGCATTGTCCCCGACCAGGGGAAGGTGGCGGCGAATTTCTTTGAGAAGAGCGGNGAAATCAACCTGGCCGATCCAAATCCCAGCACTTGGGCGAAAATCTGGTTCTTCGATCATCCGACGCGGCCGGAAAGAGTACACTTCGCCGCAACCTACGATCCCTGGGAGAAGGGGAGCAGGCCGAAGTATGTGAAATAGATACTTCGGCCGCTCATTCGGCTCGGTCTGGCAATCGACTCTATTTCTTGGGGCGTGATTCGGGCGGTACCAGACCAGCCACGCGGTAGTAGACCGCAAGCTGCCCGTAGTGTTCTCCCATGTGCTCGATGAACCCATAGGCGTAGTCGATCACGCGCACCTGACGATTGTCGAAAGGATCGACTAGCATTTCATTCATTCCTGAGTCTCCCTTGGACTTGATCACGTCTGCACCATCAGCCATTGACTTCTTTACGAAAGCAACCAAGTCGGCCTTGGTTTTGTAGTTCGCGCGCTTGGGGTCTTCTTCCGCAGGTGGCTTTTGACCCTTTGCTGGATTGATGAAGAAGTAGTTGGCTCCCGCGGCGTGCAGCAGTTGTTCGGCAAAGCTGCGCTCTGCGGGATTTGGCTTGAAATCATATTTGTCTTCAGGAAAATCCTCAGCCATGGTGGTGAGCTTGCGGGCTACATCATTCCACGATTCGAGCACAGCTTGCGACGGGCTCAATGCGGGTTTCGGAGCCGCGTCCTTTTTCGAAGCATCCTGGGCGCTCGCCGCAAGCGTCGCCAATAGAATGAGTGCCAGCATCCAGCTGGTTTTCGTCATCGTGAATCCTCCAAATTTGTGGTTGCCTTCGGGCCCGCCTATCTTAGTCGTATTTCGATTTTGGCGAAACGAATTACAGCTTCGCCTTGGCATGCCTCCCGACAAGACACAGTGCTCACGTGGCAGAAACTGGGGTGCTTTGCCTGCGCGGGCCAGAAGCTATTTCATAAATCGGTTTTGAGGGCGCGGCTTCAGCCGCGCCGTGCAGAGCCGCATAAGCGTTGGGACTTTAGCCCCTGGGGAGCCGAAAACTTACGCGGTTGGTCCATTATGAGATAGCCAGATAGCTTCTAGGGTGGAGGGCACCACAGGACTTATCTGAAGTGTCGGCGCTCGAAGAACAAAAGCTACTGAAGCTGTTTCTCTCGGATGGCTCTCAGAATGGCGGCTCGGGCCGCGGTCTGGCGGTT
>JGI12627J18819_10000560_pt1 | contig 12308 bp, 9 predicted proteins | sample TexAe_OM1H0_M2_FD_18819 | JGI IMG/M metagenome (IMG submission 18819)
GCGGGTGTACAGTTGACCGGGCATGCTCACAGAAATAGGACAAGTGGAGGCAATCTTCCGCTATCCCGTGAAGTCCATGGGTGGGGAACGACTCGAGGTCGCCAATCTGGGCTGGCACGGCCTCGATGGTGACAGACGGCTGGCATTCCGGCGGGTGGATGATCGCAGCGGAATGCCATGGTTAACCGCCAGCAGGCTTCCCGACCTGCTTTTGTTTACTCCGCACCGCGAAAACGGCGTTGCGAGCGACCTTCCTACGCATATTCGGACGCCGGATGGTGAACGGATGCGGGTGTTCGGGGAGGACTTGGCCAGCGAGGTCGGACGTCGGTATGGGGCGCCCGTGCAGATGATGCAGTTGAATCAGGGCATCTTCGATGAAGCCAGCCTTTCCGTGATCGCCTCCGACACGGTGCGCGAGATTGGACGACTCGCAGGGCAGAGCCCAGACACGCGGCGATTTCGCCCGAATGTTGTGGTTCGTTTACTGCGACCGGCGCCCTTCCAGGAGGACGAGTGGTTGGGCGGCATGCTCTCATTCGGCGAGGGGGACGACACGCCCGCCATCACCGTTACGATGCGCGACCTCCGCTGCTCGATGGTGAACCTTGATCCCGACTCCGCCACTCCGGCGCCAGAAGTGATGAAGGCGATCGTTCGTGCAAACCAGAACAACGCGGGAATCTACGGCGCCGTTACTCGCATTGGTGAACTGGCGGTCGGACAGCCTGTATTCCTCCGCGCGGCGGCGGAGAAGGAGCGTCGTTGATCACGAAACAAAATCTCCCGGCGGGCCGCCGAACACGACGCTGAGGTGCACACGGCAGCGCGGGCGCAGGGCATGTTTTTTCGAGCTATTGGATCGAACTGGCTGCCTGCGAGAAAACAGTATTGGAGTTCGAGCCGATCAAGCGGATCGTGCCTACCACGATTACCAGAATGACCGCGAGCATCACCGCGTATTCGGCTATATCCTGACCTTCGTCAGAATCGAACAGGTTACGCAACAGAGACATCATTATAGATTCACTCCCACGGAGACTCGCCTTTCTACTGCGATTCAACTTGCGCATCCTTGGGCCTGGGGATGCTTTAACGACGCAGGCTGGTTACGCGGCCAGGATTTCACCGATTGACTGGAAACGAATTCTGATCGCAATCAAGCAGTCCAGCCCAAAACCAGTTTTTTGAAGGGGCCCTCTGAAGAGTACTAATACTCCTAAATTTGAGAACTAGGTATACGCCTAAGAATGTATCTTCGCAACAGCAAATTCTTATCTCGTTTTCGGGACTACGCTACCTTCCGTGAGTTGCCCTTCGAGCACGCTCCGCCGGAGTAGGGCTTGAGCCGAGCTTGCGCTCGGCTGGGCAGACGAGGGCGTCTGCCCCTACGCGGGCTTAGCGCATACCGTCGAGAATGGAGCCGACGATTCCGCCGACTACTCCACCTTGGGTGGCTTCCTTCGAGGCCGCGGGCATGTACTCCATGAGCTTGTGCGCGAGCTTCGAGATGGGCAGGGTCTGCAACCAGACTTTGCCGGGGCCGGTCAAGGAGGCGAGGAAGATGCCGTCGCCGCCGAAGATCATGTTCTTGATGCCGGGAACGGTGGTGATCTGGAAGGACACACTGGTTTGGAATGCGCCGACATGGCCGGGGTGCACGCGGAGGGTCTCGCCGGGCTGGAGATCCTTGACGATCAACTCGCCGGAGAGTTCGATCCACGCCGTGCCCAGACCGGTGACGTGCTGCAGCAGGAAGCCGTCGCCGCCGAAGATGCCTGCGCCGAGCGATTGCTGAAAGCCGACGCTGATCTGGACTTGCGGGGTGGCGCAGAGGAAGCCGTGGCGGTGAATCATGTAGTCGTGCCCACGTCCGATTTCGACGGGCAGGATGTGCCCGGGAACCTTGGTGGCAAAGGCCAACTCGCCGCGCGAGCCGATGGCGCGGTATTCGGTCATAAAGAGAGTGCCGCCGCCGGCCACGCGCTTGATCACGCCAAAGAGGCCTCCGCCTCCGGCCATCTGCGTATGCGTGGTCAACTGAATGGAACTGCTCATCCAGGAAAGTTCGCCGGCTTCGGAGATGATGGCTTCGTTGGGTTCGAGAATGAATTCGAGCACCGGCATGGTGGTGCCGACGATCTGCGATTGCATGAGGACTCCTGTTAAGGAAGGTTAGACACGAAAGTATACACGGCAATGTCGCCCTGAAAGGGTGACTTCCGCTATACACAAAGATGTGCTATTCATACACATTGAGGTGGTGACTTTGAGAACTAATATCGAAATTGACGACCGGCTGATGAAGGCGGCCATGCGCCACAGTCGCGCGTCCACCAAGAAAGATGTGGTGGAGGCAGGTTTGCGATTACTGATCGAAACTCACAATCAAGGTTCGATCCGGCGCTTACGAGGGAAGGTGCGCTGGCATGGCAACCTGGGAGTTTCTCGGCGCGGTCGGGTTCGTGGATAGTTCATGGTGATTGTCGATACGACCGTGTGGATCGACTATCTGCGCGGAACGAGCAATGCTGAAGTGCTATGGCTGGATCGTGAACTGCAGCGACAACGTCTCGGATTAACCGACCTGATACTGTCCGAAGTTCTGCAGGGAGTCCGCGATAAGGGAGCCTTTGATCGCGTTCGCCAGGACTTGTTGAAATTTCTGGTGTTTGAGACAGGAGGGATCGATCTAGCAGTCGCGGCTGCAGAAAATTATCGCAAACTACGGGAGCGGGGCCGGACAGTACGGCGAACAATCGATTGCCTGATCGCCACGTTTTGTATTGAGGGCGGGCATCTGTTGTTGCATCGGGATCGGGATTTTGATGTGTTTGAGAGGTGGCTTGGGTTGCAAGTGATTCATGCCTAACAACTGCAGGCATGCTGGCTGGTGGGGACGCCCGCATTTCCACCGTCTAAACTGCGAGCTACGAGCTTTTTATTCCCACTCAATCGTGCCGGGTGGTTTTGAGGTAATGTCGTAGACCACGCGGTTCACGCCTTTGACTTCGTTCACGATCCGGTTGGAAATCGTTTTTAAAACTTCATAGGGGAGCGGGACCCAGTCGGCGGTCATGCCGTCTTCGGAGTGAACGGCGCGGATGGCGCAGGTGTTGGCGTAGGTGCGTTGGTCACCCATGACTCCGACCGACATTACCGGAAGAAGCACGGCGAAGGACTGCCAGATTTTCTGGTAAAGACCGGCCTTCTTGATTTCGTCGACCACGACCTCGTCGCAGTCTCGGAGGATGCGCAGGCGTTCCTCGGTGACTTCGCCAAGAATGCGGACGGCGAGGCCGGGACCTGGGAACGGCTGTCGCTGGAGAATTTCCTCCGGCATGCCGAGATCGCGGCCGATGCGGCGGACCTCGTCTTTGAAGAGCTCTTTCAGGGGCTCGATCAGCTTGAGCGACATTTTCTCGGGCAGGCCGCCGACGTTATGGTGGCTTTTGATAACTTGCGAGGGCCCGCGCACGGAGCGCGACTCGATGACGTCGGGATAGAGCGTGCCCTGTACCAGCCACTCAACGTGCCCCTCTTCTTTCGCGATNCGCAGAGCTTCCTGTTCGAAGACTCCGATGAATTCATTGCCGATGATTTTGCGCTTGGCCTCGGGGTCGGTGATGCCGGCGAGGCGGGTGAGGAAACGCCTTGTCGCATCAACAGGGACGAGGTGCAGGCCGAGTTTGTCGCGGAGGTTCTGCTGGACTTTTTCAAATTCGTTTTTGCGCAGAACGCCGTTGTTCACGAAGACGCAGGTCAAACGAGATGGGCCGGAGCCATCGCGCATGGCGCGGTCGACTAAGACGGCGGCGACAGAGGAGTCGACTCCGCCGGAGAGGGCGCAGATGGCGCGTCCTTTGCCGACCTGCTTCCGAACTTGTTCGATGGTTGAGTCAATAAAGTGCTGGGCGGTCCAGGTGGGCTTGGCGCCGCAGAGATTCAGGGCGAAGTTACGCAGGATGTCTTTGCCTCGCGGAGTGTGATGAACTTCGGGGTGGAATTGCACCGCCCATATGCGTCGCGCGGTGTTTTCAATCGCTGCGACAGCGTTGGGAGATTGGGCGGTCAGGCGGAAGCCGGCGGGAAGTTGCTCGGCTTCGTCGCCGTGAGACATCCAGACGGAAAGAGTTTGAGGCAACCCTTCAAACAGGCGCGAGCCGCAGGCTTCGATGGTGACTTCGGCGTGACCGTACTCACGCTTGTCGGCGGGACGCACTTTGCCACCGAGTGCGAACACCATGTATTGCAGGCCGTAGCAGATGCCGAGTATGGGCAAGCCGAGATCGAAGATGCCGGGATCGGTTACGGGGGCATCCTTATCGTAGACCGAGGAGGGACCGCCGGAGAGGATGATGCCAACGGGCGAGTAGCTACGGATTTCGTCCAGTGAAGCGTTGCAGGGAAGGACAGCCGAGAAGACGTTGAGTTCGCGGATGCGGCGGGCGATGAGTTGGGAATATTGTGAGCCGAAGTCGAGAACAACGATCGATTGTGTTTCCACGGATGAGTGTCTCAGAAGCGCGGGATCGTGTAAAGCAGTTAAGAGCTCTCAGCTGTCAGCCATCAGCTATCAGCCATCGGAATATCGCTGAGGATGGGTTCGTCCTGGTCGACCATGGCTATTTCGGATGAAGTGACGGGACCTTGAGTACCTGGGGGTGCAATCGCGACTGGGACCGCGGGTGGTGATGGAATTGTGGGAGCTTCGAGGATGGCGACGTATCCGGCTAAACGGCCGATGTAGAGGCTGTCGACAAAGGCAAAGTAGGCGAGCGTCAGCAGGAAAACAGCGGTCAAAACAATCGCAAGCGGCACGATGGGAAAGAAGGCGAAGGGAAAGGCCACGACGGAGGTGGCCACGAGGAACAAAACCAGATGCGTGAGACCGAACCAGGTGCCGACGGCGACGACCGGGCCGAAGCGTTCGCGGCAAAGATCGATTGCTGTCGAGAGAGCGGCGAAGGTGTCCTTCCCCTGGCGCACGACGAAGATCGACGCGATCGAAAGGAACCAGCTGATCAAAGACCAGATCAGCCAGAGCGACAAGACGGCGCCGGCCGCTAGAAAGAAGGCGAGTCCGGGGTGGGGATTGGACTTCGTCGAAACGAAGCCGGCGAGGATAGCGGCTCCGGTGGCGGCTGCCCCGGCGGCCAGCGCTAAGGCGGCGCGCAGGAAATGCAGTCCGGCGAGAGATCGGAAGCGCCAGTTGTGGACAGTGTCCGTGGAAACGAGTTCGGAAGTCTCGGGAGCCGACGTTGTGCCTGCAGCGCCGGCGAAGTGCAAGGCGCGTTGTCGAATGTGGTCGAGCAAGGATAACAGGGTGGCACCGCGACCAAGCGAGGCGAGCAGAATCCATAAGAGAACCAGCGCGGTAAAGAGAATGATGCTCGCCAGAGCGATGCGAAGAGCACTGCCATGAAGGATTTGGGAAAAAGCCTTGCCAACAAGCGCCGGTTGGCGCGAGCGCAACAGAAGCATGTCGGTGCGGTCGACGGGCAAGGTGTCGAGGTAGGCAAGGAAGCCGAGGCCGAGCAGGAGGCAGGCGGCGGCTCCAAAGCTCCAGCGCCAGCTGACTTCGGCAAGCGAGAGCGCGGGCCGCCGAAACATGGTGCGGAAGCCCTCGGCGGTCGGCGACCAGGTGGACATGGTTTGTAGGATACCTGAAGCCGTGCTCGGCATTCAGCAGTCAGAAGCTATCTGATACTGGACCAAACGTCTAAGCTTCGCTCCCCCCAACTCTATGCGGTCCTGGACGGCCCGGCTGAAGCCGCGCCCTTTCAAAACTGATTTATGAGATAGCGTCTCGGCATTCGGCACTCGGCATTTCGGTTCGATCACTGGCCCCGACGCTGGCATTTGCTTTCAGAGAAGGTGAGAAATAAGAAAGGTGCACCACGGAATCATGTTTCTAGCATAACAGTGATGAAGTGTTTCGTGAGCGCCACAAGAGATTGGGCGCGTATTTGAATGTGGCGATGAATCGTCCGCGCTCAGGCTTTGCGAATACATGTCGGGGAGCGAATTTTTTTCGCGACTTTGGTTAGCGCTCGACATCCATATGGGTGACGCGTTTAGAAAAGTTTCTGCTGCATTTCAACTTGGCGAGAATTCACGGGGAGTTCTGCGCCCTTAACCATGATCTGTATGAGGTGATCTTTCTATGAAAGCTGTGAGGTATTCGGCTGTACTCGCGTTGGTAGCTCTTAGCTTGAGTTTGAGTGTGTTTGCGAAAGATAAGAATGAAGGAAAGTTTACGTTGTCGGATTCGGCCTTGGTTGGTTCGACGCAGCTACGCCCGGGAGACTACAAGGCGACCTGGGAGGGATCGGGCCCCGAGGTGCAGGTGAAGATTCTGCAGGGGAAGAACGTGGTGGCCAGCGGCTCGGCAAAGCTGGTAGACAACCCGTCGCGGCAGGATGCGGTGACCGTGAGCGGGAGCGCCAGCGCGCGAACTGTGGACGAAATTGATTTTTCGGGTGCGCGCAAAGGCCTGGTGTTTGGGTCGCAAGCGACTGCGCAGAATCAGAGTCAATAAAACAGAGAAACTTGAACGCGGATCAGGCGGGCCGAGAGCCCGCCTTTTTTCTTTGACATGCAAAAGCGGAGAATCTTAATCCGTTCGTGACCGAGCATGTGTAGCGCCGGCATCTTGCCGGCCAAAGAGCGGGCGGGGACCCTTCGACTTCGCTCAGGGCAGGCTGCCCGCCAGACAGCCGCCGGGACGGCGGCGCTACTTTTTTCAGCGCACGACGATATTCAGCAGCTTGCCCGGAACGAATATCTTCTTGACGGTCTGTTTGCCGGCAATGGCGGCTTTGATTTTTTCGTCGGCGAAGGCGCGCTCCTCGACTAAGGCCTGATCGGCTTCGGCAGGCACAAGGACGCGGCCGCGCAACTTGCCGTTTACCTGCACGGGGATTTCGATCTCTTCTTCCTTCGCCAACTCCGGCTCGTACTTGGGCCAAGGCGCGCGCAACAAATTGGAACGCTCGCCGAGCGTCTCCCAGAGTTCGTGCGCGAGATAGGGCGCAAAGGGAGCCAGCAACAGGACGAGGCTGCGTTGCACTTCGGCAAGTAAAGAGAGCGGAATGGCGCTGTCGGCCTGGCTGCTGGCTTCCTCTGCCGCGTAGAGTTCGTTCACCAACTCCATAATCGCGGCGATGCAGGTGTTGAAATGCCAGCGGCCCTTGAAGTCGTCGGTGACGCGCTTGATGGTCTGATGGAGCTTGCGCTGAATCTGGCGCGCTTCAGGCGACAATTGCTTTGGTATGGGCTGCCGCCATTCCGCAGCGTCGGGCCGTGCATTGCGCATCACGTAGCGGTAGACGCGGCCGAGGAAGCGTTGGATGCCCTCGATGCCAGTGTCCTGCCAGTCGAGGTCGCGATCGGGCGGCGCGGCGAAGAGGCTGTAGAGGCGGGCGGCATCGGCGCCGTAACGGGCTACCATTTCGTCCGGCGTGACTACATTGCCCAGACTCTTCGACATTTTGGCGCCATCCTTGATCACCATGCCCTGGGTGAACAAGCGCTCGACCGGTTCATCATTCTTCACTAATCCGAGATCGCGCATCACTTTCGTCCAGAAACGCGAGTAGATGAGGTGAAGAATGGCGTGCTCGACGCCGCCGATGTACTGGTCGATGCCACAGTCGCCGAACCAGTAGCCAACGATGGAGCTGTCGAAGGGCTTCTGGTCGTTACGCGCATCGGTGTAGCGGTAGAAATACCAGGCCGAATCGACGAAAGTATCCATCGTGTCGGTCTCCCGCCGCGCCGGGCCGCCACATTTGGGGCAAGTAGCGTTCACAAATTCGGGCACGCGCGAAAGCGGAGAGCCGCCGGTCAAGGTAATTTCAACATTGTCCGGAAGGAGAACGGGCAGATCCTTTTCCGGAACCGGCACGATGCCGTCCTTCTCGCAATACAGCATGGGAATGGGGGTACCCCAGTAGCGCTGGCGCGAGATTCCCCAATCCTTGATGCGGTAGGTGACGGTGGCTTTGCCGAATCCGTTTTTCTCGGCATGCTCCGCCATTTTCTTCAAGGCTTGCGAGCTGGTGAGACCGCTGAACTCTCCCGAGTTGACCACCAGGCCATCTTCCGCGACGAAGGGGAGTGGAGGATCCATCGCGGTTTCTTCCGTGTCCCCGCCACGAGGAAGAACCACCACACGAATCGGCAATTTGTACTTTTTGGCGAATTCGTAATCGCGATCGTCGTGCGCCGGGACGCTCATGATCGCACCGGTGCCGTAATCCATGAGGATGTAATTGGCGACCCAGACGGGCAAAGCTTCGTGGTTAAAGGGATTTTTGGCGTAGCGTCCGGTAAAGACACCGTGTTTTTCGATGGCTCCGATGTCGCCCACTTCTTTGGCTTTACGCTGCTCGGCGATCAACTGGTCGACCTTCGCGCGAAGGTCGGGATTCCTGGCGATCATATCGGCGATGATCGGGTGTTCAGGGGCGAGCTGCACCGAGGTGGCGCCGTAGATCGTGTCGATGCGAGTGGTGAAGACGGTGATCTTCGAGCCCGCGGGTCCGACGGTGCCGCCTAAATCGAAGTCTACGAGCGCGCCCTCGCTGCGGCCGATCCAGTTGCGCTGCATGGTGCGAACTTTTTCGGGCCAGCCGCTGAGTTTGTCGAGATCGCGGAGGAGTTCGTCCGCATAGCTGGTAATGCGGAGAAACCATTGTTCGAGTTCACGCTGCTCGACGGGCGTGTCCTCGTGGCGCCAGCAATTGCCGTTTACCACCTGCTCGTTGGCGAGCACGGTACAGCATTTGGGGCACCAGTTCACCTTGCTCTTCTTGCGATAGGCGAGATCGCGCTCGTACATTTTCAAGAAGAACCACTGGTTCCAGCGGTAGTACTCGGGGAAACAGGTCGTGACCTCGCGCGACCAATCGTAGCCAAAGCCGAGGCGCTTCATTTGCGCCTTCATGTTGGCGATGTTGCGGAGGGTCCAATCGCGCGGGGGCGTATTGTTGGCGATGGCGGCATTTTCCGCCGGTAATCCGAACGAGTCCCAGCCCATGGGGTGGAGAACGTTGTAACCGTTCATCCACATATAGCGGGCGAGGGCATCGCCAATGGAGTAGTTGCGGACGTGCCCCATATGGAGGGCGCCCGAGGGATAGGGCAGCATCTCAAGGACGTAGTACTTGGGCTTGGTGGAGCGTGCTTCCGCGGCGTAGAGAGCAGTGTCGTGCTGCCAGCGCTCGAACCATTTTGTTTCAACGCGCTCCGGGTGATAGCGCTCGTCGCGCACGGCCGTTTTGTCTTCCTGGGGCATAGGACGGTTCAGGCACGATAAAGATAAACCTATATTCTATAACGTCGACCACTCAATCAGGAGTGCGTTCGCCTCTTATGGAGCGTGCGGAGTCAAACTGGGCCAGCAGCGGGTCGCGCTTGTGCAGACGCTCTCGGAGCTCGGTGAGAGTGGGGTGCGCTGCGAGTTCTTTGATTTCGGCCAGCAAATAATCCGATAGCGACATGCCGGCCAGGGCGGCCCGTGCCTCCAGCCTGCGATGCAGGGCATCAGGAACATTTCGGATCTGGATCATCTTCGACATGCGTTTATGCATACTTTCATATGCGGGACATGTCAATAGCGGCATCCATCCTGGAACAAACGACAAAGAACAAGAGCAACCACCAAGGGCACGAAGGGAGCACTAAGGAACACGAAGAAGATCTCCGTGGCTTAGTCCAGGGCGTAGATGGTGAGTCCGCTAAGCAGCTTGGGATAGAAGTCGGTGGATTTCTGGGGGAGCACTTCGCCGGCGAAGGCGATGTCGCGAACCTGGCTGATGCGGCAGGGATTCATGAGAAAGGCCAGGTTGGCTTTGCCAGAGCGCACGGAGGAGAGGGCTTCGGCCGCGTCGCGCACGTAGGTGAGATTTTGCTGGTCGCGAATCGATTCCTCGGAGAGGCCAAGGACGTTTTCCAGCAGAACTTTATGAAGTTGGACCACATCGAGCGATTGCTGGCGGAGTGAGAGGCCGGGGAACATGGAACTGGGAGCTTTTGGCGAATGCAGCAGCCAAACCTGAGAAGCGGTGGCGGCAAGGATGGCTGTGCCGACATGTCCGGCCTCCCGCAGGATGGCTGTGGCGCGAGCGGCATCGATCGCGGGATCCACGTCCTCGACATTGAAGCAGGCGCGCGCGGCGGAGCGGAAGGATTCTGGTGAGAACGAAGCCAGGCCTCGGACCAAGCGATGCGTGGGAAGAATCGCGAGACCCGGACTGTTCATGTTGACGAAGGTCATCATGACCAGCTCATAAGGGGCCTCTTCCGTTTCGAGCGCGCGTTGCAAGGCNCCGCCGGAAACTTGGCGGGGAGCGCCGACAGGCTGGGCGGCGAGGCGGCGTTCGTTGCGGTAGTTGAGGGCGGTCTCGTAGCGGTGATGGCCGTCGGCGATGATGAGTTTCTTATCGCGCATCTTGCCACGAATGAGTTCGATCAGGCCCGGATCGGAGACGCGCCAAACCCGGTGAAGCACGTCGTATTCGTCGCTGGCTTCGGTGGTGGGTGGCGTGGTCTGAGAGAGCAGAGAATCGATCTCGCCGGTGTCGTTGTAGAGCATGAAAATCTGGCCAAAGTGACAGCGGGTGGAGCGCAGGAGCTGCAGACGGTCGGCTTTCGGTTTGGCGAGAGTCTGCTCGTGGCGAAAGACAACGCCGGCGGAGTAATCCTCGACCCGGCCCAGGGCGATGAAGCCGCGACGCTCGGCAATGGTGGACATGCCGGGAACGCTAAATCTTTGGGAATACACGTAGACCGAGGGCTGAGGGTCCTGCAGGAAGATGCCTTGGCGGCGCCAATCGCTAAAGTAAGTTGCCGCCCGGGTGTAGACATTTTGCCGGTCGTTGTCGGTGGACTCGTGCTTGCCGAGGATCAGGCGGACCAGATTAAAGGGGCTGGCGGCGTAATAGCGATCCTGGCCTTCCGGGGTGATCTTGTCATACGGTTGGGTGACAACTGTGCCGGGATCGACGCGTTGCGGGTCGTAACGAAGAGCGCGGAAGGGGACGATGTGGGCCATTTGAGTTCAGCCATTTTAACAAGTCGTGGGGTGTCGGGGTGTGAGGCGTGAAGCGGCTCGAGCCGCGTGTTTTCGTCGATGCAAAAAGGACAAAATATTGACAAAATACGGGATTTCTCTGAGTGCAGCCGGAAAAAACTGTGATACGATCCGGCGTAAAGAGGTAAGTTATGCCCCGCGAGTGTGGGAGCGGGTCTTCCTCCGAGGCCCAAGTCCGGAACCGCCACTCGGCAGAGTCCAAAACCGAGATCAGAACCATGCTGCGTTCGAACCGTTTCTCCGTCTGGGTAAGTGTGTTTGCCGTGGTCGTGCTGCTAGTTGCTGGTCTACAGGGTCCGATTTTGCGCGCGCAAAACACGGAGGACGATGTTCATATCAAGCCGCGGATCGAGCCGAAGCCACCGTCGGATGGCATTAAGGAACTGGAAAAGGGCTTCAGTCCGCACACGAAGCCTCTGAAGTCCACGGTCGAGCTTGTGCTGGTGCCGGTGACGATTACCGATCCCATGAACCGGCTGGTCACGGGACTGGATAAAGAAAACTTCACTGTCTTTGAGGGGAAGAGTCAGCAGGAGATCAAATCGTTTTCGAGCGAAGATGCGCCGGTGTCGCTGGGAGTGATTTTTGACATGAGCGGCAGCATGAGTTCAAAGATCGAGCGCGCTCGCGAAGCGGTGGTGGAGTTCTTCAAGACAGCGAATCCGCAGGATGAGTTTTTCATGATCACGTTTGCGGATAAGCCTGAAGAGGTCAGCGATTTCACCAATTCGATTGAAGATATCCAGAGCAAACTTGTGTACACCGTGCCCAAAGGGCGGACTGCACTGCTGGATGCGATCTATCTGGGCGTGAGTAAAATGAGGCACGCCAAGTATCCAAAGAAGGCCATGCTGATCATCTCCGACGGCGGCGACAATCACAGCCGCTACACCGAGGGGGAGATCAAGTCGATGGTAAAGGAAGCCGACGTACTGATCTATGCGATCGGCATCTACGATCACTATTTTCCGACGGAAGAAGAGAAGCTCGGTCCGGCGCTGCTGAGCGACATCACAGAGTTGACCGGCGGGCGGGCTTTCACCATCGACAATCCCAACGACTTGGCCGATGTGGCCACGAAAATCGGGATCGAGCTGCGCAACCAATACGTGCTGGGATACCGTCCAAACAACCCAATAAAGGATGGCAAATGGCGTAAGATAAAAGTGAAACTACTTCCGCCAAAGGGGTTGCCTCCTCTCCGGGTTTA
>JGI12627J18819_10000561_pt1 | contig 12283 bp, 10 predicted proteins | sample TexAe_OM1H0_M2_FD_18819 | JGI IMG/M metagenome (IMG submission 18819)
ACAAAATCCTAGCGGTTCGCGGAGCTGGTCAATTCACCGGCGAAATGTCCGTTATTTCGGGGAAACGCTCCCTACTGAAGGCGCGTGTGACAAGAGACGGTAGCATCCTTGAAGTCAGCCGCGAGCGGATCCTTTCTTTGATCGCTAAGGATGCCGAGTTAGGAGATTTGTTTATGGGGGCATTTGTTGCCCGCCGCTTGCTGATGATTCAGTTGGGGGAGGGCAATGTTGTACTTTTTGGCACTAAGAGTTCAGCACGAACCCTCGCGTTGAGAGAGTTTCTCACCCGAAACGCACATCCTTTCACGTACGTCGATATCGACACGGATTCTTTTGCAGACGAGTTGATGGTAAGGCTCGCCGTTCGGCACAGCGAACTTCCTGTCGTTTACTGTAACAACCGCTATGTGTTGAGGAACCCATCGATCGCCGAACTGGCAGCATGTCTTGATCTCAACATCAACACCGACAGGGGTGTGCGCGACGTTTTGGTGATAGGGGCAGGTCCAGCCGGGTTGGCAGCTGCGGTCTACGCATCGTCAGAGGGTTTAAAGACGCTTGTTATCGAGGAATCAGCACCGGGCGGGCAGGCGGGGTCAAGCTCGAAGATCGAAAACTACCTCGGTTTCCCCACCGGGCTTTCGGGGCAGGAGCTTGCCAACCGTTCCATCGCGCAGGCGCAAAAGTTCGGTGCTCAATTGATGGTTGCTCAATCGGTGGTGCATATCGACTCCAGCCGTCAACCGTACAAGGTGGTTCTCGAATCGGGATTGAAATTTGAGACACGCAGTATTGTTATCGCAACAGGTGCACAGTATGCTCGCCTGCCGATTGAGGATGCAGATGCGTTTAGAGGAAGGGGCATCTACTACAACGCTACACATATGGAAGCACAACTCTGCGAGTCTGAGGAGGTTGTCGTCGTGGGAGGCGGCAATTCGGCTGGCCAGGCAGCAGTGTGTCTTGCCCAGTCATCAGCTAAAGTGCATCTTCTCGTTCGATCGCGAAAGCTCTCCGACTCCATGTCTCAGTATCTGATTGGAAGGATTGAGGCGCACCCAAGGATCGAGATTCACTATCTCACCCAAGTTACCGGTCTAAGAGGTGCCGCTCACCTTGAGAGCGTCGAGTGGAGAGATGACTCGCTCGGAGTGAATGGCACCCGTCCCATCCGCCATGTGTTCGTAATGGCCGGAGCTGCGCCACGCACGGAGTGGTTGGCAGATTCCTTCGTACTGGACAAGAAGGGCTTTATTGTCACCGGACCGGATCTTGCTGGCTACGGGGATTGTGCGTGGCCGCTCGAAAGGTCTCCGCTGCTGCTCGAAACAAGCGTGCCAGGAATTTTTGCAGTGGGAGACGCGCGCGCTGGCAGCGTGAAACGCGTCGCTTCTGCCGTTGGCGAAGGTTCAATGGCCGTTCATCTTGTCCATCGTTTCCTTTCGGAGGGTACGGAGCAGGCCGCTCCANGGGCAGTGGAACGGATCGCAATGCCTGCCACTGTCGGCTGAACTACAACTCAATACCGGTGCATTCGAATACGACATGATATGCGAAGACAACAAGGTCTTCAGGAAGACGGTAGTTGCGGCTAATGTTAAGGGGTCGAAGCNACCAGTATTGAGCCGAACTTTGCAGGTNCCTGCCAACATACTATCTATTGTGACGATGATTGTTTTCTTCAGCGCATACGTCTCGGTCCGGGAGTCTCTTCACTTCTGCGGCCGGCTCAAAATGCGTCGAAGCGCCCTAAAGCATCAAGCATCTCAGTTCGGTCACACTCTCAAACTGGGACAGCAGTCCTACTCACTGAAGAGGTAAAGCCATATTGAACGTCGCACCACCGCTGGGGTTATTCTCAGCCCATAGCCGCCCACCATGCGCTTCGACGATTGATCGCGACACGGCCAAACCGATCCCCATGCCTTTTTCCTTCGTCGTCACGAAAGCATCGAAGATCGATTCCGTGTTATCGACTCCAGGACCATTGTCGATCACTTGTATGAGCATCTCGTTCTGATCAGTCACGGCTGCCCGAACCTTAACAACTGGAGGAATTCCACTACCCTCCATTGCCTCGATCGCATTCGATATCAAATTACAGAGCACCTGCTGAATCTGAATCAGATCGACAGAGACTGTGGGAAGATGGCCATCGAAGTCCCAGTCAATGAGGATCCCACGATGATTTGGATCCTCATGTAATAAACGAACAGCCTCCCTTATCGCATCTGGGATGTTTGCTTCGTTCTTTTCGAAGGATTCTCGTTTGAAAAGCGCTCGAATGCGTTGCATCGTCTCATCGGCTGAACGAATATTTCTCAGTATTCGGTCAATCGAAGTGTTCGTTTCGGTTAGATTCGGCGGGTTAGCTGCCAACCAACGCCTGGCGGCCTGAGCATTTCCAAACACAGCCATAAGCGGCTGATTGAGTTCATGAGCGATCGATGCTGAGAGCTCGGCTACAGTTGCAATGTTCGATGCCCTGGTGAGTTTCATGTGCGTGTCCCGAACGTGGTCTTCTGCTCGTTTTTGTTCATCGATATCCACCGAGAGGCCATACCACTGAATAATATTGCCATGAGGATCTCGCAAAGGTTCACCCATCGCGTGATGCCATCGGTATTCACCATCTGCGCGTCGCAAACGGTGTATTGCGTTGAATGAGCCGCCGGTTTCGATCGCCCGGACGAATACCTTCATAGTCTCCTCTCGATCATCGGGATGAATGAGGCTCGCCCACCCGCGATTAACGAATTCTTCGAAAGAGGACCCGAAATATCCAAGGAGTCTTTGAGAGAGATGATTTGGTTCTCCATTCGGCCACAATGACCAAAGCATTGAGGGAATGGTTTCGATAATACCAACGAGCTGATGCTCTCTCGTTTGAAGAGCGTGTTGAGTCTCCTTCAATGCATCGATGTTCGTAAGTGTCCCGTACCACTTAACGACGTTGCCTCGATCATCACGGAGAGGGAGACTGCGATACAGGAACCAGTGATAGCTTCCATCCGCGCGCCGGCATCTTAGTTCGTGCTCCACGGGCGCTCCGGCGGCCAATGCGGCCCGCCAATTTGCCACCACTCGGTCGAGGTCATCGGGATGTATTGCTCCCCCCCATCCCCAACCCAGCCCCTGTTCTTTGGAGAACCCGGTGTAATCCAGCCAACTTTGACTTATGAAATCTACCGATCCGTCGGGCAGAGCCGTCCCTACATAGGCGGGGATTGTCTCAACAAGAGTGCGGAGCTCCCTCTCGTTGCACCGGAGTCGTTCCCCAGCCTGCTTCGCCTCGGTTATATCGATAACCGCCCCGGCAAACTCGAGGTCAGCGGAATCCGTTCCCACCGGCCTCGCCAGAACACGAACATACTTGATGCGATCGTCGGGAAAGCGCAAACGATACTCGCAATCGATGGCGCCCCCGCTGGTAGAAGCTCGTTCTACGATCTCAAACACCAAATTACGATCCTCGGGATGAACGCGTTCCATGATCATGTCGAGCGTGATCTTCTCCGCCGGATCGTATTCGAAGATGCGGTATGTTTCATCGGACCAGACATTCTCTCCGCTGCCTGGTTTCCATCCGAAACTGCCTGTGTGACTCAACCTTTGGGCTTCCGCCAAATAGGCTTCGCGGCGGCGGAGTTCCTGAGTAAGGAGTTCGTGCTCCGTTAGATCTATGGCGTTGCCTACAATTCCTTTCAGGATCTCGTTTTCTATAACAGGGGCACCGACGCAACGAATNTGCCTNACTTCGCCGTCAGGCCGCACAATGCGTTTCGTGACATCGCATCCTGACCCTTCCGNAAGCATTCGCTTGATGAGCGATCTCATGAANTCACGATCGTGCGGATGGACGCGTGCAAGGTATTCCTCAAGGGTAGGGGCGTCTTTTGTCGGATCAAGACCGTATATCTGAAACAGTTCACGCGACCAGTAGTCGAACCCGCCGGCAGGGTTAAAAAACCAGTTGCCGATGTGAGCGAGGCGTTGTGCTTCGGTCAGATAAAACTCGTTTCTTTGCAGCAACTGGGCGTGCGTCTGGAGCTCTTCTTCGGCTCGCTTGCGNTCCTCAATATCGATGCTGGAACCAATCCACTTGACGACAATTCCGTNCGCGTCCCGCAGTGGTACTTTGAGATGGAGCATCCAGCGATACNCTCCGTCAGCCCGCCGCACTCGCGATGTTTCCTGAAAGGACGCNCCTCTGGCAAAAGATTCGCGCATCCTCCGCACGAAGTGNTCGACCTCATCCGGATGAATACAGGAAATCCATCCCCATCCCAACAGCTTCTCCAATGGCTGCCCGGAGAAGTCAAGCCACCTCCGATTAAAGAAGTCGAGGTATCCCTCCGGTCGCGCCGTGTGAATTAGCGCGGGAGCCAAGTCTATGATCTGACGAAGACTCAGGCTCTGATCATCGACGGAACTGTTCGCGTCGGCTCCCATGGTGCACATGGTACAACTCCAAGGAGTTACCCGGCGCTGTTTTTAAGGTGTCCCTCAAGTGTGAACGCGGAATAGTGGCCACAGATCTGCAGCCGCACCGCCTAAGATCATCTGCGTTTGCGATCGAGCGAAATGATGGATTGAAATACTGTCCGCCCAATCCATTCCAGTGGTCTGGATCCGGCAACGCCGAAATCGACTTCTCCAATCGCACGGGGACTGATGCACTTTCGTTCATCGATGTGATTGGAGACTCGTCCCGTACGTACAAGGAATATGTAATTTCCTCATCCCTTCGCAGTTGCTACTATCACGCTGTTAGAAGTAGCTGAGGTTCCTCGACTACGTGAACTCCAACGGACGCTGGGACGAACGGCCGCGCCGAAGCTAATAATCCTGAACCGTTAGCGATCCCCGTTGCCCGACCCTTTACCTGCAACGCGGCCAAATCATTAGCCCGAAGGTCGCTTCTGTTGCAGGAATAAAGGTTCAGCCTTAGGAGGTACGCAATGCGTGCTGACTTAACGTTTACGGCTCTAGCCGATGAATCGAATCGCTATCAACTCACCAAATCTGTAGCGAAGGTAACTCGCATACTGCATCGCCCAAACACGCGTGTGCAGGATACGATGAACGAGGCCTTCAAATGGCTCGGCTGCTTCAAACCAGGAGCGGCCGAAGCCAGCATTACACGGAACGACTCTTCAGTCCCCCCGCCAGCGCCACCTCGCGATCCCGCTTTCGATCAAATACCGCCCTCTCCATGGAGAAGCTAGGAGTGTCAATATGGCAAGCTCATTTGCGCCTGTATCTCTTAATCCGACACCGAGTGCAACATTGTGGGGCATCGTGCTGTTCGAGCATCTGGATGAGTTCGCTACTTTGGCATGGTATCTAGTTGCCGATGGCAAACTCGTCGAAGATACATTCTCGCGCACACTGACGAAGCTGGATACGATTCCATTTGAGGCTTCCATTCCGGCACTCACCTACAGTCAGGCTCGCGATGTACTCATTTCTCAGGCAATTGCAGTAGTCACGGACATGCGTACAGAGGAAGCTGGAGACTGGTCCATTGAACCGGATTCTATTGGCAGATTGCCCGATCTTGCCCGGCTGGCCTTCATCCTGAAAGTGATCATCCGCTCGCCTGAATTTGAAATTGCGAAGCACCTTGGCGTGTCCCCACATGTGGTGCAAACGCTAGTCGAGTACGCGATCGATCGCCTCAGCGTGGCTTCGCCGGTCGCGGCGATGCGAACTCCTCATCAAGTATGGGTCTCGTATGCCTTCGAGAGCCGAATTGAATCGAGCGCGGTTGCCACTAAGAATTTCGTCTCATGACGGCCCGGAGCGACTCCTGGGGCCCGCATGAAGGAGACAACGCTATGGCACGAATCATTGAGTTTCATATACCCGCGGACTCCGGCCAACAAAATAAAGTGCATACCCCAAAAGCAACGCGGAAGGCTGGTCGTATTCCCGAGTAATCTGAAAAAGCCGGCGTGAGATAGGTCAGTTCTCTCGTCGAGAAAAGACTCAGCAAATGAGCACACAATCGATGGTTCCTGCTGCGATCACCGATGATCGTGTTTTTATCCGATGTATTGGTGACGATACGGCATTTCTAATCGGTACCTATATTGATGTACTTGGAACATGTAATGGGAAATGCATCGCGATCCTCGCTACGATGTTATTCATCACGATATGGAGGGATTTTGCTCCCGCACCCTCTACCGAGCTCATGCGAGTGGTCGAGTTCGATGTCATCGGCCGGTCCGGGTACGACCATGAAACGTCCAGAGTGGCTAGGCAATTTTGTGGACCCCAGTGCTAGGAACGCGTGGTTGGAGAGAGTTCGTGCGCGTGCTCAATAGACTCGTCGAGTTTGTTGGCAAGGTAGGCTGCTTCAGCCTTCGTGTGCTCGCTGATTGCTGGCGGCCGCCATGGGAGATTGCACAACTTTTCCGCCGACTAGCCGAAGTGGGCAACCGATCCATTTCGCTCATCGTAGTCTCAGGCTTCGCTTTAGGAGCCGTGATGACGCTTCACACCAGGAGCACACTTGTGTCATTCGGCGCGACAGCGATGATTCCTGCCGTTCAGGCGGTGTCGTTCTTCGTCGAGATTGGCCCCCTCGTTGCCGGTCTGCTCCTGGCCGGGCGAGTCGGATCGGGAATCGGCGCGGTTCTTGCCAACATGAGAGCCACCGAGCAGATAGACGCAATTGAGTCACTCTCTATCGATTCATTCAAGTTTCTGGTAGTTCCAAGGGTCCTAGCCTGCGTAATTGCGCTTCCTCTCCTGACGCTGTTCATGGATTTCTCGGGTCTTTTAGGAGGCTTCCTGTCAGAGGAGTTCTCTTCACATATCGGGCTGCAGCTCTACCTTAGTCGGGCATTCGATGGCCTTCAGTGGTCGAACTTCATCGCGCCGACTCTCAAAACCACCGTTTTTGGATTCATTATCGGATCGGTATCATCCTATTTCGGATACACCACCGACAAAGGGGCACAGGGGGTGGGCGAAGCCGCGACCAACAGCGTGGTCGTCTCATCATTGCTCATCATTTTGGCCGATGTGCTTCTCATCAAGTGCATTTTTTTTCTTTTTCCGGATACGGCCATATGAGTGCAAACTCTCCTATCGCTGTTGAGTTCAGGAATGTCATGAAATCGTTCGGAGAGAAACGTGTCCTAAACAATGTTTCGTTCCAGATAGAGCAAGGCGAGGCGGTGTGCGTTCTCGGGCGAAGCGGTACGGGCAAGAGCGTTACGCTCAAGCTCATCATGGCATTGATGCGTCCAGATTCCGGTGAGGTATGGGTTGATCGCGACAATGTGGTTGGCATGGCGGAACGGGGGTTATCCGTAGTTCGGAAGAAGCTTGGATATCTCTTCCAGGACGCGGCGCTTTTCGACTCACTCACGTTATATGAGAACCTTGCTCTTCCGCTGAAGCGTCTGACCAATAAATCCAAGGGCGAGATAGAGAACGTCGTACACCGTACATTGACCGATGTGGGCCTTGGAGCTGACGGAGCGAAATATCCCTCGGCGCTTTCGGGTGGTATGAAGAAGCGGGCTGGGCTGGCGAGAGCTCTCGTACTCGAACCGAAGATTCTGTTGGCTGACGAGCCCAGCAGCGGGCTGGATCGGATTACAGCATCCGAAATCGACGAGCTGCTAATGCGCCGGAAAGCCGAGCACGGGACGGCTCTGATTATCGTGACCCATGACGTGCATGGAGTTCACAGAGTTGCGGACCGTGTGGCAGTGCTGGACAAGGGAGATCTCGTCGCGTTCGGTTCGGTCGCAGAAGTTAGCCAGAGCGAGAACGATGTCGCTCGCAGACTCATCACGGAGTGAACCAATGTCTACACGCTATTTTGTCGTAGGACTCTTTATTATCGCGGGTTTGGCATTGTTCGCTCTCGGGATCTTCCTGGTGGGGAATCGCCACGAAGCCTTTTCGCGACACCTGAACCTATACACGCAATTTACTGATCTCAACGGTCTCACCAAAGGGTCGAAGGTGAGAGTAGCAGGTATGGATGCCGGCGAGGTCACGAAGATCGACGTCCCCGGCTCACCGAATTCTCGGTTCCGAGTGCAGATGAGGATCAATGAGCAATTACACGGGCTCGTCCGAACAGATTCGATTGTAACGGTGGATACGGAGGGCGTCGTCGGTGACATCTTTTTGACGATCCATCCTGGAAGCCCAGGTGCTGCCATGGCACCCGCCAATGCGATCCTTCGAAGCAAGCCTCCCGTCAACATCTCTGATCTCCTTACGCAGGGTTTAGTGGTCGTGAACGACGCAGACAGCACCTTGAAGCAGGTGGGCGGCAAGCTCAATGTTGTTTTGGATGGAGTAAATGGCGCGGTGGGCAACGCAAATGACATCCTGGTCGGACTCAAACAAGGACGCGGGACGGCAGGCATGCTTCTCAGCGATGAGAAGATGGCAGTTCAAGTCCGAGATACGATGTCGAACGTACAATCCGCGACCTCGAACCTGAATCAGGCTTCCGTTCGCGTGAACGGGTTGGTGGGTGATATCGATCGACGTCAACTTCCTCAGAAGATCGACGACACCATGACACAGATACGCTCTGCATCAACCGAGGCCAACACGACGATTCAACAGGTGCACCAGACGCTGAATGAAGCTCTAGCGCCGGATGAAAATGGAGTCACTGCAGGACAGAACATCAGCCAGAGCTTGACGAACGTCAATGTGGCAACGGGAAACATGGCCGAAGATACCGAGGCTCTCAAACATAACTTCTTTTTCAAGGGATTCTTCAAGCATCGCGGCTACTACAACCTCTCAAGTCTGTCGCCAGAAGAGTATAGACGCGACAAGCTCTTTACAAATACCAGCGATCAGCGTTCGTGGCTGCCTGCCGANCGTCTCTTTCACGATGGAGCTCACGGCTCGGAAGAGGTGTCGGGGGAGGGCCGGAAAGCGATCGATGCTGCTATCGCATCTTTTGGCGATGCCGTCTTCCAGCAACCTATCGTGATCGAGGGATACTCGGATGCAGCTGATCCAGCCGATCAGCTAGCCCTCTCCTATACCCGCGCTTCCATAGTCCGAACCTACTTGCAGGCCAGATTTCCGTTTTCTTCAAAGAATCTTGGCGTAATGCCCTTGGCCTCTACACCGCCACCGGGGCTCGGGCATGAACACTGGTCCGGCGTCTGCATTCTGGTAGCAAAGAAAAGCTAAATGGCGTTCCTTAGACATGCTGAAGGTGAAAAAAGACGAAACAGCTAGAAGCTGATCTTCAGAATCCGGCCATTGTTGCCGACAAACCATCCGGCTTCCGGATCCGCAAAAGCGACAGCCCAGTAGCCGCTGACTTGCGGCAGCTTGAACCAGGTTTGCCCTTCATCCGGAGTCCAAGCGGCCGCGCCGGAGGTGAAGTTCGGCTTAGTTTCGGTTGTAATCACGACGGTCCGATCGTGTTCATGGCCGAAGTGGCCTTGATGGCTCCAATTGTCGTGGCGTTCAAGTCCACTCGCATAGGCGAGACAGAAGATCGCTCCTGGGATGGGAGGCTTCTTGGTTAACCTCCATGTTTGGCCGCCATTATCCGACGTCGCGGCCTGGGCTGAGCTGTTCGAGGTCAAGTCGCCGCCGCCCACAATGCCATGCCACGGATCGCGGAACGCCACGGAGAAGCCACCTGCGTTCGGGTTGCTTGCGAGGGGAGTGTCGTATGCATTCCATGTGTCGCCGCCATCGCGAGTCGCCAGGATCCGTGCGACGCTTGAGCCGCCAGTGGTGATCCAGGCGTCCTGCCATCCCAGTGTCGTGATGCAGGTTCCGCTCGAGGAGAATGAAGCTTCTCCGGACAAGGCCGGCGGCATATTTTTGGCGATCGAATGCCAGGTCTTGCCATTGAAGGTACGAATGTCCGGAAAGACTCCGTTAACCGAATCGCTATGCGTTATGCCACGGTTCGGCGTCCAGAAGGAGAAGCAGTCGTAGAAGGCGTTCACTGTCGTGTTCTGAAACTGAATGCTCCAGTGCGCGCCGCCGTCTTTCGTCTTGTAGATGCGAAAATCTCCGGTGTTGTTCCCGATGGACATGAGATAAGCCACACGGTCGCTCACGCCTTGCACATCGCGGAATTGCAGGCTTTCGGCTCCCGGCACGACCCCGGATTTCCAGTGCGAGCCGCCATCGGTCGTAACCACGTACGTGCCTCCGGCTCCCGCTGCCCAGACGACTCTGGAGTTCACTGGACTCACGGCAATCAGCAGCTGCGTCGTGCCGCTGTGCTGTGGAACGAAAGTCGGTTGATGACCTTTCCATGTGTCTTCTGTATAGCCGGCGGTGACGGCGGTGGCTATCAAGAGAATGAGCAGCAGCGAACGCTTTAACATAGACTTCCTCCCCAGACCGGCATTTCGAGCGTGGTGAAGTATAGGAACGGGACAGAAGCCGCGTCAAATAGGGCCACCTGACTCGTGAACGAGGCAATGCGCGCAAAAAGAGAATTAGCAGTCCGGATGGACGCTGCGTCGGCATGAATATAGGACGCGCTCAGAGGTGGATCGCTGAGCACTAATGGCCAGAGCAGCTCTCACCGTCATCCGACGGAGCCTTGCGCTAGCCGCTGTTCATGAGTCGAAACGAAGAATAGAATCTTCTTTGCGCGGCCAGTTTCGGTCGCCATCACGTACGCTTCATACCTCCCAGACATTTACCTAACTGGACCTTGTAGCTATGCCTTCCGTTCAAAAACTCGACACACACCACAAAGCGCTCACCGTCAATCTTGATCGATCCACCTTCGGTTCTTTTGCCGAAATCGGCGCCGGCCAAGAGGTCGCACGTTGGTTCCTTGTGGTAGGAGGGGCTTCCGGTACCGTGGCGAAAACCATTTCCGCCTACGACAAGGAAGTCAGCGATGATCTCTATGGCGCCGGGTCGCGCTACGTATCCAAACAGCGACTCGAGGCGATGCTCGACAACGAATGGACCCAACTGCTCACGCAATTAAGCAAAACCCGTGGGCCACAGACTCGGTTCTTCTGCTTTGTTGATACGGTCTCTGCCCGTAACTTCGCCGGAACCAATGACGCACATGGCTGGATCGGTCTGCGGTTCCAGTTGCAGCCCGGTGGTCCTCCCAACGACATCCTGCTGCACATCAACATGCGCGATCCTTCCAATGTCCTCCAACAGGAAGCGATCGGTATTCTGGGCGTCAACCTCATCTACGCTGCGTTCTATGAGGCGCAAGTCAAAGAATCATTTCTGGCAAGCCTGGCAGAAGACGTTGTCGGCGAGCGAATCGAGATCGACGACGTGGATCTTCACGGCACAGCATTCGAAAGTTGGGATCGCCGTGCCCTGCTGGTCCACTTGGTTCGTGCAGGACTCGCAGAGGCGGTACTTTTTCCCGCCAAGGGCTCCACTGTTCCCCCGAACGAGGTTCTCCACAAGAAAGCCGTCGTGCTTGCACCGGGATACTACGGCCACACCGATTCAGTTCACTCGCATGTTCATTTGCAATTGTTGACTTCGGGAATTCAAGAACTTCAGGCGGACCTTGGGGAAACAAAATCGACGCCCGCTGGCTTTTTTTGCCTAAACGTTGCTCCATTCAGACCGGACGAACCAGCCCCAGAAACTCCCGACCTGCTTCGTCGCATCGATGCGCTACTAGCCGTCGGCGGCGATGTGCTGCTTTTTCGTAAACCCGAGCTCTACCACATGACAGCTCTCGTAAACCGCCATACGCAGGCACCTGTACGCTTCGCCGTCGGTCTTTCCCTGATGATTCGAGCGTTTGAAGACGTTTACGGCAATCTCCAAGGCAGTCTTCTGGAGGCCCTCGCGCGTCTCTTCGCTCAGAATGTTCGCATCTACGTTTATCCAATGACTGCCGCAGATCTGCAGGAATGGCTGAAGAGTGCTTCCGCTCACGGTTGGGAGTGGAGTGAGACGAATGGATGGGTTTCGGCAAGCCACCTGCGTCGCGCGCCACCTCTCGGACATCTATTCGACTATCTGCTCGCCAGCAACTTTCTTGTTCCTATGCCAGTCCCCGTCGAGGCATGAGAGCCTAAAGATCGTTCTCAACTGCGAGAACAGGGCAAGGCACGTTTCCAGAAAGAAGCAGCTCGATTTGATAGTCGGCGATTATGCAACAAGTAAGAAATGACGATGCTTTCTCCTGATCTCTGGCTGGTCGGCGGATCAGAAACACACACTCTTAAGAGTTTGAACCGGGAAGGGAATGCTCTGCCGGTCTTGACCCTCGTCGAGACGCTCACATCCGTTTGCCACCTGCGGCGATGATGAC
>JGI12627J18819_10000562_pt1 | contig 12282 bp, 5 predicted proteins | sample TexAe_OM1H0_M2_FD_18819 | JGI IMG/M metagenome (IMG submission 18819)
CGCCAACCCGCCGACAATCACCGCGAGGAAAACAAAGCTCACTGCGAACCCGCGCCAGAAATGGTGGAGGTGCGAGGCCGTGTGCTTCACGTCTTCCGAAAGATTCGACGGTGCGGCTATCGCCTCCTGCGTCGCGACGGTAGAACCTTCCTCTTTCGCAGAAGCCGGCTCGTGGAACTGCGGGATGTATCCGCCGGCCTGAAGAGAAATACGTATCTCATGTTCATGGCCAGGCGTTTGGTAGTACTGAGCAATCCTTTTGCGAATCTCCGCCGCAGTCACGCGAACGATCGGGTCCGAGGCGGTATCGTAATCCGCCTGTCGCCCGAAAATTTCCACTCCGAGCGTGCGCTCTTTTAGTTCGTCTTCCTGCCCTGCGAGGGTTTTTTCGATTACGTATCGAAGGAATGATGGAAATCTTCGGCTGTGGCTGAAGAAGGGACTGGCGAGAAGCCGCTCCAGCTGTTCGTGGATCGCCGACCTCTCCTCCTCACTGAAAACTGCATGAGTTCCCACCGACGATTCAGCCAACATATTCCAACATAATGGTGCAGGGTGCCTTGCGACTTGGATTATATACAACGTCAAAAATCTCGATCGGCCTCAATCGGCATCCCCCTCTAAGTAACAGAAAATAAACAAATTCCGCTCAGAATTTACCTGATAAGAACCTCCTGCCTTATCCGCAAAGACCTTATCAACCCATAAATACGGTCCCTATAACGGTCGCGCTTGAGAAGAGTCTGCTCTCCACTCTGGATTGCAAGACGACTGGGAACACCAGGCAAAGCTGTATCGATGTTCGAAATTTTGGAGGCTATCTTTGAGACAAAAAATATTCACATATGCCAGCGGCTGCCTGATTCTGCTCGCCTTGNTACTGAATGGGTCGCTGGTCCATGCGCAGTTGGCAGTCACCACTGCGACACTCAGCGGTTCGGTAACCGACTCCACGGGCGCAGTGGTGCCGCAGGCGATGGTAAAACTCAGCAGCGTGCTGAATGGTGTCAACCGAAGCTACACCACGGATGCTGCCGGGCACTACACTTTCAGTCAGCTTCCGCCCTCGACCTATATTCTGTCGATCGCGGCACACGGTTTTGAAACTTACCAGCAGACCGGAATCGTGCTCGACGCCGGTCAGTCTGCGACTCAAAATGTGGCTCTCGTGGTTGGCGAAATCAGCCAGCAGGTTGTCGTAAATGCGCAGGCTTCGAACCTCAACACCGACAACGCCAACATATCGGCAAACATCGATTCCAAAGAGATCGTGGAACTGCCGCTGAACAACCGCAACATCTATGGCCTGATCACGCTCAACTCTTCGGTGAACAATACCTCTGAAGGCCAGATGCTGCTGGGCGGGGGCAGTAACAGTACAGATAACGCCGATCAGGACATCTCTTTCCTTAACTTCGCCGGCGGCTTCTTTGGAACCTCCGGCTACATGCTCGACGGCTCATGGGACACTGATCCGGAATGGGGCGCTGTTATCTATGTGCCCTCAGTCGACGCCGTTCAGGAATTCAAGATCCAAAATAACTCCTTCACTGCGCAGTATGGTTGGAGCACCGGCAACGTGGTGAATGTGGTCACCAAGTCCGGAACCAGCTCTTTCCATGGCGACCTTTACGAGTTCTATCGCAACCAGAATCTCGACGCGAATCAGTGGTTCGCCGACCACAACGATACTCCCATTGCCAAGCTTGACCGTAACCAGTACGGTGTGTCGGCCGGAGGCCCTCTTTATCTCCCAGGGATCTACAAGCAACGCGAGAAGACATTTATTTTCGGACTCTACGAGCATTTCAAGGTGACGACGCCGACGATTGCCACCTATACGGTTCCGGACTCCAATTTCCGTAACGGAGACTTCTCTGAAATTCTTGGTTCTCAACAGGGCGTCGACGACCTCGGCCGTCCGATTTACGCGGGACAAATTTACGATCCGCGAAGCGCACGTCAAATCACGGTGGGTGTAACACCCGGCGCAGTCAACAGTGATGGACAATGCAATCCGAGCTGCTATATCCGCGATCCCATTCCGGGCAACGTTCTCAGCAACCTTGCCGGCTATGTTCCCGATCCTGTCGGCGCAAAGCTGCTGAGTTATTACCCCAACGCAAGTAAATCCGGACTATCAAATAACCTGATTGTTTCAGGATCGGCGCCCGCCGTTTCGGACGAATATCTGATCCGTGTGGATCACAACATCTCCAATTCGGCCAGAGCGTACTTCCGCTATTCCTACAAAAGCGAAACCAAGACGGGAGCAGCGGCGAACTGGGGAAATAATCCCGCCGGTCCCGGCAACCAGCGGCCCAACAATCGCTGGGGCATGTGGGCAGGGCTATCACAGGTGTTCAGCCCAACCTTCACCATGAACATTGCAGCGGGCGTTCAGCTCTGGCATGAGACCTCGAACAATCAGTCCTTCGGATTCGATCCTTCGGGAGAACTCGGTCTTCCGCCGTATGTCTCGCAGACATATCCGCTCTTCCCGATTGTTGACGTCGGAAGCCAGTCTCCTCTTGGCCCCGGCGCGAACGATCAGCAGGCAGTCACAAACCATGGCCCCAATGGGTCAGTTGCCGTGGACTTCATCAACGTGCACGGAAGGCACACGATCAATTTCGGATTCATGGGAGTTGAGCAGCAGGACAGCCAGCACAATTACTTCCAGGACACACTGCAGTTCAACGGCGACTTCACAGCAGGTCCGAATCCCTCCCATGGATCGGGCATCGCCAGCGGCAATGGGGTTGCGGAAATGCTGCTCGGCACGTTGGATTCAGCCGGTGTGGGAACCGCTTACAATCCTCTCGTTTCTAACCATCTGTTCGGAACCTACGTACAGGACGATTGGAGACCGACTTCCAAACTTACTCTGAATCTTGGCATGCGTTATGAAATTCAGACTCCGTATACCTATCGGCATAACGAAGCCTCGATCTTCAACCCGGATGTCTTGAACCCCATCAGCTACTCAGTCGGCAAACCCTATCTGGGAGCGCTCCAATTCCTCGGGCCTGGAAACCGCGACGCATACGATCCGCACTACGACAATTTTGCCCCGCGCCTTGGTTTGTCCTACCAGGCAATACGAAACGTGGTCGTCCACGGCGGCTACGGCATCTTCTATCCCGAAAGCGTGACATGTTGCTTTCCGGGTGATCCGGATGGTTTCTCAGCGACAACGTTTGCCACAACAAGCCTGAACGGCGGAATCAACCCGAATCCCAACATCAGCACGAGCAATCCTTGGGGAGGCGTTTACAATCCGATTTCTGGCAACTCCATGGGCGAATACCAACAGGTGGGCAATGGATTGGGCAGCGTCTTCCGGAGCCGTCCGACTTCATACGTTCAGCAATGGCTGTTCGGAATCCAATACGGAATCACGGCCAACGATTCACTAGACGTGAACTATGTTGGAAACCGCGGCACCCGCATGATCACAAGCAGCTACCAGCACGATCAGTTAAACCCGCAGTATCTTTCGATGGGAACCGGAGCACTTCAAACTCAGGTCATCAACCCCTTCTACGGGTCCATTACGTCTAGTTCCTGCAGCCTCGACCAACCCACCATTACCCAGGCGCAGCTGCTCTCGCCTTATCCGCAGTTCTGCCTGGCCAGTGTGGGTGAGACGGATGCGCCCGTGGGCTTCTCGGATTACAACGCCCTGCAAGTCACCTACAACCACCGCATCAGCCAAGGGCTGACCGCGATGATCTCGTACACCTACTCCAAGTTCCTTGATAACGTCGAAGGGAATCAGGCGTGGTCATATAACGGAAACACCGGTCCAGCCAACAACTACAATCTGGCTGCGGAAAAGAGCGTTGACGGCTCTGACATTCCTCACAGCCTCGTAGCAAGCTACATCTATCAGCTCCCGGTTGGCCGCGGAAGAACCTTCGGCGCCAACATGGGCCGTGTTGAAAACGCAGTACTTGGAGGGTGGGAACTCTCCGGCATCGCGACCTTCAAGTCGGGCATCCCGATCAGCATCTCCGGCTACGACATCACCACGTTTGGTGGCAATCCGAGGCCGGATAATTCTGGAGACCTCCACGTTTCTCATCCGACCATTCAGCAATGGTTCAACACGGGAGCCTTCAGCTATGCAAAACTGGGAGTCGACGGTGGCGATACCTGGGGTAACTCTCCACGCTTCTTCTCAGACCTGCGCGGACCCCATTATCAGAACTGGGATACGTCGCTGGATAAAAACTGGGAATTCAACGACAACATGAGACTCCAATTCCGGCTCGAGACCTATAACACGTTCAATCACCCGAACTTCTACTCGCCCTCTGGCACCAGTTATACAGGCTGCGATCCCAATTCGGACTCATCCTGCCCCAGCAACTTCGGGCAAATTACAAATACATTTCCATCGAGGAATGTTCAGCTCGCTGCAAAATTCTACTGGTGATTGCTCCTGAAACAACGCCTCACACTGTTGCTTCTATTCCTGTTGGCCGGACGCTCGTTCGGCCAGCAGGAGCAATCCGGTGACGTTGCGACACTGCTCGCAGCAGCACAACAGGCGCAATCCTCGAACAACTACGCCGCTGCAGCCTCTGACTACGAACAAGCAGTAAAACTTCGTCCGGATATTCCCGAACTGCAGGCCAATCTCGGACTCATGCAACATGAAGCCGGAAACTATCCCGAAGCCATCCGGAGTTTTCAGGAAGCGCTCCGGCTTAAACCGTCCCTATATGTCCCGAATCTTTTCCTGGGCGTCGATTATCTGCACGCGGGAAAGCCGAAGGAGGCGATTCCATTGCTCCTGAAGGCAGAGAAGATGAATCCGAACGATCCGCTTTCGCCTCTCACGCTTGGACGAGCCTACAATTCGCTCGGGGAATATGCGCCGGCCATCCGCGAGTTCAGCCGGACTCTGCGCATCGACCCCAAACAAAGCTCCGCATGGTTCGACATGGGAATTGCGCAGCTTGATCAGGTAGAAAACGAATCGCGCACCATGACCACCCACTACGCAGACAGCTCCTATGCAAAAGCGCTTTTTGCCGAGTCATTGGTCAAGCAATCCCGTTATAACCAAGCCGCCGGTTTATATAAAGATGCTCTCGCGTCAACCGATCAACCGCCATGCCTGCGATCGGAAGCCGGATTTCTCGATTTGAAGCAAGGCGACACGCAAGGTGCCGAGCTGCAATTGACGGCTGAGCGGACCCAACACCCGGAATGTGAAATGGCTGTGCTGGGCGAAGCGCGCCTCCGCATTGATGCCGGTTCAAATCAGGACGCTCTGAAGCTTCTTCAGCAATTGTGGACAGTCGATCATGGCTTCCTCGATGCCAATGCGCCGCAACTTCTCGACGGCATGGCACCCGAGCGCGCACAGAGTTTTCTCAACACTGTCACGCAGCAACAATCTACCGGAACCACCGACGGAGCATTCTATGCCGCGCTTAAGCATGCGATCGAGAACTCCGAAATCACGAACGAAGAGGTTGCTACATCCGCGTCTGCACATGCCACAACCCGCAACGAAGCAAGGCAGGCATATCTGGCAGGGCACTATGGCCGCTGCGCCAGCCTTCTGAAGAACAACCTGAAAGCCGGTGATGAAGCCACGCTGGAAATGCTCGCCGCCTGCTCTTTCTTTACAGGAGACTACGCCCTTACCTCCGCTGCAGCGCACACGCTCGAAACTCTGCCCTCGCATCCGGAGGCGCACGCTTTGTACTGGTCTATCAAGGCGAATGAGAAGCTGGCCTTCGGATCGCTCGACCGTTTTCAGCAACTGGAGCCGAACTCTGCGAGAAGCCACATCCTGATCGGCGATATCTACCGCCAGCGCGAACGCTATGATGATGCGCAAGCCGAATACGCCAAAGCTCTCGCCCTATCGCCTAACGATCCGGCTGCGCTATTAGGACTCGCTTCGGCTTACTTCGGCAATGCGAATGCCGCCAAGACGATTGAGATCGCGCAGCAGGCCCTGCTGCAAAGCCCGGACGACCCGGAGATTAATCTTCTGATGGGAGAAGCTTTAAGCTCCCAACACAAATTCACTGACGCCGAACCGTATCTGCTGAAAGCCTTGAACGCCAAGCCGCAGATGCTTCCGCATGTTCACGCGCTGCTGGGCGCAGCTTATGCCTCCGATGGAAAAACAGAGGATGCGATCCGCGAGTTGAAGCTGGGTATCGCCAGCGACGAAAATGGAAGCGTGCATTATCAGCTGGCACGCCTCTATAACAAAATCGGCGATCATGCCGATGCTGCCATCGCCATCCAGCAGACAAAGGCGCTACAGCGGAAGCGACGCGAGGGTGCGGTGATCGCGATCCAGGACACACAACCTCCCAGTCCGGATAATGCACCGTGATCATTTGCATTAAACTTTTCTTGCCAAAACCAGACGATTCTCAATTCGGGGATACGAATGCGAAAGCCTTGCCTTCCTATTGCAACAATCCTTCTTTTTGCCGCTTTTGCCTGCTCGATAGCTCATGCCCAGACGCCTTCCCCGGCCGAAGACCTGGTCATTCTCGATCGTGCAACCGACGTATCTCCGTTGCCCGATGGAATCGCCGTCCAGGCCGGCTCTGCCCGCGAAGAGATCACCGCCGTCCGTGACAACGTCATTCGCGTGCGTGCAACGCATTCTGGTCCGCTGCCTGAAAACTCCTCATGGGCCGTATTGCCAGAGGCACTCAACAGCCATATCAACGTAACAGCCAAATCCTCTCAGAACTCCGTCGGTTTCCGCACAGCGTCGCTTGACGTCCAACTCAACAGGAGAGATCTGCTGCTCACCGTTCGCGATCTCTCCGGAAACATCATTCAGCNGGACGCGCTAGCTCCCCGCTTTGAAGGAAACAGCTTTCGCGTGTACAAACAAATGCCGATCGACGAGCACTACTTCGGCCTGGGAGACAAAACCGGCCCGCTCGACCGCCGCGATGAAGCATTCACGCTCTGGAACACCGATGCCTATCGGTTTCAGGAATCCACCGACCCCATCTACAAAAGCATCCCGTTCTTCATGGTTTACCGCGCTGGCATGGCTTCCGGCATTTTCCTCGACAACACATGGCGCACCAGTTTTGATTTCGGCAAAGAATATCCGGGCGTTTATTCATTCGGAGCCGTCGACGGCCCGCTCAACTACTACATCCTCTACGGCCCGACTCCGAAACAAGTCGTTGAAACCTACGCGCAGCTAACCGGAACGCCGCCGCTTCCGCCTCTCTGGACCTTTGGCTTCCAGCAGTCCCGCTACAGCTATGTTCCGCAGTCACACGTGCTCGAAGTCGCAGCCCGCCTGCGCGCCGAACACATTCCCGCCGACGCAATCTATCTGGACATCGGGTATCAGGACCACAACCGTCCCTTCACCGTCGACACAAGAGCGTTCCCGGATTTCTCCGGCATGATCGCGAAGCTGAAGGCGGAAAACTTCCACGTCGTCGCCATCACCGATCTCCACATCGCAAACTACCCGGGCCATAACTATTACCCATACGACAGCGGAGTGGCCGGCGACCAGTTCGTGAAAAATCCCGATGGTTCCATCTACACCGGAGTCGTGTGGCCAGGCCCAAGCGTCTTTCCCGACTTCACCCGGCAGCAAACGCGCGCCTGGTGGGGAACGCTTTACAAGCATTTCCATAACATCGGCATCGATGGCTTCTGGAACGACATGAATGAGCCCTCGGTCTTCAACGTGCCCACAAAAACCATGCCGCTCGATGTCGTCCATCGCATCGATGAACCCGGTTTCGCTACCCGTACTGCAACACACGCTGAAACCCACGACGTATACGGAATGGAGAACTCCCGCGCCACCGTCGAAGGTCTCAAGACACTCGATCCCAATCTGCGTCCCTTCGTTCTTACGCGAGCAAGCTATGCTGGTGGCCAGCGTTACGCCGCAACCTGGACAGGCGACAACAGCAGCACGTGGAATCACCTCCGCATGACGACCCCCATGCTCGAAAACCTCGGCTTGAGCGGATTCGCATTCAGTGGTGCTGACGTCGGCGGATATGCGGGCACTCCCTCACCGGATCTCCTGACCAAGTGGATAGAGATCGGCGCCTTCCAGCCCATCGACCGCGACCACACTGAAATTGGTACCGGCGATCAGGAGCCGTGGGTCGGTGGCCCTGCGCAGGAAGCCATTCGACGCCGCTTCATCGAGGAGCGCTATCGCCTCTTGCCTTACCTCTACACAGTCGCGGAGGAAGCCTCGCGTACGGGTCTTCCTATCGTTCGCCCGCTCTTCCTCGACTACCCTGACGCCGCTCCCGATCGTCATCCGATCGATACCGACATAACCGCCGCAGGCGAATTCCTGGTTGGACACGACCTCCTGGTCGCTCCGCCGCCCTTTCCAGCTGCGCTCGATATCTACACCATCGAGTTCCCATCGCCCGACTGGTACAACTACTGGACTGGCGACAAGGTTCAACCTGCGAATTCCAGCGCGGCTCCCGCTCCGAATACACCCGCTCAGGTTCAGCTTTCAATCCAGGTAAAGCCCGAACTCGCAACACTTCCTGTCTTCATCCATGCGGGCTCTATCCTTCCTATCGAGCCTCTCGTTCAGAGCACAAATCAAACACCCCAGGGCCCGTTAACCCTCCGGGTCTACGCAGGCGACGATTGCAACGGAAGCATCTACCAGGATGACGGCCGCACCTACGATTACAAAAACGGCGCGTATCTTCGCACTAGGTTCACTTGCAGCATTACCCCGGACGGCTTCCGCCTGCATGGCGATCCACAGGAAGGTACCTTTCCTGCATGGTGGAAAGAGATTCGAGTCGAAGTCTACGGCTGGAAACCTTCCACGCGCACCGCTACGCTTGATGGGAAGCCGCTGCAACCATCTCAGGCCGCAGCCAATCACGGATACGCCATCACCATTCCCGCAAACTCAAAGGGATTCGATTTGCAACTGAAGTAGAGCATGGCCTACCTCATTCGAGGAATGAGCGGGCCGCTCAGAAGTGTAGGCCAAAAACGCTCTTATGCGGGATGCGCGTCTGTTGCGAAGTTTCATAGTCTTTGGGAATAGCAGCAAGGCTTGAGCGCATCGCGGCCGATACCCCTCCTTAACTTACGATGCGCTCGCTTTACCACCGGCGCCGATAGTGAAAGCCTAGCCTTCACCGGCGCCGGATAAAAATGTCGCACGAGGGTGAGAACCCCACGGCGAGTTGGAAAGGTGGAGTGAACGATGAGCAACGCCGTCTACCCCTTCGGCTCTGTGCATCGCAGCCGGGATCTCTGGGAGGAACTGCCAGGAGAAGATCGCGGGTCAACGTTTGAGCCCTGGCTGAGAACAGCCAAGACCCTCTTCATCCCACTCATACTCAACGCTGTCGGTTGGCTGCTTTGGGAACTATGCCGATGAGCTAAACCGCTCCTGACTTACTGCACAACGTTAATCGAACCCGTCTTCCGCTTTGACAACAGACGTCCGCGAATCACTTGAATTCAAGAGTCTCCTTCCGAGCATGTGGTTGGCTTGATCCTGAGAACATCGAGCAATGAAAGATACATACGAAACGAAGTTGGGGTGCTCAGAGATGCATTGTACAGACCAAGATACCGCGATAAACAATACCAAAGAGCTGACCGAAAAGCATGATGAGCAACTCGTATCGGCGCTCCAGGCAGGATTACCCGAGGCATTTGCAGAACTTTATGCGACCTATTCTCGGCGCCTTTACAAGGCGATCGTTGCAATTACCAGGAATCATCAGGATGCCGAGGACGCCTTGCAGGAAACGTTTCTGCGAGCACATCTGAAGCTCCATACTTTTGAGAGCCGGTCCAGCATCTGTACTTGGCTGACGCGGATCGCTGTCAACTCAGCCCTCATGATCCTTCGACGTCGCCGCACCCGTCCTGAGACGTTGTTTGACCCTGACTCAGATGCTCGGACAGACACTCTCGCTTTTGAAATCAGGGACTCTGCCTCCGATCCTGAGCAGATTTGTGACCTGCGCCAGCGGAGAGTCAAAGTGCTTCATGCAATACGCCGTCTTGACCCAAAACTGCAGACGCCAATTCGGATGCGGGTGACGCTGGGCTCCTCGGTAGAGGAGATCGGTCGCGCCCTGAACATCTCCGAAGCAGCAGTCAAGACTCGGCTGTATCGGGCGCGCCGTCGGCTTTTAACGGCACGAGATCTGAGACCGTTAGGACCTCTGCATAAGAGTGGCGGCATCCACGAGATTGCAGGGCAAGCAATCATCGCCGGTTCTGATCGGTCATGAGGGCCGGTTGGCCTCTTGTCTATTCCAAAAGGGGGTTGAGGCCACTCTATTGAAGCGCCTCTCTTACCGCGGCGAACGATTTTCATTCGCCTTCACAAGTTCGGTTGTGTTTTTTTGGAAGTGAGTGGGATCGATACCCGAAAAAGGACAACGGACGAAATTCTCTCTCAGATTAATGACTATAAGGACTCTATGGCGGAGAGGGAGGGATTCGAACCCCCGGTAGGGTTTCCCCTACGCCGGTTTTCAAGACCGGAGCAATCAACCGCTCTGCCACCTCTCCGAATTGTTTCGCCCGCTCACACATCTCTTCGCGAGCGGCGAATCACGCTAATTAATTGTACGATGCCCGCGCCGGTGGCCCTGGCCCGCGCATCCTGCTTTCAATAATCGAGAAAGCGAGAGTAAGGCGTACGCTGCAATTTCACTCTACTGTATTGGGTCGGGAGTGGCGTGACTGGCCGTGGTTCCGCGGAGCCCAGCATCCCGGCTTTTGAATCCGCGCTGGCGCGAGTACGATCATAAAGAGTAAAGAGGACGATGAACACCGTCGCAACTCATCTCCCGGAACCGCCCCGAACTCATCGCAGCCGCCGCTCGTTCCAGCGCACGCTGGAAAGCGCCAAGAGCACGATGATGTTCAGCGAAATCGTGAAGCTGGCTATCGACAGTTTCAGAACCAGCAAGGTGCGTTTCGCTCTCACGGCATTGGGCATGGTCATCGGCTCCGCCTCCGTAATTCTCGTCGCCACCATCGGAATCACCGGCAAGCAATACATTCTCGACGAACTTTCCAAAATCGGCACCAACATGGTTGACCTGGGATACTCCGGGGGAGGCGCCGCCGGCAACAATGTCACCATGAATAATGACTTCCTCACGCGCGACGACGAGCTCGCCGTACAGGAACAGGTGCCTGCCGTCGCTTTTTCCTCGCCGCTGCTTCAAATGCATGACCGCATCAGCTTCGGCGGCGGAGTCGTCAAAGACGTGCTCGTGCTCGGCGTCAGCCCCGAGTATCGACAGGTTCGGAATCTTGTCATCCTTTCCGGTCGCTTCTTCGATGACGAAGACGAGACGACTCACACCAAGGTGGCCGTTGTGACCGTGCCCTTCGCAACGCTGATGTTCGGCAGCGCCGACGCCGCAATCAACAAAACCTTCCAGCTTCGCGGCATTCCGTTCACCATCATTGGAACCTTCAAGGAGAGCGTTGACACGTTCGGCTCGACCGAGATCGACGACGAAACCATCCTCATACCATACTCCGTCGCCCGGTATTTCACTGGAACCGACCAGGTGAAGGACATCTTCTTCTCCATTCGCGACCGTGACGACGTAGAGTCCGCGGCCCAGGAAATCAAAAGCATCGTCCAGACGCGCCATCAGCCCAGTTCCGTCTACACTGCCACAACGCTGACAGCGGTTCTTACTACGGCCAACTTGGTCGCCAATGCGCTCACCGTTGTTCTGCTTCTCGTCTCCGCGGTCACGCTGGCCGTCGGCGGAGTCGGCATCATGAACATCATGCTGGCCACCGTCCGCTCCCGCATTCGCGAAATTGGCATCCGCAAGGCCCTCGGCGCAACCGCGCGTGAAATCAAGCTCCAGTTCCTGATTGAAGCCGTGTTCATCTCGCTCGTCGGCGGGCTCATCGGCGCTGTGCTCGGCCTCGCTCTGCCTTTTTCAGCCCGCTTCTTCACCTCCTTCAGCATCCCTATCAAGCCGTGGCCATTCCTCATCGCACTGCTCACCTCTGCCGTCATCGGAATCGTCTTCGGGACTCTTCCCGCCAACCGTGCGGCTCAAATGGATCCCGTCGAATCGCTGAAATACGAATAGATCTGGCTATCGCTGGTAAACTAAAAGGGAAGAGAATCCTTCCATTTTGCGCTCTCTTTCGCGCGCGGGGGATTCATCATCGGCGAATCAGTATTGACTTCGCCAAAGTTTTCCAGCCACCGGTAAACGAGTATGCGCAATTCGCGCCCTCGAGCGGCTGTCCCGA
>JGI12627J18819_10000563_pt1 | contig 12271 bp, 8 predicted proteins | sample TexAe_OM1H0_M2_FD_18819 | JGI IMG/M metagenome (IMG submission 18819)
TTGCGATTGGCTTCGAGATCCGGCGTCGCCGCGGCATAGGCTACCCACCTGCCGTCGCGCGAAACATCCATCGAACTGATCCGGTGCAACTTGACGAGATCGTCAAAGGTCATCGGGTGCTTCGCCGGCGTTTGCGCGCTAGCAGAGCACGGGACAGTCAATGCCAGCAGAAAAAGTCCACAGCGCACGTCCATGTTTCTCATTTCCATCCTCTTGACCACGGGAGTCATTGTCGAGAGCTCTCAAAACAGACGATGATGGCACGATTGCGGTGGGAATCCAAGTTGGCCCGGGCTCACCCGCGATTACATTTGTGCCGGTATTGGAAGGCCCACGGTCCAGATGTAGCCGTCCGGATCCATGACCGTGACTTCGCGCCACCCGTGGCGGAAATCCTTCGCCGGCTGCACGATCGGTGTGCCGATGCGTTTGGCGCCCTCTTCCACTTTGTCTGGATCGATGCCAAGGAAGCGAAATTCCGCGCCGGCGCCGCGCACCGGTGCGGCCATCAAATGTGGATAGAGAGGGTGATGGTCGTAGGTGTGATCGGCGTGCAACATGAAGTCAACGCCGAGCAGGGAGAGCGCGGCGAAGTCATTGTCCGAGTAGCGCACGGTGGCGCCGAGGACTTCGCGATAGAACTTCAATGACGTTTCCACATTTCGCACCAGTAAATTGGTGGAGAATTTCGGCAGAGACCGGCCGAACTCATCGGCTGACATGAATGGATCGCCCACACGTGTCTTGGTCATCGCGTTACCTCCGCACCAGAATCCAATTCAGCAAAGCGATCCCGCAGGTTGTGCCCACAACATAGAATTCCCCGCGACCCATCTGCGTCAAAGGTATCAGGGAGGCGACAAGGGCAAATCCGGCAAAGAAATAGGGAGCCGGAATCAGAAATTGCGCCTTGCCATCCCTTCGTCTGCGCAGGACAGGCACGGCCACCGCCATCGCTCCATACACGGCAAGACGCGACACAGCCGAAAGCGTTGCGTTCCACCGAAAATTGCCGAGTGCGGCGAACCCGAACAACAACGCGGCGTATACAAGGATGGACAGGTACGGCGTCCGGAATTTTGCGTGGATTGCCGCGAAGAAAGAAGGAAAATCGCCATGCTCAGCGAGGGCAAACGTTACGCGGGGCGCGTGAAGCAGATTGGCGCTTAGGTAGCCATAGGCGGAAACCAGCGCGGCCAGCGCAATGGTGGTGGCTCCGAGCGAACCCAAAAATCTCCGGGCCGCATCCGAGAGAGGGCGAATCGAAGAGGCAGCGCCCGGGAGTGTGGCTACCGTCACGAATTGCACGCCAGTGTAAATCAGGCAGACGATGGCCAGCGCGGTCAGCAGAGCGATTGGCGTATCACGCCTTGGATCCTTGGTTTCACCGCCCACAAACAACGCGCCCTCAAACCCACCGTATGCATACACCAGCAAAAGAATTGCGTCAAACCAGCTCTTCGCGGAAATGACTGGGACAGAAAATGGCACGCGGATTTCGGGCCGGAAAAACCAGGCCAGTAAACCCGCAATCACAAAAAATAATAGGAAACCCACTTTCACGCCGGTGAAGAAATTGCTCACGTTCTTGCCTGTTCGCACTCCGATGTAGTTGAAAAGCGCCAGCTGGCCGATCAGCAGAACCAGCGTCAACAGCTCACCCTTGCGCGTTCCCAGCACCGGCAGGAATTGAGCCGCATACGTGCAGAACAGGTTCGCAGCGGCGGCAGGGGCTGCGATTCGCGTCAGCCACGTCAACCAGGCCACCAGCAATCCCGCGAACCGTCCGAACGCATCGCGGGCATATAGATAAAGGCCGCCGGTTTCCGCATAGCGCGAAGAAACTTCTGCGAGGCACGCGGCGATAATCAGAATCCCCGCGCCGGCGCCGAGACAACTGAAAGGGCTGAGTCCTCCGAGTTTTTCCGCAAGCACGCCGGGCAGTCCGAAAATACTTACGCCAATAATCGAGTTGAGCATCAGAGCCGTGAGGCTCCAACGGCCGATCGTGCGTACGAGTCCTGGCGAACTCTCGGTCACCCGCGCGTTTTCCTTTGCTCAGTAGCCTGCCGGCGCCGGCACTGGCGCTGCCTTCATCCTGGCGATTTCCGCGAGCAAGTCCGGCTTGCCGCTGATGGGCTCGAGATGCGGATAGCGCTCGCCGGCGTGGTAATCCACTCGGTAGGTCTTGAAGAAATCGCCATTCTGCACAAGCAGTTCGATGGGGTCTTTTGAATTTTTGGCTTGCAGGATGGCCTCGCGCAGAAGATCCGGACTCCATTTGCGGCCGTTTACCGCCACGAGCCTCATGCCCGGAACAATTCCGGCCTTTGCCGCTGGTGAGCCGGGAATGACGTCCAGAATATGCTCGCCGTCTTCTCCACCGGAGGCGTGAACATAAAATCCTATCGAGAATTGCACATTGACTTCCTGCTCCGTGGCTTCGGTGATGTGCTCGGCTTCGTTCATCACGTCAGTGAACACCAGCTTCCACCCGCTGTTTTCCAGGCCGCCGAGGGGGGCGCCAGGCCCGTGGGATTCCAGGCGTTCGGTGAAGAAGGTCCGCCAGTCGTAGGACGCTACTTCATTCATCGTGTTCACCACATCTTCGAAGGTGTAGGGCACGACCTTCGGAGGGGTATCCTCTCCGCCGTGGAATTTGCGGCAGAAGTCATCGAGGGACTTTTTGCCACCGGATTCGCGGCGGATGATGGTGTCGGCCTCGAGCCAGATAAGCGTGCCTTCATCGTAGAAATCCACGCCGCGCCGCAGGGACGAGCCTGCTGGACCCACGCTGTAAAGAATCTGCGCCGAGACAGCGGTATCCTCGAGATCGCGCCAGGTGCGGCCGGGCCGGTCATTGAGATACGCAGCGGTGTTTGCGAGGTATTCATTCAATAGTTTCAGGGGCGTAATTCCCGAACGCGCGGACAGCATCACGCCGTAGTATTGTGTCAACCCTTCATACACCCAGAGTAGGTCGCCCTTCATCGGCGCTTGATAATCGGGCGTGGCGAGCCCGACGGGCCGGCGGTATTTGCCGTTCCAGGAATGCGTGAATTCGTGGGCGAGCAAATCGGAGCTCTCGAACAATTCCGGATCAAGAAAGAAGCCCTCGGCTGTGCGATTGTCGCTCGACTCGTGATGTTCTACGCCGTCTTGCGGCATGCGGTCGTTGAGTGTAAGCAGAAAATCGTAGCGCCGGTAATGCCGTGCCCCGAAAAGCGCGCCTGTTTCCGCGACCAACTGTCGCATGTGCTGAACTTCTACCGGCGATGCCTCGAGGGCGCCCGGCCCATCGGCGGCCACATGCACGGCGTGCGGCGGCTTCTGGCCCGGCGAAAGATCGATGTGGCGGAGGTAAGCGCCGGCAATCACCGGCGAATCAACTACCGTCGTAAGCGACGCGGGCGCGAATTCGATTTCGTCCGCTGTCTCTTTCGCGACCGGAAGCGCGGTGCCGTACTTCCATCCCGCGGGCAGTCGGAGGCTCGTGATGTAGATGAGGTCATCCGTCTTCAGTCCTTGCGGATAGAGCGTCACCATATACCAGTTCAGAACCGCCAGATTCGCCGTAGACGAGGGGCGTTCGCGCGAACCGGTAGGCTCGGCGGGTGATAAATAGTCGTAAGCCGCCTCCAGGATCTCCGCGCCCGCGGGCACGTCAATGTGGAACGCGTACATATCGACGTCGTCGCGCCGCCAGGGAATTTCCTTGCCGCCGGCGGAAAGCTTCAATCCGACCAGATCGACAATCGGCCCGGTCGGCGAATGCTCGCCCGGAATCCACTTCGGATAGAACAGAGTCAACGGTCCGGGTTTTACGGGCAGCACCAGTTTCGCGTGAAAAATGTGCGACGGCGCATCGCGCAAATCTACGGTAAGCCGAACCGGCTGCTGAGTTGTCTGCGCGTAAGATCGGCCGGGCCCTAAAACAACCAACAAAGGAAAAAAAGGGATGAAGCGAGAGTATGAGAACAGCTTCAAGTGAATACCTCCGAACCCGCGAAAGAGTACCACACCCGGCTGCAGAGCCGCAGGCTTGAGCGGCCAATTTGATGCACTCGCAGATCCATGGCACAGCCGCGGCTTTCGGGCCTTCTGCTACAATTCCGGTATGAGTACGGCCACGCATACGACATCGCTGTTTTCCAGGAATCTCCGTAAGCAATATCCGGTCGCTGTGCGCGGCGAAGGATGCTGGATTTTTGACGCGGATGGCCGCCGCTATCTGGACGCCTCCGGCCAGGCCGCGGTGGTCAGCATCGGACACGGCGTGCCGGAAATCGGCCGCGCGATGGCCGCACAATCCAGTCAGATTGCGTTCGCGCATACGACGCAGTTTCATTCCGAACCCGCGGAAAAACTTGCCGTGCGCCTTCTGGCTCTTGCGCCTCAGAATTTTCAGAATGGCGGGCGCGTGTATTTTACCTCTGGCGGCTCGGAGGCCACGGAAACCGCGATCAAACTGGCGAGGCAGTATTTTCTCGAGAGCAAGCAACCCGCCCGCTATTGCATTGTTTCGCGCAGGCAGAGCTATCATGGCAGCACGCTCGGAGCGATGTCCGTCAGTGGCAACGTGGCGCGCCGCGCCCCGTATTCACCGATGATTCCGGAGTGGGGTCACGTCGCTCCATGCTTCTGTTATCACTGCCCGTTCGGCAAGACCTATCCCGAGTGCAATCTCGCCTGCGCCGACGATCTCGACGCGTTCCTGCGCGCGAATGATGCATCCAGCGTTGCTGCATTTATCTTCGAACCGGCCGTGGGTGCGACGCTCGGTGCCGCGCCTGCGGTCGATGGCTATACGGCGCGCATTGCGGAGATCTGCCAGAAGCGCGGGATCCTGATGATTGCCGACGAGGTGATGACCGGCATGGGCCGCACCGGGAAACCATTTGCCAGCGAGCACTGGAACTTCGAGCCAGACATTATTCTTACCGGGAAGGGAATTGCCAGCGGATATGCGCCGCTTGGCGCTGTTCTGGTTGCGCCACATATTGTCGAAATGTACGAAAAGGGATCGGGCTCCTTCATGCATGGCTTCACCTATCAGGCGCATCCGGTAGCCACGGCTGCCGGCAATGCCGTATTTGATTATCTAGAGGCGCACAAGCTGTTCGAGCGCGTGACACCCGCTGGAGAGACATTGCGCAAGGCGCTTTCCGCTGTTGAGGAGCACCCGCACGTGGGGCAGGTGCGGGGCCTCGGTTTGCTCGAAGGCGTTGAGTTTGTGAACAGCAAAGCTTCCCGCGAACCATTTCCAAAGGAAGCGGGCATCGCCGAAAAAATCCGGCAAACGATGCTGGAGAAGAATGTGCTGGTTTATCCTGGGCAGGGTTGCGCCGATGGCACGCGTGGCGATCACATCTTGCTCGCACCGCCTTTCGTCGTCACGTCGCAGGAATGCCAGTTGATCGCGGACGCTTTGCAATATGCCCTGAGCAAAGTCTTTTTAGCTTGATGGCGCTATCGCATAGAATTAAAACGATTCAATACAGTTCTAATTGGGGGGACTCATTTCATGCGTCATCGTTTGTTCCTGTTGGCCGTGGTCTCTGCGGCGTTACTTGTCCTTCCTTGTTCCGCCCAGGAAAAGGCGCCCGCGAAGCCGCGCGCTCGAGACCTGGGTGTCCCGTTTGACGGCACGCCTGGTCCGCTAAACGCCATCACTGATGTGGCCGGAGTGACGGTAGGCCACTCCACGCTCATTTCCGGTGAAGGCAAGCTCGAGGTTGGCAAGGGGCCAGTGCGTACGGGAGTTACCGCAGTTCTCCCGCGCGGAAAGGATGTGAGCGACACGGGCCTGTTCGCAGGCTGGTGGTCGCTCAATGGCAACGGAGAAATGACTGGAACGACCTGGGTCGAAGAATCCGGTTTTTTGATCGGACCGGTGATGATCACCAACACACACAGCGTCGGCGTCGTGCGCGACGCGGTTATCCAGTGGACAGTCGCGCACCGCAAAGTCGGGCCGGACGACGATTGGTGGTCGTTACCGGTCGTCGCGGAGACGTGGGACGGCTGGCTGAACGACATCAATGGGTTTCACGTGAAGCCGGAGCACGCCTTTCAGGCCATCGAAACCGCTCGTGGCGGGCCGGTAGAAGAAGGCGCGGTTGGTGGCGGCACCGGCATGATTTGCAACGGGTTCAAGGGAGGGATTGGCACCTCGTCGCGCAAACTTGCCGAGAAGGACGGCGGCTACACCGTCGGTGTACTCGTGCAGTGCAACTACGGCTCGCGACAGAATTTCCGCGTTGCCGGAATTCCCGTTGGCCGGGAGATCCGTTCGGAGGATCCCCACGCGTTTGCGCCAGACGACATCNCGGAGCGCGGTTCCATCATTGTGATTGTCGCAACGGATGCGCCGTTGCTCCCGCATCAGCTAAANCGGCTGGCGNGGCGCGTATCACTTGGACTGGGNCGCGANGGAAGCATTTCGGGCAATGGCTCCGGTGATATTTTTATTGCNTTNTCCACCGCGAANGCAGGCGCGGCGGCGGTGGGCCATGTGGTCGATCTGAAGATGTTTCCGAACGACAAGCTCAATCCGGTATTTGCGGCGACGGTCGAGGCCACGGAGGAAGCGNTCATCAATGCGATGATTGCGGCGACCTCCATGACCGGGATTGAGAACCATCGCGTGCTGGCGCTGCCACACGACCAACTCCGTGCCGTGCTCAAGAAATACAATCGCCTCACTCAATAGTCTTTTGTCGACGGGTTGTTCGTGAAGCAACCTAGCGACTACAGGGCAAGGGCCGCGGTTTTGCGTGGGGGATTGAAGAACGGCAAGGGCGCGACCTTGGCGGAAACTGTCTTGCGCGAAGCTTCCACGGTTAGTTCCATGCTCAGTGTTGAGCCGAGCGTGGCGCTTTCACGGCTGATGGAGGCCAAGGCGACCATGCGTTTCAGCGTGGGCGACCATGTTGTCGATGTAGCTTTGCCTACCTGACGTCCCCCGCGGTACACGGGAACGGCCACGCGCGAGGCGGTTGATGGAACTTGCGGTGCCATGCCGATTTTTTCGTAGAGCGCCTCGACTTCATTCCAGTTAATTTCCAGGCCTACCAAGTGCCGCGCCGGGCCGCCTTTCTTGGCCTCTTCGGCCAGGGCGTCGCGACCGACGAAACTCTCTTTCTTCAAGTCGACAAGTTTTCCCAAGCCGATTTCGCCGGGCGCGTATTTCTGCTCCTCGATAAGGGCGCGCTTGCTGGAGATATAGTCCACTTCGATCAGGATAAGGCCNGCTTCGATGCGCGCAATATCNAGCGCGACCATGCCCGCCGGATGAATATCAAAAGCCCGGCCCNTGTTTANCAGTGCATCGAAGACCTTCAACCCATCNTTCCAGGGAATCCAGATTTCGTAGCCGAGGTCGCCGGTATAACCGGTGCGGGAAATGTCCACGGNCACNCCCGCGATTTTTCCATGAGTGACGCGGAAGTATTTCAANCCCGCGATGTTGGCATCGGCCACGGCATGCAGCAACTTTCCGCTGGTCGGGCCCTGCAGAGCCAGCGCCGCCACTTNTTCGGAAATGTCCTCGATTTGAACATCCAGGCCCAGGGCATTTTGTTTGAACCAGCGAAGGCTGGGATCGGCAGCGGTCCAGCGGTAATCGTTTTCGCCNAGGCGAGTGATGGTGCCGTCGTCAATGACCTTGCCTGCGGGATCGCACCAGCAGCAGTAAATCACCTGATCGACAGCGACCTTATTAATGTCGCGCGCGATGACGCGATTGACTAACTTGGTGGCGTCGGGTCCGGTCACGTGGTATTTGAAGAGCGGGGTGATGTCGATCAGCGCGGAGGAATTGCGGATGGCGTTATATTCGTGCTCGTGCGTCATTTCGTAGGCGCTGACAGTGTAATAGCCCGACCATTCTTTAAAGTTCAGGCTCTCGCAAAGCGCGAGCGTCCGTTCATGAAATGCAGTTCCAACCGGCACGTTTCCTCCGAAATGAGCGGAAAACGAGAAATCCCGCAAAAACTCATTAGTGGCTACCGAATTATAGGTTTGATTCTCTTGTTGCGGCAAGAGTACAACGGAGGCCCGTGTTTTCGTGAACATGTATTCGCGCGACCTTGTGAAGAGCTCGCGCTGCCAGTAGAATGTTTCGTCCTTGCTTAGTGCCGGTTGTCCTCATTCACAGCGGAGTCATAAAGAATGCCTCAGTCGTACGACGTGGTCGTCATTGGCGGCGGTCACAACGGTCTGGTGAACGCCGCGTACCTGGCGAGAGCCGGGAAGAAGGTCGTGGTGCTGGAGCGCCGTAAGGTATTGGGCGGCGCGGCCGTGACGGAGGAGATCATTCCGGGCTTTCTTTTTTCGGAATGCTCGTATGTGGTGTCCCTGTTGCGTCCGGAGATTATCCGTGAACTCGACCTGCCCCGCCATGGGCTGGAAATCCTGCCGCTGGACGGCACCTTTTCGCCCATGCCTGACGGTGATTATTTGTGGCGTGTGAACGATCACGCGAAGACGCAGCGCGAAATCCGGCGGCATTCGCGGCTGGACGCCGAAGCCTATGATGAATTTTCAAAGATGATGACGCCGATGTGCCGGTTTGTGAAGCCGATGCTTTCGATGGTGCCGCCGGACCCCACCACACTGAAGCCGAAAGATCTGAAGCAGTTGCATTTTCTGCTGCAGCGGTTCCGCGGACTGTCTTCCGAGGAGCGGTACACGCTGGTGCAGCTCATGACTATGAGCTCGGCCGATTTTCTGGACCAGTGGTTCGAGACGGACGTGTTGAAAGCGACGATGTCGGCCTCAGGAATTATCGGCACGTTTTTGGGGATCCGGTCGCCAGGAACCGCGTACGTCCTGCTGCACCATTACATGGGCGAGATTGACGGCGCGTTTCGTTCGTGGGGATTCAGCCGCGGCGGCACAGGGGGAATTTCTTTGGCCATCGCATCGGCGGCGCGAGAGGCGGGCGTGGAAATCCGCACGGACGCGCCGGTGGAAAGAATTCTGGTGAAGAACGGGCGAGCCAGCGGCGTAGCGCTGAAATCCGGGGAAGAAATTCAGTGTCACGTGGTCTCTTCCAGTGTGGATCCGCACCTGACCTTCGAGGTGTTCCTGGAGGCGANGGAATTGCCCGGGGATTTTGTCGAAAGCGTGCGGAGGTACAAGTTCCGCGGATCGTCCGGNAAAGTGAACCTGGCGCTCAGTGCGCTGCCGAATTTCAAATGCTTGCCGGGCGAAGGCGCGCATCTCCGCGGAGCGATTTCGATTTCACCGGGGATGGAGTATATGGAGCGAGCCTACGACGACGCAAAATACGGTCATTACTCGAAGCGGCCGTATATCGACATGGTGATTCCGAGCCTGACGGATCCGTCGGTGGCGCCGCCGGGGAAACACGTGCTTTCCTGTTTTGTGCAATACGCGCCCTACAAGCTGGCGCAGGGCACGTGGGATGATCAGCGGGAAGCGTTCGGCACCAACGTGATTGACACAATTTCAGAGCATGCGCCGAACATCAAGAGCATGATTATCGGGAAGCAAGTGCTGACGCCGCTTGACCTGGAGCGCGAATTTGGCTTGACGCAAGGCAACATTTTTCAGGGCGAACTTTCGCTGGAGCAACTCTTCTTCTTGCGGCCGGTGCCTGGCTGGGCGTACTACCGCACGCCGATCGATAATTTGTATATGTGCGGCTCAGCCACGCATCCTGGAGGCGGAATCATGGGCGCGAATGGGCGGATCGCGAGCCAGGTAATCCTTAAAGAATGGAAGAAGGCGGCGAACTGATGCCCATCGGACAGAAAGTGGTGCTCATCGGCGGTGGTCATAACGCGCTGATTACCGCATTTTACCTGGCAAAAGGCGGATTCAAGCCGGTGGTTCTGGAGCGGCGTGAAGTTGTCGGTGGCGGAGCGGTGACGGAGGAATTTCATCCAGGATTTTATGCTTCGACGCTTTCGCACACGCTGGGACCGCTGCGCGAAGACATTGCACGCGACATGCATCTCGAGAGGTTCAAGCTCGAAATATTCCGGCCGGATCCACGTGTGTTCGCGCCAATGCCGGACGGACATGGATTGCTCTTCTATGGCGACGCGGCAAAGACCGCCGGCGCATTTTCTCACCTTTCGGCTAAGGACGGGACGAAATACGTCGAATTTGCCGAGACACTCGAGGAATTTGCCGGAGTGTTCGACCGGGTCGCATCCATTACCCCGCCGGGAATCGATCATCCTTCGCCGGAAGATTTCCTGAATTTACTCAAGACCGCCTTGAACGTGCGCAGCCTGGGGAAACGCGGGATTTTCGATCTGCTGCGCTGGGGCCCGATGGCGGTAGCGGATTTCGTTGCCGAATTTTTTGAGACGGAACTGCTGCGCGCGGTGATTGCGGCGCGAGGCATATTCGGAGAAGCCCTGGGACCGTGGTCTGCGGGCTCGACAGCGGTGCTGCTTCTGCGGGCGGCGGCCGATCCGAATCCCGTGGGATCCGCGAGTTTCCCGCGCGGCGGATTGGGGGAATTCAGCCGGGCGCTCAGCGAGGCGGCGCAAAAGGCAGGAGCGGAAGTCCGGACAAACACGGAAGTGGCGAAGATTCAGACAAAGAATGGCGCAGTGGCCGGAGTGGCGCTCGCGAATGGCGAAGAGATCGCGTCCGAAGCGGTGGTTTCCGGCGTGGATCCAAAAAGAACCTTTTTTCAGTTGCTCGAGCCGATGCAGCTCGATCCCGTCTTTGCGACGCGGATCAAGAATTTCCGCGCGAGGGGCAACGTGGCCAAAGTGCACCTGGCGTTGGGGGATTTGCCGAACTTTTCCGCACTGGCGAATGCGGTGGCGCCGGACGGCTTCCGCGAAGCGCTCAGCGGGCGAATCCATATTGGATACGAGATCGACTATCTCGAGAAGGCGTTCGACGCGTCGAAGTACGGCGAGATTTCCACGGTGCCGTATCTCGATGTGACCATTCCGACGGTGCTTGATCCCTCGCTGGCTCCTGACGGCAAGCACGTGCTTTCCGCGTACTTCCAGTTTGCGCCGTACAAGCTGCGGCAAGGAAGCTGGATGGAGCGGCGCGGAGAGCTGGTGAACATCGTGCTCAAAACGCTGGCCGTGTATTCACCGAATCTGGCGAATCTGGTGGAAGGCGCGCAAGTGATCACGCCGGAGGATTTGGAATCGACGTATGGCTTTACCGGCGGACACATCTTCCACGGTGAGCTGGCGCTAGACCAGATGTTCACAATGAGGCCGGTGATGGATTGGGCGCGATATCAGACGCCGGTGCGAGGATTGTTTCTCTGCGGAAACGGCACGCATCCAGGGAATGGGTTGACGGGAGCGTCGGGCGCGAACGCGGCAAAAGAGATTATTCACGAGTTGCGGTAGGCTCAGCCACTTGCCAAAAGTGAATCGAACGAAAATCAGTAAATCTTGCCGAGATGGGGCGCAGCATGCTGTGCCCATGCGAGAAGAACTTCAATGACGAGAATTGACAGGGAGAAGTTGAAGCAGTTGCAGGAGCGCGAGACGAAGCGATTCGTCGCCGAGCATCCGAAGTCGGCGGCGCTGTACAGAACAGCGCAAGATTCACTGCTGGGCGGCGTGCCGATGAACTGGATGAAAAAGTGGGCGGGCGCGTTTCCGGTGTTTGTGAAGAGCGCAAAGGGCGCGCATTTCATCTGCGTGGATGGGCGAGACTATGTGGACCTGTGCCTCGGCGATACAGGAGCGATGACGGGACATTCGCCCGACGTAGTGGTGGAAGCCGTGGCGAAGCGCACACGCGATGGAATTACGTTGATGTTGCCCACCGAAGATGCGCTGTATGTGGGCGAGGATTTGAAGAAGAGATTTGGGCTGACGTATTGGCAATTTACTCTGACGGCGACGGATGCAAACCGGTTTGCAATTCGCATTGCGCGGGAGATCACACAGCGTCCCAAGATTCTGGTGTTTCATTACTGCTACCACGGAACCGTTGACGAATCGTTTGCCGGGCTGCGGGATGGAGTGGTTGGGCCAAGAAGGGGAAACATTGGTCCGCCGGTGAATCCCGCGGAAACGACGCGCGTGGTGGAGTTCAACGATTTGAATGCACTCGAGGACGCGCTGAAGCAGCATGACGTGGCGTGCATTCTGGCGGAGCCGGCGATGACGAACGTGGGAATCATTTTGCCAGAGGAGAATTATTGGAAAGCGGCGCGAGAATTGGCGCGGCGTTATGGCACGCTCCTTATCGCCGACGAGACGCATACGATCTGCGCAGGCCCCGGCGGCTGCACGGCCGAGTGGAA
>JGI12627J18819_10000564_pt1 | contig 12247 bp, 6 predicted proteins | sample TexAe_OM1H0_M2_FD_18819 | JGI IMG/M metagenome (IMG submission 18819)
ACATCGGCCTCGGTGACGGCATCGACAGTGCTGTCGAATACCTTGGCGCCGTTGGCGGCCGCGGCAGCCGCCGCCGCGGGAACCGGGTCGAACCCGCGCACGGCGTGGCCGGCGCTGATCAGATTCGCCGCCATCGGCCCGCCCATGTTGCCCAAACCTAGGAAGGCGATCGTGAAAAGCTCACTCATCTCGGACCTCAGACAGCCTTTCTAACTGGTGGCGCGAAACCGCGCGGCCTCGGCCCGGCCGATGACCACACGCATGATTTCGTTGGTCCCTTCCAGGATCCGATGCACCCGAAGATCGCGGACGATCTTCTCCAGACCGTACTCGCGCAGGTAGCCATAGCCCCCGTGCAGTTGTAACGCCTTGTCCGCGACGTCAAAGCACGTGTCGGTGACATAGCGTTTGGCCATCGCGCACAGCTCGACCTTGTCGGCATCGCCGTCGTCTAACGCACTCGCGGCCCGCCACAACAACATTCGCGATGTCTCAAGCCCAGTGGCCATGTCGGCCAGGGTGAACCGGATGGTGGGCTCGTCGAGCAGGGGAGAACCGAATGCCTGCCGCTCCCGCACATAGGCTCCCGCTTTGTCGAAGGCTGCCTGCGCGCCGCCGAGCGAGCACGCCGCGATATTGAGCCGCCCCCCGTTGAGGCCGTTCATCGCAATGCCGAAGCCGGCACCCTCGCCGTCCGCGCCGCCCAACATCGCGTCGGCAGGTATCCGCACCCCCTCCAGGATCACCTGCGCGGTCGGTTGCGCATGCCAGCCCATCTTATCTTCCAGTGCGCCGAAACTCAGTCCCGGAGTGCCCTTTTCGATGATGAAGGCTGATATGCCGCGCGGGCCTGGTTTTTCTGGGCCTCCCGTTCGTGCCAGCACCACGTAGACATCCGAGGCCCCCGCACCCGAAATGAACTGCTTGACGCCGTCGAGCACGTAATCGCCGCCTTGCTTGACGGCGCGGGTGTTCAATGCGCTGGCGTCGGATCCGGCGCCGGGCTCGGTCAGGCAATAGCTGGCGATGGCGTCCATCGGCGCCAGCCGCGGAATCCATTCCTTGCGTTGCTCGTCGGTGCCGAAGGCGTCGATCATCCACGCGCACATGTTGTGGATGGATAGGAATGCGGCGGTCGCCGGGTCGGCGATGGCCAACTGCTCGAAAATCCGAACCCCGTCAAGTCGACGCAGTCCGCTGCCGCCGACGTCATCGCGGCAGTAGATTGCCGCCATGCCGAGCTCGGCGGCCTCACGCAACACGTCTACCGGAAAATGCTCGGTGGCATCCCATTCCAGGGCGTACGGGGCAAGGCGTTTGGCGGCGAACGCGGCTGCCGTCTCGGTGATGACCCGTTCGTCGTCGTTCAGGGTAAGAAACTGCATACAGCCCTCGGCCCTAATTCATGGTCGGGATGACGAATTCGGCACCATCTTTGATGCCGGATGGCCACCGCGACGTGACGGTCTTGGTCTTGGTGTAGAACTGGATCGACGCCGGGCCGTGTTGGTTGAGGTCACCGAAGCCGGAGCGCTTCCAGCCGCCGAAGGTGTGATAGGCCACCGGGACCGGGATCGGCACGTTGACACCGACCATGCCCACCTGCACCCGTGAGACGAAATCGCGCGCGGTGTCGCCGTCGCGGGTGAAGATCGCCACTCCGTTGCCGTACTCGTGCTCCGACGGCAGCCGCAATGCCTCCTGATAGTCATGGGCCCGCACCATGCACAGCACGGGTCCGAAGATCTCGTCGGTGTAGATCGACATGTCGGGAGTGACGTGGTCGAACAGGGTCGGCCCGATGAAGAAGCCGCTTTCCAAACTCGCGTCGCCAAATGCCAGGTCGTCGCTGGCCCGGTCGCGGCCGTCGATGACAATGTCTGCGCCCGCGGCCACACCCTGGTCGATGTAGTCGCGCACCCGGGTTAGCGCGGCCTCGGTGACCAAGGGGCCGTAGTCGGCCTTGGGATCAAGACTGTGGCCTACCCGCAGGTTGTTGATCCGCTCAACGAGCCTGGCGCGCAACCGTTCCGCGGTCTGCTCGCCGACCGGCACCGCGACGGATATCGCCATGCAGCGTTCGCCGGCGCTGCCGTAGCCGGCGCCGATCAGCGCGTCGACAGCCTGGTCGAGGTCCGCGTCCGGCATCACGATCATGTGGTTCTTGGCGCCGCCGAAGCATTGCGCGCGCTTGCCGGTGGCTGCGGCATTCGAGTAGATGTAATGGGCAATGTCGGAGCTGCCGACGAAGCCGACCGCTTTGATGTCGGGGTGGTTCAAGATAGCGTCGACGGCCTCCTTGTCGCCGTGCACGACCTGGAACAGACCGGCCGGCAGGCCGGCCTCGATGAACAGCTCGGCCAGCCGCACCGGGACCGACGGGTCACGCTCAGAAGGCTTGAGCACGAATGCATTTCCGCAAGCGAGGGCGGGACCGGCCTTCCACAGCGGGATCATCGCCGGGAAGTTGAACGGGGTGATGCCGGCGACCACGCCCAGGGGCTGGCGCAACGAGTACACGTCGATGCCCGGACCGGCGCCTTCGCTGTACTCGCCTTTGAGCAGGTGCGGGATCCCCATGCAGAACTCGATCACCTCGATACCGCGCTGGATGTCGCCGCGCGCGTCGGCCACCGTCTTGCCGTGCTCAAGGGACAGCAGCTCGGCTAGCTCGTCGTTGTGGTCGTTGACCAGCTCGACGAATCGCATCATTACCCGCGCGCGCCGCTGCGGATTCCATGCGGCCCAGTCCTTTTGGGCCTCGACGGCCGAGGCCACCGCAGCGTCGACGTCAGCCGACGAGGCCATCGGAACTTTCGCCTGCACCTGACCGGTGCTGGGGTTGAAGACATCAGCGGTACGGGTGGACTGGCCTGCGGCGCGCTTCCCATCGATGAAGTGCGCGATCTGTGTGGTCATGGGTGTCCTCGAATGCACAAGAAGAAGCGGCTTGGTTACTAGGATATCCTAGTATCTGCCGGCGATGCTGGCAAATCGGGTTAGCCGGAGCGGGCCTGCCTCGGGACCCGCGCAGGAAACCTGAACAGTAGTCGAGCTGAAAGGCCCACTTTTATGTCCGAGACTGTGTCCGAGACGGACGCCGCGGTCCCGTCGGCCTACCCGCCGTCTTCGGAGTTCGCCGCGCAGGCCAACGCCACCGAAGACCTCTACCGCCAGGCCGAGCAGGATCGGCTGGCCTTTTGGGCCGAGCAGGCCAATCGGCTGTCCTGGGACACACCGTTCACCGAGGTGCTGGACTGGTCTGCGGCCCCGTTCGCCCGTTGGTTCATCGGAGGCAAGCTCAACGTCGCCTACAACTGTGTTGATCGCCACGTCGAAGCCGGAAACGGGGGTCGGGTGGCGATCTACTGGGAAGGCGAAGGGGTCGGCGACAGCCGCACGATCACCTATTCGGAGCTACTGGCCCAGGTGTGCAAGGCCGCNAACGCGTTAACGGATCTGGGGCTGGTCGCCGGGGACAGGGTCGCGATCTACATGCCGATGGTGCCCGAAGCCATCATCTCGATGCTGGCTTGTGCACGGCTAGGTGTCATGCACAGCGTGGTGTTCGCGGGGTTCTCGGCAACGGCTCTGAAGGCCCGGATCGCCGATGCCCAAGCCAAACTCGTGATCACCACCGACGGCCAGTTTCGACGCGGCCAGGCGGCGTCGCTGAAGTCATCCGTCGACGAGGCCGTGGCAGGGCAAGACTGCGTCGAGCACGTTCTGGTGTTGCAGCGCACGGGAATTGAAACACCGTGGACGCAGGGCCGCGACCTGTGGTGGCACGACACTGTCGCGGTGGCCTCCGGCGAACACACCGCCGAAGCCTTCGACGCCGAGCATCCGCTGTTCCTGCTGTATACGTCGGGAACCACCGGTAAGCCGAAAGGCATCATGCACACCTGCGGCGGGTACCTGACGCAGGCGTCCTACACGCATTTCACCGTGTTCGACATCAAGCCGCAAACCGACGTGTACTGGTGCACCGCAGATATCGGCTGGGTGACTGGCCACACTTACATCGTGTACGGGCCGCTGTCCAACGGTGCCACCCAGGTTGTCTACGAGGGGACACCGGCGTGGCCCACCGAGCACCGCCACTTTGAAGTGATCGAAAAGTACGGTGTCACTATTTATTACACGGCACCAACACTGGTCCGGACATTCATGAAGTGGGGCCGGGAGTTTCCTGACGCGCATGACTTGTCCAGCCTGCGGCTGCTGGGCTCGGTGGGCGAACCGATCAACCCCGAAGTCTGGCGCTGGTACCGGGATACTCTGGGCGCCAACCTAACTCCGATTGTCGATACCTGGTGGCAGACCGAGACCGGGGCCGTCATGATCTCGCCGCTGCCCGGAATCAGCGCGGCCAAGCCGGGCTCGGCGATGAAGCCGCTGCCGGGGATCTCGGCGAAGGTCGTCGACGAGGAGGGCACCGAACTAGTGCCCGGCGCCGACGAAGGCGAGCACGTCACGGGCTACTTGGTGCTGGATCAGCCGTGGCCGTCGATGCTACGCGGCATCTGGGGTGACCCCGGGCGCTACACGCAGACGTACTGGTCGCGCTACGCCGAAAGGGGCTGGTATTTCGCGGGTGACGGCGCCCGGGTCGACTCCGACGGCTCGATCTGGCTGCTTGGTCGCATCGACGATGTCATGAATGTCTCGGGCCATCGGATCTCGACGACTGAGGTGGAATCGGCGTTGGTCGCGCATTCCGGGGTGGCCGAAGCCGCCGTCGTGGGCGCAAGTGACGAGACCACTGGCCAGGGCATCTGCGCGTTCGTCATGCTCACCGCCGACGCCCACCGCAGCGGTGCCGATATGGTCGACGAATTGCGCGAGCAGGTCGCCAGGGAGATCGGCAAGATCGCCCGGCCGCGTGAGATCCATGTGGTGCCCGAGCTGCCCAAGACCCGCAGCGGCAAGATCATGCGTCGCCTGCTGCGCGACGTCGCCGAGGGACGCGAGCTCGGCGACACGTCAACGTTGCTGGATCCCGGCGTGTTTGAGGAGATCCGGGCCGGCAAATCGCCGCTGGGTTGACGGTGTGCGCCCTTGGCTACCCGGATGGCACCCGCGGCGGGGATTAGAGGGGCATCGAACCGCGAGCCTGACAGTGGCCGGATGCGTCCGCGGNGGACTTACCAGGGCGGTGATGAGTCATGCCTGGACGCGAATTCCTTAAGCACGCGTAGGCCGCATTGGGTGGGGATTCCATCGGCCTGCATCGTCACGAGAAATTGATCGTCGCAGTCCTCGATGCGGAACCGGCAATAGTACAAGTCCAGCTTGCCTACGGCGGGGTGGTCGAGCAGAAGGCTACCTTCGCCCGCGGGGTTGACATCTCTTTCCCACACGTCGCGGAACTGCGGTCGCTGCCGCGAGATGTCGCTGATCATCCGAGTCCATGACGCATCGGGGGGATCCTCGGCGGTCAGTTTTTTAGCCCACGCTGCGACGACGCTTTCGACGGCGGCGGGGTTGCGAATCATGCGGTAGGTATTGGCGTCGAGATACGTCGCGCGCAGCACGTTGGTGCCGCCGTCGAACATCGGGGAAAGCACCCGGGCGATGGGGTTTGAGGACAGCACGGTGAGTCGCTTATCACAGATAAAGGCCGGGGTCAGCTCCCAGCTGTCCAACAGCGCCATTAGTTGCGGGTGCACTGCCGCGCCGTTGCCGGCCCCCATGATGGCGATGATTCTGCCCAGCTCAGCGGCCTCGTCGTCAGTGAGGTCGAGGACCTCGATCAGCGCGCGCAGCACCTGCTCGGACGGGGGGTTGTCGGCTCCGTTTTCCAGATGCTCGTAATCGGCCAGGGGCACCCCGACCGCCGTGGCGACATCGGCGCGCAGCAGGAAGTCCGCGGTGGCCCGTTGCTGCGTGTCGAGCAGGAGCATCTCCGGTCGCAGTAATTGACGTTTCATGCGCAGAAACTTGGCCAGCTCGGCACCCGGTTCCGCCACCTGCGACCTCCGTTGTCTTGGCTCAGGGCCCTCGCGATGTGTGCTACACCACACTGCGCTTTGGGACATGAGACAGTCAAGCAACGATAGTGCCTCGGCAGACCCCCGGCTGGGGTTCAGACGACGACTGGTTTGGCGCGGTTTAGCCGCAGTGCCCCCTGCGTGGTCACCCGTTGGGAAACACCAGGCTACGGTCGATGGACTCAATTGTCGGCCGACCCGCCAACGCCATCGCCATATCGAATTCGGTGCGGAACACGTCGATGATGGCGCTCACGCCGCGAGCGCCGTCGGCGGCCAGTCCCCACCAATAGGGCCGGGCCACCAGCACCGCGCGGGCGCCGAGGGCCAGCGCCTTGAGGATGTCCGCGCCCCGGCGTATCCCGCCATCGACGAGCACCTCGGCGCGGTCGCCGACGGCGTCAACGACCCGCGGTAATACGTCGGCTGTGGCAGGGGTGTCGTCGAGTTGTCGCCCACCGTGGTTGGACACCACGATCGCGTCGGCTCCCTCGTTGATCGCCGCGTTGGCGTCCTGGACTGTCAGGATGCCTTTGACCACCATTGGCCCGGGCCACCGATGCCGCAGCCAGCGCAGTTCGCTCCACTGGGCCGCGGGGTTGGTCAGCTCGTCGTAACCCATTTCATCAGAGCCATCCCCCTGGCGCTGGGTGCGAGCGTCTTGAAGTTGATGAAGGTGATCTCAGGTCCGCGCAGCAAATGAGTTGCCCAGCGCGGGTGGCGCGCGCCCTGGTAGAGGTTGGCCGGGGTGATTCGGGGAGGAATGCTCATCCCGTTGCGGATGTCGCGCTCGCGGCGGCCCAGCAGCGGTACGTCGACGGTGACCACAAGGGTCGAGTATCCGGCCGCCAGGGCCCGGGTGATCACGTGCTCAAGCGCCTTGCGGTCCCGCCATGGATAGACCTGCAGCCATAGATCTCCGCTGCCGGCGTCGGCGATCTGCTCCACGGTGAATGCTGTTGACGCGCTTACCACGAAGGGAATGCCGGCGGCTCCGGCGGCCTGGGCCACCTCGAGATCGGCGCGCCGGTGCACAAGGCGCTGCAGCCCGGTGGGTCCGAGCAGCAGCGGCATCGGTAGCGGCCGTCCGAGCACGGTGGTCTCCATCGAGCGCTTGCTGACGTCGACCTGCTGGCGCGGATACAACCGCAGCTCGGCGAAGGCAGCCCCGTTGTGGTGCATGGTCGTCTCATCGCCGGCGGCGCCGTCGGCGTAGTCAAACACGAATCGGGGGAGCCGACGTCGGGCGATCTGCCGGAAGTCGGCTATTGTCACCGGGTTTGGGATGGCCGTCGCTCCTTTCGGCACTCGTGCGGCGCGAGGTTGCTCACTGGATCGACGCGTTAGCGAACTCGTCGAGGTAGCGCTTCTGTGCGGCCATCGCCTGCTGTGCCGATTGGTCCTTGACGGAGTCGTAGCCCCGGATCATCTCTGGCACCGACGCGATCTGGACTGCCGCGTCGTAGTTGTGTTCGTTGAGATCGGCCAGCAGGTTGAGGATTTGGCGCTCGTAGTCGTCGATGCGCTGCCGTTCCGCGCGCCGGTGTGCGGTCTTGCCGAAGACATCCAGCCAGGTGCCACGTACTTTGCGAAGAGCCGCGAGCACGGTGAATGCCGGCTCGACGACGCCGAAAGGCAACTCGAATTTGCGCGCGCGGCCCGACATGGGGTCACGGGGGTTCAGCAGCTGGGGCGCCAGGTTGACCTTGATGCGGAAATCGCCATCGAACTCCTCGTGCAGCTGCTGCTTAAACGACGGGTCCTTATACAGCCGGGCCACTTCGTATTCGTCTTTGTAGGCCATCAGCTTGAACAGGTAGGTGGCCACCGCCCTGGTCAGCTCGCCGTCGTGGCGCCCGATGTGCTGCTCGGCGGCGCGGACCTGATCGACCACGCCGCGGTAGCGCTGGGCGTATGCCCGGTTTTGGTAGCTCACCAGCCTGTCGGTGCGGTCGGTGATGATCTCGTCCACCGACGGTGGCTGTGCGCTGGGCTGATGCGCGGCGACGGCGGTGCGCACCGCATCGAGCGATCCGTCGCCGACGACAAGCAGGCGTCCCAGTCGCAACGCCCGCAAATTCTTTTCGACACTGACGCCGTTGAGTTTGATCGCTTCTTCGATCGCCTTGACGCTGATGGGTAGCAGTCCTTTCTGTGCGGCGACGCCGATCAGCAGCACGTTTGAGTAGATCTCATCACCGAGTGCGGCCACCGCCAGCTCATTGGCTTCCACCACCTCGAAGCGTCCGCTAGTGGCGCTGCGCAGGGTGTCGAGCATGTGTTGGTCGGCGAGGTTGAGGTCGGGATTGTCGGCGAAGGCGATGGTGGGCTTGACGTCACGGTTGACCACCAGGCTGGTGCGGTCGGGGTCGTAGAGTTCCAGGGTCGACGCGGCAGAGGCCACCACGATGTCTCCGCCGATGACCAGGTCGGCCGCGCCGGGCGCGACGCGCGGTGACAGTTGGGCCTCCGAGAGCGCGCTGATCCGGACGTGGCTTTGGACGCTGCCGTTTTTCTGTGCCATCCCGGTCTCGTTGAGCACCGAGACGAACCGGCCCTCGATGAACGCGGCCCTGCCGATGATCGCGCCGATCGTCAGGACACCGCTGCCGCCGATGCCGCCCACCACGATGTCGTAGGTCGGCTGGTTTTCGCCGGCCAGGACCGGTTCGGGTAGAGGCGGCTCTGCGCCCAGCGATTCGATTCCTGCCACCTGCCGAACTCGTGGCGTGGCCCCATACAAGGTCACGAAGCTGGGGCAGTAGCCGTCGACGCAGCTGAAGTCCTTGTTGCACGACGATTGGTCGATCCGGCGTTTTCGACCCAACGACGTTTCGAGCGGTTCGACCGAGATGCAGTTCGACACCGCATTGCAGTCGCCGCAGCCCTCGCACACCTCGGGGTGGATGTAGGCCCGTTTGTCGGGGTCGACGGCCCGGCCGCGTTTGCGGTGCCGGCGTAGCTCGGCCGCGCATTCCTGGTCGTAGATCAACACGGTCACCCCGGGCACCGTGGCCAGCTGGGCCTCGACCTGAAGCAACTTCCTGCGGTGCATCACCTTGACTCCGCGCGGCACGCCGCCGCGCCGGCGCACTCGACGAGGGTCCTCGGTGACCACCACGACTTTGGCGGCGCCCTCGGCAAGGGCGAGGCGGCTGATCGCGGACGTGTCGAGGTCGCCCGGAATGTCCTGGCCGCCCGTCATCGCGATGAAACCGTTCACCAGAATTTTGAACGTGATATTGACCCCGGCGGCAACCGCAGCGCGCAGCCCTAACGAACCGGAATGCGAAAAGGTGCCGTCGCCGACGTTTTGGAACATGTGGGTGCGGTCAGCGAACGGCGACATCCCGACCCACATGGCGCCCTCGCCGCCCATGTGGTGCAGGATTTCTGTTTGGCGGCCTTGCATTTCGCGCATGGTGGCCATCGCATGGCAACCGGTGCCGCCGAGATTCATGTGCCCTTCGGGCACCCGCATCGAGGTGCTATGAGGGCAGCCCGAGCAAAAACCCGCCGCTCGGACCAGCCCACCACCGGCGGGGGTGAGGGGCAAGTTGCGTAGGTTCAGCGACTCGGGAGCCCGGGCCTGAAGTCCAATGCCGAAGCGCCCCAACCGATTCCGCAACGCTTCGGCCACGATCTGGGCGTTCATCCCGCTGACCTCGGGCACCAGCGGGGCGCCGCGCTCATCGCACTTGCCGACGATTAGTGGTCGGTGTGATTCCGGCAGCCGGTTTGCCAGTCGGTTGAGTTGATCCTCGATCAGCGGGTGTTTGGGCTCGACGACGATGACCTCGTCGAGGCCCCGCATGAACCCCAGGGCGCCCTCCTCTTCGAGGGGCCACACCAGGCCGAGCTTGTACACGGTGATACCGGCGGCTGCCGCGGCGCTTTCGGTCAGTCCGAGCCGCTGCAGGGCGTCGATCACGTCGAGAAACGCCTTGCCGCCAACAACGATCCCAATACGACGTTCGGGTCCAGCGATGGCAATCCGGTTGAGGGCGTTGGCCCGCGCGAAGCGAGCCACCGCGGGAATGCGCCGACGCCGGATATCGTCTTCGATTTCCAGCAGGCCTTTACCGAGCTGGATGGGGGGCGGTTCGTCGCCCTCGGGGACGACCAGCGTTGGCAGACGGCCGAGGTCGATCGTGGCCGCGGCGTCGACCAGGTCGTTGAGGCAGATCATGCCGACCCACAGTTTGCTATAGCGCGATAACGCCCAACCCGCCAACCCGAAGGTGAGGAATTCCTGCAACGTCGCCGGACTCAGGATGGGCATGCCCATGTGCAGAAACAACGTTTCGCTTTGTTGGGCGGTCACGGTGCTGCGGGCCTCGTGGTCGTCGCCTGCCAGGGCCAGCACACCACCCAGGCGTGCGGTACCGAAGTAGTTCGCGGTGCGCATCGCGTCGGTCGAGCGTTCGACACCGGGCCCCTTGCCATACCAGAGGCCGAACACGCCGTCGAAGCGTGTGCTCACCCCGCCGGTATTGAGGTTTTGCGCACCCCAGATCGCTGTCGCCGCGAGGTCTTCGTTGATCGCCGGGTTGAACTGCACGCCCAACGCCGCCAACTGTGACCGCTGTTGGCGAAGCAGCGAGTCCAGTCCGCTCAGGGGAGAGCCTGGATAACCCGTGACGTAACCGGCTGTGCTGTGACCTGCAGCGGCGTCGATCTTGCGTTGAATGGCGGGCAGTCTGGCCAGGATGTCCGTGCCGGTGAGGTAAGCCTGACCGGATGTGCAGTCCAATTCGTCGAGTGCGACGTCGTGTTGGTGGCCTTTGGGTGTCGGCATTTCTGGAAATCGACCTCTTCGTCGTCGGGACGCCGGACCACACCCGCCATTGCGCGGCCTCCTGCTCGGGTAGTCGCGCGGTGGGCCGTGACCTGTCGATGTGCTGGTGGCCGTGAGACGACCGGCTACCTCTTCGCCACGATCGCCCCACGGATCATCCAACTGTATACGGGATACCGTGTACGAGCAAGTGTGTCAAAGCAGCCCAAGAAGCTCAAGGTTGGTGATGTATTTCTCGATAATCGGCGCGGTGACGTGCGGAATGCCGCCGAAAGAGCCGATCTGGGCTGCGTCGACCGCCGCCCGGAAACGTCCCGCTGGAGCGACGGAGCCTCGAAGGGGCTTCTGCGGCTGCCGGTAGGCATGCATCAGGGGCAATAATGAGTTGTCGCGCTGGCGATCTGGCAGGGCATGCAACGCGCGCTGGAAACGCTCGCGCCATTGGTCGAAGTCGGCGACCCGACGGATGTCATATCCGGCGTCGATAAGCCAATCGACATACTCGTCGAGGCCGATGCCGTCGTCATGGGGATTCATGACGTGATAGGTTTCGTGGCCCTTCACCAATTGTCCGCCAAGAACGCAGATTGCCTCGGCGATGAAATCCACCGGCAATCCGTCGTAATGGGCATTTTGGCGCTGGCCGCTCGAGTCGAGTTCGTAGAACGACGCGGGCGCCAGCCCGGTGGCGACCAGACTGAGCATCAAACGGGTGAACATATCCGGCAGGTTCAGCTGGCCGTGGTATTGGGTGTCGGCGAGGATCATGTCGCACCGGAACACCGCGACCGGCAGCCCGAACGCGTCGTGTGCCTCGCGCAGCAGGACTTCGCCGGCCCACTTGCTGGTCCCATAGCCGTTGGCGTAGCTGTCATCAAGTTTGCGAGTCGGGCAGATCTGGCGGATGTCGGCGTCCTCGACAAACGCCGATGAGCCGATCTGATCGGCGAGGCCGCCCGTTGACACATAGCTGTAGGGCTTGATTCTGGTGGTGAGCGCGAGCCGGATCAGCTCGGCGGTGCCCACCACGTTAGGCCCGAACAACTGGCTGTAGGGCAGCACGTGGTTTACCAGAGCCGCGGGGTCGACGATGAGATCAACGGTGTCACACAACCGTTGCCAGGTCGGTGGATCAAGGCCCAGGTTGGCTTGTGCTTTGTCCCCTGCGACGACCTCCAGGCACCCGGCTAGGCCTTGGTAGTGCGCCAGCAACTCTGGATCGCCGCCGTCGAAGATGTTGTCGAGGCGGGCGCGGGCGGCCGCAGCGTCCTTACTGCGCACCAGGCAGATCAGTGTGCCGCCGACAGCGGCGAGTCGTTGCAACCAGGCCAAGGCCAGGAATCGGCCGAGAAAGCCGGTGGCGCCGGTGAGCAGCACGGTCCGCACCTGACCGTGTGGGCGAGGCAGCGACGTCGCTGCCGTCAGCACCGCGGTCTCGATGAACTTCTCGAGGCGA
>JGI12627J18819_10000566_pt1 | contig 12218 bp, 10 predicted proteins | sample TexAe_OM1H0_M2_FD_18819 | JGI IMG/M metagenome (IMG submission 18819)
GACCGAGCCGATGCCGACGAGTTGCTGGTGCCGTTTGTGAGCGCGATCGTCACCTCGGTGTCGTTGGACTCTGGCATCGTCGAAATCGATCCGCCTGAGGGCTTGTTGGAGCTGGAGACCTGAAGGCCAATATGAAGATTGACGTTGTGACGATCTTCCCGTCGTACTTGGATCCGCTGCGGCAATCGTTGCCGGGCAAGGCGATAGAGTCCGGTCTCGTCCAGCTGGAAGTGCACGACTTGCGGAAGTGGACTCACGACGTGCACCACTCAGTGGACGACGCGCCCTACGGCGGCGGTCCGGGGATGGTGATGAGGGCGCCGGTTTGGGGCGAGGCGCTAGACGAGATCTGTTCGCAGGGAACGCTTCTCGTTGTCCCGACGCCCGCGGGCACGCTGTTTACCCAGGAGACCGCGCAGCGGTGGAGCAGCGAGACGCATCTGGTGTTCGCCTGCGGTCGCTACGAGGGGATCGACCAGAGGGTCATCGATGATGCCGCTGGACGGATGCGGGTGGAAGAGGTCTCGATCGGAGACTACGTGCTGCCGGGAGGGGAATCGGCGGCCGTCGTGATCATCGAGGCGGTGCTGCGACTNCTGCCCAATGTCTTGGGCAATCCACTGTCACACCAAGATGATTCGCACTCTNGCGGTCTGCTGGAGGGCCCGTCGTACACNCGGCCGCCGAGCTGGCGTGGACTCGACGTCCCCGAGGTGCTGCTGTCCGGCGACCACGCTCGCGTCGAGTCTTGGCGACGGCAGNCCGCCGAGGAGCGCACCCGTGAACGCCGTCCCGANTTGTGGGGTCGGCGATAACGTCTCAGATCCGCCCGGACGGNAACATCGTCTTGACCGCCTGGGTGATCGTCGCCCGTGCGGTGGCGTCNTCGGAGGGTTGCAGCGNCTCGATCACCATGACGTAGCGCCGGTCGGAGCCGANGATGCCAGTGGACAGGTGCATCCAGCTGTNCCCGTCCATACAGCACATCCAACCCTGCTTGACGGCAACGGGTTCGGCGTACAGCCCGTCGGGAATGCCGAACCGCTGCGGGTAGCCGTCGGCCCCGGTTGCGGTGGATCCGGCGAGGTCGTCGACGATGGTCTCCGCGCGCTCGCCAGATAGCCCACCGGACCCGTTGAGCAGCGTGTCGTAGTAGTGCACCAAATCCGACGCCGAGCTCATCGTGTTCCACCACCGGCCGTCGCTGGGCGGCGCCGTGGATGTCAGCCCGTACCGGCCCATGATGTCGCTGATGATCGCCTCACCGCCACGCTGGGCCCAGAACGTCTCCGCGGCGCTGTCGTCGGAGGAGCGCAGCATGCTGTCCAATTCCTGGCGGTCTGCCGTCGACAGCCGGGGGTTGTCCTCTGAGCCGTCCGGGCCATGCGCCAGCAGGTCATCGGCGATAAAGAGCTTGGCCACCGAGGCGATGGCGATGAGCTGGTCATTGCCGTTGGACAGCATCTGATGGGTGGTTCGGTCGAGGACGGCGACCGCGATGGTGGCGCCGTCGGCGGCCGCGTCTTGGGTCGCCTGCGCGATGCGGGCCGACAGTCCGTCGAACGCCGCGCCGGGCATTCCCTGCGGCCTGATCGCTTGTGGTGGCGCGGCGACGTGCGGCGCATGGGACGCGGCAGCGGGCGAGCCGTACACTTTCGCTTCGAAGCCCGCCAGCGACGCCGTCAGCACCGCTGCGTTGGCGATCAGCACCATCAGCGGTTGCGCTCGCATGGCTCCTATTTACCATTCGCCCACGTCACCGCCAGGTAAGGCGGATCGGCGATTTGCGGCGATTTCACTGCCTGGACTGGATCTGGCACAATTGACCAGTTGTCTCCAGCGGTTCTCGGCCGGCCGGTCCGCTCCCACCTGCTGCGAGACGCGCCCAGATGCCCGAATCCATCGGCTTGGTTGACTGTCATCGCGCCCACAGCGCGAGCAGCAGCCCGCAGCCGCGACAGCAAGGAAGTGTCTCCGACATGAACACGCTGGACTTTGTCGACAAGGCGTCGCTGCGCGACGACATCCCGGCCTTCAGCCCCGGGGACACGATCAATGTGCACGTCAAGGTCATCGAGGGCGCCAAAGAGCGTATCCAGGTGTTCAAGGGTGTGGTGCTGCGTCGGCAAGGCGGCGGGATCCGGGAGACCTTCACGGTGCGCAAGGAGAGCTACGGCGTAGGCGTGGAACGGACCTTCCCGGTGCATTCGCCGAATATCGACCACATCGAGATCGTGACCCGTGGTGATGTGCGCCGCGCCAAGCTCTACTACCTGCGAGAGCTGCGCGGCAAGAAAGCCAAGATCAAAGAAAAGCGCTGACCTGGTGCGGCTCACCGGGCGGCGGTTCGCGACGCCGCAGCCCGTGCTGGCTAGGCTGACCCAGTGACCGAAGCCACCGACTCGTCGCCTGAAGGCAAACCCGACCCTGATCCGGCTGAGGCGGAAGCCGCGACAAGCCATCCGGCTGTCACCGAATCGGGCGGCACCGACGGTGAGGACGAGCCCGAGGGCAAGAAGCGAGCCGCGCTGCGGGAAACCGTCGTCCTGGCGGCGATCGCGCTGCTGCTCTACTACGTCATGTTGACGTTCGTGGCACGCCCCTACCTGATCCCGTCGGAATCCATGGAACCCACGCTGCACGGATGCTCGGGTTGCGTCGGCGACCGGATCATGGTGGACAAGCTCACCTTTCATTTCGGCTCACCGCACCCCGGTGACGTCATCGTCTTCAAGGGACCGCCGTCGTGGAACGTGGGCTACAAGTCGATCCGCTCGCACGACACCGCGATCCGCTGGGTGCAGAACGCCCTGTCTTTCATCGGCTTTGTGCCGCCTGACGAGAACGACCTCGTCAAGCGCGTCATCGCGGTGGGCGGACAGACCGTGCAGTGCCGGAGCAACACCGGGCTGACGGTCAACGGCGCACGGTTGAAGGAGCCCTATCTGGATCCAGCCACGATGAACGCCGACCCGTCGGTGTACCCGTGCCTGGGTCCCGAGTTCGGACCGGTCACCGTCCCGCAGGGGCGGTTGTGGGTGATGGGGGACAACCGCACTCATTCCGCGGACTCTCGCGCACACTGCACCAGCACACCCACCGACGCAATGAATGGACTGCTGTGCACGGGTGATCCCATGGCTGGCACCGTGCCGGTGGGCAACGTCATCGGCAAGGCGAGGTTCATTGTGTGGCCGCCCTCGCGATGGGGTGGTGTGCGTGCGGTGAATCCGCAGCAGAATCATTAGCGATGGCCACCACCTGGCCGCCGCGGACGGTGATCCGCAAATCGTCCGGCTTGCGCACACTGGAGTCGGCGCTATACCGCAGCGGTCTTGGGCCGGTGGCCGGGGTGGACGAGGTCGGCCGCGGGGCTTGCGCCGGGCCGCTGGTGGTCGCGGCGTGCGTATTGGGACAGGGGCGACTGGAAAGCCTTGCTGCCCTTGATGATTCGAAGAAGCTCACCGAGAAGGCGCGGGAGCAGCTGTACCCGCTGATTTGCCGCTACGCGGTGGCCTATCACGTGGTGTTCATCCCGTCGGTCGACGTTGACCGCCGCGGCGTGCATGTGGCCAACATCGAAGGGATGCGCCGCGCGGTGGCCGGGCTGTCGGTGCGTCCCGGCTATGTGCTCAGCGACGGTTTTCGGGTGCCGGGATTGTCGGTGCCGTCGCTGCCGGTGATCGGTGGCGACGCTGCGGCGGCCTGTATCGCCGCCGCCAGCGTGCTGGCCAAGGTCAGCCGGGATCGGTTGATGGTGGCGATGGACGCGGATCATCCGGGCTACGGGTTCGCCGACCACAAGGGCTACAGCACGCTTGCGCACGCAGCTGCGCTGAACGAGCTGGGCCCGTGTTCGCAGCATCGGTATTCCTTCATTAATGTCCGGCGGGTGGCAACCGGCTCGGGCAGCACGGTGCGCCTGGTGACGATGCGGGCTGGCACGGCCCGAGGTGGGGCCGGGCAATCGGGCGTAGTCGATTGCGGACCGCACCCACCGGGTCAAAACTCCCACAATGGGTGGGGAAAGATGGAAGCCGCCTCGCCCGACGGGCTGGGCCGGGCGGACAAGACGGAGAAGGACGGCTGAGCAGATGAGTGCCGAAGATCTCGAAAAGTACGAAACCGAGATGGAGCTCTCGCTGTACCGCGAATACAAGGACATCGTGGGGCAGTTCAGCTACGTGGTAGAAACCGAGCGCCGCTTCTATTTGGCAAACGGTGTCGAGATGCTGCCACGCAACGCGGACGGCGAGGTTTACTTCGAGCTGCGACTTTCCGATGCGTGGGTGTGGGATATGTACCGGCCGGCCCGGTTCGTCAAGCACGTGCGGGTGGTCACCTTCAAAGACGTCAACATCGAAGAGGTCGAGAAACCCGAGCTAAGGCTGCCCGAGTAGGCAGCCGGCGGGCGCTAGCGGTCGCTCGACGACCGGTCGTCACCGAATATCGGATTCCCGCGGTGCTCGATGACTGACCGCGCCACATCGGCGAGCTTGATGTTCAGATCCTGGGAATACTTGCGCAGCACGTCGAAGGCCGCGTGCTCGTCGATGCTGTTCAGCATCATCAGCATGCCGACGGCCTTGCCGATTTCCCGGTTGCTGAGCAGCCCGCGCCGCAAGGTGGCGACGTCCTCGCCCTGAGCGACGGCGTTGATGGCCACGCTGGCGAAGGATGCCAGCACGATGGCCTGGCCGGCGGATTCCTGGTCGAAGACGCCTGCCTTGTCGCTGAACAGATTGAGCGCGCCGCTTTTGCGTTTATCGACCAGGATCCGAAAGCCCATCGCGCCTCGGACGGGTGTCTCGGCGACCAGGCGCGCGGCCAGCTGGGGCCATTGGTTGGGCGTGGTGAGGTCCGTCTCGATCTGCGGGGTCTCTTCCTCGATCGCGTCGACGCACGGTCCGTCCCCGGCCGTACGCTCCATGTCGTCGATTCGCTGTGCGATGCGGTCGCTGGCGCCGACGGTCACGTATTGCCCCTCGCGGCGCACCAGCAGGCTGGCGTGATCGCATCCCGTGACGACCAGCGTCGCGGCGACACAGATGGCCGCGTAGACCTCGCTCGACTCCGTGCCCTGGTAGATGATCTCGGCCAGCGCCGAAAAGACCGTGCTTGGGTCNGCTGGAGCGGNNGCTNCCGCCGAGCCGTTGTTCCCGTCGTCTGCCACGTCATCCATCATTTCAGGCCGCTTCCGCGCTGGCCATCGTATGGGCGTTTTGGCTGCCAGGCGCAAAGATCCTGTGCGTCAAGATCCCGTAAGGAAGAAAGCGGTGAGCCCGACGATCGGTTAGGAATGGCTCGTGACCGGTTTGGCTGACGCGCAGCGGCGCGCGCCGTCGTTCTTCGACGGGTGCAAGCGCGTTTTGCTCGGCAAGCCAATGATCACCGACGAACTTCAGCATGAGAAACTGTCGAACACCGTTGCGCTGGGCGCACTTTCACCCGACGCGATCTCATCGACCGCTTACGGCCCCGAGCAGATCATGGTCGAGTTGCTGCCGGCCGCCGGGATGGCCGCGTTTGTGTTATTGCTTCCACTGGTCGGCGTGATCCTGCTGATTCTGGTGCTGGTGACGGCGTCGTATCGGCAGGTCGTCATGGCCTACACCCGGGCCGGCGGTTCCTACATCGTGGCCAGGGAAAACTTCGGACCTCGGGTGGCGCAGATCGCGGCCGCGGCGCTGTTGATCGACTACGTCGTAACCGTGGCGATCCAGTGTGCTGCGGGCACCGTGGCAGTGGCGTCCGCGATACCGGTGCTGGGCCCCTACAGCCTGGAAATCTCGGTCGGTGCGGTGCTGATTTTCTGTTATTTCAACCTGCGCGGNTTGCGGGAGGCGGGCCGGACATTCGCGGTGCCAACGTACTGGTTTATCGGCATGCTCACGCTGATGATCGTGGTCGGCGTTGCTCGTGAAGCCTTAGGGAATCTGCCGCAATACGATCCGCAGCACCTCGATGGGGCAGTGCCGGTGCACCAGGGCAGCGGTCTAGTGATGGGCGCTACGATTCTGATAATCCTGCGGGCGTTCGCGAACGGAGGTTCGTCGCTGACCGGGGTCGAGGCGATTTCCAACACTGTCAACCTGTTTCGCAAGCCCGAAGGACTCAACGCCCGCCGGGTGCTGACCATCATGGCTGCGATTCTTGGGCTGTTGTTGGCCGGTGTGGCCTGGCTTGGCTACGCCACTCATTCCGTTCCGTTTTCCGCCGGATACCCGTCGATGCTCTCCGAGATCGGCCGGGCGGTCTTCGGCCACGGACTGATCGGCAACGTCTTTTACTTTCTGCTGCAGGCGGCTAGCGCGGCCATCTTGTACAACGGTGCCAATACCAGCTTCAACGGTTTTCCGGCGCTGACTCACTTTGTTGCCGAGGATCGCTTCCTGCCACGCCCGCTGATGAAGCGCGGTCATCGGCTGGTGTTCTCCAATGCCATCATCCTGCTGACCACGCTCGCGGTGGCGCTTTTGCTCGCCACGGGAGGCTCGGTCAACGCGCTGGTGCCGATGTTCGCAATGGGCGTGTTCACCGCGTTCTCGATGGCCGGCTACGGAATGACCAAGCACCACCTGACCCATCGTGGGCCCGGCTGGCGCTACAAGCTGGTGATCAACCTGTCGGCGGGCATCTTGTCGACGAGCGTGGTGGCCATCTTCGCGATCGCGAAGTTCACCGAGGGCGCCTGGCTGGTTGTGGTGGTCTTCCCGATTCTGGTGCTGGTGTTGATGCGGCTCAACCGGCAGTACCGCGCCGAGGCCTCCGTACTGGAGATGTCGCTGATCGAGCGNGCCGACCTGGACAAACACGACCGGCATCGGGTATTCGTCTTTGTGGACAGCGTCGACCTGGCGGAGATCGAGGCGATCCGTTACGCGCAGGGGCTGCACGCCGACGAACTGACCGCGGTGCACTTTGTGCTGGACGGGGATCGCGCCGCGCGTCTACAGGAGAATTGGCAGCATTTCGGGCACATCACCGAGTTGCGCTTGGTCGAGTGCCTGGATCGCAATCTGAGCCGGGCTGCCCAAGACCTGGTTTCGTGGGTCAAGCGGGAGCACCCGGACACCACGGTGACGGTGCTATTGCCGCGTCGAACCTATTCGGCGCTACTGGGCCGGCTGTTGCATGACCGCACCGCCGACAAGATCGCCCGGGTGATCAGTCGGATCCCAGGCGCAAGCGCGCAGATTGTTGCCTACGACATAGGGTCCCGGATCGCCCAAGCCCAAGCCGCCCGAGCGGCAGACGTTAAGCGTGCTGCTCAAGCCCTCGAATCCATCGAAGAAGCGCCGGCTGGGAGCCCCGTCGTCTGACTGACCGACGCCAACGATCAGGGCGGCCGCAGCATAGTCGCGGGTTCTTCAAACCGGGCGCAGTATCGGTGAGAGTTACCTGACAAAACCCTGTGTAAAAATAGCGCGTGGCCTGGCCTTTCGCGAAGAAGTGCCACATCCTCGCGGAGGGGCTAATCTTCACGTTCGTAAGCTCATTCAGCGTGTTCAAGGGGCGGGACAGAGATGGCCGTGCAAGACGTGACAGATCTGGCTGACGATCAGTCGCTCCCGTCGACCTTTGCCGATGCGTGGAAGCGGTTCTTCCTCGGAAAGCCGCTGATCACCGAGCACCTGGAACATGAGAGTTTGTCGAACACCGTTGCGCTGGGCGCACTTTCACCAGACGCGATCTCATCGACGGTCTACGGTCCCGAGCAGATCATGGTCGAGTTGCTCCCGGCTGCCGGGTTGGCCGCGTTCGTGCTGGTGCTTCCGATCGCCGGCGTCATCTTGTTGATCTTGGCGTTGGTCACCGCGTCATATCGGCAGGTTGTCATGGCCTACACCCAACGAGGTGGATCCTACGTGGTGGCGCGGGCCAATTTCGGGCCGCGAATTGCGCAGATCTCGGCGGCCGCGTTGTTGATCGATTATGTGGTGACCGTGGCGGTGCAATGCGCGTCGGGCACGTTTGCGGTGGTGTCCGCGGTACCGGCACTGGGCCCCTACCACTTGGAAATCACCGTAGGCGCGTTGCTGCTCATCTCTTACGCCAACCTGCGCGGAATGCGGGAGGCGGGCCGGATATTCGCGGTGCCGGTCTACGCTTTCATCGTCATGCTCACGGTGTTGATCGTGACCGGTGTGGTTCGCAAAATCTTCTTTAGTTTGCCGCAATACGATCCGGCGCACATTGCCGGAGCGGTGCCGGTCCATCAGGGCAACGGGCTGGTGATGGGTGCGACGATTCTGGTGTTGCTGCGGGCATTCGCCAACGGCGGCACGTCGCTGACCGGAGTCGAGGCGATCACCGACGCGGTCAATGTATTTCGTCAGCCGCAAGGCCCCAACGCCCGTCGGGTCCTCACCCGAATGGCCTGTGTCCTCGGATTTCTCTTGGTTGGTGTCATCTACCTGGTGCACGCCACCCACGCGACTCCCTTTGTGGCTGAATATCCGTCAATGCTTTCCACAGTCGGCCGGGCGGTCTTCGGCAACGGGGTGATCGGGAACATCACGTACTGGATGCTGCAGACGGCCAGCGCGGCGATCTTGTTCTTCGGTGCGAATACCAGCTTCAACGGTTTTCCCGCGCTGACGAGTTTCATTGCCGAGGACAGCTTTCTGCCGCGGCCGATGATGAAACGTGGTCATCGTTTGGTGTTCTCCAACGCCATCATCGTGCTGACTGCACTGGCGGTGACACTGGTGATCGCGACCGGCGGCTCGGTCGACGCGGTGGTGCCGCTGTTTGCGATGGGTGTGTTCACCGGATTCTCGATGGCCGGCTATGGCATGACCAAACACTGGCTGACCCATCGTGGGCCCGGTTGGCGACGCAAGTTGGTGATCAACCTGTCCGCGGGGATCTTGTCGACGATCGTGGTGGGCATCTTCGCGGTGGCCAAGTTCACCGAGGGAGCCTGGCTGGTCGTCGTTGTCATGCCGCTGCTGGTGTTCGCCTTGATGCGGCTCAACCGCCAGTACCGTGCCGAAAACTCCGTTTTGGAGACGTTGATAACAGAGCGTCAGGAGTTGGTCAGGCATCCGCGGCATCGAATATTTGTCTTTGTCGACCACTTCGACCTCGCGGTGGTCGAGGCGCTGCACTACGCAACCGGGCTGCACGCCGACTCGGTAACCGCGGTGCACTTCGTGATTGACGCGCTTCATGCGTCGCGGCTGCAGCAGCGCTGGGAGCACTTCGGGGAGCAGACACCGCTACGGATGATCCCGTGCCCGGATCGCCACCTGAGTCGGGTCGCACAAGAGCTGGTCCTCAAGGAGATCAACGACAACCCGGGCACCAAGGTGACGGTGTTGTTGCCGCGTCGTTCATATGCCCCACTGGTGGGCCGGCTGTTACATGACCGCACCGCCGACCGGATGGCTGCGGCGATCAGCCGGGTCCCGGATGCGACCGCGCAAATCCTGGCCTACGACGTGGGATCTCGGATTTCGCGGGCAGCCGCGGCCCGACGGGTGGAGAGCCCGCTCTGAGCCGACGCTCGCAGCGATGCTCACGAACCGCTGAGCCGCGCCTCCTCGAGGTCGAGGTCTCGTTCGACGGTGCGCAATACTGTCGCGTTGATGCGGCCGTCGCGTCTCAGTGCCAGCACCGTTGATCGCTCGACGCCGAGCAACTCCAGGCGCAACGCCCGATACCGTTCCATCTCCCGGGCTTCGTCGGACTCCTCATCGCCTGGCGGGCTGAGCCGCAGGCGCCGCACCTTGGCCTCATAAAGGGCACGCGCGGATTTTGTTGCCTCATCTGCACTTTCATCTTTGGAATTGTCGTCCAGCCACTCCAACGCGGCACGGGCCGCCTTGAGCCGGACTTTGTTCTCCGCAGTCCCGAAATCCTCAGCCCGCAGCCCGAGCCGGCGCAGCAGCCAAGGGAGGCTGGTGCCCTGCATGAGCAGGCTTGCCACGATCACCGCAGCCGCCACCACGATCACCAGGTCGCGGTCGGGGAACGGCGAGCCGTCAGCACGCCGCAGCGGGATGGCCAGCGCGGCTGCCAGCGATAACCCGCCGCGGATGCCGGCCCACGCGACGACGACGCGTTCCCGCCACACGGGCTCGCCGCGTGGGCGTCCGAATAGCTTGGCGGTGACCGGTCCAAACAGCATCCACATCAGCCGCAATGCGATCACCACGATGACCACCACCGAGATCACCGCCACGACTCGCAACGGGGTCATATCCGGCACCCAATGCACCGAGCGCACAAGTTCCGCGCCGACCAGCGTGAACAGCACGGCGTTGAGCAGGAACACCAGAACGTCGAGAAACGCAAAGGCCTGCAGCCGTGCACCTGGGGCAAAGATGGCGCTGAGGTGCGAACCCACATAGACACCGGCGGCGACGGTGGCCAACACCCCCGACAGGTGGGCGCTCTCTGCGAGCACATAGGTGAGGTACGGCGTCGCCAACGAGATGGTGATCTCCAACAACGGTTGGTCGATTCGACGCCGTATCTGCACAGCCACCCAGCCGACGGCGAGGCCGAGCGCAGCCCCGCCCGCCGGGGCGGCAAGCAGCGTCATCGCGAGCGGGCCGGGCCGCAGCGCGCCGACCGTGGCGGCGCCCACCGCGCCTGCGTAGAGCACCAACGCGGTGCCGTCGTTCGTGAGCCCCTCTCCCTCGACGATCGTTGCGAGCCGTTCCGGGACGTCCAGCCGCTTGAACACCGATGTCGCCGCGACCGCATCAGTCGGCGCCACCACCGCTCCGGCGACGAGTGCCACCGCCAACGGCACACCCGCGAGACCCACCAGAACTCCGGCCACCACGGCGGTGGTCACTATCACCAGCCCGACCGACAACAGACCGATCGACCGGGCATTGGCCCGAAGATCGTCGGGCGCAATGAAATACGCCGCGTAGTAGATCAACGGCGGTAGAAACACATAGAACACCACCTGCGGCGCCAGCACCGGCACGCTGACCCCAGGTAGCCAGCTGAGCACCGCGCCGACGATCACCAGTAGGACCGGATACGGTACGCCGATCCGCTCGGCCACCCACACTGCGGCCACGGCCGCCAACGGCCCGCAAATGAGCAGGATCCCGAAGCCTGCCGGAATCACAACCGCCCCTCCCAATGTCGCGGCGTTAGCTAACTCAGCGTAGTGGCACGACAATCGCCGCATCGTAGCCTCGTATGTGCTGACAGATGAACACCACCGTCGGGAGGGGATGAGTGACGGAATGAGTGATGACAGCGCGATCGCTGCAGATAACGCCCGCTGGCTGACACCGGGTGTCGGCGCGGTCGGTGTGGCGAGCTTCTTCTCTGACGCCGGTCATGAGGTGACGACGTCGGTGCTGCCGGCGTTTATCAGCGGCACGTTGGGAGCGTCCGCCGCGGCGCTCGGCGTGATTGACGGGATCAGTGATGCGCTGATCGGTGCGATGAAGCTCATCGGCGGGCCGCTGGCGAACGACCCGCACCGACGGGCACAAAGCGCGTCTGCTGGTTATCTGGGCACCGCGGTGGCTACCGGAGCGATCGGTGCAGCGGTGACGNTATGGCAGGTCGGTGCGCTGCGTGCGATCGCTTGGATGTTCCGCGGCCTGCGATCTCCGGCCCGCGATGCGTTACTGGCTTCGCTGAGCCCGACTTCAGCGCATGGGAGGGCGTTCGGGCTGGAAAGGGCGGGTGACAACCTGGGGGCGGTTGCGGGCCCGTTGCTGGCGGCCGGTTTGGTCGCTTGGGTAGGTGTCCGACCCACGTTGTATCTGGCCGCGATTCCCGGCCTCCTTGCGGCGGTCGCGATCATCGTCGCCGCACGCGAGTCCCGCCGGCGAAGCTCGCATCCCGACAGCGGCCCCGCGGCGCGTCGACTAGACCTTCGAGCTTTGCGGGATGCCGGGACTCTTCGGGCGCTCGTGCCGGTGCTGTTGTTCGAGTTCGGCAATCTGGCAGCGACACTGCTGATACTGCGCGCCACTCAATTGCTCACCTCGCCGCAGCGATCGGTCGCCACGGCGACCACGATGGCGATCCTGATCTATGCAGGCCACAACGTGGTCGCTACGTGCGCGTCGTTGGTCGCCGGACGGTGGTTTGACCGGGCGGGTCCGCGGGTGGTGTTCGCAACTGGTGCTGCGGTATACGTGGCTGCCTACTGCGCATTCGCCGTCGGTCCCCATAGCGCGGTCGCCGTTGCGCTCGCATTCGCGGCGGCCGGAGCGGGCATCGGACTTGCC
>JGI12627J18819_10000567_pt1 | contig 12214 bp, 11 predicted proteins | sample TexAe_OM1H0_M2_FD_18819 | JGI IMG/M metagenome (IMG submission 18819)
GTCGGAGCGCTTGATGCCACACGACACCGCGTCGCCGCCTTTGGCCAGGCAGTCCGACGGGTTGAACGGCTGACCGTCCTTGACTAACCACGGGGTGTCTCGCATGGCCAGGATCGGAATGTTGTTGTCGGAGAACGTCTGCCAGATGCCGACGTACGTCCCGGGCATCACGTCGCCGGGTTTGATGTTCCACGGCCGCGTCGAGGTGGTAAACACGAAGTCGGGATGGTCGGCCACCACCCGCTCCATCGCCTTGGGCACCCAGTCTCGGCACTCCGGGTAGGGGTCGTTGTTGCCCATCACCAACGGCATCTTCTCGGTGGACAGCGGGCAACCCATCTTGAGGTAGGTGGTGACCTTGAAGTGGTGTCGGCGCCCGAGCAGGTCCAGCGCGGTCAGCCAGTGCTCGGCGTGCGAGCCGCCGGCGAGCGCGATGGTCCGGGTGGCGTTCTTGTCGCCGTAGCTGCACGTGATCACGTCGGTGTTCTTGAAATCACCGATGCAGCCGTCGCGGGTGGACGGCGGGTAGTCGGTCTGGGCTTCCAGCACCGTGGGTCGCATGCGCAGGCTGGGCACCCGCAGGTGTTTGACCAGGGCTCGTGCGCCCGGATAGTCGCTTGAGCTCAGGCCAGTGAGCTCCTTGCCGCTGGCCCGCTCGACGTTGACGTGCTCGCGCCAGGTGAACGCGGTCGCGGTGAGCGTCACGCCGAGCAGGCCGACGACTGAGCCCAGCACTATGGTCGGGCGACGCAGCCGGGTCCGCCAAGGCACCGCCCGTGTCGCCCGTGGTACGGCGCCGGCCGCTCGGCGCAGCCGGAGCGGCTCTTCGATGTACCGGTTCGTCGCATAGGCCAGCACGCCGGAGATCAGCAGGACCGCGGTGCCCTCGACGAAGTTGGCGTGCGCGTGACCGGTGTAGGCGAGCCAGAAGATCAGCAGCGGCCAATGCCACAGGTATAGCGAGTAGGCCATAGCGCCGAGCCGCACCAGCGGCGCCGTCGCCATCAGCCGGTTGGGCAGGGGCAGGTTGTCACGAGTCGCCGGGTCGGCTTGCAGGTTGGCGCCGGCCAGGATGAACAGCAGGGCAGCCCCGACGGGGACCAGCGCCCACGGGCCGGGGAATTGCTTGACGCCGTCGATGAGTGCGCCGCAGGACAGCACCGCGGCCAGCGCGATGGTGGCGGCCGTCGTCCGCAGCCACATCGGCCACCGGACGTGGGGGACCAGCGCACCGACGAGCGCCCCCAGCAGCAGCTCCCACGCCCGCGCGAAGCTGTTGTAGTACGCCGTTGCCTGGCTGGCCTGGTGCGCAAAAATCGCATAGCCGAATGACGCCACGGTCAGTGTGGCGAGCAGCACCACGAATGCCGTCCGCAAGCGATCGCCGAGCCGGCGTCGGAGCAGGAACGCGAAACCGAAGACCAGCGCCAGGAATGAGATATAGAACTGGCCCTGCACCGACATCGACCAGATGTGCTGCAACGGGCTGACCGATTCCCCGGCCCGCAGGTAGTCGGCGACCGTGTTGGCCAGCTCCCAGTTCTGGTAGTAGCCGAGGCTGGCCAGGCTCTGGTCGGCGAAGGTCTCCCACCGCGTCTCCGGCTGAATCAGGATGGTCAGCACCGCGCATCCGGCCAGCACCACCACCAGAGCCGGCAGCAATCGGCGGACCAACCGGACCACCTCGGGTAACGGCGCCAGCGACGACGCCGGCTTGAGTGCCGTGCGAAGCAGTTTTCCGCCGAAGAAGAAACCGGAAAGAGCCAGGAAGACGTCCACGCCACCGGACACCCGACCGAACCAGACGTGGAACATCGCGACGAGCGCGATGGCGATACCGCGCAGCCCGTCCAGGTCGTGGCGGTAGAAGCCTTCCCGGTTTTCCGACGCGGGTTGCGCGGAGGGCGCAACGCCGGCGTCGGCCGGGCGGGTCAGGGAGACAGTCATGATTGACAGACAATCTACCTAATCCGCCGGCCGACGCGCGTGCGCGAAAACCGGTCTGTGAGCTGTCCGGTCAGGACTCCAGGATGCGAGTCAGGTACGGAACCATCCCGCTGGTGCGTGCCGGAGTGACCGTGACCGCGGGCTCGGTGGCCTCGATCATCTGGTTGTTGCCCAGGTACATCGCGACGCTCTGCGTGCCGCCCGGGCCGTAGCAGAGCAGGTCGCCCGGGCGTGCCTGTGACGGCGCGACTTTGCGGCCGACGTTGCACTGCTCGGCCGAGGTGCGCGGCATCTTCACCCCGGCGCCGGCGTAGGCGTACTGAATCAGGCCGGAGGCGTCGAAGCCGACGACGTTGGCTTTCAGTCCGGTGCCGCGGGTGGGGCCCGCGGCGTTGCCGCCGCCGTAGAGGAACGGCACGTTGCGCTGAGAAAGCGCGCGCTGGATCGCGTAGCTGGTCGACTGCTGGTAGCCCACGAGCGTCGGGCCAGTGGGGTCAGCGCTTGCGACGTGGGGGTTGACCATCGGCAGCATCAATAACAGGGCCAGGCTGGACGGGACGGCGAAGCTGCGTCTCATGTTGATCACCTCTCTGTGGCTTCGGCGCGGTGACTTCACGCCTCTGCCGCCATTCCCGATTCACCCCGGAGACCCATACGCTGGCCCGCCCCGTTGGGGGCCTTACGCCGCCACCGAAATCGGCGCGGGGTGGGACCCGTCGGTGAACCGCTGAATTCACAACAGTCACTACGGACACTGTGGCAACAAATGCCTGTCGGAGCCACTGTGCAGACCCTCTGAGCTGGATTTTTTGTCGTAACGTGACCGAACGGTGATCGCTAGCGTGCCGAAGCCTCAAACCTGCGCGGTCCGTTGTGATTTCGCTCTCACTCAGGGGCGTCGACGATGTTCGGGTCTTCGTGCCAATACTTGCTGCTGAAGTCGGTCAGCGCCGAGCCGGCCACCGAGGCGAACAGCACCAGGGCGATCGCCAAGGCCGGCCAAAAGGACAGATACCAACCCTTCAACAACGACACCAGCGGTCCGAGCAGTGCCGCTGCGACCGCGGCGCCGATGCCTCCGAACACCACCGGGTAGATGTAGAAATCCACACCCATGGGTGCGGGCGGGCAATCTCCGGTGCAGACGTCCTTCAGGAAGCCGAAAAGCCTGGAATACCAATCGGTCCCGAAGGCTATGGCGGCCAGCAGCGCAAGCAGCGCCAGGACCGAGGTCACGTCCCACGGGACCAGGCGCAATCGCAGCACTCGCGGCGGGGGGTCTTCGTGGTGGCTGGGAGACGGGTCATCGAACTGCTGCGGCGAGGCCATGGTGGCCTCAATGCTGCCGGATGCCCGTCATTTCTGCGAGCGAACGCTGAGCGCGCGGGGCTCGGGAGCGACTGCTTTACCCTCGTTCTCTATGACTTCTGCGGCCGCAGGGACGTCTGGGCTCACGCCCGCACAGATCAGCGCGATCGATGCGGCCCACCTGTGGCATCCCTACAGCACGATCGGGGCCGAGGCGGTGCCCCCGGTGGTGGCGGTCGGCGCCCGCGGCGCCTGGCTCACACTCGTCCGCGACGGCGAGCACGTTCAGGCGCTCGATGCGATGAGCTCCTGGTGGACGGCCATCCACGGTCATGGCCACCCCGTGCTGGACGCGGCAATGACCAGCCAGCTGGCCACGATGAACCACGTCATGTTCGGCGGTCTCACCCACGAGCCCGCCGCCCGATTAGCGCAGCTTCTCGTCGAGATCACTCCGGACGGCCTGGAAACCGTATTCTTCAGCGACTCCGGATCGGTCTCGGTCGAGGTCGCGGTCAAGATGGCGCTGCAGTACTGGCGCGGCCGTGGCCTACCCGGCAAGCGTCGGCTGATGACCTGGCGCGGGGGATACCACGGCGACACCTTCACACCGATGAGCATCTGCGACCCCGAGGGCGGCATGCACTCACTGTGGACCGAGGTCCTGGCTGACCAGGTGTTCGCTCCCCAGGTGCCCCGCGACTACGACCCCGCTTACAGCGCGGCATTTGAGACGCAGCTGGCCGGGCACGCCGCCGAACTGGCCGCCGTGGTCGTCGAGCCGGTGGTCCAGGGCGCCGGCGGGATGCGGTTCCACGATCCGCGCTATCTGACCGATCTGCGGGACATCTGCCGACGGCACGACGTGCTGCTGGTCTTCGACGAGATCGCCACCGGATTCGGCCGTACCGGCGAATTGTTCGCCGCCGACCATGCCGGCGTGAGCCCCGACATCATGTGCGTTGGCAAGGCGCTGACCGGCGGCTACCTGAGCCTGGCCGCGACGCTGTGTACTACCGAGGTCGCGCACACGATCAGCTCCGGTGAGGCCGGGGCCCTGATGCACGGGCCGACGTTCATGGCCAACCCGCTGGCGTGCGCGGTTTCGGTGGCCGCCGTAGAGCTGCTGCTGAGCCAGGACTGGCGTTCGGTGGTCGCCGAGATCGGTGCCGGGCTGACGGCCGGGCTCGAGCCGGCCCGGACATTGCCGGGGGTGGCCGATGTCCGGGTGTGCGGCGCGATCGGCGTCATCGAATGCGACCGCCCGGTCGATCTGGCTATCGCTACACCCGCGGCGCTGGATCGCGGCGTCTGGCTGCGGCCATTCCGCAACCTGGTGTACGCGATGCCGCCGTTCATCTGCACGCCCGGCGAGATCGCGCAGGTCACCTCCACGATGGTGGAGGTGGCTCGTCTGAACGGTTCTCGTAGGATTTAGCGCGATGACACAGATCGACACGTCGCCGTTGGCCTGGCTGGAGGCGCATGCCGAGGCGCGCCGGGAAGCCGGGCTGCGACGCGGTTTGCGGCCCCGACCCGCGGTGGCCACCGAGCTCGACCTGGCGTCCAACGACTACCTCGGCCTGTCGCAGCACGCCCAAGTGATCGAAGGCGGCGTCGACGCGCTACGCACCTGGGGTGCGGGCGCGACCGGCTCGCGGCTGGTCACCGGCAACACTTTGCTGCACGAGGAGCTGGAGTCCCGACTGGCCGAATTCGTCGGCGCGGCAGCGGGTTTGGTGTTCTCCTCCGGGTACACCGCCAACCAGGGCGCAGTGGTCGGGCTCTCCGGTCCGGGCTCGCTGCTGGTGTCGGATGCCCTTTCGCATGCCTCGCTGGTCGACGCGTGCCGGCTTTCACGAGCCCGGGTGGTGGTCACGCCGCACCGCGACATCGACGCCGTGGACGCGGCGCTGGCCGCACGGGACGAGCAGCGCGCCGTCGTCATCACCGAGTCGGTGTTCTCCACCGACGGGGCCCTGGCTCCGGTGCGGCAGCTGCACGAGGTGTGCCGCCGACACCGGGCGCTGCTGATTGTCGACGAGGCCCACGGGCTGGGTGTGCGTGGTATCGGCGGACGCGGCTTGCTGCATGAGCTGGGCTTGGCGGGTGCGCCCGACGTGGTGATGACCACGACGCTGTCCAAGGCGTTGGGCAGCCAGGGCGGGGCGGTGCTGGGGTCGGTGGCCGTGCGCGATCACCTCATCGACGCGGCCCGGCCGTTCATCTTCGACACCGGCCTGGCGCCGGCTGCAGTGGGCGCCGCGCTGGCGGCGCTGCGGGTCTTGGGCGCGGAGCCCTGGCGGCCCGACGCGGTGCTACGGCATGCGGGCACGCTGGCGCGGATCTGTGGGGTCGCCGACGTCCCGCAGTCCGCGGTGGTGTCGGTGATCCTCGGCGCGCCGGAGACGGCGCTGGCTGCCGCGACGGCCTGCCTGGACGCCGGTGTGCGGGTGGGCTGCTTCCGTCCACCGACCGTGCCGGCCGGCACGTCGCGGCTGCGGCTGACCGCGCGTGCGTCGCTGGACGACGACGATCTCGAGTTGGCCCGGGCGGTGCTGACCGACGTGCTCGCCGCGGCACGCCGTTGACGGTTCTCGTCATCACCGGAACCGGGACGGGGGTCGGCAAGACCATCACGACCGCGGCCTTGGCAGCGGCCGCCCGCCAGGCCGGCGTTGACGTCGCGGTCTGCAAGCCGGTGCAGACGGGCACCGATACCGGCGACGACGACCTTGCCGAGGTCACCCGACTGACCGGCCTGGCCAAGGTGGTCGGGCTGGCGCGTTACCCACAGCCGCTCGCGCCGCTGGCCGCCGCCGAGCAGGCCGGAAAGCCACTGCCGACGCGGCGCAACATGCTCAAACTCATTCGCGCAGTGGACCGTCCAGGGCAGCTGACCCTGGTCGAAGGAGCCGGCGGCCTGCTAGTCGAAATCGGCGAGGCGGGCCTGACATTGCGGGACGTCGCGGCCGACCTGGGTGCCGCCGCGCTGGTCGTGGCCACCGCTGAGCTCGGCACCCTCAACCACACCGCGTTGACCGTGGAATCACTTGCCGCACAGGGAATTTCCTGTGCAGGATTGGTGATCGGCGACTGGCCGCTGCAGCCCGGGGTGGTGGAGACCTCCAACCGGTCCGCGCTGGTGCGTCTGGCGCCGCTGCGCGCGGCGTTGCCCGCCGGTGCCGGATCGATGAAATCGGGCGAGTTCGTGGCGATGAGCGCGCACGCATTTGACCGGGCCTGGGTAGCCAGTCTGGTCAGCTGATGGTTCATTCGCTCGAGCTGCTCTTCGATGACGAGACCGAAGCAGCATTGCGCCGCATCTGGGACGACCTGTCGGCTGCCGACTTGCCGAGCAGGACTCCAGCGGGCCGCCCGCACGTGACATTGGCGGTGGCCGAGCGGATCGAGCCCGACGTCGACGCACTGCTGCGGCCGGTCGCGCAGCGCCTACCGCTGGGCTGCACAATCGGGGCGCCGCTGCTGTTCGGCCAATCGAATGCGATCCTGGCCCGACTCGTCGTGCCGTCTGTCGACCTGCTCGCCTTGCACGCCGAGGTGCACCGAATCTGCGGGCCGCATCTCCTGCCGGAACCGTTGCCGCACAGCCTGCCCGGTCAATGGACGGCGCACGTCACGCTGGCCCGTCGAGTCGAGGGTGCCCAACTCGGACCGATCCTTCGGCTGGCCGGTCGACCGTCACAGATCTACGGCAGGTTCGCCGGATTGCGCCGCTGGGACGGCAACCAACGCGTCGAATACCTGATCAGCTAGCTACCTGCCGCTGCTGCCGGGGCTCGCGCCACTGCCCGCGGTGTAGGACGCCTTGCCGGTGCCGGCCAACCCGCCGCCGGACACGATCAGGTATTCGTCGCGAATTGGCTTGTCGGCGAAGAAGTCCTCGAGAATCTCCCGCGCCCCCGCGGCGTAACGGGCCTGGGCCGACAGCGTGGTGCCCGAGACGTGTGGCGTCATTGCCTCGTTCGGCATGCTGCGCCACGGGTGGTCGGCCGGTGGCGGCTGCGGATACCACACGTCGCCGGCGTAGCCGGCCAGTTGACCGCTCTTCAGCGCTGCCACCACCGCGTCGCGCACGCAGATCTCGGCGCGGGCCGTGTTGACGATGTAGGAGCCGCGCCGCATCGAGGCGATCAGCTTCTCGTCGAACAGGTGATAGGTCTGCGGGTGCAACGGCGCATGGATCGATAGCACGTCGACCGAGCGCGCCAACGACGCGGCGTCGGGGTGATAGGTGACGTTCAGTTCCTTTTCGACCTCGTCTGGCAGTCGGCGAGTGTCGGTGTAGTGCAGGTTGACGTCGAACGGAGCCATCCGGCGCAACACGGCGGCGCCGATGCGGCCCGCGGCGATCACGCCGACGTCCATGCCCTCGACGTCGTAGGCGCGTTCGACGCAGTCGGCGATGTTCCAGCCACCGTCGGTCACCCACTGGTGGGACGGAACGAAATTGCGGACCAGCGCGAGGATCTGCATGACGGCGTGCTCGGCGACGCTGATGCTGTTACAGAAGGTGACCTCGGCGACCGTGAGCCCGCGGGCGATCGCGGCGTCGAGATCAACATGGTCCGAACCGATCCCGGCGGTGAGGGCCAGCTTGAGGTTCTTCGCTTTAGCGATTCGCTCGGCGGTCAGGTATGCCGGCCAAAATGGCTGAGAAATAACGACATCGGCGTCGGGAAGTTCGCGTTCGAACTCCGAATCCGGGCCTTCCTTGTCCGATGTCACCACGAGTTGATGGCCGGCGTCTTCGAGAAACTTACGCAGGCCGAGCTCACCGGACACGCAGCCCAGCAGCTGACCGGGCGTGAAATCGATTGCCGACGGGGTCGGCAACGTCTGACCGCCGGGGTAGCCGTGCAACACCGGGATGCTGTCGCGCGCATAGACCGGGGGATAGCCGGTGACCGGGTCCGGATAGAGAACAAGCAGTACCTTGGCCATGACATTCTCCTTTATGTTGAGGCCATCGTTGGACTCAATTTGATGGGATAGAGGCCCAAAGCCATTGCAGCCCAGTAGATCATCACTGTCGCTGCTTTGGCTAGGGGTCAGCCGGCGACCGCATCGCGGCGCTGGGTGAACTTGATGTCGAGACTGCGCAGGTGGGTCTGCAGCCCGGCGTCCTGCACGGGTATCAGGTGGGCGGGCACGTCGGTCTCGTTGTAATGGGCGTGCCACATGCCCGGCGGGGTGATGAAGGCGCCGCCGGCCTGCCAATCCACCCGGATCGGGTCGGCGATGTCCCCGCGCGCGTCGAGCCGGGTGCCCAGCAGGGTGTAGCAGCCATTCGCCGGCGCATCGAGGATCAGGTCCAGGGCAACCGACTGGTGCCGATGGGGGCGCTGTTCCTGGCCGGCCGGCAGCACCCCGAACATGGCCCACAGCACGTGGGTGATGGTCAGGGACTGTTCCTGGTTGGCATTGGCCAGCAGAACACTGACCCGGCTCTTCTCATTGGCACCGGGACGGGAGGCGATGTCTTGGAGCTTGGCTGCGGCATCGGCGCCGCGGAATTTGGTGGGCCGGAATCTGGGGCGGGTTGCGTCAGCACCCAGGTAGCGCAGCAGCGGTTCGTCGTGCACCCAGTACATCGCCGCGTCGGCGTCGGCGTAAAACACCGCGTGCGANCCGGCGGGCAGGGTCAAAAAGTCGCCGTTCTCCCACCCGACCAGGTGGCCGTTGACAGCCGCAAAGCCCCGCCCGTGCAGCACGTAGTACAGCTGGCTGGTCGCGTTCGGGCTGGTATCGATCTGCTCGCCGGCACGGATGCGCAAGAAGTTGGCCAAGAGCGCGGGGCTGGTCGCCGCACCATCGACGATCCCCAGCTCTTTGGACAGATCCAGCGGCACCACCCCCGTCGGTTCGTCCAGGTAGAGCTCGGGGCCGAACCCAACGATCGGCACCTGCGGGACGTGCCCCGAGCCAATCGGGTTGGCGGCCTTGGAGTACTCGAAATAGCGTGCGTCGTCGGCCCACTCTTCGAAACGCCCCTCGAACCCATACTCGGCGACGTTGGTCATCGGGGCCGTCATCGTCGGATCCAAGTCCATCGATTCGGCAACTGACTGCTGCGGCTCCGTGATCGTCATGGCCTGCCTCCTCCGTCGGGTGCTTGTACCCAAATAGTATCTATCTTGTATCTCAGTTGCAACCCTCTCGGATTGTCAAATCCTCGTCACATTGCCTGAACAGCGGTAACATGCGAATACAGCAGGGATACAAGTGGGATACCGCTTAGCTGCAAGGGGTGTGGTGTGGTACCGAAGGCGACTGGGAGTGGCCGGCCCGCGGCCAAGGACCGCGCGCTGGACTACGTCAAAACCCAGGTGCTCACCGGGGCGTTTCCCGGTGGGGAATTGATCAGTGAGGGTGAGGTCGCCACCGCTCTCGGAATGTCGCGTACTCCGGTGCGTGAGGCCTTCCTGCGACTGGAGGCCGAGGGGCTGCTGCGGTTGTACCCACAGCGCGGTGCGCTTGTTGTGCAGGTGTCCTCGGATGAAGCGCGCGCAGTCATCGAGGCGAGGCTGCTTCTGGAACAGTTCGCGGCCACCAAAGTGGTCGCGCGCGAGCCGGCGGCACGCGCGGCGGTGTTCGAGCGGCTGTCCGCGGCGCTGCAACGACAGCGTGAGGCCGCGGCCGCATCAAACTGGCGAGCCTTCGTAGAGGCCGACCGCGCCTATCACGACGTCACTTTGGAGGACGCGGGAAACGTCATACTGTGCGGCTTCTACTCATCACTGCGTGATCGTCAGATGCGGATGACGGGGGAATCGTTGATCCATGACCGCGAGCGGATGGCGACGATCCTTGACGAGCATCAAGGGATTGCCGAGGTACTGCGCGACGGCGATCTTCCGCGGACCCTGGAGGCCGTGCAGACCCACCTCGCAGGCACGCTTCGGTCGCTTGGGCTCGCGGTCGAATAGCCCGTTTCCCGTTGACTGCGTCACACCTGACGCCATGATGGCTGGCTCGGGTCGGCCAGCTGCACGTCGACTGGGCCGAGGCCGAAGACGGCGATGACGGCAGGGTCGGACCGGTCGGCTGGCACGCCGTCGTAGTGCGGGGTGCGCGCGGCGCGCTTCACATAGCCACCCGGCCCGACAGGTACTGCATCTTGCGGTTGGAAATCCTTACCGCTGTTGACAAACCATGTGCCACTAACCACCACCTGAATCCGGTCGGTCGCATAGGTATGTGGTGCGCTGAACCATCCCGGATTCCATTTCATCATCACCAGGTATGGACCCGGAGTGTTGAAATCGCCGTACAGCATGGCCATTTCGCCGCTATGCGGCGGCAAGTTGCCCCACGGCTCAAAAACGATGTCCGGGTAGTTTTGGATGAACGTTTCACTGGGATCCGGGCCGGCTTCTGGCGGCGGTGCCAACTTGGTTTCGCCGAGGTAGCCCGACTTGTCACCAGCGGCGATCGCTGCCAGCAACAGCGGCCCCGCGGCCAGAAGCGACCGTCGGTCCAGTCCCATACTGCTCATCCGATACCTCCCCGTACTCACCTGGAAGAAGCCCGTACTCACCTGGAAGAAAATTACGCCACGATGTCCAGTGCGCAACCGTTCGAATGCCCGGCGGTCGCGTTGACCATGCGGCGAATGAGCGGAACAATCCCTAGCGCGTCGCGACGATGGAGATTCACAGATGGTGTCTGATCCGGCCGAGTCGGCCACGAGCCGTCTGCGCGGTTGGTTGCATGCGATGCTCGCGCATCGCCACGGCAGCGAGGTCTACCAGACCTCGACGATGGGCGCTCTGCTCGACGGCGTGTACGACGGCGACGTGACGATCCGGGAGCTGTTGCAGCATGGGAACTTTGGCCTGGGCACCTTCAACGGGCTGGACGGCGAGATGCTGGTGCTCGACGGCGTCTGCTACCAACTGCGTGGCGACGGCAGCGCACATGTCGCCGACGCTGATCAGCGCACCCCGTTCGCCGTCGTCACCTGGTTTGACGCCGACCGCTCGTTCGAGGTGACCGAGCCCGTCGACCGTGCCGGGCTCAAAGCGCGCATCGACGACTCATTGCCGAGTGCGAATCTGATCGTCGCTGTCCGGGTTACCGGCGATTTCAGCGTGATTCGCACTCGCACGGTCACCAAGCAGCACCGCCCCTACCCGCCGTTCACCGAGGCCACCCAAGATCAGGAAGAGGTGACCTTCAGCAACGTCACCGGCACCCTGGCGGGATTTCGGATGCCGGACTACGAGCAGGGCGTCTCAGTGGCCGGTTACCACTCCCACTTCGTCGACGCCGAGCGGCGCCATGGCGGACACGCGTTGGACTACCTGTTGACGCGTGGCCGGGTGGACATCAGTGTTCGGTCTGATCTGCATCTGAGCCTGCCGCGCACACCGGAATTCCTTGCCGCCGAACTGAACAAGACCGACATGGACTCCCAGATCCGGCAAACCGAAGGGGAATGAGCTGAGCAACGACGTGCGATCCGCTCAGCGCGTGATCGAAACCCTCGCCGCCTACGGCGTCCGATTCATCTTCGGCGTACCGGGCGCCAAGATCGACGCCGTCTACGACGCGCTGGCTGACGGCGGCCCCCAACTGGTTGTCTGCCGTCACGAGCAGAACGCTGCGTTCATGGCCGCCGCGGTCGGCCGGCTCACCGGAACACCGGGCGTCGTATTGGTGACGTCGGGACCCGGCACCACGAACCTGGCCACCGGACTGATCACCGCCACCACCGAGCAGGACCCGATGGTGGCGATCTGCGGTGCCGTGCAGCGGGCCGATCGGCTCAAGCGCACCCATCAGTCAATGGATGCCGTTGCGGCGCTGAAGCCGTTCACGAAGTACACCGGCGAGGTCAACGATCCCGATAACGTCCCTGAGGCGGTCGCCAACGCCATCCGCATCGCACTCACCCAGCCGCACGGCGCGGCGGCAGTGGTGCTACCCGCCGACG
>JGI12627J18819_10000568_pt1 | contig 12212 bp, 11 predicted proteins | sample TexAe_OM1H0_M2_FD_18819 | JGI IMG/M metagenome (IMG submission 18819)
GGGGCGGACGCCTTTCGTAGCAACAGGGCCATCCGGGTGCTGAATAGCACCTCCTGGGCGGTGATCAGAACGGACTCAGGAGTCGTCCCGTCTTTTGCCGAAGTCGGCGCAACTTCGCGGGCGGCTTCGGGAGTTCTCGCGGATGTCGTTGTTGATTGCGACATTTCGCCTCCTTGACTATGTGCGTGCCCCTTGGCGGACAGGCTCGGATAAACATTGAGTGTTGTCCGACGACAGGTCGGCGACCAGAAAGCACGCACCACACCTGTGGTGGTGCCTACCCCCCCGGCGTCTGCATCCGCCCGGCCCATCGAGGTGCGATAGTTGCTCGAATTGCGATCTTCCGCAACGGCTTCGGAGCTGTCCACGGCGCGAGACCAGTCAGCGCGCGGCCTTCAGGGTCTACGTCGCGAAATTAAGTAGCCCAGTACTGTAGCGGCCCGCCGTAAATGCGCGAATAGTTTGGACAATCAAGATCGCACCTTTATGCGGCGATATCGATTGATTACCGTAGAGATCGAGAAAGGACGACATCAAGGTGAGTGGTCCAATTTCGGTCGTCATCGCCGAAGACAGCCTGTTGGTGCGAGACAGCGTCCACCGGGCGTTATCCACCGACGCGGATGTGAATGTCGTTGGCATCGCTGAGGATTATGACTCCGCCGTCGAACTCATCGAAAAGCATCATCCGGCNCTGCTGTTCACCGATGTGCGGATGCCNCCGACGTCGACGGACGAGGGCATTCGGTTGGCCCAGTGGATGCGAACCGCGCACCCNGACATCGGGGTAATTGTTTTGTCGCAATACGCGGATCCCCACTACGTCAAGGGCTTGCTGGACGGCGGTACCGCGGCCCGCGGCTATCTGCTGAAGGAGCGCGTTTCGCACTTCGACCAGCTCAGCGAGGCGGTGCACCAAGTCGCCGCAGGTGGGACCGTGCTGGATCCCCTGGTGGTCGAGGCACTACTGGCCCAGCCGAGCTCCGCCGAGACGCTCAACCGGCTGACACCCAGAGAACGCGAGGTGCTTGCCGAACTGGCCACCGGGCTCAGCAACCGCACGGTGGCGCAACGGCTCGTGCTGACTCAGCGGGCGGTGGAAAAGCACATCAATTCCATCTTTGCCAAGCTCCACTTGACCGTCGACGACTCCGTCGACCGCCGGGTCAAGGCTGTGTTGATGTTCCTCAACAACGACGGCTCCGCATGAAAACAGTGGTGTGTACACCATCGTGCGGGACACAACCGTGCCGCATCATCCGAAGGTGGACGATAAGGTGCGAGTCTGGGTGGTCGACGACCAGGCCAGTTTCCGGCGCGCAACGGCCGCCGCCGTGGCGGCCACCGAAGATTTCACCATGGCCGGCAATTGCGAAACCGGGGAATCTGCAATCGAACTCATTCCGGACGGCAGTGCTGGGATCGTGCTGATGGACATCAACATGCCGGGAATGGGTGGTATCGAAGCCACCCGGCGGCTCCGCGCCGCACATCCAGAATTGATCGTCCTGTTGACGTCAACGTATGACGTCGAGGACCTTCCCCCGGACGTCGCGAGTTGCGGCGCCGCGGCCTACTTACACAAAGAACACCTGACTCCGAGCCTTTTGACGCGGTTATGGAAAGCAAGCCAGTAAACCCCGCGACGACAACCGAATCGGTGCCCTACTGGCGGGTGCCGACGGTCCTCTTGGAGGCNGCTGTCCGGTCGTCGTCGCTGTTGGGCCACGACCTGGTCAACCGCTTCACGGTGCAACGTTTTCAGCTGTTCCTCGCTGGTTACGTGGCGATGTACGGCGGTGCCGGCGTATTGCTGCCCCTATGGCAATACCTGTGGGTGTTGCGATCCGCCTGGTTCTTGGCCATCGCCGCGATTTGCAGCGCGCAATGTCTGGTGCTGGCGATCGCGCTGCCTCTGGCGCGTCGCGGGAGATATCCGGAATCGATCACGCTGGCCTGCATCAGTAACTGGGTCGCCGTACTGCTCATCACGTTCGTCGCACCCAATCTGCTACCGGTGATGGTCCTGGCTGCCGTGGTGCCTGTCGTTTTCGCCCAGCCCTACATCCGCTGGCAACGAGGCCTGGCTTTCGCCGTGATCACCGCGGGCTGCGTATTGGCTTTGGCTGTGGTAGCCCGTTTTCAGCATTTCGCACACTTTTCGGCGCAACCGCCGCGCTGGATCGAGCACGCTTTCATCATCATCGCGTTGCCGATGCATGCCTTTCACCTCTTGGTGATCGCGTGGAACAACGCCGGCGCACTGGCTGTGTCGGAGCAGATGCTCGCCGAGCGCGCCGCCGAGGTCGAGGCCTCGCGCGGCCGGCTTGTCACGGCCGCTGATGAGGAACGGCGCCGGCTCGAACGCGATCTGCATGACGGTGCCCAACAACACCTCGTCGCGCTGGCGGTGCTCATCCAACTCGCCCGCAATGCCGAACAAGGCAAACATCAGCCGCTGCTCGCCGAGGCATCCTTGATGCTGGAAAATGCGATCGCCGAGATCCGCCGGCTCGCCCACGGCATCTACCCTCCGTCGCTGGTCACCGGGGGCCTTCGCCAGGCCTTGACGGCGGTCGCCGCGCACGCCCCGATTCCGATTCAACTCGACCTGAAGGACCTCGGCCGCTACCCCGCGTCGATCGAAGCCGCTCTCTATTTCTGCTGCAGCGAAGCGCTGCAGAACGCGATCAAGCATGGCGGCCCCGGCACTGCCGTCACGATCACCGCCCATGCCAACGCGCAGACACTGACCCTGACGATCAGCGACACCGGCCACGGATTCCAGCCCGCAACCACCGGCACCGGGTTGACCAATATGACCGACCGCGTGTCAGCCATCGGCGGGAAGGTGAAGATCGACACCGCGCCCGGACGGGGCACCCGTGTCACCGCCGTCGTCGAAACCGCGGCGCAGCCGAATGCGGACCCGTCGGCAAACGGCGAACGCAATCCGGCCAGTGGAGATGTCGAAGCATCTCTTTCTCCCAAGCGGTGAAGAACCGACCGATCGACCACGTCGCGCCGAGTTGCGCAGCGAGTTAAGACTGCTCCAATCGGCGCATCCGGTCCGCTGAGCGGACCGCTCTGTTGCCGAAGCACCCTGGTCGACGCGAAATGGATCTTGCCAGGCGGCACTCCCAGGGTGTCCGCGAAGAGAAAGGGTCAGACGATGACTGCGCAGGACAACTGGAGATGGTGCAACAAATGTCAGGTGCTCGCCTTCGCGGGCTTCCCCTCGCTGGGGGCTTGCGCTGCTGGTGGCAGCCACGACCACTCTGGCAGCGGCGATTATGTCCTGATCCAAGACGTCCCGGTTGGCGGGAATGAGCAGGACAACTGGAGATGGTGCAATAAATGTCAGGTGCTCGCCTTCGCGGGCAACCCCTCGCCGGGGCCTTGCCCTGCTGGTGGCGTCCATGACCACCTTCTCAGCGGCGATTATGTCCTGACCTACAGTGTCGCGGTTGGCGGGAATGAGCAGAGCAACTGGAGATGGTGCAACAAATGTCAGGCGCTCGCCTTCGCGGGCAACCCCTCGCCGGGGCCTTGCGCCGATGGGGGCAGCCACGACCATTCTGGCAGCGGTGACTACGTGCTCTCTTTTGAGTAGGCGACGCACCGCAGGCGCCGTCGTGATCGAACTATAGCCATTCGAAATATCAACCGCGCCAACTAGATTCGGCCTAGGGCTCACTGCACGAGAAGGCCGCCCGTGAGACGGGAAAGCCACTCTCCCCGAACAGTGAGCGGAGCGCAAGGACGCCGATCAGCTGGCCAGTGCCCGCATCGCGATGGCCACGATGGCGTCGGCATCGGCGGGGGTCAATCCTCCGTGCCCGGTTGCCCTGCGGTACATCGCCGGCCCGAAGATGAGATCCAGCGCGACTTCGGGGTCGAGGTTGGGATCCAGTTCACCGCGGGCGACACCGCGGTCCCAGATCTTCGTCACGGCTGCTCGGCGGACGTTAACCTGGTGGGTGCGTATCCGTTCGCGTTCAGTTGGGTAGAACTGCGACTCACCGACGAGTTGGGCATAGATCTCACCGAGTGAGCTGGTGTAGAAGCCCATCATGCCGCGCAACGTCAGGCGGAAGTCTTCGGCCGCCGACCCGGTGTCGGGCACGGGCGCGTCAATCATCATGCGGTGCAAGAACGCATCGATGGCCACTGCGGTCCGGTTCGGCCACCATTTGTAGATCGTGGCCTTGCTGACCCCGCTGCGGGCGGAGATCCTATCGACCGACGCTCTGCGCAGATCGTCCTCCTGCATCAGTTCCATCGCGGCTTTCAGAACGGCGTCGCGGCGTTCTTCACTACGCGGTCGGCCGCGCGGGCGACTTGGGGTCATTGCTCCAGTTTCCCACCCGCAGTTGGTACAAAGCTAATTACTAGACGTCTCACTGTGAGTTCGCTTCTGCGCGTTGCCAAGAGCCAAACCGCACATGCAACATCTGACGAGAAATCTCTCAGATCCACATCAGACATCCCTCAGATACGTCTCAGCCGTATCTCGAATGTGCGTAAAGGGCCCCTTCATGCAGCGCAATCTTCAACCCTGGATCACCACAGGTGTAGTTCTCGCGGGCGCCAGCCTGATCGCCGTCAATCCGATGGCTACACCGCGGCCTGATGCGCAGCACCGACAGGTTCGGCTCGTCGACTACGACGAGTTCGACCTGTCTCAACTGGTCAGCACTACCGAGGCCAACTGGTCCGGGTTGGAAACGGTTCTCGGCAGCAGCAATTGGCTGACCGACCCGGATATCTCTCAAGGTCTCAGCGCCGTGTTCAGCGACCTGTCGACCGGCACCGCGAACCCGCTGACCGACCCGATCTCCCTGCTGACCGAGGGCGCGCTGCTGCTCACCAGCAGCGGCGACGCGTCGAATGCCGCCGCCACCGCGCTGACAGCCGTCACCGACAACGTCGAATCTGCGCTCAGCAGCGGCGACTACTCCACTGCGCTCACCGATCTCGAAGACGGTCCCAGCACGGTCCTGTACGCATTCCTCAATGGCTACCCGGAAACCCTTGGCTCCGGTGTGATTTCACCGGAACTCGGACTGCTCACCAACACTGCTGACGGCGCCGTGAGCGGCCAGATCGACGCCCTTCAGCAGCTAAGCAATACGTTGGCCGACGAGTTGTCAGCAGTCGGCGGAGGGGATCTGACGACAACCCCGACCCTGTTGGAACCGGGATCCCTGGACGTTTCGGTCGACGTCAGCACAATCCTCAACGATCTTGCTCCCAGCGGCGCGCTCTCCCTGCCGTTCAGCCTGGACAGCCTGCTCAGCGACGCCGCTCCCAGCGGCACGCTCAGCCTGCCGGTGAGCGTCGACGATCTCCTCGGCGATGTCGCACCCAGCGGGAGCCTCACCCTGCCGGTCAGCCTGGACAGCCTGCTCGACGGCGCTACTCCGAATGGCACTGTCTCCCTGCCGATCTCCCTCGACGGGCTGCTCAGCGACGCCGCCACCAACGGCAACATCACTGTGCCGGTCACCATCGACCAAGTCCTCGGCGACGCCCTCGGCAACGGCGGCAGTATCAGCGTCCCATCCATCTCCGTAGACACGATCGTCGCCGACCTCGGCAATCCCTCGTACACCATTAACCTCGGCATCGCCAAAGAAACCATCTCCCTGCAAACTTTCGTCAACGACCTCGGTATCGGCAACGAAACCATCACTCCCCCATCAATTTCCGACGCCACCGTCCTCAGCGATCTAGAGTCGGCGCTCGGCAGCTCGGGCAATTCCGACATCACCGTGTCGGTAAGCAGTCTCGAGAACCTTCTCGGCGCCGCCGGCAGCCAGGACATCAGCGTCTCCACCGCCACCCTCGAGGGCCTGCTGGGCACCTCCGGCAGCAGCGACATCACCCTGTCGATCTCCGACTTGCAGACGCTTCTCGGTAGCGCCGGCAGCTCGGACATCAGCCTGTCGGTCAGTACCCTCGAGTCGCTCCTCGGCGCTGCCGGCAGCTCAGACATCAGCATCCCGCTCAACACCCTCGAGGGGCTTTTCCCGAGCACGCTGAGCCTGGACCTGGACATCCCCGGCGTGACCGGGGGCGCCGTGCCGACCTTCGACGTGGACCTGGCCCAGGACTTGCTGGCGGCGCTCGGCAGCATCGCACCGATCTCGTCGGATCTGCCGGGCCTGTTGGGCACCGACCCGACACTCGACGTGACATCGCTGTTGACCACTGTGGTGACCGACCTCGGCCTACCGGTCTCGATTACCGGTGGCGATCTCACGGTGAACCTCACGGGCCTTGCCTCGGAACTGCTCGCCGGCCTGGTGCCCTGAGCTCGGCCGCGGCGCCGGTGGCGGGAGGAGACGCCGGCGCCGCCCGGAGCCGCGACGTCACGCGGGTTCGACTGTGACCACTTCAGTTAGACCGCTCATCGTGAGGACGGACATCAGGAGGGGGTGGGCGATCACATGGATTTGGCCGGCGCGGGCGTACAGAGCGTTAATGGCGGCGCTGTCCAGGTACTCGATTGCGCTGAGGTCGACAGTGAGCGTTCCGCCGCTGTTGGCGACCTCGGCACCGGCGGCGGTGAGGGCTTGGTCGAATGCATCGATATTGCTGAGGTCGATTTCCCCTACTGCGATCAGCACGAGTTTGTCATCGTTGCGGCGCGCGGTGTCGAGGGTGAGCGACGTGGGCATCAGGCGATCCTCGCGGAAAGGTGAACAGTGGTTCCGGCGGTGTCGGAGTTGATGCTGACCTCGTGCATGAGCTGTCGCATGAGGGCGATACCCCGGCCGCGATGCGGCTCCTTCGCTGGAGGCTCCCATGAACCGGTGTCGGTGATGGTCAACTGCACCTGGTCGGCCAGCACGGTCGCCGCCACACTGATAAGGCCCTCCGGACTGTGGCGGTGACCGTGCTCGATAGCGTTGGATACGGCTTCTCCGGCGGCGATCAGCACGTCCAAAGTCTGATCTGGGCGCACCTGGGCTCGGGTCAACCAGCTGCGCAATGCAGTGCGGCTGGGAGCGAGGTGGCTGGCGTGGGCGGGAAACTTCAGGTCCAGCGGTGCGGGATGGCGGTATAGCAGAAGGGCAACGTCATCCTGATAGCCGCCGCTTGGCGCGAGACCGGACATGATCTGGTTCGCCAGATCATCCAGCGTCGAGGCGACGCCATCTCGAACGAGGGCGGCAACCCGGGAGATTCCGTGGTCCAGTGCTATGCGGCGGCGTTCGACCAGACCGTCGGTGTAGAGCACCAGAGTCGCGCGCGCCGGCATGATCACTTGCGCTTCGGGTCGCAACCAGCCGGGTCGTACTCCCAAGGCAATCGTGTGGGCATCGTCGAGCATCCGGGTGGCGCCGTCGGCGTAGACCAGGATGGGCGGCGGGTGCCCTGCACTGGAGTACACCAGCTCACCTGTGTCGGGGTTGAGTACCGCGCAGACGGCGGTGGTGCATCGGGCACCCGGTAGCCGTGCCGCGAAGCGATCCATCCCCGAGAGAGTCGCGCTGGGGCTGGGGTCGCCCAACAGCAGGGCCCGGCAGGCGCTGCGCACCTGACCCATCACGGTGGCGGCGGCGAGGTCATGGCCGACACAGTCGCCGACGACCAACGCGATGCGCCCGTCATCCAGGTCCATGACGTCGTACCAGTCACCGCCCACCTGTAGGGGCCGGCTCGCGGCCTGATATCGCACTTCGAACCCGCCCGGCAGCTGAGCAGGGCCGAGGATTGCGTGTTGCAACGCAAGGGCGGTCTCGCGCTGCTGGTCAACTTGGTAAACCCGCTGCAGGCCTTGGCCGAGGCGGCCTGCCAGCACTGTTAGCAAGGTCTGGTCTTCGAGGGTGAACGGCCGTTGCTCAGCTAGATCGATCCAAACGACGAGCACGCCCTCGGGATGCTGCAGCGCGATGCCGGCCGTCCCGGCCTTTGTTGTGTTGGGAGTGAGCAGCTCGCCGTCGCGCAAAGAGCTGAGGATCTGTCGTGTATGGGAGGGCAGGTCTACCCACTGCGCGGGCTCGCCGACCGACACTATTGGCGGTGTGCCATAGGCGGTTTGCGTCGATGAGCTTCCGATCGGGAAGGTCACGGCCAAAACGCGGCGTGCTCGCCATAGCCGACGCAATTCTTCAGCCGCGGCGTGCAGTGCGTCGTCGACGGTATCCGCTTGGGCGAGTTCCTGATTGAGCGCATGTTCGCGACCTGCCGTCAGCGCCAATGCGATAGCAGCGTGTGCGGCGAAGTCACTGACGAGGTCGAGGTAATCGTTGCCGAACGGCGGCTGCTGCGGGTGACGTGCGACAGCAATCACACCAATCACCGTCTCATCCGCAGTCAGCGGCATGACGATCGCCGATCGTTCACCGACGTCGGTAAACCCCTCGATCGGATATTGGAAGGAATCAGTAATCAGCGGGAGACCACGACGCACAACACCGCCCGTGGTGGAGCCCTCCATTGGAACCTGCTGACCGATCACCTCCGAGGAGTACCGGCCGGACGTAGCGGCCACGACCAGGGTGTCGACTTCATCGGCGGGCAGACCGGGCTCCCGCGGGACCAACAAAATTGCCTGCTCAGCATCGGCTAAGTCCAAGGCCAAGTCCACAATGAGCTGCAATGGCCCCGTCTGCGGGTCGCCGGACAGCAGCGCGGTCGTGATCTCGCGACTGGCCTTCGTCCATTTGGCCGATTCGCGCTCTCGTTCGAAGAGTCGCGCGTTGTCGATGGCGGCGGCCGCCGCTGTGGCCAACGCCCGTACGGCGCTCTCCTGGAAGTCGGAAAACACTCGATCGGGCCGGTCATCGGCCAGATAAAGGTTCCCGAAAACAGCTGCCCGCACGGTGATTGGTATGCCGAGGAATGCCCGCATTGGCGGGTCGTGTGCGTGCAGCCCTATGGCCTGCGGCTGAGCACTCAGATCATCAACGCGTAGACCGTCACCTACCGGCAGATCGCCGAACCGCCGGGCTGTGTCATCGTCGATTCCCACGTGGATGAACGAAGCGAGGGTGCCGTCATGGGCGCGTATTCCCAGTGCCCCGTACCGGGCACCTGTCAGCCTCATCGCCGCATCGACGATTCGATGCAACGTCGCATCCAGGTTCAGAACGGAACCGATCTCGACGATGACCTGCACCAGGTACTCCATCTCGTCGCGAGTCGCACCCACATCGTCAATGTGTTTATGCGTTCGGTTACCCAGATCGCGTCGGCCCGTCATGGTGAGTCGGATTGACCCTGGTCATCGTCCATAAACACGAGCGTAATTGTCAGAGTTCGATTTATCGCTAATCTGCGGCGTGCAGCCGCGGGCACGCCTCAGCCGACGTCTGAATAAGTGATCGGGCCGTCCCACACTCCGGGGCGGTCCGATCCACGCGGGGTGGGCCTCCGCGACCCCTTCTTCGGAGCCATCTCGGTGTCTGCCAACGCAGCGGCCTCAGACAGCGCCTCGATTACCTGGCGGGCCTCCGCTGGCGTGATCGGATCACCGGGGACGTCAACAGCGATGCGCCTTTGGATGCGCCCGTCAAGCTGTTGCTTGCCGATGACGGCAACAGTGATGGGGTAAGGCCGTCCGTTGTGGGTCGTGTGCTCGACTGTCCAGCTGCGCCCGTCAAAGAGTCGTTGGCCGTCTTCCCAGGGGCCGATCCATGTTGCGTCTTCGGGTTTGCGGGTCACGGCTGGCGCTCCTCTGTAGGCCCCCTTGGCGCGAAACAATACGCTACGGAGCGTAACTATTTTACCCGGGTCCACCGGTCTCGGAATCCTTGTCTGATTTGCGGACACTCATTGTCGGTGGTTTGGGGTACAACGTCGCCGTGGCCAAGTCGCGCGACAAGTTCCCCAACCACTTTGTTAGCGACCTCGTACCACCGACGGCGGATGGGTCGTGGTGCCGCCGACGGTGCTGCCCCGCCGGCCCCTGCACCAACATTCGGGACGGGCGTCATTCGTTGCGTGACGTACCTGACCGTCGCGCGCCCCCTTGCGCCGCAACCGCTGCCGGTGCGCTCACTCAGAACTCAGGTCAGAACGTATTAGTCAAAAACAGTTGCAGGGACTGGAATAGGCTCTCGAACAGTCCGCTGCTGCCGATCCCATTATCGAGTGCACCAATAAACGCGTCGAAGCCGTTGATGTTGTCGGAGATGTCGATATTTGTGAGGTCGCCGTCGATCGACGTGGTCGCGTCAGCGATTTGCGTCGGTGTCAAACCCAAATACTCCGCGTGCGTAGTGAACAGGTTGTACAGCGCATCCAGCTGACCTCCGGCTGCGACGTCCTGTTGGAAGTCGGCGACCCCGTCACCGTCGAGCGTGTAGATCGTCGCCGGGTACAGATCATCGGGCGTCACGTAAGTGTTCGCCTCGATTCCGCCCGGGAGGGAGGGGTCGCCGATGAACACGAAGTGCAGATCGGCGCTGGGGATGCCGTCTTCTGCGAGTTGGGTCATGGCGATCGACTCGGCGGTGGCGCTTTGGGAGTATCCGAAGATCGTCAGCGGGTGCTCGGCGGTGAAAGCGCCTGGGTTCGCCCTGAATTCGTTCTCCACGGCGAGGACGACGTCGTCGGCGTCGGTGAGATTGCTTTGCTGGATCAGTTCGGGCGTCGTCAGTACCTGCAGCGGCGCGGCACATGGGTCGGTCCCGATCATGTCGCAGACCGTCGAGGAGGTCGCGCCGCCATCGAAGCCCAGCGGGTGCAGATACAGATTCTCGACGGCCTGCGCGAAGGCGGTCGACGGCGTCGGCTCGGTGGTTCCGCCGAGGATGATCGCCGTATCGCTGCCAGATAGCGGGTCGTCCGCGTCGGCCTGGGCGGCTTGGAGACTCGCCGCGCTGGCCGCGCCAAGAAACATGCCGACGATGGCAACTTTCGCGAGCATCTTAGATCCGTTCACCTTCACTTCCCTTGCCTGCCGCGCATAGTCTGCGTCGTCACACGTCTTATCTGACACAGCCTGGGTCCAAGGATCGAGTATTCTCCGCGCGCGGCGGGCATACGTGAGAAACGGCGATAGACCTTGTCCGACGGGAACTCTCGCTCAGTTAGGTAGGTCGGCGTACCTGCTCGATCTTCTGCGGACGGCCTGCGGACGATTGCGGTCCGCAGGCCGGCGCCGGTGACCTAAAATGGTCGTTGACCTCGGTGGCAGATCCAGGATTCGAACCTGGGTAGGCGTTAGCCGACGGATTTACAGTCCGCTCCCATTGGCCGCTCGGGCAATCTGCCGGTGTAGTACGGGTAGCTAGCCTACAACGAAGATGTACTCGGATAACAAACGGCCAACATCGATAGAAGGGGACGTATCCAGTGGCGGATTCATCGTTCGACGTCGTGAGCAAGCTCGATCGGCAGGAGGTCGACAACGCGCTCAACCAGGCCGCTAAGGAACTCTCCACCCGGTTCGATTTCCGCGGCACCGACACCAAGATCGCCTGGAAGGGCGAGGAGGCTATCGAGCTGACCAGCTCTACCGAGGAGCGCGTCAAAGCCGCCGTCGACGTGTTCAAGGAAAAGCTGATCCGGCGCGACATCAGCCTCAAGTCCTTCGACGCCGGCGAGCCGCAGGCCTCCGGCAAGACCTACAAGGTCACCGGCACCCTGAAAGAGGGCATCAGTAGCGANAACGCCAAGAAGATCACCAAGCTGATCCGGGACGAGGGCCCCAAGACCGTCAAAACNCAGATCCAGGGCGANGAGGTGCGCGTCACCAGCAAAAAGCGCGACGATCTGCAGGAGGTCATCGCGATGCTCAAGAAGGCCGACCTCGACGTCGCGCTGCAGTTCGTCAACTATCGTTAGAGTGCAATTCGTGCGGCCTACGTATGTGCATGAATCGCATGTAGGATGGTTGCCATGACCACTGCCGAGGACCTCATCTTGGCAACCCAACGCGTGCGGGAGAGCGCTCAAGCCGTCGGCCATGCACTGGCATCAGTCGCGGTGTACACCGAGCCCGCGATTACCCGGGCCGTCCAGGCCGAGCAGAATCTCTACACGCGGATCGAGCACGAATTTGGGATGTTGACCAGCACGGAGGCCGGCAAGCGAATGGGATCGCGGTCACGGGCTCCGCGCAACTTCGCGGCCACCGCACACCGCGACAACACGCTCGTCGCCGTGCGGCAAGGCAACAGCCTTGTCTATCCCGGGTTCCAGTTCGGGTCCGACGGACAGCCCCTCGAGGTAATAGCCCGCCTGCGTGAGACCGC
>JGI12627J18819_10000569_pt1 | contig 12211 bp, 5 predicted proteins | sample TexAe_OM1H0_M2_FD_18819 | JGI IMG/M metagenome (IMG submission 18819)
CGCTGCAGCCGAGCAGCGTCTGCTCGCGGCAGGCTGCCGCGCGGTTTCGTTGGAGACGGCCGTCGATAATGCCGCGGCGCTCGCGCTTTACAAACGCCACGGGTATTTCCTGGTGAAAACGATCCCACGCTACTACTCGACCGGGGTGGACGCATTTGTGCTGAAAAAGGATTTGCTGCCGGAAGCGCCGAGCCAATAACGTCGCGGCCGGGCAAACCGATCGAGCGACGCTCCTCACGGAAAAGACCGCCGCTACTGCTCACAATGGCGTATTCTTCCTGCTTCTCAACGATCCGAGTGAATTTCCCCGGCGGGAGTCAATGGATATCCGATGAAAATTGCGATTCAGGGGGAGTTGGGCGCGTTCAGTCACGAAGCTGCATCGAGGATGGTGCCACGATGCACCATCGTGCCCTGCGCGCGTTCGGCGGACGTCTTCGACCGGGTGGAACGCGGATCGGTAGATGGGGCGGTGATTCCGGTCGAGAATTCGCTCGCGGGATCAGTGGGGGAACACCTGGATCTTCTGCTGAGCAAAAAGGTGTTTGTTCAGGGTGAGTTTCCTTTGCGGATCGCACACAACCTGATTGCGGCTCCGGGAGTCAAACTGCGAGATGTGCAGAAGGTGTATTCACATCCCGTAGCCCTCGATCAGTGCCGTGAGTTTTTCCGTCGACATCGCAATGTGGAACCCGTTGCATTCTATGACACGGCAGGCAGCGTGAAATTCGTCTTAGAACAGCGGATGCGGAATGCGGCAGGCATCGCGGGCAAGCAGGCCGCGAATGTGTATGGTGGAACCATTCTGAAAGCCGGGATTGAAGATGACAAGCGAAACTTTACGCGCTTCTTTCACATTCGGAAGGGAAGACGCGTGGCGTCGCAAGCGAATAAGACCTCGCTCGCGTTTAGCGTAAAAAACATCCCGGGAGCATTGTTCAAAGCCCTGAGCGTGTTTGCGCTGCGGGATATAAGTTTGAGCAAGATTGAATCTCGCCCGGTGCGCGGGCGGCCTTGGGAGTATGTGTTCTATGTCGATATTTTGCGGGGAGACGATGAGGCGGCCCGCAACGCGCTGAGGCATCTTGGGGAGGTCGCTGATTTGGTGAAGGTGCTCGGTGTTTACCGGGCGGCATAGATGCGCCGGAAGAACCGTCACCTGAACCGGTGAGGAAACACACATCTTGCGGTGGGCAAGCCATTTTAAGCTCCGAGGGTCGCCTGACGGCAGATTCGGGAATGCCGCGAGCCAGAAAAGCCCATGAGCGTCTCGTAGCGAAGCGAGTAACCTGTACCATGGAAACGGTGCAAACGTGATGGAACCCGTTTACAATCCAACGCTCTACGGGGAAAATCCCGTCCGGTCTGCATCTTTTTGCGCCTGAGAATCATCAAAAGTTGAGCGAGATACACTCAAGGAGAAAAATGGCACAGCAGCCGCGCCCCGAGCGCCCCATTAAAGCGAAAGAAGATAAGGGAGAGCAGGATGAGCGGTCCCTGCCGGTGTTGCCGGTGCGGGATACGGTTCTGTTTCCCCATGCAGTGTTGCCGCTCACGGTAGGCAGGGAAAGTTCCGTCCAGTTGATCAATTCGCTGGGTGAGGACAAGACCATCGTGGTAGTCGCACAGCGGGAAGCACGGGTGGATTCCCCCCAACCTACTGATCTGTACAGTGTCGGCACGCTCGCCGTTGTGCACAAAGTCGTAAAGATGCCCAACCAGAGCCTGTTCGTGTTCGCGGAAGGCCTGGAACGGGTGAAGTTGACCGAATTTTCGCAGTTGACGCCGTTCATGCGGGCTGGTTTCACCTCCATTGCGGAGACTGTACCGCCAAAGACGGCCGAGATCGAAGCGTTGCAACGCAACGTGCTGACGTTGTTCCAACAGATTGTTGCCGGCTCGCCCACCCTTTCAGACGAACTTTCCACGGTGGCGATGAATATCGAAGAGCCCGGCCGCCTGGTGGATTTCATTGCCTCGTCGCTCCCGTCACTTTCGACCTCCGACAAGCAAGAGACACTCGAAACTACCGACGTGAACGTGCGACTCGAGCGGATCAATCAGCACCTGGCGAAGGAACTGGAAGTCCAGCAACTTCGCAACAAGATCCAGTCGGAAGTGCAGGACAAGGTCCAGCAGACGCAGCGTGAGTACTACCTGCGTGAACAGATGAAGGCTATCCAGAAGGAACTGGGTGAACAGGACGAAGGCCAGCGCGATCTCGACGATTTCAAACAGAAGATCGAAGCCGCGGGCATGCCGGACGAGGTCAAGAAAGAGGCTCTCAAAGAGCTGGGCCGGCTCTCACGGATGTCGCCGATGGCGGCCGATTATGGTGTCACTCGCAACTACATCGAATGGTTGACCGTGCTGCCCTGGGCGAAGACGTCGGGTGGGGAAGTGGACATTCCGAAAGCCAAGGAAATCCTGGATGCGGACCATTACGACCTCAAGAAGGTAAAGGATCGCATTCTCGATTACCTTTCGGTGCGGCGTCTGAAGCCGAACATGAAGGGGCCAATCTTGTGCTTTGTCGGCCCCCCAGGCGTGGGAAAAACTTCGCTGGGGAAGTCGATCGCGCGCGCCCTGGGCCGCAAGTTTGTGCGGATTTCGTTGGGCGGCGTGCATGACGAAGCTGAGATCCGGGGACACCGGCGCACCTATATCGGCGCTCTACCCGGGCAAATCATTCAGGGAATCCGTCGCGCTGAAACGAGAGATCCGGTGTTCATGCTGGACGAAATCGACAAGGTAGGACGGGATTTTCGCGGAGACCCGGGCTCGGCGCTGCTGGAGGCGCTTGACCCCGAGCAGAATTCGACGTTCCGGGATAACTACCTGGATGTACCGTTCGATTTGTCGAAAGTACTGTTCATCACGACGGCCAACATGCTCGATCCGATTGCGGAGCCGTTGCGCGACCGCATGGAAATTATCGAACTGCAGGGTTACACCGAAGAAGAGAAGGTGCACATCGCGTTTCAGTATCTGATTCCTCGACAGGAAGAGGAAAACGGTGTGACCGCCGAGCAGATTGAATTTCCGGAAGAGACCATAGGCCACATAATCCGGCACTACACGCGGGAGGCCGGTGTTCGCAACCTGGAGCGCACGATTGGAACCATCTGCCGCAAACAGGCGCGACGCCTGGCCGAAGGAAAGACCGAAAAGCTCGTGGTCACGCCGGAAATCGTCCAGGAGTTTCTGGGCGGGATCAAGATCCGGACCGAAGGCGAAATCGCCGAGCGCACGAAGCGCGCGGGCGTAGCCGTCGGGTTGGCTTGGACCCCGACTGGCGGCGATATCCTTTTCGTGGAAGCGAACACCATGAAGGGCAAGGGCGGCTTCACCATGACCGGACAGATCGGTCAGGTGATGCAGGAGTCGATGCAGGCGGCTTTAACCTGGGTACGCTCCAATGCGAACCGTCTTGGCATTCAGGAAACCTTCTTTTCGGACCACGACATTCACATGCACGTGCCGGCCGGTGCGATTCCCAAGGACGGGCCTTCAGCAGGCGTGACGATGGCGACCACGCTGGTTTCTTTGCTGACGGATCGCCCGGTTCGGCCTTACCTGGCAATGACCGGCGAAATCACGCTGAGCGGCAATGTGCTGCCGGTCGGCGGTATCAAGGAAAAAGTGCTCGCGGCCAAACGCGCCGGAGTACGGGATGTGATCCTTCCGGGGGACAATAAAGCGAACGTTGAGGAAGACCTTACCCCCGAACAACTCGAGAATCTGAGCGTTCACTACGTGAAGAACATCGAGGAGGTTCTGGACCTGGCTCTGCCGTCCTCTCCAGGGGAAGAGAAACAGGATGCGGAAGAGCGGGAGAAGGTGCTGAGCGGACAGCCGGTATAAGGCAGCCGTCCGTCTTCGGCGGGAGTCGTTGGTCCTTGGTCGTCGGCAAAGCTGCCAATCTCTTTGGGGGATTGGCAGTTTTTCTTTCAGGCCGCGATTTAAAAGCGTTCAACCACAAAGGGCACAAAGGTGCACGAAGGGAATTCCGGGCTTTTTCCTTCGTGATCCTTCGTGCCCTTTTTGTTGTTAATGGGGTCGTCTTCTCTTCTCTCCGGAATTCGCGAACGGGTACACTAGAACCGATGCGCGTACAGGTTCTCTTTTTCGGGTTGTTGAAGGATGTTGCCGGAAGATCAAACGAATGGCTTGACTTGCCGGAAGGGTCCACCCTGGCGGATCTCTTAGCGCATTACGAATTGCGTATACCAAAGCTACAGGAGATCCTGCCCTCGCTGGCATTGTCGGTCAACCAACAGTACGCCGGCCCGGGAACGGTTCTGGGAAACAATGATGAAGTTGGGCTTCTTCCCCCAGTGAGCGGAGGTACGCGGCGATGACACGAGCTGCCATTGTGCGTGTGCCGATCGATACGCGAGCGGTTCTGGAGAAAACCAAGCGCCCGGAAGACGGAGCTGCGATCGCCTTCGAAGGTGTGGTTCGAAACAACACGCGCGGGCGGAAGACACTTTACCTCGATTACGAGGCGTACGAGGAAATGGCCCTCACGCAGATGGAGGAATTAGCGGTACAGGCTCTCAGGAGATTCCAGATACGAGATGTCGCGATTGTCCATCGGCTGGGGAGGCTCGAGATCGGCGAAATCAGTGTTCTGATTGTAGTTGCCTCGGGCCACCGCGGACCGGCGTACGAAGCAAGCCGGTGGCTGATCGACACGCTGAAACAAAAGGTCCCGATCTGGAAGAAAGAGTACTTCGTCGATGGAGCCGTCTGGGCGGACGGAGAACCCTTTCCCCAAGAGATTCCCCGCGCTCAAGGCAGCCCCGATAGGCCAGTTGCATCTAAATGATGCGACCTTCGATGATCAAACCCGCCACCCTGTCTCTTCTGCTCATCTGCTGCACCGCCTGCATGAGTTTCGGGCAGGAAGAACCCTCCAGCACAGTCAAGGTAGACGTACGCTTGGTGAACGTGTTCGTCACCGTGACGGATTCTCATGGCGCACCGATCAGTCATCTGACGAAGGATAACTTTCAGTTGCGTGAGGACGGGATCGAACAAAAAATCTCCGTCTTCGATAAAGAGTCCGCACTTCCGCTGTCTATCATCATGGCCATCGATACGAGCTTGAGCACTAAGAAAGACCTTCCCCTGGAACTGGCATCGGCACGACGCTTTGCGCATGCGATTCTGCGCCCGGTGGATAACCTCTCGATTTTCGAGTTCAGCGAAATCGTGAACGAAGTGGTGCCTTTCACGCCGGACCTCAAGACGATCGATCGGGGCATAGACCGTATTCGCGTTGGCTCGGCAACGGCGCTTTACGATGCGCTGTATCTCGGATCGCAGGCGTTGCAGAAACGCCAAGGGCGCAAAGTGATGGTGGTGATCACGGATGGCGGCGACACCGTGAGCAAGGAGGATTATCGGGATGCTGTTCGTGCGGCGCAGGAAGCGGAGGCGATTGTCTACAGTCTGATTGTGGTCCCGGTAGAGGCAAGCGCGGGACGGGATACGGGCGGGGAGCACGCGCTGATCCAACTCTCCGAAGACACCGGAGGCAAGTATTACTATGCCAGCTCCCTGGCGCAGCTGGACGGCGCGTTCCGTCAAATTAGTGATGAACTGCGGACGCAATACTTGCTCGCATACTATCCGTCGCGTCGCTTTTCCAGTTCAGAGTTTCGCCGCTTGCAGGTGAGTGTTCGCGGGATCCCGGACGGCGCCGACTATCGAGTGCGCCACCGCACGGGATATTACAGTTCGAGATCAGATTTCTGAAGCAATAGACATTTCGTAAACACTCGGCATTCGTTTTGTCCTTCGTAACTTTCCTCCATTGTTCCGCAACTTAGTATTTGTCCTCCGCTTCGCGTACGAGATTCAGTAGCTTTCAGCGCTAGACAATTTGTTACCAGCTTTGTGTTGAGTTGCTGCGAATTTGTCTAAAACATTCGCGACTGGCGAGTTAGCGCGCACGATGTTCTGGTGGTCTGACGATTGCTTCTCTCCACAACTGTCAATCGCTGCTCTTCGCAGCACTGCTGTACTCACAGGAGAGAGTTTATGAACAAACAATTCAGTGTGTACGTGTCCCTGTGGTTGTTGTGTCTGGGGATCATGATTGCGCTGACCGCTTCGTCCTCGGCACAGACCATCATTTCAGGAGATATTGCGGGGACTGCGACCGATCCGACCGGCGCAGCCCTGCCTAACGCCACGGTCACACTCACCAGCCTGGATTCAGGAGCGGTCCAGACCGTGACCACCGATTCAACGGGGAACTTCCGGTTTCCACTGCTGCGCCCCGGAGCTTACAGGCTGCAAGTAGCCGCAACGGGATTTGCCGCGGTCACTCAGATCGTGAATGCCGTCGTCGGGCAAGTTGTCTCTGCGAATGTGCGAGTGTCCCTGAAGGGCACTTCTGAGCTGGTGGAGGTCACCGGCGCAGCGCCGCTGCTGGAAACAGAGAGCGCGAACTTAACGAGTACATACAGTCCCAAGCAGATCGAGTTGACTCCCAATCCAGGCGGTGACTTGACGAACTACGCGTTATCGAGCCCCGGCGTCGTGCTCAGTACCGGCGCGGGCTACGGCAACTTCACTTCCAACGGAATGCCTGGTACTTCGAATCTGTTCACCGTCAACGGCGGGGATATGAACGATCCCTACAGCAACCTGAACAATTCGGGCTCGAGCAATAACATGCTGGGCACAAATGAAATTCAGGAACTCACCATCGTCAACAACGGCTACACCGGGCAGTACGGCCGCGCTGCCGGTGTCAACATGAACTTCACCACGAAGTCGGGAAGCAATTCCTTCCATGGAAACGCGAAATGGGATTGGAACGGCCGATACCTGAACGCGAATGATTGGTTCAACAATCACACCGACACGCCACGGCCATTCGCGAACAGCAATCAGTGGGGCGGATCGTTCGGAGGGCCGATCATAAAGAACAAGCTGTTCTTCTTCTTTGACTCGGAAGGACTGCGCTACGTGCTGCCTGGTGGCGGCACTCCTGTTTATATCCCGACGACGCAATTTGCGAACGCCGTCCTCGCCAACATCCAAGCCAGCCAACCCAACGAATTGGCGACTTATCAGAAAATGTTCCAACTGTATGCGGGAGCTCCCGGTGCATCGGCTGCCGTAGCAAATCCTGGCACCGGCGGGTGTGGAGACCTCGCCGCGAATGGGACGACGCTGATTAATGGAGTCGCGTTTGGCACCGGCGCCGCTCCGTGTACCGCGACCTTCCGGTCGGAAGTGAACAATCTCAATATCGAGCGCTTGATGTCAATTCGTGTCGATTACAACATTTCCGACAAAGACCGCCTGAACGCCCGCTATTGGCAGGATCGCGGAACCCAACCGACGTTCACCGATCCGATCAATAAAGCTTTCAACGCGCTCAGTAATCAGCCCCAGGACGCGGGGCAGTTGACCGAAACCCACGTCTTTAGCTCACGCCTGATCAACCAGTTGATTATCGGTGGCTTCTATTACGGCGCCATTTTCGGCGTTCCGAATCTGCCGGCTTCGGAGGCGGTCTTTCCGACCGAGGTTGGCGGTCTTCACAATGGGGGCAACAATTGCACGAGCTTCGATGGTCTGTTGACGTGCCTGGGCGGCGAATACAGCCGTTATCCGTCAGGCCGCAATGTTGGGCAGTATCAGATTGTCGATGACCTTTCCTACAGCCGCGGGAATCACGATCTGAAGTTCGGGGTGAACTTCCGCCGCATTAACTTCTCCACTTACCGGCCCGCGAGAAATCAGACCGGAGTCTTCGATGTGAACAGCATGACGGACTTCGCGTTCGGCACGCTTTCCAATGGCAGCGACGTAACTCAACAGTTCGCGGACCAGACCCATTATCCGCTCAACAGCTACAGTTTGGGCTGGTACGCGCAGGATGAGTGGAGAGTGAACAGTCAGTTGAAGCTCACGGCTTCGTTGCGAATCGATCGGAACAGCAACCTGACCTGCTTGAAAAATTGCTTCGCCAAATTCTCAGGCAGTTTTGACTCGATCAGCCACGACATGAATACTCCCTACAATCAGTCGATCCAGACCGGACAAAGTCAACTCTTTGACGGCCTGGAGCGCGTGGTCTGGCAGCCTCGCTTCGGATTTACCTTCTCGCCGAAAGGACGGAACATGGTCATTCGTGGCGGAGCGGGGATTTTCAGCGATCTCTATCCCGCCCAGTTGACTGACCTGCTCGTCACCAATGCGCCCACCGTCTCGGTGTTCCTCGTCACAGGCTCGGGGATACCGGTCTTCGGCCCTGGGGGCGGCTTTGACCTGGCTGCATCCGATAACGCAGCCTTCAAAAGCGCATTTGCCAACGGCGGAACACTGAGCAGCATTCAGGCTCAAATTCCAACTTTCACGGGTCCCAACTACTACACCGTCGTGCCCAGCTTCAAGAATCCCCGATACGCAGAATGGAACCTGGAAGTGCAGCAGGCGTTCGGCGACAAGACGGTGGCAACGCTGGGATATGTCGGCAACCACGGCAGCAATCTCGCGGTTCAGCAGAACGGTCTCAATGCCTTCTGCAAAGTGTGTCCGTTCGGCACCTTGCCGACCGCGGCGCCAGATCCTCGTTTTGGTCGAATTCGCGAACTCACCAACGAGGGTATTTCCAACTACAACGGTATGACAGCGACGCTGACTCGTCGTCTGACCAAAGGCCTCCAGGGTTCGATCAATTACACCTGGAGTCACGCTCTCGACGACATCTCCAACGCTGGATTCGATCAGTACAGCTTCAACACTGCGGGGGAAGCGTTCTTGTATCAGGTCGATCCCAAGAACCTGCGCCGCTACAACTATGGAAACGCCGATTACGATTTCCGCCAGAACCTGTCGGCCAGCTACATCTATGAAATGCCGAGCATGTTTAAAGGGAACCGGCTGCTGAACAGCGTGGTCGGGGGATGGGTGACGTCGGGCGTGATCTACAAGCGCAGCGGTCAGCCTTACAGCGTGGTCGATACCGGGCTTACGAGTCACACCACCGGCAACAACTCGGCAAACATCGTAATGCCCTTCTTCCTTGGAGGGTCAATCCCAAGTTGCAAGGTGGACATCACCTGTCTGAACAGTGCCCAGTTCAGCGAGAACCCGCCGGCATTAGACAACTTTGGAGCCTTCGGGAACACCACACGGAATCAGTTCCGTGGACCGGGATACTTCGACATGGACATGACCATAAAGAAGAACTTCCGGATTACGGAAAGTGGGCTGACCTTCAGCATGGGCGCGAACGCGTACAACGTGTTAAACCATCCACGTTTCGCGAACCCCGACAACAATCTGGCCGATGGAAGTGCCTTCGGCCACATTCAAAGCACCGTTACTCCGGCGAGCAGCCCTTATGGAAACTTCCAGGGATCGGCGGTATCCGGACGCGTGCTGCAACTCGAACTTGAGGTTAAGTTCTAACGGCGTAGAAATTCCGTAATCCTGGCGGCTCCTTTCGGGGCCGCCTTTTTTCTTGGATTGCAGCCGGACGACTGCAAAACCAATCCGAGAGACTCGTATCACTTCCGTTTGCCTGTACTTCGCAGGCAGATTCCCAGCATGTTTAGTAAGATATCGAATTCGACTTTGTAAAGCGGAAGCAACCATTCCTGCGGGAAGCGATTCCATGTGGCAATACCCGCATGCTCAGGAGTGGGAAGGAGAAAGCGTTTGTCGAAATTGCGCGCTTCGGGCGGCCTGGGGCGACCCAGCCCTTCTCTGGTCTTTATTTCCTACATACTTTTCATGGTCTTGGCAGGCGCGGTTGGGTTTGCTCAAGAGGAATTGCCCAAGGGCTCGATCGAAGGGACGGTGATCGACTCCGCGGGAGCGCCCATCGCTGGAGCCAAGGTCGCAATCAATTCTCTTTCCGCCGAAGTTCCGGTCGCTCTCACCACAGATAAAGACGGGAAATACAGTACCGGTCCTCTCAACGCGGGTACATACACAGTCCTGATCGAAGTCAGGAACTTCAAAAGCAACCGTTTCTTCGTATCGGTTCGCAACGGGCAGACCTCGAATGGCAACCGGAAGCTGGTCCGGATCGATCCGGGGACGCCCACCCTTCAGAGCAAGGTCGTTCCGGAGAAGATTGCCGAGTTGCCGATTGACGGGCGCGACGTCCTGGATACGGCGCAGTTCGAGCCTGGAGTGCTGGTCGAAGATGGGCGGTCTCTCGATCCCACGAAGACCGGTACTTTTGCGCTTTCCATCCACAAGGAGAGCGGCCTGGACCCTCTCTACATTCTGGATGGCGTGCAACTGAATGACGAGACCCGAGGCGGCTCGACTCAGAATGTTTCCCTCAGTTCAACCAGTGAGCTAGTGGTCAGCCGGGCGATGCTGAACGTCTCGACCGGGCCCACCTCCGCAGGCACGGTCAGTCTGATCACAGGTTCCGGAGGGACCGGGCTGCACGGAGAGGCGTTCGGTTGGTTTCGCGACAAGAGTATTGGATTTGCGAAGCAGCCGGGAGGGCAGGACCTCGCATTTCGACGGACGGATTTTGGTGGCAGGTTAGGCGGGACGCTGATCAAGGACAAGGCCTTCTTTTTTCTGGACGCGGAGCACGTGATTCAGGACGCAAACCGGGCGGTGGTGATGCCGTCGCCGTTTCAAGCTTTCAGCGGTTCCTTCTCTTCCCCATTTCGCAATACCTCGGCAAGCGGGAGGCTGGATTGGCAAGCATCGTCCAATACCCGGGCGTTTTACCGGTTCGCCTACAACTGGAACAAATCAGTCGATAATTTCGGAAACGACTATTCGCTTTATGAAAACCACAACAATTCTCCATCGCACGCCGTCGGGGTGGATTTGACGCGGGGAAAATATATTCACAGCTTTCGATTCGGATTCTTGCGTTACCACAATTCGCTGCTCGATTCGGCGGGGCCCGTTGCCGGGAGCTCAGCTTTCGGCCTGCCGGTAAACATACAGTTCAGTGATCTCGCCGGCGGGCGAGTGCAATTTGGAGCAAGTCCATTTGCGCCCCAGGAGACACTCCAGGACAACACAGAATTTCGCTATGACGGGATCCGCCGTGCGGGGGAGCACACGCTGCGTTTTGGCGCGAGCGTAAATCGGATCAACGTTGGCGGGTACGAAAAACCCTTTGGAATCGCGCCCCAGGTAACGACGGCACTGGCGGGTGGCACCGATTCCAATCCCCTGGACTATCCGGTGCTGTTTGCCACTCTCAGCAACGGGCAGGAGTTCACGACTGAGAAATCGGGATTCGGCTTTCCCCATGGAGCGGAGACAGACAACCGACTGCAGGGGTACATCGGCGATTCGTGGAAGATGTTTCCAAACCTCACCATCACTGCGGGGGTGCATTATCTGCGTGACACGGGCCGTGTGAATAGCGATCTCGGCGCGATTCCGTGTTCCGCAGCGAACCCGGGCATTCCCAGCAATGTGTTGCCCTGTTCGGGCAGCAATCTTCTGGATCAGTTCTCCAACTTGCCCGGCGTTACGCTGGGGAGGCCGGTGCGGCAGCCAAATTACGACTTCGGCCCTCAACTTGGATTTGCCTGGGACCCATTTCGTAACGGCAGAACCGTTTTCCGCGCCGGAGCGGGCGTGTTCTATGACACTTCGCTGTTCAGCAACATGCGCCTTGATCGGCCGGCTCGGCTAAGCCAGGGACTCTACGCAGGGACCAATGTACTTACGTGCACCCCGGGAGCTGCCGCCGGAACCATCGCAGTGTATTTTCCGAATGCCGGCGGCTTACCGACAGCGGTTCGATCCATTAATGGGCACGATCTGGCAACCCACGTATGTGGCGCACCGGTGGGAAGTGCAGCCGCCGACGTTTCTGCGCTGCAGGCTGAGTATCAAGCGGCAGTCGCTGCCGCGGGAAGCTCGGGCAATCCAAACTTTGTAGGCAATACGCTGTCCCTCAGCGTTCCCGTCAGCGGGATGGCAGCATTCGATCCGAACTATCGCACGCCACGGTCCTACCAGATCAGCCTCGGCATGCAACGCGAATTGTGGGGAGGCGGCGTCTTCACCATCGATTACGTACGCAATATGAGCCAGCGTTTCGGACTCATCGTGGATCAAAACCACGTCGGTGATTCCCGTTACTTGTATGTGGATTCCAACGGGATTCCGACAGCTGCACTCAATGCCATCACCAATACCGTCTTGCAAAAAGCCCCTGGTTGCCTGACGTCGCTGTTAGCGC
>JGI12627J18819_10000570_pt1 | contig 12203 bp, 6 predicted proteins | sample TexAe_OM1H0_M2_FD_18819 | JGI IMG/M metagenome (IMG submission 18819)
GGCCCGGGCCGCCAGCACCGCGTCCTCGGAAAGCGCCTCGACGACCTGGAGGCAGTCTTCAGCGCGCACCGCACCGGGTTCGGGCACCGTCAGCGACCAGCCGCCGGCCCCGTCGTCATCGACGCGTAACCGCAACGCGCCGTGGCGATCCAGCAACGCCTGCAATACGACCAACACGTCGTCTTGGCCCACTCCCGGCGGGGCTTGAGCCACCATGGCCTGGTTGAACTCATCGGTCGGGCCGTCCACGCTGTGCAGCCAGGCCATGATCGGTGTGGTCACGACCGCGCCGGTGCCCTCGTCGACGATGTCTTCCTCGTCGTCGGCCGTGCCCGCGACCCGGGCCAGCCGGGCCACGGTCTGCTCGACGAACACATCCCGCGGCCGGCAGGTGATCCCGGCGGCGCGTGCGCGGGCCACCACCTGCATCGACAAGATGCTGTCCCCGCCCAGATCGAAGAAGGAGTCGTCCACTCCGACCCGCTCCACTCCGAGCACCTGGGCGTAAATCCCGGCCAGCACCTCTTCGACCGCATCACCGGGGGCGCGGAATTCCGTACCGCCCTGGCGATAGTCCGGTGCGGGCAACGCCCGCTTGTCGAGCTTGCCGTTGACCGTCAACGGCAACATATCGAGGACGACGATCGCGGCGGGCACCATGAACGCGGGCAGCCGATCGGCCAGCGCGGTGCGCAGCACGGCCGGGTCGGCGGTACCGGTGATGTAGCCGACCAGGCGCTTGTCGCCGGGGCGGTCCTCGCGCGCGATCACCGCCGCGCTCTGCACACCCGCCAAAGCCGTTAACGCCGCCTGGATTTCACCCAACTCGATGCGGTAGCCACGAACCTTGACCTGCTCATCAGCACGACCCAGATACTGCAACTGCCCATCGGCGGCCCACGACACCAAATCCCCGGTCCGATACATCCTTGTTCCGGGCCCTTGGGTGTCACCGAAGGGGCAGGCGATGAACCGCGACGCGGTCAACCCCGGCCGGCCCAGATAGCCCGCGGCCACCCCGGCCCCGGCCACATACAACTCCCCGACCACCCCAGCAGGTACTGGCTGTAGCCAGTTGTCGAGCACGAAAAGCGCCGCCCCGGGAACCGGGGACCCGATCGGCACCACCGCCGCCCCCGGTGTCAGCGGCGCACTGGTGGTCGCATAGACCGTGGTCTCGGTGGGGCCATAGGCGTTGATCATCACCCGCCCAGGCGCCCAACGCTGCACCACTTCTGCGGGGCAGGCCTCGGCGGCCACCACCAACGCGGTCGACTCCAGCCCGTGTGGCGACAACATGCTGACCGCGGTCGGGGTCTGGCTGAGCACACTGACCTGCTCGGCCACCAGCAACGCCTGCAANTCNNCNGGNGNNGCNGNNACNGNNTCGGGCACCACCACCAACCGGCCACCGTGCAGCAAGGCACCCCAGATCTCCCACACCGAATAGTCAAACGCATAAGAGTGGCACTGCGACCACACCTGATCCGAACCCAGCCGCACCGCCCCACCCCACCCGTCGAACAACCGGGTCACGTTGTGATGGGTGACCACCACACCTTTAGGAGTCCCGGTAGTGCCCGAGGTGTAGATGATGTGCGCGACCTGATCGGCACCGGGCACCGGCAACGCCGTGTCCGGCTGAGCCTGCACCGCGGGGTCGGCAATGTCGATGACGGGCCCAGCGAACCCGTCCAGCCGCGCCCGCACCTGCGCACTGGTAATCACCGCGCGGGGTGCGGCATCGGCGAGCATGAACCCGATCCGGGCCACCGGCACCGCCGGATCGATCGGCAAATAGGCCGCCCCGGTCTTCAGGACCGCCAGGATCGCCACCACCGCCTCCGCCGAGCGCTCCATCAACAACCCCACGCACTGCCCGCAACCCACACCACGCTCAACCAGCAGATGCGCCAACCGGTTCGAGACCACATCCAACTGCGCATACGTCAACGACACCCCACCACACGTGAGCGCCACCGCCCCCGGAGCCCGGGCCACCTGCCCAGCGAACACCGCCGGAATCGACGCCCGCCCCCCCACCGCTGCGGCGAGCACCGCACGGTTACCGATCACATCCAACCGGGCCCGCTCAGCCTCATCGAGCACATCGATCGATGACAACGACCGCGCGGGGTCGATGGTCATCGCGGCAAGCACTCGCTGTAACCGCCCCGCCAGGTCGGAGACGTCAAGATTCGAAAATAATTGTCCCGCACCGGCTGTGCTGAGAAAGAGTTGATCGCCCGCGCCCGAGAAGATCAACCCGAATGCCCCCACAGCGCCGGAATTGGAGTACGACGCCGAGGCGGCGATGCCCGCAAAGTCCAACGAAAATGTCGACGGCAGAAAGTTGATGCTCACCCGATTGGCCAGCGACCCGGCGTCACTGGCTTGGCGCTCCAGGGCGTGCACCGGAAACCTTTGGTGCGCTACCGCTTCGCGGATCCGGGTGTCGACTTGCGCGCAGAAATCGGCCACCGACGCCTCGGGCGACACCCTGAACACCAACGGCACCACCCCGGCGACCATCGCGGGGATCGTCTTGGATTCCGGACGCACCCGTCTGCTGACCGGGAAATCGAGCACGACCTCGCTGCCCTGCGCGCTCCAGCCGCGCACCAGCAGCGCACACGCGGCGGTGATCACCGACGAGCGCGGCACATTCCACCCATCGGAGATCTCTTGAACGCGGCGTACCACCTTGGGGTCCAGCCGCACCGGCGCCGAAGGCCACGGATCACGCTCGCCCAGCGTGGGCGCGCACCGATGGTCCGACTCACGGGGCAGGGTCTTGGTCCAATAGGCCTCATCGGCAAGGTAATCGGCCGACGCCTCATATTCCGATTCGATCCGGACCAAATCCCGCAATGACCCAAAGAACACCGGCGGAACGGTGGCGCCGGAGACCATCGCTGCATAAACCGTCGCAATCCGATGAGCCAGCAGCGTCATTCCGGTTCCATCGATGACGATGTGGTGACCGCAGGCGAACATGTAGAACTCGTCGGACCAGGTTTGAAACAGCGCGAATCTGAACAGCGGGCCCGGGAAAGGTATCGGGGTGCGTTGAATCGACGCGGCGATCGCACGCGCTTCGCGCACCGGATGACGCGAGGAGCTCAGGTCATGAAATTCCAGCTCGAGAGTCGCGTCATCGACCGCCCGTTGGAAAACCTGACCGTCCCTCTGGAAGATCGCGGCCCTTGCAGGCTCGGCTTCCAGCGCCACCGTCTGGATCGCCCGCTCGAGAATGCCACGGTCGACCGCGCCGTCGATCTTCACCAGCAAGCCGAGCTGCCATTCCTCGCCGGCGAAGCCTGTCTCCTGCGCAAGCCATATGTCCAGCTGTCCGCGCGTTAGCGGAAACGCCCGGTCATCTAGTTCCATCCGACCTGTCCCAACCCCGCGCGGCCTAGGTAACCCCCGGCCCGCTCACAACCATTCAGCAAAACTCTTCGGCTGTTATTCGGCCAGTTGAAGTCACCCTAGTTTGTTAACAGATTGAAACCATACCTGAGGTCAACGATATCGGTCCAGGGCTTGATAAAAGTTTCCAGCGCAGGTCCGACAGAGTCGTTGGCAAGCTGGTTTGGCGCCGATCTGGACTGGTCGGCGGACCAAAACCTAGTGGTCGGCTGGGGTCGCCTGCTCGGCCGGTTTCCTCGGCAAAAACGCCGCGGGGACGACGGTGGCCAGCACCAGTACGACGCCTACGACAAACACCATCATGTAGGCGTGTGCGTACTCGTGCGCCACGGTGCTCGCAAAGCCCGGGGATACGGCCTGATGCGGGATAGCCGACGGATCAAGGGGCACCCCGCGACTCGCGGCGTCCTGTTGCATCTCCGCGAGCTTGTTCGCCGCGTTCAAGTTGTCGTGGCGATTGAATTGGTTGGTCAACAGCACCGCCATCAGTGCGGCACCGATGGAACCGCCGACCTGATCGTTGACGCCGAGCAGAGTCGTACCCCGGGCAACCTGCTCCGGCGCCAGCGACTGCATGCACGACGCCGAGAGCGGCGTCGAAATAAACCCAACGCCCAGGCCCATGATCACCAGGCCCGTCACCAGTATCGGCGAATAGGGCGCCTGCCTTGCGACTCCGAAGGTGAAAAGTCCCAGACCAGCGGCCGTCAGCGGGAGCCCGGCCAGCACGATGCTGCCGGGCCCGTGTTTGTCCATGAATATCCCGGCGAGGGGTGTGGCGACGATGATCCCGAATCCCATCGGCACCAGGTGCATCCCGGACTGCATCGGTGTCTCGTGCAACGCCACCTGGAAGTAGTTAGGAACGAGCAATCCGAAGCCGACAAAGGCACAGGCGAATGCCAGCAGCGTGATATTGGCCTGGGTGACCGTACGGTTTTTGAACAGTCGCAGGTCGATGAGCGGGTTATCCGCTCGGTACCAGGCGTGCAGAACGAACGCGATGATCAACGCCAAGCCGGTGATCGTTGGCACCAACACGTAGCGATCGGCAACCGTATGCCGTCCCGGGATGGACGAGATCCCGGCAAGCAATATCGCCACGCCCGGCGAGAGCAACAGTGCGCCGACGACGTCGAGGGTGTCCGACGGAGTGGGACGGTCCTTCGGGAACACGATCCCTGTCAGCACGAAGGCGGCCAGCCCGATGGGCACGTTGACAAGGAAGATCCACTTCCAGCCGTAGGCGCCGATCAACCAGCCGCCCAGGATCGGCCCACCAATGGGGCCGATCAGGAACGGGACTGCGCCGACCGCAACCAAGCGGCCGATCCGCTTCGGGCCCGCCTCATGCGTCATGATCACGAAGCTCAGCGGCATCAACATGCCACCGCCGATGCCTTGAATCACCCGAAATATGATGAGCAGCAGGATGTTTGGTGACATGGCACAAAGAAACGAGCCCAGGGTGAACACGAAGATCGCGCCCATGAAGAGTCGCTTGGTCCCGAACCGGTCGGCCGCCCACCCGGTTATCGGGATCACGGCCACGAACGCGAGCATGTAGCCGGCCACGGTCCAGGCCACCATGGTCTGGCTGGTGCCGAAATCCGTGACGAACGTTCGTTGGGCGACAGCGACCACGGTGCTGTCCAGAAACGCCATCACGCTGGCCAGGCCGCACACCGCGGCGATCCGGAGCAGCTTGCCGTCTAGCTTCTCGGGATAGTCCTGCTCGCCGGCGCCCGCCTGCCCGGGGGCGGCGGTCGACGCGGGAGCAGCTGAGGCCGCGGACGGCACGTTATCCATAGGTTGCCGAGCATACGGCTTCCCCGCCGAGGCTTCGACTGGCATTACATGGGGCAATTTGTCAGGAGATTTCAAGGTCTTAGCCGCGGGCCGCGGACTAACCTTGAATGGTGAACACAAGGGCTGAACGGTAGCTGCAAACGCTTGGCGGGGCACACTCGCTTGAAAACCGCGATGAGGAAATACGCAGCGTTATTTCTGGCCGTCGGAGCTTTAATGCTCAGCGGGACTGTCGCCTACCCCCAATCGGAGTCGCCGGGCCCGTCACCGCCACCCTTTGGACCTAAGTGCCTGTCATTCGACGGCATTCAGTGGAATTACCTGCCGTGCGGATGGACAACGGACGGCAAGCGGTGGACTCCCCCACCGCCCCCGCCGCCCGATCCGTAAATCGTGGCGGCGTGCCCGCGGTCATCCGTAGTGGCGTCGCCGGCAATCCCGTCCATTGACCACGATGCCCAGCCGGAGAGCGCCGTTCGCGCTCTGCACGCCCTCGATGCACACTTCAACGGTTTCTCGCCGCCCCGACTGATTGCCGGAGTTTCGCGATGTGGAGTAGTTGTCAAAGGTGATCATCTTCGATCTCCTCTCTCCCTAGGACATTTACTAAGGGTGCGCCTTGTTTGGCGGCAATTAGGCGTGCGACACGATTACAGGTGCGACACGATTACGGGAGCACCGTGTGCATCAACATCACGTCGTATGCCGACCACAGAGAAAGGTTGAAATACAGGTCTCTACCCGACGACCAGGGATGGATCATCGGGGCGTAGATACCGCCGGGCATTTGGAAGGACGACACGAGCGGCTGTTCGGGACTCCACGGTCCTTGCGGCGTCGGCGCGGTCCTGGCCACGACGTCGTTGCTGCCGCCGTCGGTGTACAGCACCAGATATTGCTTGAGATAGTTGTTGTACTGGGCGGACATTTCGCCGACCGGGCCCGGGAAAATCGGTGTCGCCGCCCCGGGATTGTTGGGAACCCAATGGCCGCCGTCGTCGCCATTCCAGTATTGATACTTGGAGACGTCGGGCAATTGGCTCGGTGTAACTCGCGACAGGAATGCCGCACCGCCGCGTCCCGACGGGGTTCCGAACTGGTAGATGTAGCCGTCGTTACCCTTCATGAACGCGCCCATTTGGAAATTCTCGTTTCCGGGGGTGAACCCGGCTCCGGGGATGGCGTCCGCCGAGGCGGTGCGGATCGAGGTGGGGAAGATCCCCCAGTTCTGGCCGTTGTCGTTGGACCTGGCGATCGCCGAGTAGTTCGTCGACCACTCGCCGTCACGGCCCCACTGGCGAATGGACATGTAACTCATGTACTGCGTTCTGCCCATGGACATCGCCGCGGTCGGAATGATGCCCGTCTCGTGCGCCGCCTTGTGAATGGTGTTGACGACCTGTTTGGACAGTCCGGGCGCCCACACGGGTGAGCCCGAATACCTGTCGTTCGGCATGCCGTCGGCGATGTGAATTCCGTGGGACAGATCGTGATCGTTGCTGCGGAACAGAGTGTTGTAGCGCCACTGCTGGCCATGCACCTTGCAATAGCCGAAGGTGTCACCGAAGGCCATGAGAACCTGGCGGTTGCCGGGATCGCCGTTGTCCCACGCAATCCCGAGGTCGGTGCCGGAGATGCTGAACCGTTCCAAGGTCTTGTTGGGGCCGTTCGGTCCGGTGACCCAGTCCACGAGCGACGTCGGGGCCCCCGCGATCGAGGGCGGGGGCGGCGCCGCCTCCGGCTGCGGGGCCGGGACAGCATTCGGGCGCAGCTGATTGGCATTCGGCGGGATTCCCGGGGCCGGCGGGTTGGGCCCGGGGGGCAACACCTCGGCCTGCGGCCGCATCGGGGCGGACCGAGGAGCCGGAGCGGTCGGCCTCAGCAGCGACGAGATCAGTGGGCCCAGCCTGGGCAGCGGCGCCTGGTCGTTCGTGTGAGTCGGCCTGCGACCGGTCGGTGGTTGCACGACCGGCTGCGGCATGGGCATCGACGGTGGCGCGGCCGGCGGGTCGATGTTCGCTTCAGGCGCGCCGCAGGGAGTGGCGTTCGCTATCGGAGCGGGGCCCACCACCGCGACCAGTCCGACAGCGGCCGCCGACGCCACCGATAGCGACACACTTCGAAGAATCGCCGACATGTAACACCTTTCGAGGAGCTGGCTCCGCATTGACGTCCGCAGCTGGCTCATGTGACGATAGTGACCAACGCGGCTCCTGTGACCAGTGATGAGCTGATAGGTATCCATCCGTGACCGTGTCGCAATTCGCGGATTCCGCCGGGCCAGCGCGTGTTCGGGAGTTTGCTGGCTAGCGGTTCCAACGCGGCCGGCGATAGTCACCAGTTGTTCAGACAGACGCCCTGCGATGCGGCGGCGCGCCAGGTACGCTCCCAACGCCAGCACACCCATCGCTGTAGCGGTCCACGCAAACGGCCGGAAAATGCCGACTCCGGCAAACAAAAATCCGCTCGGCATCCCGGGTGGGCGGCCCGCCAAGGAGGGCGAGGAGATGAGCGTGCGTAACGACTTGCCAGGCAGGCTGACCGAAAGCAAAGCTTATCTTCGCCGCGTGGTCGCCGCGTCCATGGCCGGCACAGTCGTGGAGTGGTACGAGTTCTTTCTCTACGGGACCGCGGCCACGCTCGTCTTCAGCAAGGTCTTCTTTCCCCGGGGCGGCAACGAGCTCGACGCGATCCTGGCCGCCTTTGTGACCTACGCGGTCGGTTTCGCTGCCCGCCCTTTAGGTGGCGTCGTCTTCGGTCAGCTCGGCGACCGGTACGGACGCAAGAAACTGCTGCAGTTCAGTTTGCTGCTGGTGGGGGTCGCCACCTTCGCCATGGGGTGTCTTCCCACCTTCGCGCAGATCGGGTACTGGGCCCCGACGCTGCTGGTCGTGCTGCGCTTCTTCCAGGGTTTCGCCGTCGGCGGCGAGTGGGGCGGAGCCGTTCTACTGGTCGCCGAGCACAGCCCGAAGTCCAGCCGTGGATTTTGGGCCAGCTGGCCGCAGGCCGGTGTCCCGAGCGGCAACATGCTGGCCACGGCGGTGCTGCTGGTTCTCACCTCGACGCTGTCGGACGCCGCGTTCCTGAGCTGGGGTTGGCGCGTCGCCTTTTGGCTGTCCGCGGTCGTCGTTCTCATCGGTTACTACATCCGCACCAAGGTGACCGACGCGCCGATCTTCCGCGCCGCACAGCTTCAGGGCGATCACCTCGAGAAGACCCGGATGAGTGTCATCGAGGTGTTAAAGCGTTACCCGCGTGGCGTTTTCACCGCGATGGGCCTGCGATTCGGCGAGAACACCATGTACTACCTGGTCGTGACGTTCTCCATCACGTATCTCAAGGTTCAGGTGCACGCCAACACCAAGGTCATCCTCTGGTGGCTGCTGGCCGCGCATGCGGTGCACTTCGCGATCATCCCGCTGGCCGGGCATCTCAGTGACCGGTTCGGTAGGCGGCCAATCTATTTCATCGGCGCGCTCTGCGCGTGCAGCTGGGGGTTCTTCGCCTTCCCGATGATGAACAGCGGCCGCAACGCGGTCATCATGTCGGCGATTATCATCGGATTGGTCTTCCACGGCCTGATGTACGCGGTTCAGCCGGCGGCGATGGCGGAGATGTTCCCGACCCGGATGCGATATTCGGGGGTGTCGTTGGGCTACCAGGTCACCTCGATCGTGGCCGGTTCGCTCGCGCCGATCATTGCGGTTCGTTTGCTCCAGACGTACAAATCCGCGGTGCCCATCTCCTGGTATCTGGCGGCTACCGCGGCGGTGAGCGCCGTATCCGTCGTGTTCGCTACCGAGACGAGGGGCATCGACTTGGCGGCCGTCGACCTGGCCGATGCCCAGCGCCGGGCCGTGCAAGCACGCCCGCCGGACGGGCCTGAGCCGACCGAGCTTGTCGAAGGAGCCGTCTAACCCCGCAGGACGAATACCGAAACCGCGAGGCTCAAAGGTCCTTCGTTCGCGAAGTTGCTTCGATTGACCATGTTTGTCGATGGTCCCCGGTGGCAATGATGCAAAAGAGGCGTGCACGTCGGCCGGCCTTCGTGTCCGCCTAGGTCCCGTCGGTTCAGCCCGAGAGCCGACGGGGCCGCCCTTTATGGGGGCCCGGAGCAGCTGCCGGGATACCGGGATTGCGTGCTTGTCCAGGAGTAGCGTGCCCTTATGGGCGGCTCGACCGGTGCGTGGATTCTGGGAGGTTTTCAGAGCGACTTTGCTCGCAACCTCACCAAAGAGGGCCGGGACTTCGCGGCCCTGACCGCCGAGGTCGTCGAGGGCACACTCGCTTCGGCCAAGGTGAACGCCGCCGATATCGGAGTGGTCCACGTCGCGAACGCTTTCGGCGAGATGTTCGCCGGGCAGGGCCACCTCGGCGCGATGCCGGCCACGGTGTGTGACGACCTCTGGGACATCCCCGCCTCGCGACACGAGGCGGCGTGCGCCTCCGGCAGCGTGGCGGCGCTGGCGGCGATGGCCGATCTGGGGTCGGGTGCCTATGACTGCGCGCTCGTCGTGGGGATCGAACTCGAGAAGACGGTGCCCGGTGACACCGCCGCTCAGCATCTGGGCGCGGCCGCCTGGACCGGGCATGAGGGTGCCGGCGCGCGTTACCTCTGGCCGTCCATGTTCGCCCAGGTGGCCGACGAATACGACCGTCGCTATGGCCTGGATGACGCGCACCTGCGGGCCATCGCGCAGCTCAACTTCGCCAACGCACGGCGCAACCCCAACGCCCAGACGCGCGGATGGACGGTCCCCGACCCGATCACCGACGACGACGCGACCAACCCCATCACCGAAGGCCGGCTGCGGCGGTTCGACTGCAGTCAAATGACCGACGGCGGAGCGGGATTGATTCTGGCGAGCGACGCCTTCCTGCGGCAGCACCCCGACGCCCGCCCCATCGGCCGCATCGACGGCTGGGGGCATCGCACCGTCGGGCTGGGTCTGCGGCAGAAATTGGACCGGGCGCGCGAGGACCCGTACGTGCTTCCCCATGTGCGGGCCGCGGTACGCGACGCGCTGAAACGCGCGCAGCTGACGCTCGATGACCTGGACGGCTACGAGGTGCACGACTGCTTCACGCCCAGCGAATACCTGGCGATAGACCACATCGGGTTGACCGGACCAGGCGAGTCGTGGAAGGCCATCGAGAACGGAGAGATCGAGATCGATGGCCGGCTGCCGATCAACCCCAGCGGCGGCCTCATCGGCGGCGGACACCCGGTGGGAGCATCCGGTGTGCGCATGCTGCTGGACGCGGCCAAACAGGTCAGCGGCGCGGCCGGCGACTATCAGGTCGAGGGAGCGCGAACCTTCGGCACCCTCAATTTCGGCGGCAGCACCGCAACCACGGTGAGCTTCGTCGTCAGCTCTGCACGAGGTACCTGACATGGATGTTGAAATCGTCGGCAAGTTCCTGTCCACCCTGCCCGAGGACGACGACCACCCCTACCGGACCGGGCCGTGGCGCCCGCAGACCGCCGAGTGGGATGCGGACGACCTCACCCCCGTCGTGGGAGAGATCCCCCGCGACTTGGACGGCATCTACCTGCGCAACACTGAGAACCCGTTGCACCCGGCACTGAAGACGTATCACCCATTCGACGGCGACGGGATGGTGCACGTTGTCGGCTTTCGCGATGGAAAAGCCTTCTACCGCAACCGGTTTATCCGCACCGATGGCTTTCTGGCCGAGAACGAGGCAGGCCGGCCGCTGTGGCCCGGTTTGGCCGAGCCGGTGCAATTGGCCGAACGCGAGAACGGATGGGGCGCCCGCACCCGGATGAAAGACGCGTCGAGCACTGACGTCATCGTCCACCGGGGTATCGCGCTGACCAGCTTCTACCAGTGCGGCGACCTGTACCGGGTCGATCCGTATTCGGCCGAAACGCTCGGCAGGGAAACCTGGAACGGGCGCTTCCCGACGGATTGGGGCGTGTCCGCACATCTGAAGGTGGACAACAAAACCGGTGAGCTGTTGTTCTTCAACTACAGCAAGCAGGACCCCTACATGCGGTACGGCGTCGTCGACGAGAGCCATGAGCTGGTCCACTACGTCGACGTCCCGCTGCCCGGCCCGCGTCTCCCCCATGACATGGCGTTCACCGAGAACTACGTGATTCTCAACGACTTTCCGCTGTTCTGGGATCCTGCCCTGCTCGAGCACGATGTGCACCTGCCACGCTTCTACCCCGACATCCCGTCTCGCTTCGCGGTCCTTCCGCGCCGGGGCGGAACCGGCGACATTCGATGGTTCGAGGCCGATTCGACGTTCGTGCTGCACTTCGTCAACGCTTATGAAGATGGTGACGAGATCGTGCTCGACGGCTTTTACGAGGGCGATCCGTCGCCGCTGGACACCGGCGGAGCCAAGTGGGAGAAGCTGTTTCGCTTCCTCGCGTTGGACCGCCTGCAGGCCCGGTTGCACAGGTGGCGGTTCAACCTGGTCACCGGCTCGGTGAAAGAAGAGCAGCTGTCGGAGTCGATCACCGAGTTCGGGACCATCAACCCCGGCTACGCGGCGGGCCGCTATCGCTACGCCTATGCCGCGACGGGAAAGCCGGGTTGGTTCTTGTTCGACGGGCTGGTCAAACACGACTTGCTCACCGGAGGCCAAGAGCAGTATTCGTTCGGTGACGGCGTCTTTGGAAGCGAGACCGCGATGGCGCCACGAGTGGGCGCCACCGGCGAGGATGACGGTTACCTGGTGACCCTCACCACCGACATGAACACCGACGCCTCGTACTGTGTGATCTTCGATGCCGCGGGCATCGCCGACGGCCCGGTGTGCAAACTCCAACTGCCCGAACGTATTTCCAGCGGTACGCACTCGACGTGGGCGCCCGGCGAACAACTGCGACGCTGGGGCACCGCGGAGTCGGCGGCCAGCGCCATCGGACTGTGATGAGCACCGACGGGCACAGGTCCCACCGCACGACGCATTGGCCCACGCAGCTGGCG
>JGI12627J18819_10000572_pt1 | contig 12189 bp, 14 predicted proteins | sample TexAe_OM1H0_M2_FD_18819 | JGI IMG/M metagenome (IMG submission 18819)
TTCCAGATATGTCCCCACGTACTGAATTGCTGTCGTCACCTTGACCTTCCTCTAGTAGCCGGAAACCGGCACGGCTTGTCGCGCTTCACCCTCGATCCAGCCATAGCCTTTCTCTTCAAGTTCGAACGCTAGGTTGGGGCCGCCCGATCGTACGATCCTGCCGTCTACGAGCACATGAACGAAATCCGGAACGATATAGTTCAAAAGCCGCTGGTAATGCGTGACCACAAGCATGGCGCGGTCCGGACTGCGCATGGCATTCACTCCTTTGGCGACAACCCTCAGAGCATCAATGTCGAGGCCGGAGTCGGTCTCGTCTAGGATCGCGACCTTTGGCTCGAGCACCGCCATCTGCAGGATCTCGTTGCGTTTTTTCTCCCCACCTGAGAATCCCTCGTTGACCGAACGGTTCATGAGCTTTTCGTCCATCTCGAGGAGCTTGAGTTTCTCGCGAAACATCGGCAGGAAGTCGATGGCATCCACCTCGTCGTCGCCATGATATTTGCGGATCGCATTTAGAGCTGAGCGGAGAAAGTACGTGTTGCCGATCCCGGGAATCTCCACGGGATACTGAAAGGCCATAAAAACGCCCTCGCAGGCTGCTTCCTCAGGTTTCATCGCCAAAAGATCTTTGCCGTTGAAGCGGACTTCCCCTTCAGTGACCTTATAGGCTTCCCGGCGCGACAACACTTGCGCGAGCGTGCTTTTCCCCGAGCCATTGGGGCCCATGATGGAGTGTACTTCGCCGGGATTCACTCGAAGGTCGATGCCTTTGAGGATTTCACCCCCACCGATCGCGACATGCAGATTCCTGATTTCGAGCAAGCTCATTGGTTTCTTTCCTCTTGTTTCTCTTCTTTGTTTGTCTCTTCTTTCTCTCGTTTTCGTTACCCAACACTGCCTTCTAGGCTGACGCCCAAGAGTTTCTGTGCCTCGACGGCAAACTCCATCGGCAGCTCTCGAAGTACCTGCTTGCAAAAGCCATTCACGATCATCGACACCGCGTCTTCCGTTTTCAGTCCCCGCTGCTGCAGGTAGAAAAGCTGATCCTCGCCGATCTTCGAGGTGGAAGCTTCGTGCTCCATCCGCGCGGTGGAGTTTTTCACTTCGATGTACGGGAAGGTGTGGGCGCCACATTTGTCCCCGATCAGCAGGGAATCGCATTGCGTATAGTTGCGGGCTCCGGTAGCGCCTTTGAGGATCTTCACCATGCCACGGTAGGTATTCTGGCCGTGTCCGGCGGAGATGCCCTTCGAAACGATCGTGCTGCTCGTATTCTTTCCCAGGTGGATCATCTTGGTGCCGGTATCGGCCTGCTGATAATTGTTGGTCAGAGCTACGGAATAAAACTCTCCGACAGAGTTGTCGCCCTGCAGAATGCAGCTTGGATACTTCCAAGTGATGGCCGAGCCGGTCTCCACCTGCGTCCAGGAAATCTTTGAGTTCACACCTTGGCATTTCCCGCGCTTGGTGACGAAGTTGTAGATTCCTCCCCGTCCTTGCTTGTCGCCCGGATACCAGTTCTGCACGGTCGAGTACTTGATCTGCGCGTTGTCGAGGGCCACCAACTCGACGACCGCCGCGTGCAATTGGTGTTTGTCACGGATCGGCGCCGTGCAGCCTTCGAGATAGCTGACGTAGGCGCCTTCATCGGCAACGATAAGCGTGCGTTCAAACTGGCCGGTCTCAGCCGCATTGATTCGGAAGTAGGTTGACAACTCCAAGGGACAGCGAACGCCCTTCGGGACGTAGACGAAGGATCCGTCGGTGAATACGGCGGCATTTAGGGCGGCGAAGAAATTGTCGGTGTGGGGCACGACGGAGCCGAGATATTTCTGGACCAATTCAGGATGCCTCTGCACAGCCTCTGAGAATGAACAGAAGATTACTCCGAGTTCCGCCAGCTTTTCCTTAAAGGTTGTCGCAACGGAAACGCTGTCGAAAACCGCATCCACTGCGACCCCGGCCAGCATCTTTTGCTCTGCAAGTGGAATGCCCAGCTTCTCGTAGGTACGGAGGATTTCGGGATCGAGTTCGTCGAGGCTCTTCAACTCCGGCTTCTGCTTGGGTGCCGAATAGTAGACGATATCCTGGTAATCGATCGGTCCGTATTTGATGTTCGCCCACTTCGGTTCCGCTTGCGCTTTTTCGAGCGAGCCCCAGTGGCGATAGGCTTTCAGTCTCCAGTCGAGCATGAACTCGGGCTCGCACTTCTTCGCCGAGATGACGCGGATGATCTCTTCGTTGAGGCCCTTCGGAACCCGCTCATCTTCGATGTCGGTGACAAAGCCCCACTTGTAATCGCGCTCGGCAAGATCGCGAATTGTATCTACGTTTATGTTCATTGCATGCTCCCGGGTACAACGCTCACTGTCGGCACCAGATTTCCTCGACCGTCTCGGATTGCTGTGAGTCGCATGGGCCTGATCAGGTCAGAGAGCGTCACTCTTTCAAGTGCTCCACGGACAACCTGGTTGATGATTCTCTGGTTATCTTTGATGGGACAAGACGACTCCAGTTCGCAGAGCCCTGCGATGTCTAGGCTGCATTCCGTCAGAGCCAGCGGTCCTTCCAGAGCCGCAATGACCGCCGCAATACTGATCAAATGCGGCTCTCGCGCCAGCGTGTATCCACCTTTCATGCCGCGATGCGAGTCCACCAGTCCCCCCTGGAGCAAGGCTTTCAAGATCTTGCTGACGGTTGGAACCGGGAGGTGGCATTGCACCGCGAGATCGCGAGCGGTGTGCAACCGCTCCACAGGCGAACGCGCAAAGTGGCTCATCAAGACCAGCCCATAGTCAGTCAATTTCCCTAGTCGAATCATCGGTAACCTGCTTTAAAATCAGCGTGTTGTGCATCCTGTATAAATAGTACTAACCTGGTACACTTTTATTGTACGGCGAACTATTGCTGCTGGCAAGGTAGCGTTCATGGGAAAATTGGCAAAGGGGTTGTGAGTGCTGATCACGAGAAGAGCCGTGTATGGCCTGATGGCAATGAAATACGTGGCTGAACGTGGAGTCGCTGGGGCGATTAGCTCTTCAGAACTTGCGGGGGCGTATGGGTTGCCTCAAGAAACGCTTGCCAAAGTTCTTCAGCATTTGGCAGACGCCGGATTGCTGGTAGCGCACCACGGGGTCAGAGGAGGGTACACCTTGGGACTCGACCCAGACAATATTTCTTTGCTCGACGTGATACGTGCGAGCGGGAACTCGGTCCCGAGTCCTCTTAGATTGAATTCTCGACCACTTACCACGGTGGATCGCACAATTGAGAACGTATTAAACGGTATGACAATGGTTGATATCCTTGAACACAACGAAGATGGAGGCTTGCAGCGCGAGTGTAAGGCGTCTCGGTTCTTTGCACACCTTCCTTGCCAAAGGTAGAAGCCTGCCGAGCGCCTAGCATGTTGTGGGTTCTCTCACCTCGCGCTCGCTTGTTCCAGATACAGCTGCAAACCTCTGCTCTGCGAGAGTGACTTTGTTCGAGCATCAGCAGGTAATGTGCAAGATTGCATTTGTCTGTGCCGGGTCCTTTTCCACGACCTTAATCGCCCGTGCAGTGGGCTGAATGATCAACTCGACGCCGCGCCGCTGCGCCTCGCGTTTCACCTCTTCCATAACGGGCAGCTGACCGTAGGCCCCGGTTCCGATAACAAGACGTCGGCATTTCCATGGAATCGACTCTTCGATCGAGAGTGGCGTATGCCCGAAATCGTCGCGGAACTTTTTGGACGGTTTTTTCTTCCGCTTGCGAATGCTACCGCGATCGATGGTTACATCGTGATCGTACGTGACGCGGCCAATCCGAATGGATCCGAAGGCGAAGTTCTCGAACTGCATAGTGGCCTCCGCGCTGACTGTCCTGGAGAAATTGTAGTTCTCATGGCGGAGCCGTCTCAAGAAGGTCTTATGCGGCGGCGACCGTTGAAGAAGCCTCGACCGGTACCTTCCAGCCTTCCCGTCGCCAGCGCTGGGCTTGACAGTTCCGGCTGTCAGATGGCGGGGTCATCCAAGTTCACCTCCCGCAACATCTGAAGCACTACAAGCGTGAATGAGAGGACGACAGGGCCGACAAAGAGTCCCAGGACTCCGAACGCCCTCACCCCGCCCAGCAAAGCGAAGAAGACCAGCAAGGTGTGCATCTTGGCGCGTTGGCCGATCACGTACGGTCGGACCAAGCTGTCTACTTGCGCGACGACTCCGGCCCCCCAGCCCAACAAGATCAACCCTTTCCACCAGTGTCCGCTGACGAGCAGCATAATCACGGCGGGCCCCCACACGGCCGCTGAGCCAATGACTGGGATCAGTGAGAACAGCGCCGTGACCAAACCCCATAGAACCGGGGAAGGCAGGCCGAGGACCCAGAAAGCAAGGCTCAAAGTCGTTCCCTGGGCTACCCCCACCGCGAGACAACCGTACACATTAGCAACAATCGAGTTACTGATGCCCGTGAACAGGCGTTCCACTTGGCTTGCATTGAGGGGAAGAAGTTCTGCTCCCCGCTCGCTCATCGATCCGCCTTCCCTAAAGAGAAAAAACAATGTGACGAACGCAATTACAGCGTCTGCGAAGAAGGAGACGATGTTACCAACGGCTTGAGCCCCCCAAGAAAGCAAGAACCGGCTGACCTGCTCCAACCAGCGCAGTAGGGCCCCGCGCAAATCAAAGGTGGAGAGATCAATGTACCGTCCCGCCCAGCCGAGAAGCCGTTCCATCGCATGCATCACATATGGGTTCCAACCTCCCTGTTCCGCGGTCCTCTGGCTCAGAAGCTGGTATAGCCCTGTTATCTCCTGGCTCACCACCGCTCCTAATCCGACCGCTGGAACAACTAGAGCAACTAAAACCAGAATCGTAGAGGTCAGAGCCGCCACATTCCGCCGGCGGAAGCGTGCCTGGATGCGGGCGTGGATAGGATGGAATACGATCGCGATCATGACTGCCAGGAAGATGGGGCTGAGGAAGGGCCTGGCGATGACATAACAGAAGTAGAGCGCGGCCCCGGCCAGTGCCAGCAAGAAGAAGGTGGTCGCTGCCTGTTTCCTCTCCATTGGCATTCCTCTCCTTTTGCCGGGGCTCCGTCTGCGCCTGTGACCTAATGGCCTGCAACCTTCACTGCAACCCCCGGCATTGACCGCCATCGGTCAAACGAGATCAACGATACGAACTCTTCCGCCACTGCACGACCACCGCCCTCGAACCGCTTGCCATCGCCGGACGCGGATGTCGCTGCTCGCCATCTCATTGCCCTCCCCATAGCATGCAAAAGGCAACCACAGTTTACCGAGGGATAGATAGATTACGAGACCATCCTCGATCTTGCCACGCGTTAGGACATCCGCAACCAAGACCTGTCACGGCTCCACAGATTGCAACTGGACACCTCAATTCTCACCGTCAAGGCGGGGCAGTGGGCACCGCTTACCACCTCATAGGCGATAGCCCATGGCATGTGCGAGGCAGCACCGATGTGACCGGAGACGTGGAGACCATTTGCCAAACCACCGACCTCGACTCAAAGAGTCTCAAGTTCGGAAAGCCGTCGGCGGGTAGCCCAAGGGATTAAGGAACATTCGGCTGCTGCAAGAAATCTGGGTGCGAGGAGCGTTGGCATGCGATTCTCGGCGAGTCGATGTCGACGGCGGAGCAAGAAAAAATACACTTTGCACATTTGGTTTAGCATTTTCCGAAACAACCTCGCAGTCTGCGGGACCCACAATAGAAGCCTTCTCTGTCTTGGGTATCGGAGAATTTGGTTGAAGCGGAAGCCGGTGCTGTGAGTTCTGGATTTGCCACAGAAATAGGGACCAACTAGAGCTTACCGAAGACCGGTACAGCGAACCCGAAGAATCCCAGCCCGGTGAAGATCAGCAGATCGTTGCTTTCGATTCAGCTCCTGTTGGTTTTTCTTTCTGGTTCCTGCACTCTAGCAAAGGTTTTCTAAGACTCCATGCGCAAAAACTGGCTCACCCCGATTTGCAATTTGATCACGCACTTTCCGGAAGACTTCAAGTTGGTGATGGCCCTGGACAGCCGCTGGACCCTCGAAGCTCTCGTGCAGCCTCTTCCCGCCAGCTGGAAATACAGGACAACAATGAGATGTAACGGATTGATATCAAACGGTGTCGGCGGACTTCGTTTGGTATGAAGTGACACTGCACAGAGGGTCTGTTATCGTCCCCTTAACGTCCCCAGATTTGAAGCGTTCGACGACCCAAAAATTAGCCAATCTCCACAGACCAACACGAGTGGTCGTCAGCCTTTCAGCTTCCACGCGAGGAGAGTGGGGCCAGATTCTTATCCTCTTTCGACCCACCTTGCATCAGATCGACGATCATCGCAAACAGATGATTCCGGGTCTCAACTCTTACTCCCGCCCGCGTGATATAGCGAATGACGATGTCGACGCCGGCTCCCGCCGGCCTAAGATTGACCGATGGCATAGCGCTAAACTGTGGCGAGCCCTCTTCGTGCGTTACCCTCTTCCATTCCGCTTCCGCCATTTTCGCATCCGCTTCCGTTGTCTTCACCGTCGCTTCGTAAATCCCCTTGAGAAGGGGATGAATACTCGTTCCCGGAGGAACGCTTACCTTAATCTCATCCCACATCCACTGGCCTACAGTTGAGAAGTTGAAATACTTGCCGCGTATGGCATAGCCGTTCAAAAACGAGACTCTTCTCCCAGTAGGATGGCCATGGGCAGTCCAGTTTCCCGTCTCCAGCAGCCAGGTGCGGAACAGCCCGAGCTGTACCACCTCTCCGCCGACACCATCGATCTCGACCCAGTCCCTAACCCTAATACCGTTGGGTCCCATCAGAACAAACCAACCGCAGAATGCCAGGATGAAATCCTGAAAGACCACGGTCAGTCCTGCTGTCACCAGACCCAGGATCGTTGGCATCTGCCGTGGTACACCGAAAATGATCAGCAGAATTACTAAGACGCCGACCAGCTGCGTTCCCAGATTTAGAACTGTTTTCAACGTCTGCCTTTGGCGAGGATCGCGAACTATCCTCTCCAATGCCAGTTGGAGAGCCCAGCCCGCCAAGATCACCAAAATGCAGATCGCCGCAAGCAACGCCAGGGACTGTAATATCAGGTGAATTACGATCTTTTGCTGTAACTCGACTTGCTGTCCCCATCGCCCGTAGAGGACCACCAGCTGCTGCTGCGCTCCCAGACGATCATTGAGGATGCTCAGGATGTTTTGCTGAGCGCTGATCTGTCGCAGCCGGTCGATTCGTTCTGAGCTTGACTCTCCAACGGCTCTACCGCCAAGGCTAGCGGCTTCCGCCTTCAGCCCTTTCTGATCGCTTGTGAGCGCGGCCACGTCGGCCCTGGCCAACTGCTCAGCCTGCGCAATCAATTGCTTCCTGTTGCGCAGGGATCGCCACGTTGATAGCTGCTGGGCTAACGTCTTGTACTGCTCGGCTGAGGCGACGGCAGTCTGCCCGTCGTCCTTGGAGGCGTTCTCCCTGTACTGCTTCATGGCGGCTTGGCGCGCNGCTAGTTCCTGCTGAAGCTTGACTCTTTGATCTCCGCTTTCGCGGGCGAGGTCTTCGATCGAATCGGCCAGCTCGGCTTGGTCGAGGCCAAGTTGCGCCTTCGCAATCTCCAAGTCGCTGGCGTTGGAAACTGCACCTGCTGATTTCCTGTCCGCGCCTGCCCTGAGTGCCGCGATCCTAGCCTCATCGTTATTGATGGTGTCCTGAAGCTCGGTGACCCTTTCCTGCAATGCCAATGCCTTACCACTTAGATTTGGTTTTGCAAGGCTTGCCTGCCTCAGTGACTGCGAGAACGCTTGGTCGACTTCGTGATCCGCAAGACGCTCGGCGTCCCTGGCGAGCTTCTTCTCCTCCGCCGACTGTGCCAAGGCCGCCAGAGTCGCCGCCGTCTGCCAGGGCCGTTGATCCACAACTCCGGGCGGTACATAGGCTCCCGTCCAGTTCCCCTTCCTAGCCTGCAAAAACGGAAGATATGCCATCACCCCGCGAGTCAGAAACGCACCTGCCAGGGTGACGGCCAGCATAATCAGCATCATTAGGACAATCACCGTGCGGGCCCGATTCATAGCACACCTCTCATTTAAAACCTCTGGTTGACTGTATCGCAAACGGAGAACAAATTTAGTGTTGACTGCGGAGTTGTTTGCGCTACATTTTGCTCTTCTCAGTCACAGGTTTTGCCTCGTCATAGCTCCGCACAACCCGCGGAATGAGTATTGCGCCGTGGTCGGCGTGAGGTCATTCCATAGAAGTCCAGCCATGATCCTATGCCTTCCATATTTTCTTGGGTGGATGGTCAGTGCTCTCGGTTCCCGTCAGGATCCCATTCTCGACGTTTACAGACCCGTAAACTCATTACAGTCTGGACCGAATGGAATGCATGATGATTCCTGTATATAAGTCCCGAGGCCTGCAGGTCCACCAGCGAGGGCCTTCGCAGCTTTGAATGCCCGTGTCAACAAGTCGGCTTGTTTGGACTCCTCGCTCTTCTCCAGCAGTGCTCCCAAAATCCTGCAATGTCGGACGTGCTGGGGTGTCAAGTACTCAGGGCGGACAAAGGAAACGCTCAATGTGCGGGCACCTCGCGGAAGGGGTGTTCGAAGCTAAGGTAGAGGAGGACACTTTTCTCTCCCGCGCTGGGGCCAACGCCGATTGGCATGGCGATGCCAGGCACGATCTGGAGTCCGTCTTGAAGTTGTGAGCCCATCGGACGCCCGGACTGAGAAGAAGCGTATTCGACCAGTTCATTTTATGCGTGGCAACCACTCTCTGTGCGCTTAGGAAAAACGTTTCCATCATCACGTTAAAATGTGGAGTCGTTTCCCAAATAAAGCTCTGACCCAGGTTGTAGGCTGCCGCTGAGGAGCGCTATCCTTTCGCATTGCGCGCGTTTGGCACAAGGGTTGCGCCCGCGTTCCAGTGCGTGGCAAATTTGCGGTTCAAGACGACGCTGAGCGCAAGGTTGGTTTGAATGCCGATTCCGCCGAGCCCCTGCTCCAGGTTGGAATCACCGCTCGGCAGAATTNAACCATTGGTCTCCATCGCGCCGGCGCNAGNAAACTAACTGCAATCAGGGGTAGGCTCGGGCGGTTCTCCAATTCCTTGACGGCGCGGCGCGAGTTCTTCTCACGATCAAGCTTGATCGTCAAGAGACGTTCGAGAGTCAGCCCGCGAGAGTAATCAGCATTTCCGGGAGGAGCTCAGCCTATAGTTATAGTTGGTATGCTACTCATGTCTCATAGCTCGATACCTCACGGGTGTGGCGGCCTCTTCGCCCGCAAAGTGAAAGAAATTGACAGCAGGTGCAATCTTCGGAAACGCCCTCCTCTTGCCTGATATTCCCTCACCGTAACAACTTGGTCTAGCTACTTTCAGGTGCAAAAGTAAGCACTCTTGAGCAGTAATTCACAAGATGGAGATCGCCGTGGCCGTGCTAGAAAGTTGCTTAAGTCGTGATCTCGCGAGCCGGGAGGAAACCGAGTGATCAAGCTGCGGCACCAACAGGCAACGGTGTGGGAAGGTTTGTTCGCCGAAGAAGTGGCCGAGCTGTGGGAACCATGGATGCGGGTGGTCGATGAGCTATTGGAAGACGAGAAGCTGTTGGATACGGTCTATGAGGCGCAAGGCAAACGTCACGCGCAAAGTCGGGTTCGAGGGCGTCAGCAAACGCCGGCAGAAGTGGCCTTGCGCATGCTGATTCTGAAGCATGTGCGCAACTGGAGTTACGAGATTCTGGAGCGGGAAGTACGTGCCAACGTGGTCTATCGCAGTTTCTGTCGGGTGGGCATGGAAAAAGTACCGGATGCCAAGACGCTGGTGCGGTTGGGACAAGTGATTGGAGCGGAGACCATCGCGGAGCTGCAGGATCGAATCGTGGCCCTGGCGCAAGAGCGGGGAGTCATTCAAGGGAGAAGGATGAGGGTCGACACGACGGTGGTCGAAACCAACGTTCACTATCCGACCGACAGCGGTCTGCTGAGTGACGGCGCACGAGTGTTGACGCGGGCCATGAAAAAGATTGCGAGTAAGTCGGGAGGGTTGAAACGCAAGGTCCGAGATCGAACCCGGAGTGTGCGCAAGCGAGTCATGGCCATTGCCCAGGCATCGCGCCACAAAGGAGAGGAGGGGGAACGGAAACGGCAACGAGAGTATCGACAACTGCTGCGCTTGACGCGCCAGATTCTCAACGATTCGAAAAGGGTGCTGGGGGAAGTCGAGGCCATGTCGGCNCGCCGGAGACGAGCCGTTCAAGGGCTGAGAGAAGAGTTGGAAATGATGGCGAATCGAGTGCGCAGNGTGGTGCGACAGACCCGAGCCCGGGTNTTGGAGGGCATCACGCAATTTCCGGACAAACTCCTGAGCCTGTTTGAAACCCACACGGAAGTCATCCGCAAAGGGAAGGCGGCGAAACCGAACGAATTTGGCAATGTGGTTGAACTTCAAGAAGCGGAGAACCAGATCATCACTCATTATGAAGTGTTCGAAAAGCGCACCAGCGATCAGTGCTTGCTGTTGCCAGCGATCGAAGCCCACCAGCGCAAACTGGGGCGAGTTCCAGGATGGGTTGCCGCCGACGCTGGATTTTATTCTCGAGCGAATGAAGAAGAGGCCAAAGCCTTGGGAGTGAAATATGTTTCCATTCCCAATCGGAACACGCGCANCAAGCAACGACGTCGCTGGGAAAAACAGCGTTGGTTCAAACGCGTCCAAGCCTGGCGCACGGGTTGTGAAGGGCGGATCAGCGTGATCAAGCGCCGCCACGGACTGGATCACTGTCGCTACCACGGAATCCAGGGAATGCGGAGATGGGTAGGACTAGGAGTGATCGCCGACAACTTAATCAACATCGGCCGGTACCTGACACTGCAAACCGCGTGAGTTTTGGTACGTTGCCGACTTCGTAGCGTGTGGAAACTGGCACTTAAGAGGATGGTCTCCTGCTCGCGAATCGACAGGACCAGCGTCTAAAAGCTCACTTTTGCACCGGAAAGTAGCTAATGCCTAGCCACCTCGGTGTTCGGGAAATCAAAATCCATCCCTTGGGCCATGTAAGGTTCTGCCGAGCACGCAGGCCATGTCTAAGAAGCTCACCGGCAAGAAGCTACCAGAACAAGAACGCCGGGCTGGTTGGCCCGGCTGATTCGTGTTCATCACCTTGCGGGGAAACGACTAGGTTCTGAGGGTCCCCGCAGATCCTTTAATTTCTATCGGTGGCCGCTCACATGACCAACGCGAGGTCCTCCAGCTCCCTTCGCAGGACGGGGATCGAGCAGCCTGACCTCTCGACCCGGCCCACAGCGTCTAGGGCTGCCTCGGGCGAGGCCCCGAAACCGCGTCCCATCAGGAACAGCTGAAGCAGTTCGGCAGCCTCGCGCGAGTCGATCAGAACATCGTGAATCAGATCGTTCCGTAAAGCCGTCAATTCCGCACTCGAGAATGTATCTTTCATGGCCGTTCTCACCTCCGCCTCCGACCTTCCCCGCCCTGCCTTATTAGACTTACTCTCTGTATGCAATCGAAGTACCGCTGTGGAAAGGGAAGAACGTACCGGTGTGTTGTAGCTGTGGCGTCAAGTTTACGTATTCGCTTGAGAACATGTCGGTGGAGCGTCATGTCCCTCGGACATAGTGCCTAACCGTCGCACTTGCTGCGGCGTGAGAAGCAGAAGTGTCTGACACCAGCGCTCGTGGCGGATGATACCCTCACCCTTATCTTTGCCATGACCGCCTCTTGCTCTATGAGCCCTCAAGGACCCTACCAAACCCATCCGCATTGACAACGCGCGGACGGGCACAATTGGAGCCTGTGCAAGAGTGCTTTACAAATAGCGCATGATCTCATTTCACATCGGTTTCCCTCAAAGAGCGCGCGAGAAGCGTCTGATGTACGAGTGTCATTTGTATTGACAGTGTCATTCTTTTTGGCACGAAATTCGCGTTGGATCGCCGGATTTTAGACGAAACCACTTGTTCGAGCCAAGAGACTAAGCGAGGAACTGGAGAAGAGCTACCCTACGAATACCGTCCTGAAGCTCTACATCAACGCGCCGGAAGCTTTTCTGTCCCGCCCATAGCTCCAGGAATGGCTTCTTCGAGCTGAGCGTTGGCGATCAGTGCGAAGCCAAGATTGAAGCGCATGAACAATGCGACATTTCATGTTTCCCATGCTTCAACAAACG
>JGI12627J18819_10000573_pt1 | contig 12176 bp, 9 predicted proteins | sample TexAe_OM1H0_M2_FD_18819 | JGI IMG/M metagenome (IMG submission 18819)
GCGACTGGCCTACCGCTGGCATCCGTTTGCGGTCGAGCCGGACGTCGACTATGGCTCGGAGCCCACCACGTTGGTCGAGTTCACCCTTTCGCCGACACCCGACGGCGTGTTACTCACCATCGTCGAGTCTGGGTTCGACGCGATTCCCGCGGCGCGCCGGTCGGCGGCCTTTGAGGCCAACAGCACAGGTTGGGCCAAGCAGGTCGAGCTGGTGCGAAAGTATTTGGCACTGGAGCAGCGGGTGTGACGGCGACGCTCGCGGCGGCACCGCTGTTTGACGCGCTTGGGGATGCCAACCGGCTGCGCATCGTCGTCCGGTTGTGCGACGACGGCCCGAGCTCGACTTCGCAAGTGACGCAAGCGGTCCCGGTTACCCGCCAGGCGGCCACCAAGCACCTGGAACTGCTGGAGGCCGCAGGGCTGGTCAGCAGCAGCCGGCGTGGTCGGGAGCGGATCTGGACTCTGCAGACCCAGCCGCTGGCGCAGGCCAGCGACCTCCTCGACCAGCTGTCACGTCGTTGGGACGCCGCCATCGACCGACTGCGGGCCTACGTCGAGGACTGACCGGAGCCCGCGGCACTGTCGGCGTCCTCCGATAGCCTGCCAACGTGAGCTCAGCAGAGGCTGATCCCGTCGCCCCCGAGGTGCGCCGTCTTTGGCGCGAACTGGCCGACGAGGTGCGCGAACATCAGTTCCGCTACTACGTGCGCGACGCGCCGATCATCTCCGACGCCGAGTTTGACCGCTTGCTGCGTCGGCTGGCCGCACTCGAGGATGAGCATCCTGAGCTGCGCACGCCCGACTCACCGACCCAGCTCGTCGGCGGCGCCGGCTTCGCCACCGATTTCACCTCCGCCGAGCACCTGGAACGGATGCTGTCCCTGGACAACGTGTTCAGCACCGAGGAATTCGACGTGTGGGCGGCGCGCATCAACGCCGAGGTCGGTAAGGATGTGCCATTTCTGTGCGAGCTCAAGATCGACGGTGTCGCATTGGCTTTGGTCTACCGCGACGGACGGCTGGTCCGGGCCGCAACTCGTGGCGATGGGCGCACCGGCGAGGACGTCACGCTCAACGCGCGCACGATTGACGACGTCCCCGAGCGGCTCACCGCCAGCGATGACTATCCGGTACCCGACGTGCTCGAGGTACGCGGTGAAGTGTTCTTCCGAGTTGCCGATTTCGAAGCGCTCAACGCAGCACTGGTCGAAGACGGCAAGGCGCCGTTCGCCAACCCACGCAACAGTGCGGCGGGATCGCTGCGGCAGAAGGATCCCGCCGTCACCGCTCGCCGCAAGCTGCGAATGATCTGCCACGGGTTGGGACACATCGAGGGGTTCCGGCCGCCCACCCTGCACGACGCGTATCTGGCGCTGGGTGCCTGGGGCCTACCCGTCTCCGAACACACCACGCGGGTGGAGAACGCTGCCGGGGCCCTGGAGCGCATTGCCTACTGGGGCGAGCACCGTCATGACGTGGCTCACGAAATCGACGGCGTCGTCGTCAAAATCGACGATGTGTCGCTGCAGCGCAGGCTGGGTTCCACCTCGCGGGCACCGCGCTGGGCGATTGCATATAAGTACCCGCCCCAGGAGGTNCAGACCAAGCTGCTCGATATCCGAGTGAATGTCGGGCGCACCGGGCGGGTCACGCCGTTCGCATTCATGACGCCGGTCACCGTCGCCGGATCGACCGTGGGGCTCGCCACCCTGCACAACGCCGCCGAGGTCAAGCGCAAGGGAGTGCTGATCGGCGACACGGTGGTGATCCGCAAGGCCGGCGACGTGATCCCCGAAGTGCTGGGTCCCGTCGTCGACTTGCGTGACGGCTCCGAACGCGAATTCGTCATGCCCACAACGTGTCCAGAATGCGGGACCCCGCTGGCGCCAGCCAAGGAGGGCGACGCCGACATCCGCTGCCCCAACGCGCAGTCTTGCCCGGCGCAATTGCGTGAGCGGGTGTTTCACGTCGCCGGCCGTGGTGCTTTCGACATCGAAGGCCTCGGCTACGAGGCGGCCATCGCACTGTTGAAAGCCGAGGTGATCGGCGACGAGGGTGACCTGTTCGGCCTCACCGAAGACGACCTGTTGCGCACCGAGTTGTTCACCACCAAAAGCGGCACGCTTTCTGCCAACGGCAAGCGGCTGCTGGTCAACCTGGACATGGCCAAGAAGCAACCGCTGTGGCGGGTCCTGGTGGCATTGTCGATTCGCCACGTCGGTCCGACCGCCGCCCGCGCGCTGGCGACCGAGTTCGGCAGCCTTGATGCGATCACGTCGGCCTCGACCGAGCAGCTGGCCGCGGTCGAGGGTGTCGGCCCCACCATCGCCGCCGCGGTGACCGAGTGGTTCAGCGTCGACTGGCATCGGGCCATCGTCGACAAGTGGCGATCGGCCGGCGTGCGGATGGCCGACGAGCGTGACGCCAGCGTGCCCCGCACGCTGGAGGGATTGACCATCGTGGTGACCGGCTCGTTGACCGGCTTTTCCCGCGATGACGCCAAGGAGGCCATTGTGGCGCGTGGCGGCAAAGCCGCCGGGTCGGTGTCGAAGAAGACCGCCTATGTCGTCGCCGGCGATTCCCCCGGATCGAAATACGACAAGGCCGTCGAACTCGGCGTGCCCGTCCTTGACGAGGACGGATTCCGAAAGCTGTTGGCCCAGGGGCCTTCCGGCAGCGAAGAATCCACCGACGAGTAATCAGGGTCGCCTGCGCCCGATGATCCGCGGCAGTGATCGGCCGCGATCAGGTCTACCCGAGGCGTCCAGCAGCACACGGCGATCGGCGTGGCAGTAGGTGTACCCGGTCGTCAGTGCGCACCCGGCAGCGGCGACCGCCAGCATCGCGGACCCGTTGAGGACCAGACTGATGCAGCCGCCGATCGTCGCTCCGGCCAGGAAGCTGACGTACAGCAGAAAGTAATCCAGCCACGCCGCGGCGACCCCGCCGCTGAGGTGACGTTCGATGCCTTGGCCTAGCTTCACCAACGTCCCCGTCACGTAGCTCAGCGGAATCGATACCTCACCATCTCTGACGAAGGAAGTGTTCAGGGCGCCAATGCCGAAGGCAACGAAAAGAATTGGCACGAAGGAAACGTGGTCGGCAGACCATCCACCCGCGAGCGCATCGACTGCGACGGCCGTCAGCAGGCAAAACGTGGTCAGCACGGTGGGACCGTGGGGATGAGCTACCCAGATATGCCTCCGGCACAGCGACGCGATCACGACGCCACCGACGAATGCCGCCAGCAGTGACGTCGCTGTTATCGACAACCAGGACTCGTGGCGGAAGAAGCCCAGTACGGCACGCTCGCTGTTGCCCGTCATGAAAGTCAGGAAGTATCCCGCGGAGTGGGTGAAGGCGGTGGCGCCGAGCAGGCCGGCCAGACCGGCCAGCACCCACGACAATCGCGCCTCGCTGCCGAAAAGCTCGGACTCTTCAACGAATGTAGATTGGTCGACTGGTGCGGTACTCAAAGCCGTTCGTCTCCTTTCGAATTCGCTCAAAGAGATACGTTGTCTCATCCGCCGAGCGGCGACCGCGGAATCACGCTGGGGCGTAGCGTGGCCCGAGAGACGGCGGCGAAACGCCCCGCGCCGCGGGCGGCCATTCCTGCGACGGGCATTACCGGCACCCCCGCGGGTCCGCTCACCGGCGCGGGATCCCAGGCGCCGGGCGAGGCTATGGCAGAGGTGGTTTCCGGTGCCGCCGCGGTCCAGCTCCGCGGGACAGACAACGCTGCGATCGATGCCGCCTTGCCCACCGCTGCCGTCATCGCGGCACCGCCGGCGGTCCCAGGGACCGACGGGCCCGCCGACAACGAGGTGCCGACTGCCGGTCCGAGCCCGGGGATTCCAGTGGGGACCGTCGTAGCCGACGCATTCACGGGTTTCCCGAGTCCGACCCCGCCCAGAACCGAATTCACCGCGGACGAGGCTGTTCGTGCATGTCCGCTGATCGAGTCCAAGGTCTCTCTTGTCGTCGACAGCGATGGCGACGACGGTGACGCGAGTCGCCGCAGCGCACCGACGATGGCCGACATGAGCTGGGATCCGCGCGGCAATGTTTCATCGCCGGACCTGACCGCAGCGTTCGTAGTCGTTGGAGGCGGAGTAAACGGCGTCACGTTGGACGCGCCGGCCGAAGCCCCCGCGTACACATACATCGCGGCGCTGTCTTGGGCCCACATCTCGCCGTAACTCGCCTCGTTGGCTGCGATCGCCGGCGTGTTCTGTCCCATAACGTTGGTCGCGACGAGCGTCACTAGCTGGGCGCGGTTGGCGGCGATCACCGGCGGAGGGACCGTCATCCTGTGCGCTGCTTCGTAGGCGGCGACCGCGGCTTTGGCGTGGATTGCCGTCCCCTCGGCTCGCCCCGCGGTCTCATGCAGCCACGCCAGGTAGGGCACGGACGCGCCCACCATCAGCGCCGACGACGGACCCAGCCAGGGTCCAGTGGTCAGCTCCACGATTACCGCGTGGTGGGCCGCAGCGGTCGCGTGCAGGTCGGCGGCAAGCCCGTCCCAAGCCGTCGCTGCGGCCAACAGTGGCCCCGCGCCGGGACCGGCGTAAATGCGGGCGGAATTTGTTTCCGGTGGTAGCAATCCGAAATCCATTGCTACCGCCCCTCCATGGCGGGCCATCGCAGTGTCGTTTGCGGCTGGACAGTGACTAAAGACATGGAATTCTCCCGAGAAGAATTGATGGCAAGCTGAATTCAGCTTTCTGCGTACGAGACGTGTCGTTTCGACGGATGCCGGACTCGGATCAGTTCACACCGATCAGTGGGTGGGCATGTCGCGCGTCGTCTGCCGCGCGAGTCGGATCAGCGCGGGAGAGCGTTCAACGGCCGTCGCCGCATAGCAGCTGCGCAACGGCTGGGCGCATGGCTGATCAGCGCAGTGATATACAGAACTGTGTCAAAAGTTTTTGACCCGTGCGGGATAAGTCGGGAGCACACGTGTCCACCGCACCGAAGCGGTGCCCAGCGGCGAGCCAAGATGTCGGGCGGTACCACGATGGCCACGTCGTCGATGTGCGCGACCGCTGAGGTACGGCGCGCTGGTGTGGCGCGACGGCGTCCAATGGCTTGTGAGCTGTGGATAATGAATCCTGTTTGAGGTCTGCATGGTTGATATCGTCAATACTGGATGAGAGCAGCGTTGCGGCAGGGTGATCCTGCGCTGAGAACTCGAATCGAGCTAATCTACAACCGATTACGCTGACCAGAACGCAGATGGCGACCGTCACGCACGCGACGGAGCCCAGCCCGTCAACCCTCGATCGCTTGCTGAAAGTCACAGTGCGACAACTCTAACAGCGCATCTGGACTTCGCATCGCCATACATATCAACCTCATACGATCTACTGCCGTAGCAGAAGATGGCGACGTGGCCATTCGCTACGAGGACGGATTTCGAAAGCTGTTGGCGCAGAGGTCGCCCGACTGAGTGACGGCTTGGGCGGGTCGACCTGCATTAGCTCGGACAGGGGTCGCTCAAGCCGTCGTATCAGTTGACGGCGCTCGGCCGGGGGCATCGCAGCGATCTGGGCATCGGACAGCAGGCTCACACTTGAGCAATACCCCGTTTATCGGCGTCCTCAGTGCAGCAGGGTCCCGACGATCCCGGCCAGATAGCCCAGCCGTGCCACCTCTGACGGCCGGAATGCCGGACCGCCAGGCCGTCCCAGCATGACCGCGGTGTCGGGCGCGCCCAGCGGCGCGGCGACCAGGGTGGTGTCCAGCTCGCGCCAGACCCGCGGTACCCAGTCGCCGGTGGCGTCCAGGGCAGTGGCGCGCGTGATAGGCATCCACGGGACGGCGTTCAGTCCGGTTTCCGGCGCGCCCGGGCTGCCCACCACAGGCTGGATCCCGTCGTCGGAACTGCGCAGCACCGCACACCAGCTCACCCGGAGCACCTGGGGGGCTTCGTCGACGAGCACCTTCAGCTTGGCCGTTGTGTCGCCCTCTGCGGCGACGTGGTCGATCAGCGCCAGCTCTCGATGCGCGTCCAGCAGCCCGGTGTGCGGTCGCAGGCTGTCCACCCGCACCCCATTGAGCGCTTCGGCTGCCGTGATCAGCGTGTCCGGCATGGCCCGCGGCGGTAGCTCGACCACAAGATCGTCGATCGCGTAGCCGGACCCGCGTTCCACGACGTCCAGCGACAAGATGTCGGCCCCTACCGACCCCAAGGCCACGGCCAGCGAGCCAAGGCTGCCCGGCCGGTCGGCAAGCTGAACTCGCAGCAGATAGGAAGACACGCGCACACTGTCGCACAGCTAGGCGGCGGCGGCATTTCGACGGCCGCCGCCCGGCGCCACACCAGCGTGACGCTCGACACCGAGCGTCACGCTGGGGCCACACTCGCGGCGGCTAGGCTCTTCGGTCGTGTCCCAGATCTCCCGCGACGAGGTGGCCCATCTGGCCCGGCTGGCCCGGCTGGCGTTGACCGACGCCGAGCTGGACAGCTTCGCCGGCCAACTCGACGCCATCTTGACCCACGTCAGCCAGATCCAAGCCGTCGATGTCACCGGCGTCGAACCGACCGACAACCCGCTCAAAGACGTCAACATCACCCGCCCGGACCAGACCACACCGTGCCTGACGCAGCAGGAAGCGCTCGCCGAGGCGCCTGAAGCCCTCGACGGGCGCTTCGCCGTCCCACAGATCCTCGGGGAACCGGAATGACCGACATCATCCGGCAGGACGCTGCGACCCTGGCCGGCAAAATCGCCGCCAAGGAGTTGTCATCGACCGAGATCACCCAGGCTTTCCTGGACCAGATCGCGGCGACCGATGAGCGTTATGGCGCGTTCCTGCACGTGGCGGGCGATGCGGCGCTGTCGGCTGCGGCCGCCGTCGACAAGGCGCTGGCGGCCGGCGAGCGGCCGCCGTCGCCGCTGGCTGGGGTGCCGTTGGCCCTCAAAGACGTGTTCACCAGCCTCGACATGCCCACCACGTGCGGGTCGAAGATCCTGGAGGGCTGGCGTTCCCCCTACGACGCCACGGTGACCGCGCGACTGCGGGCGGCGGGTATCCCGATCCTGGGCAAGACCAATATGGACGAGTTCGCGATGGGCTCGTCGACGGAGAACTCCGCTTACGGCCCGACCCGCAACCCGTGGAACACCGACCGGGTGCCGGGCGGCTCCGGGGGCGGCAGCGCCGCCGCGCTGGCCGCGTTCCAGGCGCCGCTGGCCATCGGGACCGACACCGGCGGCTCCATCCGCCAGCCGGCCGCGCTGACCGCGACGGTCGGGGTCAAACCGACCTACGGCACGGTGTCGCGCTACGGCCTGGTGGCCTGCGCGTCGTCGCTCGACCAAGGCGGTCCGTGTGCGCGCAACGTCCTCGACACCGCGCTGCTACACCAGGTGATCGCCGGACACGATCCACGCGACTCCACCTCCATCGACGCCGAAATACCCGACGTCGTCGGCGCTGCGAAGGCGGGGGCAGCGGGCGACCTGGGTGGAGTGCGCGTCGGCGTGGTCCGGCAGCTGCGCGGCGACGGGTATCAGCGCGGCGTGTTGGCATCCTTCAACAGCGCCGTCGAGCAGTTGACGGCGATCGGGGCCGACGTGTCCGAAGTTGACTGTCCCCATTTCGATCACGCGCTGCCCGCCTACTACCTGATCTTGCCGTCGGAGGTGTCGAGCAACCTCGCCCGCTTCGACGCGATGCGCTACGGACTGCGGGTCGGCGACGACGGCACGCACAGCGCCGAGGAGGTGATGGCGCTGACCCGCGCCGCCGGGTTCGGGCCGGAGGTCAAGCGGCGCATCATGATCGGCACATACGCGCTGTCAGCCGGGTATTACGACGCCTATTACAACCAGGCGCAGAAGGTGCGCACGTTGATTGCCCGCGATCTCGACGCGGCCTATCAATCCGTTGACGTACTGGTGTCGCCGACCACGCCGACGACGGCGTTCCGGTTGGGCGAGAAGGTCGACGACCCGTTGGCGATGTATCTGTTCGACCTCTGCACGCTGCCGCTGAACCTGGCCGGTCACTGCGGGATGTCGGTGCCGTCAGGTTTGTCGCCGGACGACAAGCTCCCGGTCGGGTTGCAGATCATGGCGCCGGCGCTGGCCGACGACCGGCTCTATCGGGTGGCGGCGGCCTACGAGGCTGCCCGGGGACCCCTGCCGTCGGCCATCTGACGGCGAGCAGACGCAAAGGCCCCAACGCGCCGGCGTGTCAAGGGGCTTTTGCGTCTGCTCGCGCCACTTGAACGGCGGTCACGGGGCAAGATGAGGTCATGCGGATCGGAATTCTTACCGGAGGTGGGGACTGTCCCGGGCTCAACGCCGTCATCCGGGCGGTGGTGCGCACCTGCGACTCGCGTTACGGGTCGTCGGTGGTCGGATTCCAGGACGGCTGGCGCGGGCTGTTGGAGAACCGGCGTGTGCAGCTGGCCAACGACGACCGTAATGACCGGCTGCTGGCCAAGGGTGGAACGATGCTGGGCACCGCCCGCGTGCACCCCGACAAGCTGCGGGCCGGGCTGGAACAGATCATGCAGACCTTGGACGACAACGGCATCGACGTGCTCATCCCGATCGGCGGCGAAGGCACGCTGACCGCCGCGCACTGGCTCTCTGAAGAGAACGTGCCCGTCGTCGGTGTGCCCAAGACCATCGACAACGACATCGATTGCACCGACGTGACTTTCGGTCACGACACCGCGCTGACGGTGGCCACCGATGCCATCGACCGATTGCACAGCACCGCCGAATCGCACCAGCGGGTGATGCTGGTGGAGGTGATGGGCAGACACGCTGGCTGGATCGCGCTCAACGCCGGGCTGGCATCCGGCGCGCACATGACGCTGATCCCCGAGCAGCCCTTCGACATCGACGAGGTCTGCCGATTGGTCAAGCGGCGTTTCCAGCGCGGCGACTCACACTTCATTTGCGTGGTCGCCGAAGGCGCCAAACCGGCTGAAGGGTCGATGACGCTGCGCCAGGGCGGCATCGACGAGTTCGGCCATGAGCGATTCACCGGTGTCGCCGACCAGTTGGCCGCCGAGGTGGAGAAGCGCATCAACAAAGAAGTCCGGGTGACCGTGCTTGGCCACGTCCAGCGCGGCGGTACGCCGACCGCCTTTGACCGGGTACTGGCCACCCGTTTCGGGGTGAATGCCGCCGACGCCGCGCACGCCGCTGAATACGGACAGATGGTCTCGCTGCGGGGTCAGGACATCGGCCGGGTGCCGCTGGCAGAAGCGGTGCGCCAGCTCAAACTGGTACCGCAGAGCCGCTACGACGACGCCGCCGCCTTCTTCGGCTAGGCCTTCCCCGCGCCGACGGTTCCGGCGGCCAATTAGGATCGAACGCATGACCGCAGCTGCCAAGGCGCCCGGCGCGGAGTTGCTCGACTACGACGACGTCATCGCGCGCTACCAGCCGGTGCTCGGCCTGGAAGTGCACGTCGAGCTGTCCACCGCCACCAAGATGTTCTGTGGCTGCGCCACCGCGTTCGGTGCCGAACCCAACACCCAGGTGTGTCCGGTGTGTCTGGGCCTGCCGGGTTCGCTACCGGTACTCAACGAGGCCGCGGTCGAATCGGCGATCCGGATCGGGCTGGCGTTGAACTGCGAGATCGTGCCCTGGTGCCGGTTCGCCCGGAAGAACTACTTCTACCCGGACATGCCGAAGAACTACCAGATCTCGCAGTATGACGAGCCGATCGCCGTCAACGGCTATCTGGAGGTGCCCCTGGAGGACGGCACCAGCTGGCGAGTCGAGATCGAACGCGCGCACATGGAGGAGGACACCGGCAAGCTCACCCACCTCGGCAGCGAGACCGGTCGCATTCATGGCGCGACGATGTCGCTGATCGACTACAACCGCGCGGGTGTGCCGCTGATCGAGATCGTCACCAAACCCATCGTTGGCGCCGGCGAACGGGCTCCGCAGATCGCCCGGGCCTACGTGACTGCGCTGCGAGATCTGTTGCGCGCGTTGGGTGTCTCCGATGTTCGAATGGACCAGGGCTCGATGCGTTGTGACGCCAACGTGTCGCTCATGCCAATCGGGGCGGAGCAGTTCGGCATTCGCAGCGAGACCAAGAACGTCAATTCGCTGAAGAGCGTCGAGGTCGCCGTCCGCTACGAAATGCAGCGGCAGGGCGCCGTTCTGACGTCAGGAGGCCGGGTCACGCAGGAAACCCGCCACTTCCACGAGTCCGGGTACACCAGTCCGGGCCGCACCAAGGAAACCGCCGAGGACTATCGCTATTTTCCGGAGCCGGACCTGGAGCCGGTTGCGCCGAGCCGCGAGTTGGTCGACCGATTGCGCCCGACCATCCCGCAGCTACCGTGGCTGCGGCGCAAGGAAATTCAGCAAGAGTGGGGTGTTTCCGACGAGGTGATGCGCGATCTCGTCAACGCCGGCGCCGTCGAGTTGGTCACTGCCACGATCGAGCACGGCGCGTCGAGCAAGGAAGCCCGCGCCTGGTGGGGCAACTTCCTGGTCCAAAAAGCCAACGAGGCCGGCGTCGAACTCGACGAACTGCCGATCACGCCGAAGCAAGTCGCCGCTGTGGTGGCGTTGGTCGATGAGGGCAAGCTGTCCAACAAGCTGGCCCGCCAAGTTGTCGAGGGCGTGCTCGCCGGGGAAGGCGAGCCCGAACAGGTGATGACCGCGCGCGGACTGGCCGTGGTGCGCGACGATTCGCTGATCCAGGCCGCGGTCGACGAGGCGTTGGCTGGCAATCCCGATGTGGCGGAGAAGATCCGGGGCGGCAAGGTGCAGGCGGCGGGCGCTATCGTCGGCGCGGTGATGAAGGCCACCAAGGGCCAGGCCGACGCGGCGCTGGTTCGCGAGCTCGTGCTCAAAGCCTGCAGTTAGCGGCTCGTCAGGTTCCCCAGACTATCCGTCAGCAGTGCGCTGAAGTCGCTGGAAAGACCGGGAGGGCTGTCGGCAGGTCGCCGTCGAGCGCGGTAGTGAGGGTGCTCAACAGATCACCAAGTGGGCGCACCGTGTCCATGGCTGGAGTTGGGAAGCTGAAGCCGAGTGCCGTCGCGATGGCCTGGTCCAGCTCTATCGAGGAACCAATGGGCCCGACCGCGTGTATGGCCATCTCCTTCGACGCTGGCCGTTGTGGCGTAAGTCACGCTGCACACGTGTACAAATCGCCTGAGGAAAAGCTAATAAAACCCTGAATTCCGGGAAGATATTGGCTAAGGCCATCTAGCCCCGTGAGACAGCGTTGTGTGCGTTAGCAGCGCCCATCAAGCAGTTCCGATAACGGTCGGTAAAAGACGTACGAGCTGGCCTGAGCGCTTGTGGGTTGGGCTAGTCGAATCCCGACCAGGGCATGTCTTACGCGCCTACGATGGGTTTTGTCGGGGAAGCCGTGACAAACAGAACGGTGTGATCGCGACGTGTGCTGATTGGAGTACCCATCGAAGCGGCGATAACGTCGTGCCGCCCAGTACCTCGATGTCTGCGCCCCTTTGGCGGCCCAGATGACCGACGCACTGATGCTGCGATCCGACGACGTGAGGCAGCGGTTCACCGTCGTCGGCGTCGTCCAGGGAGTAGGTTTTCGCCCGTTCGTCCACCGGATCGCCACCGAACTCCGGTTGGCGGGATTCGTCGGCAACGATTCCGGTGCGGTGTTCATCGAAGTTCAGGGGCCGATCGCCCGCATTGACGAATTCGGGCGTCGGCTGTGCGCGGAGGCGCCGCCGCTGGCCCGGATCAACACGGTATCCATCGCCGACGTCGAAGCGAACACCTTCGGCGGCAACGGCTTTTGCATCGTCGATAGCCAGGCGGCGCCCGGGGCGACGACGCCGATTCCGCCCGACATCGCGGTCTGCGACGACTGCATCACCGAGCTGTTCAACCCGCGGGACCGCCGTTACCGGCATCCGTTCATCACGTGCACCAACTGCGGCCCGCGGTTCACCATCATCCGCGCGTTGCCCTACGACCGTCCGACCACCACCATGTCGACTTTCGCGATGTGTGACCGGTGTGCGGTCGAGTATCACGACCCGGCCAACCGCCGCTTCCACGCCCAGCCAATCGCCTGCCCTGACTGCGGGCCGTCGCTGTGGTTCTCCTCCGGAACCGAGCGGGTCGATGGCGCCGACGCGGCGCTGGCCGCAACGCAACGGGCGTTGGCCGCCGGGGCTGTCGTCGCGATCAAGGGTATCGGCG
>JGI12627J18819_10000574_pt1 | contig 12175 bp, 10 predicted proteins | sample TexAe_OM1H0_M2_FD_18819 | JGI IMG/M metagenome (IMG submission 18819)
GTTGGAAGTCGGCGATGCTTCACCGCGAATCTCTACAACTTAAAGCAAAGTTTGAGTTCTAGCTATTAGCTTGATTTAAACCAATGAGGGACGGCGGAAAGCCGTCCCTTTCCTTTTGCATCTGTTGCCAAGCGCTTGTTAAGGAAGGATTTGTTTGGCGCCACGCCGACGTCCGTCCTGTTTTGTTCTGATCCATTACTTTTGGTGCACAAATTGTATTGCAAGTACCGGTTATCCACTTGCGTTCCCGGGGTCTATCGATTACAAAGCATCAGGGCCAACCTTAGGGCTGATCCTGCATCCTAGAATTAAAGTAATAAAACGATTGATTGCATGACTGCCGATATCCTTCTTGTTGACGACAATGCCGTGCAGGCAACGACTCGCAGAAGCATTCTCCTCAGAACTGGCAGAACGGTTGCTCTTGCTGGCGGAGCGACGCAAGCGTTGGATCTGCTTGAGGACAATAGACTGCTGGAATCGCTCGGGCTCGTTATCACGGATCACTGCATGCCGGGAATGAATGGTCCTGAGTTTGTTTCGCGGTTGCGGGAGCAGTTGCCCGCCGTTCCGGTTGTGGTTCTCAGCGGATTTCCGGATGTCGAGACCGAGTACGAGGGCATGAATATTCTTTTCCGTCTCAAACCGGTCCCTCCCGATCAGTTGATTGCTCTGGCCGAAAATTTACTTGACCCACCTCTGACGAAAACCGCCTGATAACGGCGGTTCCCTGGCGCTGCCGTTGCTGCATTCGTTCGCAGTCTGCGACAATGGTAGTTCCGCGCCATGCCCACCTTCGGTAGTTTCGCCCTTCTGCTAGCGCTTGCCCTTGCTTCGTACACCCTCCTTGCGGGAGGGATTGCGCTGCGCCAGCTCGCGACAGGGGCGCGAAGCCGGGTTGCGCCTGAACGCCTGGCAGAGACGGCTCGGCGCGCCGGGATAGGAACGTTCATCGCGACGACCGTGGCGGCAATCGCGCTGGTCTGGTGCGCATTCACGAACAATTTTTCGGTTTCCTACATCCTGCACCACTCGAATCGGGCGCTGCCGGGGCCGTATAAGTTTGCGGCGCTGTGGTCGGGGCAGGAGGGGTCCCTGCTGCTGTGGGCGTGGCTGCTGGCGACATACGGGTTTGTGCTGCGCGTGCGGCACAAGGTCGACGTAAAGCTGACGGCGTATGCGTCGACGATTCTGGCGGGAGTTCAGGTGTTCTTCCTGCTTCTGCTGAATTTTGCGGCGATGCCGTTTTCGCTGGTGAGCGGGCCGACGCCGCAGGATGGCTTCGGACTGAATCCCCTACTGCAGTATCCGGAGATGGTGATTCATCCTCCGATGCTGTACCTGGGATACGTGGGCTTTGCGGTGCCGTTCGCGTTTGCGCTGGGCGCGCTGATGATGCGGTATCCGGGCGAAAAGTGGATCCACATTACGCGGCGCTGGACGATGGTTACGTGGCTGTTCCTGACCTGCGGGATTTTTCTCGGCGCGCACTGGGCGTATTCGGTGCTGGGGTGGGGCGGCTACTGGGGATGGGATCCGGTTGAGAATGCTTCGCTGATGCCGTGGCTGACGGGCACGGCGTTTCTGCACTCAGTGATGATGCAGGAGAAGCGCGGCATGATGAAGACCTGGAACGTTTGGCTGATCTTCTGCACGTTCATGCTGGCGATCTTCGGAACGCTGCTCACGCGGTCGGGACTGGTGAGCTCAGTCCATGCGTTTGCTCAATCCCCAATTGGGACGTGGTTCTGGGCGTTTCTGATTGTGGTTCTGTCGGTGTGCCTGTTCACGTTTATTCTGCAGCGCGAACATCTGAAGGCGGAGAACAAGATTGAGTCGCTGGTTTCGCGCGAATCGAGTTTCCTGTTCAACAATCTGGTGCTGCTGGCGGCGTGCTTCACCGTTCTGTGGGGGACGCTATTTCCGATCTTGTCGGAGTACGTGGTTGGGAACAAGGTGACGGTGAGCGCGCCGTTCTATGATCGCGTGGCTGTGCCGATTGGGCTATTTTTGCTATTCCTGACGGCGATCGGGCCGCTGCTGGCGTGGCGCAGCTCGTCGTTCAAGAGCATCCGCAAGAATTTTGTAGTGCCGGTGATGGCGGCGGTTGTGATGGGAATTGTGTTGATCGCGTGCGGCGTGCATCCGTGGACCATATTTACGACGGATAATCAGGGCGAGTTCTACTCCTTCATTGCTTTCTCGCTGGGCGCGCTGGTGGTGACGGCGATCGGGTCGGAATTTTTGCGGGGCGCAGCAGTTATCTCACGTAATACGGGAAAGAACCTGTTTGCGTCGGTGGTGCAGCTTACCCGGCGTAATACCCGGCGCTATGGCGGGTATATCGTTCACTTCGGCGTGGTCGTGATCTTTATTGGTATTGCCGGCCAGGCGTTCAACCAGAGCAAGGAGCAGGAGCTGGCGTTTCACCAGAGCGTGAATGTGGGGCCGTATCGCGTGGAGTGCGAAAGCTATTCGCAGGATACGAATCCGAATTTCGACACGGAGTATGCGCTGCTCAATGTTTACAGGGACGGGAAGCTGGTGACGAAGATGGCTCCGGAGCGGCGGTTCTACTCGGCGAGCCAGCAGCCGTTGACGGTTGTAGCGAACCATTCGACGCTGGCCTGGGACCTTTATGTGATTTATGCGGGCAAGAATCCGGATACGGGCCAGCCGATTGTGCGCGTCTTCCTGAATCCGCTGGTGGCATGGATATGGATTGGCGTGGCGATTATCGTTTTCGGGACGGCTGTGGCGCTGGTTCCGAATATGTCGGCTGCGCTGGCCGGAGCCCGCGTGCGCGTGCCGGTTCATACTGAGCCGGTGACCGCGCAGGGTGGTGGTGATTGATGCGACAGGTTTCCTGGATTGGGCGAGCGCTTGCGGTGTGCCTGGTTGCTGTTCTGGCGATGGGCGCGGCGGACAATAACGCACGGTTTGGCGATATCAGTCACAAGCTGATGTGCACCTGCGGGTGCGGACAGGTGCTGGGAGAGTGCAATCACGACGGCTGTCCTTCACTGACGCGCGAAAGCGACGAGCTTCGGACAGCGATCAATCGCGGAGACAGCGATAATTCGATTCTGATTGCGTTTCAGAATGAATATGGGCCGACGGTGCTGGCGGCTCCGATGCTGACGAAGTTCAATATGGTTGCGTGGATTGTGCCTCCGGCTCTGCTGTTGCTGGGCATTCTGGGGACGATGATTCTGGTGCGGCGCTGGCGAGAGCGGGCGGCTGCGGCGCCGGTTGTTCAGCACGGTGCGGCATTTCAGTCGATGCGCGACAAGATTCGCAGGGAGACACAGCTGTGATCGCACTTGGGTGTGGCGTTTTGCTGCTGGGCATTCTGTTTTACGTGTTTTATCCGGAGCGCCATGTGGAGGCGCAGCGGCAGAAGACGCGTCTGGAATATCTGCGTGAGCGCAAAGATGTTTTGTATGACAACCTGCGCGACCTGAACTTTGAGTATCGCGCGGGGAAGTTCGTGGACGAGGATTACCGCGCGCAGCAACGGATTCTGGAAGACGAAGCAGCCGGAGTTCTGGCGGAGATCGACCTGCTGGAGTCGCAGGGGCGTGTTGGCGTAGTGTCTTCGGCGCATTCCTAGTCCGGAGCCTGGGCACACTCCCGATGGTCGCGATTGACTCTGCGCGGGAATAAGAAAAGGAAGAGGATGAGACGGATCTGGAATTTTTGCGCGCTTGCGCTGCTTTCAGTCGCGCTTGTTGCGCATGCGCGAACAGTCACAGGCGATGTTCTGAACAAAACCACGAACAAGCCTGCTGCGGGAGATGACGTGGTGCTGATTGCCTTTGCGCAGGGCATGCAGGAGGCGGCTCGCACCAAGACGGACGCGAACGGGCACTTCTCCATTAATGTTCCAGACAACGAGATGCACCTGATCCGGGTGGATCACCAGAAGGCAGCGTATTTTCAGCCGCTGCCGCCGAGCACGTCAAACGTGAACGTCACGGTGTATGACGTGGCGGCGAAGGTGCCGGGCGTGTCGACGGAGGCCGATGTGATGCGCATCGAGGCCGGACCGCAGGGACTGCATGTCATTCAGAATTATTTTGTGAAGAACGTGTCGAGTCCGCCGCGGACACAGTTCAGCACGCAGGCGTATGAGGTTTATCTGCCAGCGGACGCGAAGATTGAGGCCTCGGCTGCTGCGGGGCCGGAGGGGATGCCGGTTGCGGCGTCTCCGATTGCGCAGCCTGAGAAGGGGCTTTACGCTTTCGTGTTTCCGCTCCGGCCGGGAGAGACGCGATTTCAGTTGAGTTACAACCTGTCCTATAACGGCAGCTACAAGTTCGTTCCGCGGGTGGCGTTGCCGACGGACAATGTCGCGGTGATGCTGCCCAAAAGTATGAGCTTTGATGGGGGATCGGCGTTCCAGGCGGCGAATGTAGAGGATACTGCGCAGACATTTCTAGCGAAGAATGTGCTGCCGTCTCAGACGCTGGAGTTTACCGTGTCGGGGACGGGGATGATGCCGCGCGATTCCGCGCAGGGCCAAGGTGACCAGGCGGGAGCGGGTAGCGATGCGAATGGAGGGCAGGCGGCTTCTGCGGGCAACGATACTCGTCCGGGCGGAGGGTTGGGCAATCCGATCGATACGCCTGATCCGCTGCAGAAATATAAATGGTGGATCCTGAGCGGGCTGGCGCTGGTCCTCGTGATTGCGGCGGGGTTCTTTCTGCGGGCAAAGCCGGCTGAGGCGGTTGCGGCAGGCGTCGGGGCGGTTCCGTCGCCGCTTGTTCCTACGCCGATGCCAGCGGACGGGGTGCCGGATTCGAATCACAGAGGGTCGCTGCTCGCGGCGCTGAAAGACGAGTTATTCGTGCTTGAGACGGAGCGGCTGGAAGGAAAGCTGTCCGAGCCCGAATACGCGGAACAAAAGGCTGCGCTGGAGCAGGTGCTGAAGCGGGCGTTGGCGAGGAACGGATAGCTCATTACGAAGGGCATACCCGCTCTTCGTTTTTCTCTGCAACAACAAGGTGTTTTGCTAGAATCTCCACGCAGTGGTGAGGTGATGCTGTTCATAACGGGGCCTAAATGTTGACTCGAGTTCAGGTTGGAATTCTAAAGACCATCGCTCCCGACAGATCTGCTACGAACAGCAGACACGGGTATGAAGGAAGATCGAAGCTTGTCACCCTTATGGGAGAACAAGTGTACAGCCACATTGCGGGGAAGAGTGTCATTGACTTCGGCTGCGGAGGAGGGGATGACTCCATCGAAATGGCGTTATGCGGGGCCAGGCGAGTCCAGGGCGTAGACATCCGTGAGGAGTTGCTCGAAATTGCCAGGAAGAAAGCGATTGATGCCGGCGTTCAGGACAAATGCGTTTTCGCCACGTCAGCGCAGGAGCCCGCAGAGGTTATTGTTTCGTTGGATGCTTTCGAGCACTTCGCTGATCCAGCCGGCGTGCTTGACCTCATGAGTAAGTTGCTGCCAAGGAGAGGCGAGGTACTCATGAGTTTTGGCCCGACCTGGTATCACCCATCGGGAGGACATCTTTTCTCCGTATTCCCCTGGGCACATCTGATCTTTTCCGAGAAAGCACTTGTTACCTGGCGCTCTACGTTCAAGAGCGACGGTGCGACGCGTTTTTCTGAGGTGGCTGGGGGCTTGAACCAGATGACGATTGCGAGATTTGAAGAGTTGGTGGCGCAGAGCCCCTTCACGTTTGCTTCTCTCGAACTCGTGCCCATAAGCAAGCTGCGGTATATTCAAACCCGTTTCACGCGGGAGTTTACGACTGCGGTGGTACGTTGCCGTCTTCTAAAACGGATATCGTAGCGTCTCGCATTTTTCCTAGACTCACCTAGAGAATGATGGCCTAGAGGCTCAAGAGTCCATCGATTTGGTTTCGTCTTGGCACCAACTGATTGCCGTAAAGAAAACGGGATTATAGCTGGGATCGGCGGATCCGAGTTGAATCAAGGACGTTCCTGATTAGATACCCCTCCTATTTCACGCTCTGATCCACAGGTGTTGGCACGCTATAGTCGCGTAGTGGCGACTCTCACGACCTGGCTTGGGCGTGGCAAAAGGTGACTCATACAAAGGCCGCGGCGCGACGCTTGTCGAAGACGAGCGCGACCTGCTGCCCCCGCCTTCCTCCCGCTCGCGGGTTGAAAAACGGTTCCTTCCTGACAGCTTTGTAGATAGATTTCCGGCGCGACGGTCCGGCGTCGTCGATGAGGACGTGCGTGTTCGGCGGCGGGCACCGGTGCGCAAGGGAATTCTGCCGGCATGGATGAAGACGCGCTGGGGACGCATCGTCGCGCTTACGTTGCTGCTTGTTCTGCTGGGAGGCATAGCGGCTGCGGCCTTCGCCGTGGAAGATTTTTTCGATCATGATCCGCGATTCCGGATTGATTCCTCGGATTCCATTCAGACGGTGGGGAACAGCCAACTGACCCGGGAGGATCTGCTGTCGGTTTTCGGCTCGGACATAGGGCGGAACATCTTCTACATCCCGCTAACTAAAAGGCGCGAACAGTTGGAGCAGATTCCGTGGGTCGAGCACGCGACTGTGATGCGGATTCTGCCGAATCAATTGCGCGTGGCGGTGCGGGAGCGGACTCCCGTGGCGTTTGTTCGGATTGGCGATCAGGTCAAGCTGGTGGATGGAGCGGGCGTGATTCTGGACATGTCTCCGACCATGATGGCGGCACGGCATTTCTCGTTTCCGGTGGTGACGGGCATCAATGCTCGCGATCCGCTATCGACGCGCGCGGCGCGCATGCAGCTCTATATGAAGTTTGTGACGGCGATCGATTCGACGGGCGAGCATCTTTCGTCGAATTTGAGCGAAGTGAATCTGTCGGATCCCGAAGATGTGCGCGTGACCGTGCCGGCCAAGTCGAGCGATCTGCTGCTGCACTTTGGGGAGACGAATTTTCTGGCGCGGTACCGGATTTATCAATCGCATTTGAGCGAGTGGGAGCAGCAGTATCCGCAGCTTGCGTCGGTGGATTTGCGTTACGACAGCGAAGTGGTGCTGAAGATGGCTCCAGGTGCTGCGGACGGTGCCAAGGGAAATGGGGAGGCGCAATCGCAGGTTGCCAAGGGAGCGAGTGCGGCTGCGGCAGCGCCTGCAAAGCACGCCGCTGCGAAAAAGCCGGTGCACACCGCGAAGAGATCTGCAGCAAGGAAGAGAAGATGAGCCAGCAGGCGGAAAATCTGATTGCCGTGCTTGACGCCGGGAGTTCCAAGATCCGCGTGCTGATTGCGGAGTTGAATGAGGGGGCGCTCCGGTATCGCGGGCACGGCATTGTGGACGCGGCTGGCATGCGCAAGGGGTTGATCGCAGAGCTTACACCTGCGGTGGACGCGATCAACAAGGCCGCCACAATTGCGGAGACGCGCGCTGATGCGGTGATTGAGAGATGCGTAGTTGCGGTTGGCGGGGCCCATGTAAAAGGCGTGAACAGCCGCGGAGGAATCAGCCTGGGCGCGCGGATGCGCGAGATTACTCGCGAGGACGTGCGCGCAGCGGTGGACCGGGCGCGGTCGATTTCGCTGCCGAATGATCGCGAAGTGATGCATCTGCTGCCTCAGCAATTTGTTCTTGACGATCAGCCAGGGATTCACGATCCGGTGGGGATGGTGGGCAGCAGGCTTGAGGTGAATCTGCACATCGCGACGTGTTCAGGCAGCGCGATCCAGAGTATTGTTACCTGCGCGAATAAAGCCGGGCTGGAAGTGACCGAGTCAGTGTTCGAGGCAATCGCCGCGGCGGAGTCGACGATTTCTGCCGATGAGCGTGAGCTGGGCGTATGCCTGATCGATATCGGCGCGAGCTCGACGGAGCTGATTGTTTTCTTCGAAGGATCAGTCGCGCATACGTCGGTGATTCCGATTGGCGGCGACCACTTTACAAACGATCTTGCCGTGGGTCTGCATGTGACTCCGCCGGAAGGCGAGTGGATCAAATGCGAGTACGGCCATGCGGTGGTGACGGCAGTTTCGCAGGTGGATGAGATTGAGGTGCGCGGGATGCCGGGGTTTGAGCCGCGCATGGTGCGCCAGCGGCTGGTGAGCGAGATTCTGGAGCCGAGAGCGCGGGAACTGTTCCATATGCTGCGGGACAATCTGCGCCAGGGCGGCGTGCTGGAGGCGCTGGGCGCAGGCTGCGTGCTGACCGGCGGCGGAGCGCGGCTGCCGGGGCTGCTGGATGTGACGGAAAGCCTGCTACGCGTGCCGGCTCGCATTGGTACGCCCGTGCCGTTGTCGCGGATGCCTGAAGAACTGGCGCAGCCAGAATGCGCCGCGTTGATAGGAACGCTGCTGTATACCCACCGCACAAGCGTGATCCGTGCGGCGGAAGACCATAGCCTGCGCGCGAAACTGCGCGCCATTTTCGCCGGAAGTATATAGGAGTAACGCCATGCTACTAACAGACAAAATGCGCATTGAATATCAGGACGAGGTTCCGCGTGGAGCCCGGATTAAGGTCATTGGCGTCGGCGGCGGCGGCGGGAACGCGGTCAACCGCATGATTTCGGCGCAGGTTGAGGGCGTGGAGTTCATCGCGGCCAACACTGACCGTCAGGCGCTGCAGTTGTCGCAGGCTCCGGTGAAACTGCAATTGGGCACCCGGCTGACGAGCGGGCTGGGCGCGGGCGCGAATCCTGATGTGGGGCGCAAGGCGGCGCTGGAGGACTCGGAGAAGATTATCGAGGCGCTCGAAGGCGCGGACATGGTGTTCGTGACGGCGGGCCTTGGTGGCGGAACGGGAACGGGCGCGGCTCCGGTAATTGCGTCGCTGGCGAGCGAGATGGGAGCGCTGACGGTTGCGGTAGTGACACGGCCCTTCAGCTTTGAGGGCAAGCGGCGGATGGCGCAGGCCGAGCGCGGCATGGATGAGCTACTCGACAGCGTGGACACGATGATCGTGATCCCGAACGAGAAGCTCCTGGCCGTGGCGAAGGATGCGGGATTTTTCGAGTCGTTCCGGATTGCCGACGACGTGCTTCGGCAGGGCGTGCAGGGGATTTCGGACATCATCACGATCTCCGGCATTATCAACAGAGATTTTGCTGACGTGAAAACCACCATGGCCGGGATGGGCTATGCGGTGATGGGTACGGCGATGCGCAGCGGCCAGAACAGGGCGATTGAAGCGGCCCAGGCAGCGATGGCTTCGCCCTTGCTGGAATCGGGAGCCATTGATGGGGCGCGCGGCATCCTTATCAACATCAGCGGATCAAGTTCTTTGAAGCTAAGCGAGGTGAATCAAGCATCTAGTTTGATACAGACCTCAGCGCATGAAGAGGCGAACATCATCTTCGGAGCTGTACTCGACGAGTCGATGGGCGACGAGGTGAAGATTACAGTGATTGCAACGGGCTTCCGGCAGGATGAATCGCGGGAGCGGCGGGAGCGTATGCTGACCGCGGCGCTGCGTGAGCCTGCGGCTCCGCAGGTGGAAACGCGGCCGCGTACTCCGAAGTTTGCCAGTGAAGTAGAGGACGATGAGCCGGTCTTTGTATCGGTCAGGCGGGAAAAGCCGGAGACGGAGACGGTGCATACTCCGGCGCCTGCCGCGGAGGCGGCTGTGGCCGTTTCCGAGCCGGAGCCGGTAGTGGTTGCAGTGGCCGAAGCTGGGCCGGAAACCGTGGTTCTAAACGGCGTGCATGAGGACGAGCACGGGGAGAACCTGGATATTCCCGCGTTTATGCGGCGGGGTGGTTTATAAATAAATGACCTTTCGGAGACTTGTCGGGATTGAAGATCAAGTTATTATTAGGAATGTCAATCACCGGAGAACAAGCTCCGGGACGTCGTCAATCGAAAGAACTTAATCAAGCGTTTGGTGTTTGAAAGCGCAAATGGGCGTTGATTCCCAGTTCGAGTTTGTCCCGAATTGGGAATTGTTGATCTAACCGGAACGACCTCACCGGCTTTTTTCAATCTATTCAATGCATCTATTGGGTGCATACTATCGGACAGAGTGGTTCGACCTCAGGTATTAAAGTAATGAAGCGCTTTTTCTATTTCGTTCCCGTGACGCTCCTGGCGTTGTCGACTTCCCTGCCCGCGTTGGCAAGCGGTGCCACCACTGCGACCACGACGACTACCACGACGCATCATCGTGTGCATCATCGTGCAGTGCACGAATCAGCCACGACGAAGAGGCATATTCATCATTTGCAGCACACGCAGCGGGTGGTCTCTTCGGCCAGCGGCTACCATTCCGCGCACCTGAGACGGGCAAGCCTGAGAGTTCGCCGTCATCGCTATTATGAGCACTTTTATGCGAGCTCCTTCACCGAGGCGAACGAGCTGACGCAGGGCGATATTACGACCGGAGAGGATCCGGTGGTGCGCCAGGCCGCGATCGATGCCCTTGGCGATATGAACGGGACAGTGGTCGCGATTGACCCCAGCAACGGGCGCATTCTGGCGATGGTGAACCAGAGGCTGGCTCTTTCGAGCGGCGCCGAGCCGTGCTCGACGATCAAGATTTCGGTAGCTCTGGCAGCCTTGGAAGAGGGGATTGTCACCAGGGACACGATGGTGAACCTGGGCGGCGGATACCGCGTGAACATGACCGAGGCGCTGGCGAAGTCGATCAATTCCTATTTCGAGGTTCTGGGGCGGCAGCTTGGCTTTGAGCGCGTGCGTCACTATGCGAACGAGTTCGGGCTGGGCGAATTGGCGGGATACAACATTCCGGGCGAGCAGCTTGGAGTATATCCGGATGAGCCTCTGCCGGAGGACAAGGGCGGCGTGGGCCGCATGTGCTCTTTCGGCGAGAGCGTTTCCATGACGCCGCTGCAACTTGGTGCGTTGATGGCGGCGATCGCCAACGGGGGAACGCTCTACTATCTGCAGCATCCCACTACGCCGGACGAGGCCCTGAATTTCCAGCCGCGCGTGAAGCGCACGCTCGATATCAAGCCGCTGATTCCTGAGATTCAGGATGGAATGCTGGGCGCGGTGCATTACGGCACGGCACGCGCTCTGCGAACGAGCTTCAATGAGTTCCCGGTATTGGGGAAGACTGGCACCTGCTCGAACAACGGCACACGGTATGGATGGTTCGCGTCGTACGCGGATACGCAGTACGGACGGATTGTGACGGTCTTTTTCCTTGAGGGCGGACGGCCGACCTTCGGCCCGAAGGCAGCGGAACTGGCCGGGCATTTCTATCGCGATCTGCTGGACAACCAATACTTTGTGGCGAAGCAGCCGACCGAGCAGCAGGCGACTACGACTGCGGTTGGCGTTAGCCAGTAACGAGCTTTTGAACCAGGAGCCCGGAGGCTAAGGCCTCCGGGTTTTGTTTTTTGAGTGAAATTTGCCTTCGGGCGCATCCGTGAACCGCATTGGACCATCGGAAAGAGACTGGAAGTGATACAACACTCTCAGGATGCGGCCGATGCTGATACTGACAGCCGAAGAGATGGGGCGTGCGGACCGGACGACTATGGAGCGCTTCGGCGTTGCGTCGATTGACCTGATGCGCCATGCAGGCCAGGCGGTCGCGCGGTTTATCGAGCGGGAGTTCCCAGCTTCTCAACGCATCACTGTACTTTGCGGAAAAGGGAACAACGGAGGCGATGGTTTTGTAGCCGCACACGCCCTGGCTGTTGCCGGCAAAGACGTAAAGGTTCTGCTGCTGGGCGCACGCGGCGATATTAAGGGCGATGCGAGGACGGCCTTCGATGAATTGTGGATCTGGCCGGTATTGGCGGAGGATGAGGCTGCGCTTGAATTTCCAGAAGTGAAGGCAGCTCTTGAGAACTGCGATCTGCTGGTAGACGCGGTGGTGGGCACCGGATTCAAGCCGCCATTGCGCGGCGTGGCGGCGGCGCTTCGGGACCGGGTAAACGCGATGAGTACGCCGATGGTTGCGGTCGATCTGCCGTCGGGATGGGACGCGGATTCGCGCGAAGAAACGGTGGAGGAAGCCTACCGGGCTGATGCAGTCGTGACTTTCACCGCACCGAAGCTGGCTCATGTGTTTGGGAATCTTGTTGGCAATGTTTACCGGCCTATTGTGGTCGCGCCGATCGGTTCGCCGGATGAGGCGGTTGAGTCGGTGCTAAAGCTGATGTGGGCCGGGGCTTCAGCGGAGGTCGCGCAGCAATCTCGGACGGCGGATAGCAACAAGGGAATGTACGGCCACCTGCTGGTTGTCGGCGGCGGC
>JGI12627J18819_10000575_pt1 | contig 12168 bp, 7 predicted proteins | sample TexAe_OM1H0_M2_FD_18819 | JGI IMG/M metagenome (IMG submission 18819)
AGCTCGGCGTCAGGCAGCCGTGCCGATAGTGGCTGGGGTACCGCACCCAGCTTCCAGCACGCGACCGCGGCCTGGATCCACTCGATCGAATTGGGCAGCACCATCGTCACGTAGTCGCCGACCCCGACACCGCGCGCGGCGTAGGCGCGGGCCAACCTGTTCGTCGAGCGGTCGAGCTCGCCGCGGGTCAGCGTGCGCCCGTCACAGGTGACGGCCGGTTCGTCGGGAGCGAGCGAGGCCAGCGCGGAGATCTGTACACCAATCGGCGGGACCAGCTCGGCTCCCGTCACTGGTAGGAGCCCTGCCGCTCGAAGATGCGGCGCGGATTGTCGACGAGCATGGTGTGCAGTTGCTCGTCGGTGACGCCGCGTTGTTTGAGGGCGGGGATCACGTCGTTGTGGATGTGCAGGTAGTGCCAATTCGGCGCCATTTGTGGCACCAGCTCTTCGGGGATCGCGTCGAAGTAGCAGTTGGCATCGTGGGACAACACCATCTTGTCGGCGTGCCCGCGCTCGCACATCGTCGCCACAATGCCCACCCGCTCCTCGAACGGCAGGAGCACATCAAGGCCGAAACGGTCCATCCCGAGGTAAGACCCGGCGGCGATGAGTTCTTCGAGGTAGCCGACGTCGGTGCTGTCGCCGGAGTGCCCGATGATCACCCGGGTCAGGTCGACGCCCTCCTCCTCGAAGATCTTCTGCTGCTCGAGCCCGCGCCGCAGCCCGGCGTGGGTATGCGTGGAGATCGGCACCCCGGTCCGCTTGTGCGCCTGGGCGACGGCGCGCAACACCCGCTCGACACCGGGTGTGACACCGGGTTCGTCGGTGGCGCACTTGAGGATTCCCGCCTTGACGCCGGTGTCGGCGATGCCCTCCTCGATGTCGCGGACGAACATGTCGGACATGATCTCCGGGCCGCCCAGCATGCCGCCGGGGCCCTCGTAGTGGAAACGAAACGGTATGTCGTTGTAGGTGTACAGACCCGTCGCGACGATGATGTTCAGGTCGGTGGCGGCGGCAACACGGGCGATCCGTGGGATGTAGCGGCCCAGCCCGATCACGGTGAGGTCGACGATGGTGTCGACGCCGCGCGACTTCAGTTCGTTGAGCCGATCGATGGCATCGGCCACCCGTTTGTCTTCGTCGCCCCATGCCTCCGGGTAGTTCATCGCGATTTCCGTGGTCATGATGAACACGTGCTCGTGCATGAGCGTGACGCCGATATCAGTGGTGTTGACAGGTCCCTGAGCGGTATTCACTAACGACACGTAGCCGACTCTAGGACGACGAATCGGCCTCCGTGGCCGGTTCGTGGAACGCAGGCTTCTTACCCGATGTCAGAAGGCCTCGTCATCGAGGTCCATCAGCGCGGTGGAGGTGCGGGCCAGGATTCCGCGCGTCGCGGTGAGCTCGGGCAGCACATTGCCGGCGAAGAACTGCGCCGCGGCGATCTTGCCCTCGTAGAACGGCTGATCCTTGCCGCCTGCACCGGAATCCAGTGCCCGCAAGGCGATTTCAGCATGCCAGAGCAGCTGCCAGCCGATCAGCAGATCGCCGACGGCGAGCAGGTAGCGCACCGAGCCGAGCCCGATCTTGTACAGGTCGCCCGGGGCTTCGGCCGATCCCATCAGGTGACCGGTCAGGGTGGCCGTCATCGCCTGCACGTCCTCCAGGGCGGTGCGCAGGTAGTCGCGTTCCACCTTCAGTCGCTGGTCGGCTGCCCCGCTGTCGATGAAGGACTGGATCTGCCCGGCCACATGCGCCAGCGCCACACCCTTGTCTCGCGCGATCTTCCGGAAGAAGAAATCCTGCGCCTGGATCGCGGTGGTGCCCTCGTACAGCGAGTCGATCTTCGCGTCGCGGATGTATTGCTCGATCGGATAGTCCTGCAGGAATCCCGAGCCGCCCAGCGTTTGCAGCGATTCGGTCAGGTACTGGTACGCCCGTTCCGAGCCCACACCCTTGACGATGGGCAACAGCAGGTCGTTGACCCGGTTCGCCGTTTCCGCATCGGCACCCGAGACCGCTTCGGCAACAACGGGATCCTGATGCGCGGCGGTGTAGAGATAGATCGCGCGCAATCCCTCGGCGTAGGCCTTCTGCATGATCAGCGAGCGCCGCACGTCGGGGTGCCGGGTGATCGGTACTCGCGGGGCGTTCTTGTCCATCATCTGGGTCATGTCCGCGCCCTGAATGCGCGTCTTGGCGTAATCGAGGGCGTTGAGNTAGCCNGTCGACANNGTTCCCGACGATTTGATGCCGACCAGCATCCGCGCGTTCTCGATGACTTTGAACATCTGCGCGATGCCGTCGTGAATGTCGCCGACCAGCCAGCCCTTGGCCGGGATGCCGTGTGCGCCGAAGGTCAACTCGCACGTCGGCGAGGCTTTGTAGCCCATCTTGTGCTCGAGACCGGTCGCGAAAACTCCGTTGCGCCCGGTGATTTCGAAGCTGTCCCAGTCGAACAGGTGCTTCGGCACGACGAACAGGCTGAGACCCTTCGTACCCGAGCGGGCGCCCACCGGGCGCGCGAGCACGAGGTGCAAGATGTTCTCGACGGTGTCGCCGAGATCGCCTCCGGAAATGAACCGTTTGACACCTTCGATGTGCCACGAGCCGTCTGGTTGCTCGACGGCCTTGGTGCGGCCCGCCCCGACATCGGAGCCGGCGTCGGGTTCGGTCAGCACCATCGTCGCGCCCCAGCGTTGCTCGATCGCCGCATTGGCCAGCGCCCGCTGCTTCTCATTACCCAGCGAATAGAGAATGTCAGCCATGGCCGGACCGGCGTAGAAGAAGAACAGCGCCGGGTTGGCGCAGATGATCATCTCCAGCACCGCCCACACCACCGTCCGTGACACGGCGGTGCCACCGATCTCGGGCGTCACGCCGAGCCGCCACCATTCGGCGTCCCAAATCGCCTGCACCGTCTTACGAATCGGGTCGGGCACCGTGATGGTGTGTTCGTCGGGCAAGAACACCGGCGGTGTGCGGTCAGATGCCACGAATGAGTCGGCGACCGGACCTTGAGCGAACCTGGCCACCTCAGCCAGGATCTCGCGACTAGTCGCGCTGTCGAGTTCGCCGAGCGCTCCCGAATCCAGCAGATCCCCGAGAGCCAGCGCCTCGAACAGGTTGAACTCGATGTCACGCAGGTTGGCTTTGTAATGCCCCATGGCCGCCTCCTCGCGTAGCAGTATGTCGGGAATCGCCCTCTCACGAGGCTATTTCGGGGGTTCGAGAATTGCGTCCCACCTGGTTCGCGGCGGGAGTCGACGGCGATTATTTGGTGCAGACCCTTGAGAAGTGATATGGCTCACAGTAGAGTGACCAGTGGTCATTCAACCTCAGGAGGGCAATGCCGACGGTGACTTGGGCCCGCGTCGACCCCGCACGTCGTGCAGCGGTAGTCGAGGCCGCGGAGGCGGAATTCGGGGCGCACGGTTTTTCCGGCGGGAGCCTGAACGTCATCGCCCGACGTGCCGGGGTGGCCAAAGGCAGTCTGTTCCAGTACTTCGCCGACAAGCGCGACCTCTACGCGTTCATCACCGACGTCGTCAGCCAGCGAGTACGTGCCTACATGGAAGACCGGATCCGCCAGCTCGATCCGAGCCGGCCGTTCTTTGAATTCCTGACCGACTGGCTCGACGTGTGGGTCGCGTATTTCGCCGATCACCCGCACGAACGCGCGTTGCATGCGGCGGCGAGCATGGAGGTAGACACCGATGCCCGCGTCAGCGTGCGCAGCGTCATCCACCGTCACTACCTGGAAGTGCTGCGGCCCCTGGTGCGCGATGCCCAGGTCCGGGGCGACTTCCGCAAGGACGCCGACACCGAGGCGCTGATGTCCTTGTTGCTGTTGATCTTTCCGCACCTGGCGCTGGCGCCCTACATGCGCGGGCTGGATCCGATCCTCGGGCTCGACGAACCAAGCCCGGAGCAGCCGGCGCTGGCGGTGCGCAGGCTGGTGGCCGTGTTGAGCGCAGCATTTTCTCCAATTTCCGCCGACAGCAGAGCAATTCGTTCGCAAAAGATCTGAGGAGGTCTGATGACACGCACACATTCAGGATCACTGGCTGCCGGCGGGCTGAACTGGGACAGCCTGCCGCTCAAGCTGTTCGCCGGTGGCAACGCGAAATTCTGGAATCCGGCCGACATCGACTTCTCGAGGGACCGTGCCGATTGGGAGCGACTGAACGAGGACGAACGCGATTTCGCCACCCGGTTGTGTGCGCAGTTCATCGCCGGCGAGGAAGCGGTCACCGAGGACATCCAGCCGTTCATGTCNGCAATGCGGGAAGAAGGACGGCTCGGCGACGAGATGTACCTGACTCAGTTCGCCTTCGAGGAGGCCAAGCACACCCAGGTGTTCCGGCTGTGGCTCGACGCCGTCGGGATGACCGAGGATCTACACAGCTACCTGGAACCGCTTCCGGCGTATCGAACGATGTTCTACGACGAGCTGCCGGACTGCCTCAACGCCTTGTCATCCGACTCGTCGCCGGCGGCCCAGATTCGGGCGTCGGTCACCTACAACCACGTCGTCGAGGGGATGTTGGCGCTGACTGGCTACTACGCCTGGCACAAGATCTGCGTGGAGCGCAACATCTTGCCCGGCATGCAGGAGTTGATCCGGCGGATCGGCGACGATGAGCGGCGGCACATGGCGTGGGGAACCTTCACCTGTCGCCGCCACGTTGCCGCCGACGACGCCAACTGGGACGTCTTCGAGTCGCGGATGAACGAGTTGATGCCGCTCGCTCTCGAGTCCACCCAGCAGGGTTTCGAGCTGTTCGAGGTGCTGCCGTTCAATCTGGTCAAGGAAGAGTTCGTGGATTACGCCGCCGACAAGGGGATGCGCAGGTTCGGCACCATCTCCAGTGCGCGCGGCCGCCCGGTCGGCGAGATCGACCTCGACTACTCGCCGGTGCAGCTGGAGGACACGTTCGCTGCCGAAGACGAGAAAGCGCTGGCATCCGCCTCTGCGTAGGCCTTGTCTTCGTCTGTTCAATTGTCGCCGTATTGCGCTGGTGAACCTTATCCTTGGCGCAGTGGGGTAGGTCGGGGACGCGGACGGCGGTACTGGTGTGACGGTGGCCGAACTGGCGTGCCGCACATGTGGCACCATGCTTCGGGCAAACGCCAAGTTCTGTAACGAGTGCGGCGCAGCGACGGCTGTGACCGTCGCGACTGCCGAGTACAAACAGGTGACGGTGCTGTTCGCCGACGTCGTGCATTCAATGGATATCGCCGCGACCGTCGGTGCGGAACGACTACGCGAGATCATGGCCGCCCTCACAGACCGCTGCGCCGCAGTGGTGCGGCGGTACGGCGGCACCGTGGACAAGTTCACCGGCGACGGGATTATGGCCGTATTCGGTGCACCGATCGCTCTGGAGGACCACGCCTTTCGCGCTTCCGTCGCGGCCCTGGATATCCAGGCGGAGGCGACGAAACTAGCCCAGGAAATCGAAGCACGCGATGGCATCGACTTACAGCTACGGGTGGGCCTCAATTCCGGTGAGGTCATTGCCGGTGAAATCGGTTCGGGCTCCTTGGGTTACACGACGATTGGTGAGCAGGTCGGGATGGCCCAACGAATGGAGTCCGTAGCCCCGCCAGGTGGTGTGATGGTCAGTGAATCCACCGCGCGGTTGGTTGAGGACGTCGCGGTGCTCGGCGAGCCAGAGTTGGTGCGCATCAAGGGCGCCAGGGATGCGGTGCCGGCACGTCGACTCATCGGCATGAACGCGCAGCCTCGGCGGAGCGGCCTGTCGCAATCGACGTTGGTGGGCCGGGGGTGGGAACTGGCCACGCTGACGGCGCTGCTGGATCGCTCGAGTGGTGGGCGTGGCGCGGTGGTGGGCGTGGTCGGCCCACCTGGCATCGGCAAGACTAGGCTCACCAGTGAAGTTAGTGTGCTCGCGAAAAGTCTTGGGATGGAGGTGTTTTCCACATTTTGTGAATCCCACGCCTCCGATGTGCCCTTTAATGTGGTGGCGCGTCTGCTGCGCGTCGTCACGCAGATCGGTGGCCTGGACGATCAGCCCGCCCGGCTGCGGTTGCGGGAGCGGTTTTCAGACGCCGATCCCGAGGACATGCTGCTGCTGGATGACCTGCTGAGTGTTGCCGATCCGGCTGTGCAGCTGCCCAAGATCGACCCGGACGCACGCCGACGGCGGTTGACCGCGTTGGTCAATACCGCCCAACTGGCTCGCACCCAACCGGCCGTGTTCGTCGTTGAGGACGTGCACTGGATCGACGAGATCAGTGATTCCATGCTCGCCGACTTTCTCGGCGTGATCGCCCAGACCCCCTCGATGATGCTGCTCACCTACCGCCCCGAATACCACGGAGCCCTGAAGAACGTCGGCGGCGCGCAGACCATTGCCCTTGCACCATTGAGCGATACCGAAACCTCGAATTTGGTTGATGAGCTGTTGGGTTCGCATCCATCGGTGGACGATATCGGCGCGATGATCGCCGGGCGTGCCGCGGGCAACCCGTTCTTCGTTCAGGAGATCGCTCGTGACCTCGCCGAACGGGGCGTACTCGTGGGTGAGTTGGGCGACTACGCCTGCGGCACCGACGTGGCCGAGGTCAGCGTGCCGGCCACGCTGCAGGCGACCATCGCGGCGCGCGCCGACCGACTCAGCCCGGCGGCCAAGAAAACCCTGGCGGCGGCGGCGGTCATCGGCTCCCGTTTCGATCGCGATCTGCTGGCCAGCCTCGAGGTCGACCCGGTTGTCGACGAGCTGATAGCCGCGGAGCTCGTCGACCAAGTGCGGTTCACCCCGTGCGCGGAGTACGCGTTTCGGCATCCGCTGATCCGCACAGTCGCCTACGAATCACAACTGAGGGCCGATCGCGCGAGGCTGCATCGACGGCTGGCTGCCACAATCGAAGCCCGCGAAGCGGAATCGGCCGAGCAGAACGCCGCACTGATCGCCGAACATTTAGAGGCAGCCGCTGATCTTCATGCCGCCTACGACTGGCATGTCCGCGCCGCGACATGGGCGACGAACCGCGACATCAACGCGGCGCGACACAGCTGGGAGCGCGCCCAGAAGATTGCCGACGGCCTACCCGCCGATAGCCCGGATCGGGCCGCGATGCGCATCGCCCCCCGCACCATGTTGTGTGGGATCGCTTACCGAGTCCAGATGAATGTCGTCGACGAGCGCTTCGACGAATTGCGGCAGTTGTGCGCCGCCGCTGGGGACACGGCATCACTGGCCGTCGGAATGGCCGGGCTAGTGGCGGACCACGTCTTCGGGGGCCGCATTCATGAGGCGTCACAGCTGGCCTCGGAAGCCTGGAACCTTGCCGAGTCGATCGGCGATCCGACTCTGACGGTTGGGCTGTCCTTCCCGTTGATCTACGCCAAGATGGAAATTGGTGATTGGCCTACCACGGAGCGTTGGTCACAACGAGTTATCCGCCTGGCTGACGGTGATGCGGCGCGCGGCAACTTCCTCTTTGGGTCTCCGTTGGCGGTTGCCTATGCGTCGCTCGGTTTGGCCGGGTGCTTCCTCGGTCGGCGTGGATGGCGAGACGACCAGCGGCGCGGCGTGGCCATCGCCCGCAGCGCCGACCCCATGTCATACGCCACTGTTTTCGGTTGGGTCTACAACGCGGGCATATCAGTTGGCGCGCTGAAGTCCGATGACCGCGCTATCGGCGAAATCGAGGAGGCCGTGCGGATCGCTGAACGATCAGGTGATGACCTCGCGGTGGCTCTCAGCCAGGTGACGCTCGGTGATGCGCTGGTGCATCGGCGAGGGGCCGAGGATTGTGACCGCGGACAGCAGCTGCTGGCCGAGGTCAGGGAGGTCTTCCTGCGGCTGGGGCGCAACTTGGGCGAGCTGCCGATCATCACCAGCTACTTGGCGCGTGAGAAGGCTAGGCGTGGAGGTCGCGATGAGGCGCTGCCGATCATGCGTGCCGCCGTCGACGATCTCGTCCACGCCGGACAACTGCTGTCATGGGGGCTTCCCGCGACGGGTGTCCTGGTCGAGACACTGCTCGACCGACGGACAGATGCCAACGTGGCCGAAGCGGAGGCCGCGATCGAGCGATTAGCCGCCGCGCCCACCGAAGAGGGTCTGGCTCTGCGCGACGTCTGGCTGCTGTGGCTCCGCGCCTTGCTCGCGCGAGCGCGCAGCGATGACCTCGCGTACGCCGACTTCCGTGGCCGCTACCGTGACATGGCGAAATCGCTTGGCTTCGAAGGACATATCGCCTGGGCCGAGGCGATGCCCTAACCCGGCGGTCAGCCCACCCAGACCGTCTTGGCGTTGCAGAACGCGCGGATGCCTAGGCCGGCGAGCTCGCGGCCGTAGCCCGACCGCTTGACGCCACCGAACCCGAGCTCGGGGTAGGACACCGTCATCCCGTTGATGAAGACCTGACCCGCCTCGATGTCGTCGATGAAACGTTCCTGCTCGGCCTCGTCGTTGGTCCAGGCGTTGGACCCCAATCCGAAGGTGGTGGCGTTGGCGATCTCGATGGCCTCGTCGATGCCCGACGCCCGGTACATAGAGGCGACCGGTCCGAAGACCTCTTCGGTGTAGAGCGCCATGTCCTTGGTGATCTCGGTGACCACCGTCGGCGGGTAGAACCAGCCCGGCTGGTCGGGGGTCTTGCCGCCGAGGCGGACCTTCGCGCCCGCGGCGACGGCGTCGTCGACCTGCTGGGCGATCTCGTCGCGGCCCGACTCGGTGGCCAGCGGACCCACGTCGGTGTCCGGGTCGGCCGGGTCACCGACTTTCAGCGCCGCCATCCGTTCGACGAACTTGTCGACGAACGCGTCGTAGATGTCGGTGTGCACGATGAAGCGCTTGGCGGCGATACAGGATTGGCCGTTGTTCTGCACCCGTCCGGTGACCGCGGTCTTGACCGCCTCGTCGAGATCGACCGACGGCATCACGATGAACGGGTCGCTGCCGCCGAGCTCCATCACGGTGGGCTTGATCTCGTCACCGCAGATGGCGGCGACGGACTGGCCGGCGGGCTCGCTGCCGGTCAGCGTGGCCGCCTTGACGCGGGGATCGCGCAGGATGGCCTCGACGGCCTTTGACGACACCAGCAGCGTCTGGAAGCAGTTCTCCGGAAAGCCACCGCGAGCGATTACGTCGGAGAGATACAGGGCCGACTGCGGCACGTTCGAGGCGTGCTTGAGCAGGCCGACGTTGCCGGCCATCAGCGCGGGAGCGGCGAACCGGACGGCCTGCCAGAGCGGGAAGTTCCACGGCATGACGGCCAGCACCACGCCGAGTGGCTGCCACCGGGTGTAGGCCCGCTTAGCGCCAACTTTTGAGGCTTCTGCCGGCTCATCGGCGAGCAGCTTCTCGGCGTTCTCGGCGTAGTAACGAAAACCCTTGGCGCACTTGATCGCTTCAGCCTTGGCCGATTTCAGGGTCTTGCCCATTTCGAGCGTCATCATCGCCCCGACCTCGTCGGCTTCCTTCTCCAGCAGGTCCGCGGTGGCGTTCGCCCACTCGGCACGTTGAGCGAACGTGGTGGAGTGCCGATAGTCCAGGAACCGCTCGTGGGCACGGGTGATTGCCGCGTCGACTTCCGCGTCGGTTGCCGCGGTAAAGGTCTTGACCGTTTCGCCGGTGGCGGGGTTGATGGTGGCGATCGCCATGCTTACATCCTTCGCTTACGAGGTTATGAAACGTCCAACACCTAGCCTGCCACTATCGTTCCCTTAAGGGAGGTGCCGGATGAGCAAAGCGGCCGAGTTGATAGTCAAGTGCTTGGAGAATGAGGGCGTCGAGGTGGTCTTCGGGCTGCCGGGGGAGGAGAACATCCGCTTCGTGCAGGCGCTGGCGTCGTCCAACATCCGCTATGTGCTCACCCGGCACGAGCAGGCCGCGTCGTTCATGGCCGAGATGTACGGCCGGGTGACCGGGCGGGCGGCGGTGGTATCGGCCACGCTGGGTCCGGGCGCAATCAACATGCAGTTGGGTGTCGCCGACGCCACCACGAACAGCACGCCGATGGTCGCTATCTCCGCTCAGGTGGGCCAGAACCGGCAATACAAAGAGTCGCACCAGTACGTCGACCTGGTGTCGATGTTCGCACCGATCACCCGGTGGGCTGCCGGGATCCCGACCGCGCAGGCGATACCGGAGATGGTCCGCAAAGCGTTCAAGCTCGCCGAGACCGAACGCCCGGCAGCGGTATACCTGGCCGTGCCCGAGCACATCGATGCCGACGAAGCCGATTACGACCTGGGCCCGTTGCCGCGCAACGTCGTTCGCGCCGATGCGCCGGCTACCCGCCAGGTGGCGCGCGCCGTCGACATCCTGCGTAAGGCCGTGCGGCCGGTGCTGCTGGCCGGACACGGCGCGGCTCGTTCCGGCGCGACCGATGCCCTGGTGCGCTTCTCGGAGAAGTTCGGCATCCCGGTGGCCAACACCTTCCATGGCAAAGGTGTCATGCCCGATGACCACCCCAACAGCATCGGGGCGCTCGGGTTCATGCGGCACGACTACGTCAACTTCGGGTTCGACAACGCCGACGTCATCATCGCGGTGGGGTATGAGCTGCAAGAGTTCGACCCGGTCCGGATCAATCCCAAGGCAGACAAGAAGATCATCCACATCCATCGGTTCCCGGCGGAGGTCGACGCGCACTACTCGGTCGACGTCGGGATCATCGGCGATATCAGCGAGTCGCTGGACGCGCTGGCCGAAGGGCTCGACGACCATGTCTTCGTCGACGATCCGGAGATCCCCGGTTCTGGCCTGCTCGACGAAGAATTTGCACGCGGCCAACAGGATTCGCGGTACCCGCTGGCGCCGGCCAGAGTCGTCGCCGACACCCGGGCCGCGCTGGACCGCTCCGATGTCGTGCTGGTCGACACCGGCGCCACCAAGATGTGGATGGCCCGGCTCTACCCGACCTATGAGCCCAACACCTGTCTGATCTCAAATGGGTTGTCCACCATGAGCTTCGCGCTGCCTGGTGCCCTCGGGGTCAAGCTGGCGAAGCCGGAGTCGAAGGTGCTGGCGGTGGCCGGTGACGGGGCTTTCCTGATGAACTCGCAGGAAATCGAGACCGCTGTCCGCGAGAAGATACCGCTAGTCGTGCTGATCTGGGAAGACGGCGGCTACGGGCTGATCGAGTGGAAGATGGATCTCGAACTGGGCGAGCACCACTACGTGAAGTTCGGTAATCCTGACATCGTCAAGTACGCGGAAAGCTTCGGCGCCAAGGGTTATCGGATCAACAGCGCCGACGAACTGTTACCGACGTTGAGGACCGCCCTCGATGAGGATGGGGTGTCGCTGATCTGCTGCCCGGTAGACTACTCCGAAAACCTGCAACTGACGGATCGACTCGGCGAGCTCGACGAATCGCTGTAGCCGGCCTGCCCGCAGGGGCCAACGAATTGCCCACCTCTGAGGTACAACTCAGATCTATTGACTGACTTCAGGAATTCGACGAGTTCAACGACATCGGCGCCACGTACCCGCCTTCCGGCGTGCGATGCCACCAGGCGTGATCGCGCCGCAGCTCGGCCGGAGTGGTGAACCGGTAGCGGTACAGCTGGGCTCGCACGTACCGCGGCGGGTCATCCGGGAACGGATTGCCACGCAGCAAACGCAGCGTCGCCGCATCATTCTGCAAGAGCCGCAACATGAATGGTTGCAGCCACGAGTAGCCATACTGCGGGGAGATCGCCGCGAACCACATCAGCCAATCCAATCGCAGGTGATACGGCGCCCACTGGCGCGGGTGCCGCCGCAAATCACCTGGCTTGCCTTTGAATTCGTATTCCTTCCATACCGTCTGCTCGGTGATCGTCGGTGCGTCGGTGCCCTCGATCACCACCTCGCGGCGGGTGCGACCGATACTGCCGAACGCCCCATAGGTATTGATCAAGTGAAACGGGTTGAACGACATGTTCATTCGCTGACTACGCGAGATCATGTTGCGCACTGGCCAGTAGCTCAGCACCAGCGTCAGCACCGCGAACACGATCACCAGGGCAACGAACCAGCGCGGGGCGTCGGGCAGTGCGGGTTGGCGGAGGATGGGCAGAATTGCCGCAACCGATCGTGCGTCGATCGCGCTGCAGCCCAACAGGATCGTCAGCCAGTTGAGCCAGGCGAAGTTGCCGGACGCCACCAGCCACAGTTGGGTGACGACGACAATTGCG
>JGI12627J18819_10000576_pt1 | contig 12166 bp, 7 predicted proteins | sample TexAe_OM1H0_M2_FD_18819 | JGI IMG/M metagenome (IMG submission 18819)
AAGGCGGATCGCGGTCTCGACGTCGATCCTGACCGCCAGGTTCTGGTCACGAGCGGCGCGACGGGCGCGTTCCATGCTGCGGCAATGGCGTTACTGAATCCGGGCGACGAAGTGATTCTTTTTGAGCCGTTTTACGGCTATCACGCGAACACGCTTACTTCTCTGCGGATGAAGCCGGCGATCGTTCCGCTGACCGCACCAGATTGGGCGCTGGATATGGATGCGCTGCGTGCCGCGATCACTCCGCGCACGCGGGGCATTCTGATTAATACTCCGGCGAACCCAACCGGAAAGGTCTTTACGCGTGCCGAGTTAGAAGAAATCGGAGCGCTCGCGATAGAGCACGATCTGTTCCTCTTTACGGATGAGATTTACGAATATTTTTTGTTCGGCAGTGCCAAACACGTGAGCCCAGCGATGCTGGACGGGCTGCGCGAGCGCACCGTCCTGATGTCGGGATTTTCGAAGACGTTTTCGATCACGGGCTGGCGGCTGGGATATCTGACGGCAGACGCGAAATGGCTGCCTGCAATGAGCTATTTCCATGATTTGACTTACGTTTGCGCGCCCGCCCCGTTTCAGTACGGGGCGGCGGCGGGGCTTGAGCAGCTTGACGCGGAGTTTTACCGGGCACTGGCGAAGGACCATGAATCAAAGCGCGACCGGCTGGTAGCGGCCCTCCGCGATGCCGGACTCACGCCGGATGTTCCCGCGGGAGCGTATTACATTCTGGCAGATGTGAGCCGGGTTCCAGGCACGAACGCAGCGCAGAAGGCCAGAACGCTCCTTGCACAAACAGGAGTCGCGGCGGTAGCGGGATCGGCCTTTTTCCGGGACGGCGGCGGAGAAAATCTGCTACGGTTCTGCTTTGCAAAGAAAGATGCCGACCTGGACGACGCGTGCCAACGTCTCCGGAATTGGCGCTAGGTAATCTCGCAGCGCGACTCGAAGCTGATACCGAACGGATTGCTCCTTTACACCCCAATCGCGCGCTGCGGCTAAACTGATGCTTGCATGCTGGCTTTAATTGCCCAATCTGTAACTACGATTGTCACATTCGCGACGCTGTTCTACTTTATGGCGGCGCTTTGGAGCGCGCGAAGCTTTGTGCGGCGGCGTGGGCCGAGGCGTGACTTTGCTCCGGAAGTGAGCATTCTTAAGCCCCTCAAGGGATTCGACCCCGGCATGTACGAAGCGTTTGCCAGCCATTGCCGGCAGGAATATGCGGGCGAATACGAGATCCTGTTCGGCGTCTCGTCCCTGGATGATCCGGCGGTTGAGGCGGTTGATCGCCTGCATGACGATTTCCCCGACAGGCGAATCCGGCTCGTCCTATGTCCGGAAAAACTTGGGATGAACGGAAAAATCAGCAATGTTGCGCAGATGGCACCGAAGGCGCGATACGACTACCTGATCGTCAATGACAGCGACATCCAGGTATCGCGACACTATCTGCGCAATATCATGAGCGGGTTTGCGGAGACGGAGAGACACCGGCAGGTTGGGATGGTTACGGCTCCCTATCGCGGCATCGCGCACAAAACTATCGGCTCGAAGCTCGAGGGTCTGGGTATTGCAACGGACTTTTTCCCCGGCGTGTTCACAGCGCTCCTGATGGACGGGAAGATCCGATTCGGGCTTGGATCGACCCTGGCGATGACGCGCGAGGCGCTCGCCGCGGCGGGAGGGTTCAAGGCTGTTGTGGATTCGCTGGCAGACGACTATGAGCTGGGCGAGCGCATTGCCGGGGCCGGATATGCGGTAATTCTGAGCCACGAAGTCGTTTCTACATGGATACCGCCGTACCGAATCAGAGATTACTTTGCCCATCAACTGCGCTGGGCACGGACCGTACGCGATTCTCGCAAGGCCGGCTATGTGGGCCTGATTTTCACTTTCGGGTTGCCCTGGGCGATCCTGAACGCTGTCACCTCCGGATTCAGCATTGCGAGTCTCGCGCTGCTGAGCCTGACTTTTATGGGTCGCGTTACGCTAGCGCTGGCGGTCGGCGTCGGAATCCTGGGCGACTTTCAAGTGCTGCGCGACCTGTGGCTTCTTCCAATCCGTGACTTCTGCTGGTTCGGGGTGTGGATATGGAGCTTCGCCAGCAACTCGATCACATGGCGAGGTGAGAAGTTCCTGCTTCGGCATGGAAAGCTTGTGCGGCCCCCTGCGGATAAGGCGGTGAGCGAGAGCCCGATTGGCCAAAAATCCGCGAGCTGAATTCAAGAAATTAGAACGATGCGCCGCCGCTGTTGGGCTGGTTGCTCAGGATTTCCCGTCCGCCGTCCCTGGCGATCAGATAGGAGGGCCCGGGAAGGGCGGGCTCCGACCGCACGGGCGTCCAAAGAAAGACGCGGCTGGGCCCTCTCCATTGAGCCGCAAACGACGAGGGGTTCTCGAACAGCGATGGAGTGTCCGACGAGAATGGGCCGAGATCGTTCGGCTGCGCGTTCAGTAGATAGATCGGCCGCTCGAGATAAAAACCCAGGGCGGACGCGTCTCGGTACCTGCCATCAATGATGACGATATCGCCAGAACCGAGTTCCGGTTTAATGGCTTCGGCCAGCACCGCCGAGGAGATGACCGGTGAAAAGGTATTCAGCGCGACGTGGCCTGCGATCAGAACAAAAACCATCATTCCAGCCAGAAAGCAGTTGGCCATGCGCGGCTGATTCTTGAGCCGGAAGATCAGGTTTGCGGTAACACCCACGAGCACTGCGGCGGCAGCTATGAGCAACGGAAGGCGAAAGGCTCCCATGGATGCAAAGGTGAGTTGCGAGAGATGACCAAGGAAGAAGTAGCGCCGACGCGGAACCTGGTAAAGAAGAGTGGCGATGTCAGTTCCTGAGGAAGCATAGGGTGCACGCACGGCCAGAAAGACCATAACGGCGGCCTTAATGATTCCAGCAACAAAAAATATCCAGGCAAAGACGCGGCCTGTACGCGACGGGGCCGTTTCGTCGGCAGTGAGCCAGCCCGCGGCCAATAGAGCGAGCGCAGGGAGGGCCGGCAGAACGGAGAATTCCTGCCGGGGAGTAAATGCAAGGGAGAGCGCAACCACAACCAGCCAGAGAACGAGCAGCAGGCGGACCTGATGGTTTTTGTCCATCTGCTTGGCACGCGGAGCAGCGCGAGCGGGCAGACGAACCAGTGCGGCTATAGAAAAGAAGCACCACGGCACCATCCAGATGAGCAGGAAGGCCCACACCAGCAAAAGCGGCGCTCGATGAGAACTGGGAAACAGTGACAGATGCAGGTGAATTCGGTTGATGTGGTGGATGGCAAGGTGCCGCGGCAGAACTATGACGAGAAAGACCAAGACGCCAATGATGGGATGCCAGCGTAGCAGATGAAGCAGATTCCGCGTGATCGCGAGGAAAAGGAAAACGATGATCAGCGGGACGATAACCCCGGCTGACCCTTGCGACAGAACACCGAGCCCACAGGCGACGGCGAACCCCGCAACCGTGCGTCGCGACGCATGTTCGTAATGCAGCGAGCGCCAGAAGAAATAAATGGCCAGAGTGAGCCAAAGCGTAGAGAGAATCTGCGGGTAGAGCAGGTGCGACAGCAGAAAAACCCCGGAACAGGTGAGCAGGATAAGCGACGCGTAAAAACCGGCAAGGGGCGTTAGAAACAGACGCGCCCCGAGCGCCAGCACAATAAGGAACAATCCCAGAGCGTAGAGGGCGAGCGGCAGGCGCGCGGACCAGTCAGCGATCCCGAACAGCTTGAAGCTTGCGGCGGTGCTCCAAGTTAGAAGCGGAGACACGGACAGGAATCGCACGCCATCAACGTGCGGTGTGAGCCAGTTGCCGCTCACGACCATCTCGCGCGCAGCTTCAGCCTGGACGGAGTCGGCTCCGTCGAAGAGTGGCGGCTTGAGCAAAGAAAAGGATGCGTAGAGCAGCACCCAAAGCCCGAGCAGCGGAAACATAAAGCGCTTTGCAGTGCGAAGGCTGTTCATCAGCTTGCCTCAAGGATTATAACCACGGAAACCCGCAAGGCACACACCTGCTTCCACTTGTCGGGCGCAAGCAGTCTCTGGCTTGGTTCCAACGGATATACTGAACCCTCGATCCCCATGACTGCTTCTTTCCAGGTTCCGGCGATTCCCCAGGTTCCGGCGACCACGCTCATCTATAACGACTGGTATCCGGCGATGCGCAGCAAGCACCTGCGCGGGAAGAAGCTCGAGACCACAATGCTCATGGGGATTCCAATGGTCCTGGGGCGGAAGGAGGACGGAAAGCTGTTTGCGATGCGGGACAACTGCCCGCATCGAGGCATTCCGCTCTCCTGTGGATGGTTCGATGGGCGCGAGGTCACCTGCAAATATCACGGGTGGGCGTTTGAGCCGGTGAGCGGCCAGTGCAACCGGATTCCCTCACTGACGCCGCGGGATACGCTCGATCCGACGAAAATTTATGCCACGGCTTTTCCCTGCGAGGAGCGGGACGGCTATGCGTGGGTGTATGTTCCCGAGCAGGGAACGGGGCGGGCGCGGGCCGGAGAGCAGCCGCCGGTCCCTGAGGCTCCCAAGTTCGGGCCGAAGTACCGCGGCGCGCATTTGACGGCTGACCTGCCTTGCAATGTGGACCACGGGATTATCGGGTTGATGGATCCGGCGCACGGCCCTTTTGTGCATCAGGCGTGGTGGTGGCGCAAGCAGGCGTCGATTCACGAGAAGGAGAAGCACTTCGAGCCTATCGCGGAAGGGTTTCGGATGTCGGCGCATGCGCCTTCAGGAAACAGCGCGCCTTACAAACTGCTTGGCGTGTACGGCGAACCAATTACGACGACCATTGACTTTGTATTACCAAACCGGAGATATGAAACGATTCGCTGCGGAAACAAGTGGTTTTCAAGCCTGACTACTGTAACTCCCACAGTTGCGAATGCCTGCAGAATTGATGTTTATGCGGTTTGGAACGTGTTCTACGCTGTTCCGTTTGTAACTCCAATTGCTACATTTTTCGGAAAACGCTTTGTTCGGCAGGACCAGATTACGATGATTCAGCAGGCCGAAGGGCTAAAATACGACCCCTCGCTTATGCTGATCGATGATGCCGACCGGCCGGCAAAGTGGTACTTCGCGCTCAAGCAGGCGCGGCTGTCCGGAGAATCAAGACATCCGATGAGCGGGCCTGTTACGCTGCGCTGGCGTAGCTAGAGTGCTCTATCCGGCAACCTCCTCCATAACAATTGACGCTTGCGAATTGTCGTCGAGAGTTAGGTCGTCGACGGAGATTCGCAGCAGCTTTCCGAGCGCCTGAAATCCGGCGAACCAGGCATTAAGCTCGTTACGATCTGTTAGATGCTGCCGCCTCCAGATGTCATACCAGATGTTCTGCGCCTGCCAGAGATTTAATTCAAAAGGCAACTCATTCAGTGTTTTCACAACCAGGAGCGCGTTTTCGAGAGCCGGAGTCTGCTCCGTGTGCGCGAACGCTTCGGCCTGCAATTCAATCATGGCGCGCTTCATCTTCTGGTCCGCAATATAGCCCAGACGTGCCGCATTCAGCGGAATCTGGTCGGCTTTTGCCAGAGCAAGAGAATTGCGGACCTGTGGGGCATCGATCGGCTGCGCTTCGAGCGCGCGGCGCAGCCCGGCGTTGATGGCAAAGCCCGCCGCGGCGGTCAGGACGTCTGGACGCGGCACACCGGCCTGACTCAGAAAATGAAGCAGCGAGACCTGGTTTTCGTAAATGGACGCGAAGACCCCCTCAACTTCAGAAAGCGTGGGAGCCAGGATGTGATCGAGGATGCGGCGCTGCTCGTCGCGGAAGAGCGAACGGATGGAATAGGATCTTCCGTCGAAGTATCGGTCAAAGGCGCGGATAACGGAAGGGAAATCGGCACGTATAACCGCGGCCTCTGCCTCGTGCTGGAAATTTTCGTGGGCGACAATCGTTTCCGCCGGAGGTGTGCCACCGTATCGCTTCACGCCCGCTGTGATGTTCTGGTCGCCAAAGTGAAGCACGGCATAGGCGACAGACTCCTGGTCGGCAGTGAGGTTGGACCGGACCGACGCGCGGCCCATGAGCAGACGCGCGCGACCGGAGGGTACGACGTCGCGCGTTAAGTTGCGAATCGTATAGCAGAACATTTCGGTGCTGGCGCCGTAGTTTGTGAAGACCGAGCTGATTGCGTAGTGCGCAGCCACCTGCTCAAGATCGACGCGTTCCGTCTTTACCTGCTCCTCGTAAATCTGCGCGCCGTTGTCTTTCGAAGCGACGTTGCTCTTTGCCGCTTCGAGCGCCGAGATGAAGTTGGCCTCGAGTTCGAGTCCTTTTTGGCCGAAGAGCTTGGTTGCAAGATGCAGTGCGCGACCAGCGTAGGCGATGATCTGCACGGTTTCGATTCCGGAGATGTCGTCGAAGAACCAGCCGCAGCTTGTGTACATCAGCATCGCATTGCGCTCGAGTTCCATGATTTCCAGCGCGGCGATTCGATCGGCCGGCGAAAGTCTTCGCGAAGCGTGGGCGGCGAGAAATGCGTCGGTCTTACCGCGATCCAGGATTACGTCAATGTATGCGTTGCGGGCTGCATCGAGGTCTCGGAAGAGTTCGGCGCCGCGCGAAGCAATGAGCGGCGCTACGCTGTCGCGCAGGTCATCGAGCGCAGTGCGTAGAGGAGCGCGCCACTGCTGGTTCCATCCAAAATGGCCGCCGTTACAGCCGCAATCGGAGCGCCAGCGTTCGACGCCATGGCTGCAGCTCCAGGAACTGTCTTCCACAATCTGCGCCTCATATTCGGGCGGGAATATTTCAAGGAACTGACCGTAGTTCGTGAGCTGGGCGCGGCCTTCCTCTTCAATGCGCTTGAATGCCCATGCCAATGCCATTTCGCCATGGCGGTGATGGTGGCCGTAGCTTTCGCCGTCTGTGGCGACATGGACCAGCTGCGGGCGATCGGTGTTTTCTGAGAAGCCTAAGAGCAGGCGGCGGGCGAAGTTTTCGCCGTCGTTGAGCACTCCTTCAAAGGCGATCGCGCGAGAGCGTGGCCCGTCATAGAAAAAGACTGCGATGGAGCGGCCGTCTTTGAGGCGCACGAGATAGGGACGCGTGGTGTCGACGGAGGCATCCGGTGTCTCGATCCATCCTTGATTCTCCGGCACATTTGCGTTTTCAAACGTGAGCTGCACGGCGTCGCCGCCTTTGATGGAGCGGACGCGAGCGCACTGGTGCGGCGCAAGGACGACGAACTTGATTCCCTCGGCGGCAAGCAGCTCGAGCGTTTCCGTGTCGGCTGCAGTCTCAGACAGCCACATGCCCTCAGGTTTGCGCTTGAAGCGATGTTCGAAGTCGGCAATGCCCCAACGTATCTGCGTGATGCGGTCGCGCGTGTTCGCGAGCGGCGTGATGATGTGGTTGTAGACCTGCGCCATTGCCGATCCGTGGCCGCCGAAGCGCTTTTGGCTGCTCGCATCGGCGTCGAGGATCATGCGATAGACGCGTCCCGCGTTCACCTCAAGCCACGACAGAAGCGTGGGGCCGAAGTTGAAGCTCATGCGACCGTAGTTGTTGAGGATGCGAATGATGCGGTTGTCAGCATTCACGATGCGCGCCGCGCCATTGGGTGCGTAGCACTCTGCGGTGATGCGTTCGTTCCAGTCGTGATAGGGGTAGGCGGAGTCCTGTGTCTCGACCGTCTCCAGCCACGGGTTTTCGCGCGGCGGCTGATAGAAGTGGCCGTGGATGCAGATATAGCGCTGATTCGACTGCGCAGCGGGACTAGCCATCCGTCTATCTTATCCGCGACATGTGGGTTAGTTCTATTCTCGCCGAGACGTTATCGCATTCCGTCGAGAATGGAGCCGACGATTCCGCCGACGACTCCGGCCTGCGTGGCCTCCTGCCGCTGAGCCGGCATGTAAGGTGCAAGCTGGTGAGCGAGGCGGGAAATGGGCAGCGTCTGCAGCCAAACGCGTCCGGGGCCGGTGAGAGCGGCGAGAAAGATTCCGTCGCCGCCGAAGATCATGTTGCGGATGCCGGTGACGCGGGTGATCTGGAANGAGACGCTGGACGCAAAGGCTCCGACGTGTCCAGGATGCACCCGCAGCATCTCGCCGGGCGCGAGGTCTTTGGTGACAACTTCGCCCGAGAGCTCGATCCACGCGATGCCTTGGCCGGTGACGTGTTGCAGGAGGAATCCGTCGCCGCCGAAGATGCCCGCGCCGAGCGACTGCTGGAAGCCAACTCCGATGTTGATCTGCGGTGTGGCACATAGAAAGCCGTGCCGATGCAGGTAGTAGTCGCGGCCCGGACCGACCTCGACAGGCAGAATGTGTCCGGGAACGCGCGTAGCAAAGGCCAGCTCGCCGGGCGCGCCGACTGCGCGGTACTCAGTCATGAAGAGGCTTCCGCCGCCGGCCACACGCTTGATGGCTCCAAAGATGCCGCCGCCACCAGCGAACTGCGTGTGGGTGGTCATCTGGATGGAGGCGCCCATCCACGAGAGTTCTCCTGCTTCGGAGATGATCGACTCGTTGGGATCAAGCGCGAATTCGAGGACGGGCATGGTGGTGCCGACGATGCGGTTCTGCATTATGTGCTCCTGACGCAATCAGTATACGAAGGGAGTGGTGTGTGGGTTCAGTAGGAAGGGCTTGGGCCGACTTTTCAGGTCTTTGCCGTAGTATTCTGCCGTCCATGGCAAGCATGAAGCAGGGGCTCGTATGGGATCTGGCATACTCCGGATGGGCAAACCGGAAATTGATTGAAGGATGCTGGACGCTCACGAGGGAGGAACTGAACCGTGACCTGGGCTCATCTCACAAGAACATAATTGCAACGCTGCGGCACATCTACTACGCCGAACGGGTTTGGCTCTGGCGGTTGCGCACGGACGCAATGCCTCGCGCCATCGAAATTGGCGATCAGAGCCTCTTTCGAGATCCGGATCCTGAGCCAAATCTGTTCGAGGTGAGGGAGCGATGGCCTGATATTTCCAACGGGCTGTCTCAATNTGTTGAAAATATGCTGGAGGCCGATCTGGACGCGGACCTCCGCGGGCCTGATGCCGCCATCCCCAAATGGAAGCTGCTGCTGCACATTGTGAATCACTCAACGTTGCATCGCGGACAGGTCGTGTCGATGATGCGGCAGCTTGGGAAGAAGCCGCCGAACGTGGACGTGATGAGTTTCTACTTCGAGGTGGGTTAGGCGCCGACTTTGAGACCGGCAAGAAGGGCCATCCCGAAGGATGACCCTTTATGTCTGATTGAACGCTTCGCACGACCGAAGGGAGTGACCACGCGAAGCGGTCACCTGGACGGCTAGTCGCCCATGACGGGTTCGGCTGCCTTCGGCGCAGCAGGCTTGATGGAGTCGAGAGAAACAAGGCCTTCGACCGGCTTTTCGCCCAGAACGTGCTGGCGATAGAGCGTGGCCATGCGAGCGTTTTCGGCATCCTGCTTGAGTTTGGCGTCGCGGGCGCGAATCTTTTCTTCGCGTGCGTTCTTCGCAATGCCGAGCTTGTCGAAGGTGTCGTTCGCGGCCGCATCCACGTGCTCCTTGTGCAGGACCAGCGTGTGCTGCGCCTCGCCCATTCCGACCTTCTTGCCGCCGGCGAAGATTTCGTGGCGGCCATGCTCGTCGTACCACTTGGTGAGCGTGGCTGTCATGTGCATCTTCTCGATGATGTTGCGCCAACCAATGCCAGTGTTGTACGCGCAGAAGCTGATCTCGCCTTCCTGCGTCGCGTACGGAATGATGCACTGCTCGGTGCGGCGGAAGTCGTAATTGAACAGGTCCTGGAACCACATTCCGGCGATAAACAGGAAGTTCCACCGGTCCGCGCGGCGCTTCTCGATGTCGGCCATGGTGCGATCGGCGGTCACCTTGCCGTAGTTGCGGCCGGTGGCTCCGAAGCACTTGTCGAACTTGGCCAACAGGTCGACCATCTTGAAGTGCGTTGGCGACTTGGTGGGATCATAGTTGCGGAGCAGCGCGAGAGTTACACCGAGGATCGAGAGGAACTTGCCGCGGGCTGCGTCGTTGACCTTGGCCACGTCCTTCGCAAGGCGGTCGGCGTTGAGGAACGCGGTGACGGGAACGGCTTCCTTGGTTTCCTTGTCGATCATGAGTGCCATGCCGATGCCGCAGTTCGGGTGGCATCCGCAGGAGAGCTGGCCCCAGTCGTGGTTCGGACCATGTACGAGGTCGGCCCAGTCAGAGAAGGTGCTCATAAAGCTGATCGGGAACCAGTCGCGCACCGGCTCGCCGAGGCCGCACTGATCCTTGATCTCGTGCGCCATGTGGCTAAGCGTATAGCGCTGCGCTTCGCGGCGCTCGTCGCTCACCGCCTCGTCGCGTCCGGTAAAGGAGACCGGCTGGAAGCTGATGAAGTTGATCTTCTTGGGGTTGTCGAGCGCGAACTGTACGATGCGGCCCACCTGCTCATTGTTGATGCCGTTGATGATGGTCGTAACCGGAACGATGTCCACGCCAGCTTCATGCAGGTTATGGATAGCCTGGAGCTTTACGTCGAAGAGGTTGCCGACCTTGCGGTGCGAGTTGGCAGCGTTGCCGATTCCGTCGAACTGGAGATAGGCGTAACGCAGGCCGGCTTCGGCGGCGGCGCGGCAGAGTTCCTTTGACTTGGCGAATTCGATGCCATTGGTCGCGGCCTGCACGGAGTTATATCCAACCTTGCGGGCATACGCGATGGCATCGAGGAAGTAGGGCGATAGCGTCGGCTCACCGCCGGAGAACTGCACCGACATCTGGCGGCGCGGCTTGATGGTGATGGCGTTGTCGAGCATCTGCTTGATCTCGTCCCACGTGAGCTCGTGGACGAAGCCGACCTGGTTCGCGTCCATGAAGCAGGGATCGCACATCATGTTGCAGCGGTTGGTCAGGTCGATGGTGAGGACCGATCCGCGGCCGTGCGTGACGGTGGATGTTCCGTGGTTGTGCAGCTTTTCGTCGTTGTGTGCGCGGATGTCGCGGCCGGGGAAGACCTCTTCGAGGTGCTTGAAGAAGGCCGTGTCCATTGACATCACGTCTTCAAAGTGGCCGTGCTTGGGGCAATCCTTGACCATCAGGATCTTGCCGTCGCGCTCGATGATCTGCGCCTTGATCTCGCCGACCTTCTCGTTCAGAAGAATTTCGTGCGGCAGCTTGCCATCGAGGATCTGCTGGCGAATCTCAGGCACGCACTTGGGACAAAGCGAGTCCGTGGTGCGCGGCCAGCCGAGCGGCGGCTTCTCTTTCTGATAGGACTTGAGCAGCGGCTTGTCTGACCACTTCGGTGTGAACGAAGGGTTGGGGCTGATTCGATTCAATCGCTCAAACACGGACCAGGCGCCCTGGGCTGCCATGGTCACCGCTCGCTCAGCGTACTTGACGGCTTTCGACATCGTTTAATCTCCTCTTGCTCGTCGTACTAAAAATCTAATGCTTGAAACCTTCGGCGCTGTCGCTCCTGCAAATGATCCAAACTGCTTCGATCAGAAGAGGTTATACCTTGCTCCAGCATAGGCTCTGGCGTTCAATTGATGAACGAATTAGGGGTCGAATGGAGAAATTCGGCATCCGGACGGGACAGATCACCGCTGAACTGCGCCTTGGGCAGCGCGAACAGGCCCGCGCTCACGCGAATTTTCGCGTAGCTGTAAGAAAAGAATCGCGCAGAGGAACCACGAAAGCAAACCCACACGAAGGTCGCGAGGTACGGCGCCTGTCTCGGTTAAGTAGTATGAGGGAGGAGGATTTTTTCGTCCGAATGCGCTTTTCCTTTCGTCTTTTTTCCTACGTTGTTCTCGTTTTGCTGATCGCAGGATTCGCCAGCCAGTCACGCGCGCAGAGCTATCTGAAAAACAGCGACGTGTCCGTCGGCGTATTTGGGCAGTTTTCTCCGAGAACCAGCGGCAATGGCATAACTGACACTCCTACTGTTTCGGTCGGCGGACAGGCGGCCTTCCGGCACAGTTATCACTGGTGGCTGGGTTATGAGGGCAGCTACGACTACACACGCTATGCCGAGCGCTATTCCGTCCTGCCGTATACGGTTCAGCACAACACGCATGAATTTGCAGCATCGTATCTCATCACCACTCCTGGGCTCCTTGGCCTTCATCCTTTCGTTTTCGGAGGCATAAGCGCTTTGGTGTTTTCGCCGACGCTCAATGGCGGACAAAACGTCTCGTGGCAGGGCG
>JGI12627J18819_10000577_pt1 | contig 12162 bp, 10 predicted proteins | sample TexAe_OM1H0_M2_FD_18819 | JGI IMG/M metagenome (IMG submission 18819)
TTCGGATTCGGCGGACACAACGTCGCGCTGGTCTTCGGGCGCTACTGAGTAGGACGTCCGGCGACGATGCGGGCCGCGAACGGCCCGAGGAGAAGCCGGACAAGTAGGAAAGGACGTTCGTAGTACCCATGTCCACATCGTCAAGGTTGGCTACGGGGAACGGTTTCCCCAATATCGTCGTCACCGGCATTGCCATGACGACCGCCGTGGCGACCGACGTGGAGACCACCTGGAAGTTGCTGCTGGACGGGCAAAGTGGGATCCGTCTCCTCGACGACCCGTTCGTCGAGGAGTACGACCTGCCGGTCCGCATCGGTGGGCATTTGCTCGAAGAATTCGACAGCCAGTTGGACCGCGTCGAGAACCGCCGGATGGGCTACCTGCAGAAGATGGCCACGGTGCTGGGCCGGCGGGTGTGGGAGAACGCCGGGTCGCCAGAGGTGGATCCCGAGCGGTTGATGGTGTCGATCGGCACCGGGATGGGCTCCAGTGAGGAGCTGATCTTCGCCTACGACGGCATGCGCGCACGTGGTTTGAAGGCGGTCTCTCCGCTGGTCATCCAGATGTACATGCCCAACGGCGCGGCCGCCGCGGTCGGGTTGGAACGGCACGCCAAGGCCGGGGTGATGACTGCGGTGTCGGCGTGCGCGTCCGGCTCGGAGGGCATCGCCCGCGCCTGGCAGCAGATCGCGCTGGGCGAGGCCGACATCGCAATCTGTGGTGGCGTCGAGACCAAGATCGAGGCGGTGCCGATTGCGGGCTTCGCTCAGATGCGCATCGTGTTGTCCACCAAGAACGACGACCCAGCCGGTGCCTGCCGCCCGTTCGACAAGGACCGCAGCGGCTTCGTCTTCGGCGAGGCCGCCGCGTTGATGGTGATCGAGACCGAGGAGCACGCCAAGGCACGCGGGGCAAACATCCTGGCCCGGATCATGGGGGCCAGCGTCACCTCGGACGGCTTCCACATGGTGGCGCCGGACCCCAACGGCGAGCGGGCCGGGCATGCGATGACGCGGGCGATCCAGCTCGCGGGCCTCACCCCGGCCGACATCAGCCACGTCAACGCGCACGCCACCGGCACGTCCGTCGGTGACCTGGCCGAGGGCAAGGCCATCAACAAAGCGCTAGGCCCGCACGGCGGGAACGCGGCCGTGTACGCACCCAAGTCCGCGCTGGGCCACTCGGTCGGCGCGGTCGGCGCCGTAGAATCGATCTTGACCGTTATGGCGCTGCGTGACCAGGTCGTACCACCCACCCTCAACCTGGTGAACCTGGACCCGGAGATCGACCTCGATGTGGTGGCCGGCAAACCGCGGGCGGGCGACTACCAGTACGCCATCAATAATTCGTTCGGATTCGGCGGGCACAACGTCGCAATCACGTTTGGCCGCTATTAAATCGAACTATCACCGAAACAGGAGACCTGCGATGACGACCCTGGCCCCGGACGCGGTAGACGAGTCACTCGACCCGCGCGATCCGCTGCTGCGCCTCAGCAGGTTTTTCGACGACGGCAGCATAGAACTGCTGCATGAGCGTGACCGCTCTGGTGTGCTGGCCGCCGGCGGAACCGTGAACGGTGTGCGCACCGTCGCGTTTGCCACCGACGGCACCGTCATGGGCGGTGCGATGGGTCTCGAAGGCTGCACCCACATCGTCAACGCCTACGACACCGCCATCGAAGAGCAGAGCGCGATCGTGGGCCTCTGGCACTCCGGCGGTGCGCGTCTGGCCGAAGGTGTGAAGGCACTGCACGCCGTCGGGCTGGTGTTCGAGGCGATGATCCGGGCGTCCGGGTACGTCCCGCAGATCTCGGTGGTGGTCGGTTTCGCCGCCGGCGGCGCTGCCTACGGGCCGGCGCTGACCGACGTCGTCATCATGGCGCCGGAGGGCCGGGTGTTCGTTACCGGGCCCGACGTCGTGCGCAGCGTCACCGGCGAAGACGTGGACATGGCCTCGCTCGGCGGCCCGGACACCCACCACAAGAAGTCCGGCGTGTGCCACATCGTCGCCGACGACGAGGCCGACGCGTACGAACGTGGTCGCCGGTTGGTCGGATTGTTCTGCCAGCAAGGGCATTTCGACCGCACTAAGGCCGAGGCGCACGACACCGACCTGCACGCGCTGCTGCCAGAGTCGCCGCGTCGCGCCTACGACGTGCACCCGCTCGTCACCGCACTGCTCGATGACGACGCGCCGTTCGACGAGTTCCAGGCGAAGTGGGCACCGTCAATGGTGGTTGGCCTGGGCCGGTTGTCAGGACGCTCGGTCGGCGTGTTGGCCAACAACCCGCTGCGGCTCGGCGGATGCCTGAACTCTGAAAGCGCCGAGAAGGCAGCACGTTTTGTGCGGTTGTGCGACGCGTTCGGCATCCCGCTGATCGTGATCGTCGACGTGCCCGGCTACCTGCCCGGTGTGGACCAGGAATGGGGCGGCGTGGTGCGCCGCGGGGCCAAACTCCTGCACGCGTTCGGCGAGGCCACCGTTCCGCGCGTCACCCTGGTCACCCGAAAGATCTACGGCGGGGCCTACATTGCGATGAACTCACGTTCGTTGGGCGCCACCAAGGTGTTCGCCTGGCCGGACGCCGAGGTCGCCGTGATGGGCGCCAAGGCAGCCGTCGGCATTCTGCACAAGAAGAAGCTGGCGGCCGCACCCGACCACGAGCGCGAGGCGCTGCACGACGAGCTGGCCGCCGAGCACGAGCGGATCGCCGGCGGGGTGGACAACGCCATCGAGATCGGCGTCGTTGACGAGAAGATCGACCCCGCCCACACCCGCAGCAGGCTCACCGCGGCGCTGGCCGAGGCGCCGGCACGGCGCGGACGGCACAAGAACATTCCGCTGTAAGACTCAGCGCTCGCTACTTGACGAGTGCCGAGATCACCGTCCTGCCGATTTTCGACTTGGCGCGGCTGGACCACCGGTACCAAGCGTCGCCGGCGGCAGAACTCGCGATGCCAATCTCACCCTGCTGATGGTCAAGCTTCAAGAGTTTCTCGGCGGTGCGGTGCGCGAACCGCTCCTTGTCCTCCGGGGAAAGGTCGCACTGTTCAAGGAATTCCATCGCGGCGAAGTTGTCCTGAAACGGATGGTCGACAGAAAACATCAGGTTGTCGAGGCCCAACATCGCTCGGGCACAATCGAACACCGGTTGATCGAAAACGCCGCTACTGTGATGAAAACGTTTTCTCGGAGGTAATAGCCCACAGTGTTGCGCATCGCTGGGTTGTCCGCCTCGGCTGAAAGCAACCACCCGGCCATCGTCATGCCGACGTTGAGCCTGGTGAAACAGAACGGGAGCAGTTCGCCCATGTGCCCGACGATGACCTTGAGATTCGGATGACGGTCGAACACGCCGGCGCAAATCAGCCTGAGCAGATGGGTTCCGGTTTCCACCGGCCAGCCCCAGGTAGGTACCAGCGCCGGATCGAAAGGCGCGTAGTAGCAATCTGTTACCGCCTGCGGCGGGTCAGTGGGATGAATGTAGATGGGAACGCCCAACGACTCGGCCCGGCCGAGCAGCACATCGAACGACGGGTCATCAAGGTAGCGGCCGTTGGTGTGTCCGTTGATCAGTGCGCCTTTGAAGCCGAGGTCGCCAACGGTGCGCGCCAACTCTTCGGCGGCGTGAGCCGGTGATTGGGTCGGCAGCATGGCAAAACCTGCGAATCGTGCTGGGTGCGCGGCGACTGCCCCGGCCAACCAGTCGTTGACTTCGCGGCTGACCGTGACCGCCAACTCCGCCTGCTCGTCGGCAAGCACTTGGATGCCGGGTTGGACGTGTGAGAGCACCTGCAGGTCGATCCCCGCGGCGTCCATCAGACGGATGCGCCCGGCTCCGACGTCTCTGAGCCGGGCGGCGACGGGCTGGTATTTGCGTTGCAGCGACTCGGAAAACAAGTCCCATACCCGTGGGTGAAGAAACGCCTCCTCCAACGCCACTACCCGGGAAACCGACTTTGTGCTCACCGGATTGGCCCGGGCTTGGTTGCGGTGACGGCGTGCATGCGGAAGAACGGCAGCCCCCACCAGGCGCGCCAGCCGAGATCGCGGCGCCTGACGTCTGCCATGCCGCGTTGCTCAAGCCGGGTGGCATAGAGGCGAGTGAAGCCGAGGTCAGCGATCACGACGTGACCGCCCGGGCGCAGCACACGGACGGCTTCGTCGATCGCCGACCGCCGCGCGTCGTGATCCGGCAGATTATGGATCGCGAGGTTACTCACGACGAGATCGAAAGAATCGTCTGGAAGCTGAAGATCGGTCATGTCCCTGGTATGCAGCTCGACCCGGTCGGCGACACCCTCGGCGGCGGCGTTCGCCAGTGTCGCCTGCATGGAGTTGCCGGTCTGATCGGCCCGCCAGATGTCCACGCCCACAGCACTTCCACGTGGCACCAACTTGGCCGCGATCAACAGCACCGCGCCACGTCCGCAGCCGAGGTCGAGCACCCGTTCGTCGCCGCGCAGTCCTAGCCCGGTCAGCAGACGCGCCCACACTTCGAACTTTCCTCGCCGGCTGAACCGCCAAACGCTCACGCCGGCGGCGATCAGAAGGACGGCAACTATGGCCGCCCCGAGTCCCGGCAGCGTTCGTCCGCCCGCCAGCCACAGGCCCGCCAAAGTCGCTGCGGCAAGGCATAACAGCAGATAGCCGGCCAGCAGGACGGGCGCCGGAATCAGTCGGTAGTCACCGTCCACGCCGTACCGCCCGCGCGGGCGGGCGAGATTGGTTGCCAGGTCAGTCATCGTGATCGCCTCCGTAGGTCGCCGCCCGGTGGTCCCGGGCCAGCCGTTCGAGAATCGGAAGAGCTTTGTTCGCAGCACGTTTCACCGCGTCGCCGCTCGGCGCCTTGGTCGGCTCGAAAGCTCGGCGGATCGTGTCGGCGAGCTGATCGGCCTTCTGCTCCAAGGTCAACTTGATAGCCGGTGGGTGAAACGGTTCTGCTGCAAAGAAACCGAAGACGATAGTGGGCAGCGTGTAGTCGAGGTCCATCAGATGCAGGTCCGGCCGCAACATGCCCTCCGCAGCGAGCACACCCAGATAGTCGCGGTTGACACCGAGCTTGCTTTCCTCCAACCGGTGATGATGCGCCGCGGCAAGAAAAGTGCCGAGAGTGTCGGCGTCGCGGGTGTAGAGCGCACGCAGCACGGGACGGTTCATCGCCTCGACGAACAGCCGGCGCAGGTAGCGATGCAGCGCAACCTCGGCCGGATCATGATGGACCGCAGCGACAATCGCGTCCGCCATCTCCGCCGCCTCGCGGGCGCTGACCGCGTGAAACACTTCTTCGCGAGAACGCCAGTGCAGGTAGATCGTGCCCTTGCCGACCCCAGCGCGGCGGGCCAATTCATCGATCGTCACCCGCCGGTAGCCCCAAGCCAGCAGCAGGTCGCGGGCGGTATCGAGGATCCGATCGGCCCTGTCCCGCCGAGCGACGCCCGGACGTTCGGCCATCACCCAGTGACTTTATGACCAGAATACGATTTTAGTCAACAGTCAATGTCGGGCGAGGATGGCCGAAAGCGCATGGCGAAGCTCGTGTTCGGGATCGGCAGGCAGCTGGTCCGCGCGCCAGCCGACAAAATCGTCCGGGCGCACGAGCAGAGCTCCGCCGGGTGAAAGCCCGGTGGCCTGCGCCCAGGCGCCGTCGCGATCGACGGCGTCACCGCCGCGCCCGATCTGATGGACGACGATCGGGACGCCGAGGGCGGCCGACGCTGCCGTGGCGGCCTGCGCCCAGGGGGCGCCGTCCTCGGCGGTGAGCAGCGTGAAGTCGTGGCCGAGTAGATCGAGCGTCGACATCTGCCGGCCATCGCGCTGCACCCAGGCATGCGGGACGCGGGTGCCCGGTTGGCCACGCAAGGCCTCAACCAAGGACGCGGCGTCCGGATCGGCCGGAGCGGGCTGGCCAGCCACGACCGCGGCTGAGCGGTATTGGTAGCCGACCAGCAAGGAGAACATTGACGCCTCCTCCTCGGGCGGCAATCTCGGTCCGTCGTCTTCCAAATGGAGCAAGCCTGCTGTCGGCCCGGTTAGCGACTGGCGAGCGGCAAAGCGCCCGACAGGGTGCCGCTCAGCGTGGAATGTGTTCAGCAGCACCGGATCCGCCGTCCCGTCCAGGACTGCGGCCAGCTTCCAGGCCAGGTTATGCGCGCTTTGAATCGCGGTGTTGGCTCCCCCGGCCTTGAATGGCGGCATNGTGTGCGCGGCGTCGCCCACGAGAAAGACTCGCCCACAGCGAAATTGGTCGGCCACCTGCTCGNACGGTTGCCACGCCGCGACTTCGATGATCTCGAGGTCGATCTGCTCACCGATCGCCTTGATCAACATCTCGCGGCAATACGGCGGCGTGAATTGTGCAGCTGTCTCCCCCTTGCCGGGGAAGTAGGTGGTGATGAACATACCGAGGTCGTCCTTGACTACCAGGAAGATACCGTCCACGTCGGCGTTTTTGACCTGCACGCCATCGCCATTGCTCAGGTGCGAGACGAACCTCTCCCAGGGTGCGCGGAAGTAGATGAAGACGACATAGATCGGCAGCGCCCCGTGTCCCGAGGTGGTGAGGCCAAGCCGATTACGGATCGGGCTGTGGACCCCGTCGGCGGCGACAAGATAGTCGGCGCGAACCGTCTGCGACTCGCCGGAATGCAGGTCACGCAGCACCGCAGTGACGCCAGCGTCATCTTGATCGAGAGAGCACAATTCCGTCCCGTAGCGCACTTCGTTGCCATGCCGGCGGGTTTCGGCGAGCAGCATCGGCTCGAGACTGCTCTGCGGGCAGTACTGCACGACCGGCTCCGGGCTCAGCTGATCCAAACCGGCGAAGAACGTGTCGATGTCAATGGCCAGTTTTTCTTCGGTGCTGTTCAGCGTCGGCTTGACGACCATGTCCGACACGCGGTCGGCGACGGCATGGACCTCGTCGTCCAGACCCAGACCGCGAAGGATCTCCAAGCTGCGAAAGCTCAGGTTGCGAGCCTTCGGGTAGATGAAGATCTCGCGTCGCTTTTCGACCAGCAGCGATTCAACCCCGTGTTTGGCCAGCAGCGCCGACGCCGCAAGCCCACCGGCGCCCGCCCCGACGATCAGAACCGGAACATGTGTGACGTTCATGCCGGTCACCGCCCTCCCGCGGTTAGACGATAGTGATAGTAACTATTATATAGTAGTCACTGTCACTTTCATCTCAGCAGCTCGAGCATGTCGGCGGCCGCGCCGACTGCCCGCTCCCGATCGGCGGCCACCAAACCGATCCGGGTGCGCCGATCCACGATGTCGTCGACGGTCAGCGCACCCTCATGGGTGATGGCGTATTCGAACTCCGCCCGGGTCACGTCGATCCCGTCGGCCACCGAGTCGGCCGGCCGCTCGCAGGTCGCGGCAGCGATGACGTTGGCCGCCTCGGCCCCGTAACGCAGCACCAGCGACTCCGGCAAGCCCGCCATCGGCGCCACGCTCGAATCCGGATTTGCCGGCGCACCGACCAACGGCAGGTTCCGGGTGCGGCAGTCTCCGGCGGTGAGTTCCCGCAATTCGATGGCCCGGTCGAGGACGTCCTCGGCCATATGCCGGTACTCGGTCAGCTTGCCGCCCACAACGCTGATCACCCCGGAGGGCGATTCGAGCACGGCGTGGTTGCGTGAAACGTCCGCGGTGCGGCCCGCTCCGGTGTCGATCAGCGGCCGCAGCCCGGCGTAGGTGCCGATCACATCGGTGCTTTCCAGCGTGATACCCAGCGCGGTGTTGACGACGTCGAGCAGGAAGCTCACCTCGCCCGGAGTCGGTTGTGGGACATCAGGAATCGGTCCGGGGGCTTCCTCGTCGGTCAGTCCGAGGTAGACCCGCCCCAGCTGTTCCGGCATGGCGAAGACGAAGCGGTTCAGCTCGCCGGGTATCGGAATCGTCAGCGCCGCTGTGGGATTGCCGAGGGCAGCGGCATCGAAGACGAGGTGGGTGCCGCGGCTGGGGCGCAGCTTCAACGACGGGTCGATCTCGCCCGCCCACACCCCGGTGGCGTTGATGACGGCGCGAGCCGATATATCAAACGATTCGCCGGTGCGTTGGTCGGTCAGCCGCAGGGACGTACCCGTCACCTCGGATGCGGCGGCATAGGTCAGGATGCGCGCACCGTGCTGCGCGGCCGTGCGCGCGACGGCGGCGACCAGGCGGGCGTCGTCGATCAGCTGGCCATCGTAGGCGAGCAGGCCGCCGTCGAGCCCGTCGCGTCGAACGGCCGGAGCCATCTCGCTGACGCGCTCGGCGCGAATGCGGCGAGAGCCGGGCAGGATGGACGCCGGTGTGCCTGCCGTCTTGCGCAACACGTCGCCGGCAAGGAAGCCGGCCCGCACCAACGCCCGCTCCATCCGGCCCATCGACGGCAACAACGGGACCAGTTGCGGCATCGCCCGGACCAGGTGAGGAGCGTTGCGCGTCATCAGGATTCCGCGCTCGACGGCGCTGCGCCTGGCAATGCCGACATTGCCGGTCGCCAGATAGCGCAGCCCGCCGTGGACCAGCTTGGAGCTCCACCGACTGGTGCCGAATGCGAGATCGTGCTTTTCCACCAACGTGACTCGCAAGCCGCGGGACGCGGCGTCCAACGCGATGCCGGCGCCGGTGATGCCGCCACCGATCACGACGACGTCGGTCGGCTCGCCGTCGGCCAGCGCCATAAGGTCGGCGGTGCGGCGCGCTGCGTTNAGGGCGGTCGAGGTCATGAGAGGTATCCGTTCAGCGAGTAGGCGAGCTCGGCGGCCAGCGCGTCAGCNTCCAGGATCGGGCGGACGATCTCGGCGGATTGAATGGTCGATTGGGTGATCAGCAGCACCATCGCGGCGAGCCGCCGCGGGTCACCGGGCCGCACACTGCCGTCACCTTGGGCCGCGCGCAGGTCGCGGGCGAGCGCGTCGATCAGCATCTGCTGGCTGCTGCCCAGCCGCTGGGCGATGTAGACGAGCGCCATCTCCGAGCGGAGCACCGCCATGACCAGCTCGTCACCCCGCAGCCGTGCGGCCACCGCCACCACCCGATCGACCAGCGCCGCACGGCCGCGGCCGCGCACCGGCACGTCGTCCAACGCGTCGGTGATGTGTCTGGTCAGCAGCGCTGCCAGCACCGAGCGGGTGTCCGGCCAGCGGCGATAGACGGTCGGACGGCTCACCCCCGCCCGCCGCGCGATCTCGGCCAGCGTCACCCGCTCCACCCCGAAATCGATCACGCAGCTCGCGGCGGCCGTCAGGATTCGGACCTCCACCGGAGCATTACTGATTGACAGCATATGTAATACTGTAACGCATGTCTGAAGAGTTGCTACCGCCGATGAAGTGGAACGCCTGGGGTGACCCGCACGAAGCCAAACCTCTCTCGGATGGCATCCGCTCGCTGTTGAAGCAGGCGCTGGGGGTGAGCGACTCAACTGCAGCCGAACTCGACCCCGATCAGGTAGCGCTGCGCGCGTCGCAGTTGGCGGACGACCACCGCGAGGCGCTGGCCGCCATCGTGGGGCCGGACTACTGCCGGGTCGGCGACCGTGACCGACTGCTGCACGCCGGCGGTAAGTCCACCCTGGATCTGCTGCGCCGCAAAGAGTCCGGAGTGCAAGAGGCACCCGACGCGGTGTTGTTGCCGGGCGCCGAGGACGACGTTGCCGCGATTCTGCGGTACTGCTCGCAACACGGCATCGCCGTCGTCCCGTTCGGCGGTGGCACCAGCGTGGTCGGCGGGCTCGATCCGATCCGCGGCGCGTTCGGCGCCGTGGTGTCGCTGGACCTGCGGCGCTTCGATGCGCTGCTCGCGTTCGACGCGGTGTCCGGCGAGGCCGAGTTCGGCGCCGGCGTCACCGGTCCGCGGGCCGAGCAACTGCTTGCCGAGCATGGGTTTTCGCTCGGGCATTTTCCGCAGAGCTTCGAGTTCGCCAGCCTGGGCGGTTACGCCGCCACCCGATCGTCGGGCCAGGACTCGGCGGGATACGGCCGGTTCGACGACATGATCCGCGATCTGCACGTCATCACACCCGCAGGGGTGCTGGATCTGGGCCGCGCTCCGCAGTCGGCGGCCGGTCCGGATCTGCGGCAACTGCTGATCGGGTCGGAGGGCGTCTTCGGCATCATCACCCGAGTGCGCGTTCGGGTGCATCCCTCGCCCGACGTCACACGCTACGAGGCGTGGTCGTTTCCCGACTTCGCCACCGGGACAGCCGCATTGCGCGCCGTCGCGCAAACCGGTACCGGCCCGACCGTGATCCGACTCTCCGACGAAGCCGAAACCGGCGTCAACCTGGCCACCACCGAGGCCATCGGCGAAAGCCAGATCACCGGCGGCTGTTTGGCGATCACCGTGTTCGAGGGCACGGCAGCGCATGCAGAAAGCAGGCACGCCGAAACCAGGCAGCTCATCACAGCCATGGGCGGCACGTCGCTGGGCGAAGCCCCGGCACGAGCCTGGGAGCATGGCCGGTTCGGCGCGCCCTACCTGCGCGACTCGCTGCTGGCTGCCGGCGCACTCTGCGAAACGCTCGAGACCGCCACCGACTGGTCGAACATTCCCGCGCTTAAGGCCGCCGTCACCGACGCGCTGACAACGGCGTTGGCCGAATCCGGCACGCCGGCGCTGGTGCTGTGCCACGTTTCGCATGTGTATGACACCGGTGCCTCGCTGTATTTCACCGTCGTCGCAGGGCAACGCGGGAATCCGATTGAGCAATGGCGCGCTGCGAAGACCGCTGCGTGCGATGCGATCGTCGCCACCGGCGCGACGATCACCCATCACCACGCGGTCGGAGCCGATCACCGGCCCTGGATGCGCGACGAGGTGGGCGAATTGGGCGTACAGGTGTTGCGAGCGGTCAAATCGACACTGGATCCCGCGGGAATTCTCAACCCCGGCAAGCTCATCCCGTGATCAAGCGTGAAATCGGCCGGGTGACCGTGCTGACCAATCCGGCATCGGGGCACGGAAACGCATCGCATGCCGCCGGAAAAGCCATCGAGCGGCTGCAACAGCGTGGTGTCGATGTCGTGGCAATCGTCGGCAGCGACGCCGAGCACGCGCGACGCCTGCTGCAGGCCGCGGTCGAAAAGGGCACCGACGCAGTGGTGGTCACCGGCGGCGACGGAGTGATCTCCGATGCCCTGCAAGCACTGGCCCGCACGGACATTCCGTTGGGAATCATCCCGGCCGGTACCGGCAACGACCATGCCCGCGAATTCGGGCTGCCCACAAAGGATCCCGTCGCCGCCGCCGACATCGTTGCGGACGGCTGGACCGAAACCGTTGACCTGGGCAGGATTCGCGACCGCACAGGTGTCACCAAGTGGTTCGGCACCGTTGCCGCCGCGGGATTCGACTCGCTGGTCACCGACCGGGCCAACCGGATGCGCTGGCCGCGCGGCCGGATGCGCTACAACCTGGCGATGCTCGCCGAGCTGTCGCAGCTGAGGCTGCTGCCGTTCCGGCTAGTGCTCGACGGACGCGACGAGATCGTCACCGATCTGACCCTCGTGGCATTCGGCAACACCCGCAGCTACGGCGGCGGAATGCTGATCTGCCCCAACGCCGATCATGGCGACGGCCAACTCGACATCACCATGGTGCACTCGGCGTCGCGCAGCCGGCTGATTCGCCTGTTCCCCACCGTCTACAAGGGCAACCACGTGGATCTCGACGAGGTGACGACGACGCGGGCGACGTCCGTCGACGTGGAGTCACCAGGCATCAACGCCTACGCCGACGGCGAGTACGCCTGCGCGCTGCCCGCCGAGATCTCGGCGGTGCCGGGCGCGCTACGGATTCTGCGACCTAAAGGTGGTGACCCGCTGCGCGCGGCTACGCCGCGCTTGCGATCACCACGGACCTAACCGACCCCACGGCTGAGCCAGGACACCTCGGCGCCGTCACCGCCGTCCCGATACGCCTCGAGCGCCTCATCCCAGGCGGTCCCCAATGCCGAATCCAGCTCGGCGGCCAGCGCGTCGGCGCCGTCGGCCATCATCGCCCGCAGTCGCATCTCGCCGATCATCACGTCACCGTTGGCGCTCATCGCGCCGCTCCAGAGTCCCAGCTGGGGCGTGTGGCTGAACCGCTGCCCGTCGACGCCTGGGCTGGGGTCTTCGGTGACTTCGAACCGCAGCACCGTCCAGGAACGCAAGGCATTGGCCAACC
>JGI12627J18819_10000578_pt1 | contig 12144 bp, 9 predicted proteins | sample TexAe_OM1H0_M2_FD_18819 | JGI IMG/M metagenome (IMG submission 18819)
CTCCCAGCGGCGCTGCATCTGCGGCTCGACGGCCATTGCCTTCAGCGTTTCGATGCCCGTCACGCTCTCGACGAGGAAGGCCTGATTCTCGGCGCCGCGATTGAATTTCTCGTCGAGGCGTCGGCGGAACAGCGGCGCCGCGCTCGCGGAGATGCCGATGTAGATCGGCAACGATGCCAGGACCACGAACGTCAGCGACACCGAGTAGTATAACATCACCGCCAGGAAGACGAACGTGAACAGGAGGTCGATGCTGAGCGTGAGCGCCGAGCTCGTCAGGAACTGGCGGATGTTCTCGAGTTCGCGCACGCGCGCCACCGAATCGCCGACGCGTCTCGCCTGGAAATAGGCGATCGGCAACGCCATCAGGTGGTGGAACAGCCGGGCGCCGAGTTCCACGTCGATGCGGTTCGTCGTGTGCGCGAACACATAGGTGCGCAGCGTGCCGAGCACAGCCTCGAAGAGGGTCAGCGAGACGAGACCGGCGACCAGAACATCGAGCGTGCTCATGCTTCGATGCACGAGCACCTTGTCGATGACCACCTGGAAGAACAGGGGCGATATGACGCCAAAAACCTGAAGGAAGAACGATGCCATCAGCACTTCGCCCAGAAGGCGACGGTACTTATGGACCGCACCGAGAAACCACGAAATGTCGAATCGTCGCGAGAGATCCGTCAGCCCCGCGCGCCGCGCCATCAAGACGACGTCGCCGTCCCAAACGGCCTCGAGTTCGGCCTGCGTCATCGTCAACGGTTGCGCAATCGTCGGGCGCTGCACGAGCACCTTGTCGTCGACGAGCTTGCCGAGAATCAGGAACCCGCCGTCCCGCAGCACCGCGATTCCCGGCAGCGGGGTGACCGCGAGCCGCGTCCAATTGGTTTTCTGCACACGGGCCTTCAGCCCGAAACTCTTGGCACAGCGCAGCATGTCGGAGACGCCGATTCGCGCGGTGCCCATCTGATGCCGGATCTGAACCGGTTCTGCGGCGATGCCGTGGCAGCGCAGCAGCGTCACCAGAGCCCGGAGTCCGGAGTCGTCGCCGTCCGCAGACCCCGCCTGCGCCACCTCGGCTGCAATTTCGCCGTGGTCCGCGCGGTGAGCGTCTCGCGCCGATCCGCGCACGCGGATAGACGCGTCGGCAAGTGCATGACGAACGCGCTCGGCCAAGCTGCGCCCGCGGACAAGAACGAATTCCGCCAAGCTGCGCCCGCGGACAGGAACGAACTCCGCAAAGCTGCGACCGCGGATACGCGTGTCGGCGAGCGTATGACGAATGCGCTGGATGAAGCCAGGCGATCCGGCGGAGACCACGCGGCCATCCCAGATTGCCTCGAATTCCGCACGCGTGATCAGTTCGGGACGCGGTGCGGTTGGATGCAGCACGAGCGCCCCGTTGCCGTCGGCCCGCCCGAGAAGCAGAAATCCGCCATCGCGCAGCGACACGATTCCGGGCAGCCGCATGCTGACCAGTCGCTTCCAATGCGTCGTGCGCGAACGCGCCCCGACTCCAAGCTGCCCGGCACATCGGAGCATCGCGCGGATGCCGACCGTCGTAGTCCCGCAGCGCTCGCGGATCTGATCGAACGCGGTGTTCACGCCATGAAGGCGCAGGAACAGCCAAAGGGCAAGAAGCCCGGTGTCCTCGGTCTGGACGTTCTCGTTATGCATTGCCATTCTAGCTGCGCCTCTTCGCGGTCACGTGTCTGACGTGACGTTCATTCTCCATGCATGCTGCAAAAGCCAACGGCGTGCCCAGGCGCCACACATTCAAGTGCAGCTTCCACGCCGGCGACCGGCCGGCGTGGAAGCCTGGGCACGAAGGTTGGGTTAGTGCTGAGGCCGGGTCAGTAACGACTCGTTCAGCCAACTGGAGGCGTTAGACGCGGCCGTCGCGATCTGACCGAGGTCGGCACGGCCCTGCGATCCGCCCGCCATAGACTGGCTCAGCAGTGCGAAGCTATGGTTGTGGTCATGATTGCCTCCGCTGGAAGGCCAAGAACCAGACCCAGACCCGCCGGCCGTCGCGGGCGGATCCTTCACCGTGATGGTCTGAGCTGCGCTGGTGACCGCCTTCCCGGTCGAGTCCGTCGCGGTGACCGACAGTGTCGCGGTCGGATCACCATGACCACGATAGTTCGAGGTCAGAGTGAGGCCACTGTTGACCTCGGCCGCCGTCAACGAGACTGAACTCCCGCTGAAGGTTTTGTGGTCGAGGTTGTCGGTGATGGTTTCGTACTTCGGCAATCCGGTGACCTTAACTGTCACCGCATCACCCTGGTTAGGCACGGTCACGCCGATACCGAGTGAGACGCTGTGGCCGGGACTGACCGACAATGAGTGATCGGCGACGCTGAGGACCGGAACCTTCGGCGGAGTCACGCCGCCGGAAGCGCCTGTTCCCACAGTTCCCGTACCGGTGCTGCCGGTCGGATCGGTGACCGGCGGAGTCACACCGCCGGAAGCACCCGTTCCCACCGTTCCCGTACCGGTGCCGCCGGTCGGATCGGTGACCGACGTCGGGCTGATCTGGAGACCGGAAAACGTCTTCGCAGCACCGGAGAGGCTCGCGGCGACACCGCTCGCGTCCTTGATGCTTGCGCCACTCGCAAGATTGACCGCCGTGATGGCGAGCGCCGAGGTAGCGGTATTGGTCGCCGCGACGGTGGTGCTGAATACCAGCGCATTGGTCCCGGAGCCACTGACATAGGTGGCAACGCTGCCGTCATTGAGCGTCAGCGTGGGCTTGCCCGCTACCGTCACGGCTTCGTTGAAGCCAAGCGTCAGCGTGATCTTGTCGCCGACTTGTTCGACGCCCGTCCCCGGCGAGGCCGCCGCCTGCGTCACCGCGGGCGTGGTCGCCGGCGGCGTGGTCACCGGCGGAGTCGTAGTTGACGAAGAAGCGGTCATGCCGGGCGGAGGGTCGGCCGCCAATGCCTGCGCACTGAGTGAAGTGAAATAAAGATTCTGGTAACTGGTCGTCAGTTTGACCCAATCGCTCATCCCGGCTCCGGGATTGTTAGCAAACCCGTCGACGTATGGAGCAGTGGCGTTTGCCCACCAATCAGCGCCGAGATTGGCCACGAGACTCGCGTTCGGATCGTTGGTCTTCATTTGCGCTTCAACGAAAACACCATCAACCGTCCCGGCCGTGTAAGTTCCGCGCGCGCCCGGCCAAAAATGGTCGTTGTATCCACTTTGCGGCGCATCCACACTTGCGCTGCCGTCCGATAATGTTGTCTCGTTCCACGGAACGTTTGAGCTTCCAGAAAAATCAGCGATGAAGTGGCCCCCGGCGATCGGGTCCGTCGACTGATTTTGTACCTGGACCCAAGTACCATTCGTGAGATGCACGAAGGTCTCGAAATTCGCTATCTGAACAGTAGCGCTGCTCGCGTTGGGATCGGCCGGCGCGCCGACCTCAGGATAAACTTGTCCCCATCCGGTAACAGAGGTGAAATTGGAAGGAGGCTTATTCCCGTCAACGGTGTCACTACCGGTGTACCAGCTGTAGCTTTGGGGTACGCCCACTGGAAGGCCCTGGCTGTTCCCAGGCGTGTTTTGATTGATCACATCAGTCAACGAACTTGTAGCCATGCTTACTCTTTCCTCAGCGGATTAAAGTTGAAGATTGCGAAATTCCACACACCGCTGTTGAAGATGCGAAATTCCACTGCTGCGCGTCGTGGGGCGCGCACCACATTGCCTGCTGACAGCTCCGGCCGTGAGCAGATTTCAGAGCAGTGGGAATTTGGAAATTCGCCCCCCATCTGCTGGGTGGGCTTGCTAGTTAGGAAGTATGGCGAAAAAATTTTCAAAGTACGATTTCTACACGAGCATATAGCGGCAGCCCTGCGCAAGCGGGGCGCCGACAAGTCTGATTTGTCCATCAATCGATCGGACGGCCTTCAATTTTGATCTGCTCTGCGACGAGTCTTGTCGGTGACGTTCGCGACGCCGGGGCAGATGAGAGTTGTGGAGAGGTCGCGAGCGCGGTGAGCGTGATCATCTTGGTGCCTTCCGAGCTTCTCTTCACTCTTAGAGCGTTTTCGAGCGAAGTTGACACCGGTTCGCGTGAAGAAAACGCGTCAAAACAAAAGACTGGAGCCTGGTTCTGATTCAATCAGAACCAGGCTCCAGTCTGGTGAAAAGAAAGTGCAGAGCGGCGAAGCAGATATCGTTAGCTCAGGATCGGATGCCGCAGCAGCTTCTGCGGTCGTTGCATCGCCTTGCAATTTGACTGGTGCATTATCCACCGTTGAGGTGACGCGTCCACAAGTTACTATCTCAGTAGCTTCGAAGATTTCTCCTCGGACGATTTGCTAGTTTGCAACGATAGAATGTTTTTGTTAGCTGCTCCGTCTGCCGGCAGCTTCAGGCTAACTGGCACCTGCTGGGAAGGACGCCTTGTCGCTACGTCCTTGAGCCACGCGCGAACGGCGTCGGTATGTCTCTCGAACAACAAGTAAAATATAAAGGCAAGCACCAAGCAAGGCACGATGAACGCAACGTCGAGTCCAATCGAACCCATGGTAAAATCATGTGGGGTATCGCTAACGACATTGAGAAACACGAGGATCGGGTAATGTATCGCGTAGAGCGAGAAGCTCCACTTGGCAGTCTCCTTGCCGAAATGCAGAAACGACGGCAGTGGAATCTTCGCATATTCTATCCCTACGATCGCCGCTGCCGTGACTAGGCCGATTGCAACGTCGCCCGCCGCCCATTGTGCGAGCAAACCTGTGCTGAAAAGGGCGAAAGTGCCAGCCAGGCCGAGAAGAAAGAAAACTGACCACAGCAGGATCGGCGCCGAAATGGCGTAAACAAGAGTACCGAACGACCAAATGACAAAATAGAAAAAGAATTTCAGTCCGGTATGATATCCGGTGCTGTCTGAGTGCTCTGCGAACGCGAACAGAAAGAAAATCACGGCGATGAGCACAGCCCACAAGGACGTTTTGCGGACGGACAGGAATGCGAAAATGAGCAGGTAGTACCAGAACTCGTTGGACAAGCTCCACAAGGCCAAATTGCCCGCAAATGTCGAGCAGCTGATTGTCTGGAGGAAAAGCGCGTTGCACAGGGCCGTTGCTGCGCTATAGCTCGCCGGTTTGGAACCGTCCTGAAGGTGCTGGTGAGTGTCCACAAACATCTGCCATCCGCTCAGATGCTTGGCAGACACATAGAAAACCAATGAAAGAACCAGGGCCGGTATTAACACCACGTACAGCCGCGATGCTCGCGCGGAAAAATAATCTACTACGTTGAGTTTTCCAATTTTAGCCCGAACCAGCGCCGGGCCGCCCACCAGATAACCGCTGAGGACGAAGAACACGATGACGGCGGCAGGTCCATGCGCGCTTATGGCCCACAAGGCAGAATAAACATAGACGATCGCTGTGCCATAACTTGCGCCGGGTAACTGTTCTTGAAAAAGCAGCTGATAAGAATGGAATAGCAGGACTTCAACGGCCGCCAGGCCGCGTACTAAATCCAGCCAATCGGAAAGAGCGGAAGGTACTCCTGTCTTCACCCGAAATTTAATCATGTTTCTTCTCGTCATCGACCTCGTAGGACGAGGCGATGAACGTTCAAAATCGCCCCTACGGCACGGGCGATAAATAGATACGAGCTTTATCGGCAGAACTTGACGATTATCAAAAGATGTTTTTGGAATTCATTTCTAAATGTTTCAATGGAGGCGAGTACAAACTCGGCCGTCCAGTGCGCCTGAAGGCTTCCGAAAGAGTACTCCGCCAAGATGTCAGTAATTGACGATGCAGCCGGCGATTGCCGCCAATCGGCGAGAGCGCGGAGTCTTTCGGACGCGGCAAAGTACGTTCGATGTCCACTCACCCTTTTCGGATGCGCGATGGAGCGAGAGGGCTCCCGTAACTGCGCTCATCGATCCAGTTTAGTTGACGAAAATCATCAACTAAGTTGCGTCAGAGCGTAGTTTGGGAGGACGATTGAAAGCCGCACTGTTTGCAGATCCTGACGGCGGCGCCCGCCACTGGGTACCACCGCTTCTTGAAACTGGCTACCACGCTTCTTGAAAACGATACTTACTATCTTTGCCAAGAGACCCAATTTGCCAAGAGTCCCGAACCCGGAGGCGGTCATGTCGACTTTTCAATAGATTAGCGGTATAGCTCTCTGCGATTGGAAATTTTGGACTGCGAACAATTTTGATATTGCCGGCAAGTAACTAGAGCGAATTCCTTTAAAGCAAGTCACGAGGTAATTAGCAAATGACCCTTCGTGCTGGAGATTGGGTACAAGTACGCAGCAAGCAAGAGATCCTTGCGACACTCGACAGGAGTGGTCGTCTGGAAGACCTCCCCTTCATGCCGCAAATGTTCAAATATTGTGGCCGGTCCTTCAAGATATTTAAGGTCGCGCACAAGACATGCGACACTGTCAACGGCACAGGTGGACGTTGGCTTCCTGGCGGGATTCATCTCGATCTTCGCTGTGACGGTCAGGCTTACGGGGGCTGCCAGGCAGCCTGCCTGATCTTCTGGAAGGACGCTTGGTTGAAGCCGGTCTCCGATGGTTCGGACATACCGGGGTCGGCGCCAGCGCCACTGTCTCGTGCCGCAACTCCCGCGCACGGCTGCTTGGAGAGCGACGTTCTACAGGCAACCTCGATTGAGAGTGATGGCGAAGAGGCGTATCAGTGCCAGGCAGTCCGCTTGCCTTATTTCACACGTCTGCTTCCCTGGTGGCGGCTCGACCAATATGTCGCTGACTATGTCTCGGGCAATGTGGGCCTTCGCAAGATATTCGATGGCCTAGTCTACTCGGTGTATTGCAAGGTAACCAGGGCCTACAAACCGACCCTTGGACGTCCTGGCCGCTGGTTGTACGACTGGTTTCAAACGCGTCGCGGCGGAACTCTCTACCCTCGGCACCGCGGTCGTCTCCGGCCCGGCGACGTTGCGCCTATCGTCAATCTAAACCTGCAGCCTGGCGAGCTCGTGCGAATAAAATCTTATGAAGAGATACTTTCGACTGTAAATTTTGAAAACACAAATCGAGGCCTCTTTTTTGACGGCGAAATGGTCCCGTATTGCGGCGGTACTTACCGCGTCCAAGCGAGAGTCGCCAAATTCATAGATGAAAAAACCGGCAAAATGAAATACATGAAGACACCTGCCATAATACTGGCAGATGTCTGGTGCGGATCCTGCTACAGCAACAAGCGAATGTTCTGCCCGCGCGCCATATATTCGTGGTGGCGTGAGATATGGCTAGAGCGCGTTGAAGAAGTACGTGATATTCCTCAGAAAACAACTGTCATGGAGCAAAGTCCCGCGGAGCTATGAGTCGGCATCCCCAACACGTTGTCGGTGCGTGGGATTGTTCGAGGGGCTCAAATTGAGGTTGTTCAGTACCACGCCGGTATCGGCTCGGTTCGAGTTTTCCAGTTCCTTTGCTTAGGGAAATAGCAGACTCAGCGATCCTGTGGTTCCTGGATAGATTCGTGGTGCGGCGCAATCATCTTGCGGATCCTGGCTGCCACAGCTTGCGCAGCAACCTCACCTTCGGTGAGTTCGTAAGAATGCGCGGCGAACAGTTCAACAGCCTGACCTTGGTCGAGATCGAAGAACGACTTCACTGCGCTCCAACCTTCGAGGTTGCGGAACAACGGAGTGAGTTCCATGCTGATCTCGTCAACCTCGTACGACAAACCATCTTCCGCAAAGATGCCCGAGCCGCACGCAAGGCCGACGGCGCACGCTGCTGTGTTGCACGTGCGTTGGTCCAGCCATAGAAACCCCGCCCGCCGATTCTCGAATTTACCCCATTTTTGAAGGTCAAATCGGGTTGCATCGTTGTCCCGGCATCCCTCCAATAGTACCGCCAGTCGTTCCAGAGCTTCGCGGTTCATTCGGCCCTGCCTGTATCCTTGCGAGATATGATCCGACCAATGCAGACGTGAGCAACAACCGTCTGCTAGGTCATGGCCCAGATAATCCTACCGCCGCCGTCAGGAAACGCGCTGACGGGAGCTAAGTCCTAAAGCAGCTCCGCTAGTTTGATTTGGCCAGTCTCAGCCAGGCTTGTCGACTAATCCGCCGCGGCCAATACCGCGAATCAAAAAAGCTTGCTGCCCGATATTATGTTACTGGGTCCATATTATGTCACTAGGTGCATCGGCTTTTGGCGAACGCACTTTGCTGGACGGCGTGGGCTTTTGCGGCATTGTCATGGAGAGTGCCTCCCCCCATACCCCGCCGCCCCGCGGAGGCGACCAGGTCGATGCCTTGATAGCCGTTCACGAAGCGTTCGGGCCACCTACCGAGGATTAGCACCCTGTCAAAGTGATAATCCCCATTTACCGGCGGCGCCGTTACCGCATCAGGTGTTGACGGAGACCATGGCGAAGTGGTGTCGAGAGCGTCGCCCGTATTTAACGCGCTGACGCTTGCAGAACCTTGATAGCTGCCAAACTCCAGATGATTAGATCGGAGGCCGATTTCTTTCGGCCCCGGCCACCTATCAAAGTAGTCGGTCCTACCGCCTGGATAGGCAGGGCGCTGAGGGGTTTGCGTGGCGTCGGATGATGGTCGGATGCGTTTCGGGCGTGGAGGCGGCGAGCTGTGGAGGCGGGTCCGCCTGTATCTGCGAGTTGCTCCCGGAATAGAAGCGCAGAGTGGACCATTGCGTCGATAGTTCGATCCAGTTGCTCATGCCGGCCCCTGGATTATTGGCGAAACCGCGCACATAGGCCGCGGTCGAGTTCCGCCACCAGTCGGCGCCAACGTTGGCGACGAGTTTCACGTTCGGATCATCCTTCCTCATGTCCATCTGCACATACACAGCGTCAACGCTTCCGGCTGCATACGTACCTCGTTTCCTCGGCCAGAAATGAGCATTGAACCCGGCCGTGGGGACGCTAAGGGCCACGCTGCCGTCCGGCAGCGCCTTCACCCTCATCTCCTTGGCTGTATCTTTAGCGAAGTCAGCAACAAAATGAGCTCCTGCGAGGTCGTCTGTGGCCTGGTCTTGCACCAATATCCATTCCCGGGTCGTGCGGAGGTGGACAAAGGTTTTTGCATTGGCAACCATTATGCTCCCGTCTGGATTCGAATACGGAGGCGAGCCCACTTCCGGATAGACCTGCCCCCATCCAGTGACCGCCGTGAAGTCGGAAGGCGGCGCGCCGTCGCCCGGAGGCTTGTACGCGCCACTGCACCACGCGAAGTTCCTGGGAACTCCATAAGCATATCCCTCGCTTTGACCGCGAGTATTCTGATTTATTGCATCCAAAATCGGTGAGGTTATTTTCTTATGATCCGGTGATGCCTCTGATTGGTTCGGCAGCGCTTGATATTCCGGCGCGGCATAAAAGGTCAGAGCCGCTCCGGTTAGCGCGACTAGTTTGATGAATTTGCTAGCGAAGATACGCACTCCGAAATACCCTACGAATACGAGCGGGAATAGCAACACGGGCTCATATGAGCTGAACGGTATGTTGGTTGCTCTCCAGGCCAACGCTATACGTCGCGCTAATGCTCAAATTGACAATCCTCAATATAACCCCGTGAGAGACGCGGTCAGACCATGATACGGAACAACCATCCGAATCCAGCTGCTGACGGGATCGGAGCCGGAGTTCAGCAGACCCGGTCGTTTGCGCGGCCGCGCACAAATTCAATCCCTCTTGTGACTTGACGGTCGTCAATTTCCCGCAAGCTGGCGGCAATACTCTGCCGTAGATCACGATGCTGGCCGCGAATTGCGGGACGAAGCAAATTACCTGACCGCGGAAAATGGATACGATGATTCGGGCTGACTACCTGAGGATTTACCGAAAAACCGGACGGGGCACGCGCGGCGCGCGTCGATCAACGACTCTCTAGCGAGAACCCTTTTATCCGGGAGGTGACCGATGTCAGGTTGGTTCAAAGCGATCTCGCCATTCATGAAGCAGTTTCGGATATCGCGCGCTCGGCGCATCAAGCGCGTCTTCCCGGATATTGACGATCGTTCGATAGTTGACATCGGCGGCTCGCTACATTTTTGGAGTTTTGTAAAATCCGAAATGCAGCCGAAGCAAGTTATGATTTATAATATTGCCTTGGATAAGCAATTTGATGCCAGTGACGCCGGACAATATGGAGGCAACATCCAGGCAACCGTCTATGATGGAAAGCACATTCCGGCAAATGACAAACAGATAGATATCCTGCTCTGCAATTCGGTCATTGAACACGTCCCACCAGAGGAACGTCCCGGACTAGCGCGCGAAATCAGCCGAGTTGCGAGAAATTATATAGTCCAGACGCCCGCCAAGGAGTTCCCGGTTGAGCTTCATTTTTTGATGCCGTTTTTGCATTGGTTGCCGAGGCCAGTGGGGCGCGCCCTCGCGAAGTTCTCACCATTCGCACTGGTTGAGCGCAATGCAACGGTAACGCGGCAATTGTTCGATGGAACCAGTCTTCTCTCCGCAAAAGAGTTTCGAGCTCTGTTTCCTGAAGGGCAATTTATCGTTGAGCGGTTCTTGTTGATCCCCAAGTCATACATGATCATCAATAAAGTCTGAAATGATCATCGGGGCGGCTATTTTGATGATCAACTGGCGAGCCATCTACCAAAGCTCAAGGGTGGAGTTTTAACAGGCTGTTGGGGCACTTCCGAGGTCGGTGCCGACGGCAGCGTCACTGATGCGGGTGCGATCCACATGATCATCGAGACAGGAGCAGGGATGTCACCCTCAGGAACTCGATTCGGGCCGGCTGCGCGCCCCCTCATTACCATTGCCATTCCGACATTCAACAGGGCTGCATTGCTCAAGCAATGCGTTCAGTCAGCTCTATCGCAGACCTATGATAATATCGAGGTGCTCGTTTCGGACAACGCATCGACGGATGATACAAGGGAGGTACTACGGGAGTTTAGCGACAAACGGGTGCGCGTACTGAGGCAGGAAACAAACATTGGTCTCCTGCCGAATTGGAACGCATGTTTAGCAGCCGCCGCGGGTGAGTATGTCGTTTTCGCTTCCGATGACGACAGGATATCTCCATGGCTACTCGAGCGGTGCGTTGATGTCATCGGAGAGCAATCACAGGTTCCAATCGTTATCGCATTGAGTAATTTTCATTCATCCTCGTCGCGGCAAACCAAACCGGCCCGCACGAGTAGACATATTGGATCAGGGCTCCGGAATGGCATTGTTGTCCTCCTGGAATTTCTGAAGGATGAGGTTAGTGTCGCGATGTGTGGCATTATGCTGCGCACGGAAGCCTTACGTTTAGGAGGAGGATTTCCCCTCGACTTGCCTCATGCGGCGGATGTCGCAGCGTGGGCCCCTCTCCTCTTTGAAGATAAGGTTGGTTTCGTCAATGAGGCGTGCGTAACCTACAACTTTCATGACAGCTCGGGAACATCCCGACTGAGTGTGGTGCAGGTTTTGCAGGACGGTTGGAACGTTGCAGATATTATATCGCGTATCGCGGACGAACGCATTGAGATCGGATCGCTGCGCCAGGAAGTCAAACTACAAGCGAAACGCTGTTTTTCTCACAGGGCTTTGGTATTTCTGACGTATCACCGCAGCAACGGCGCCAGCCTGTCGGAGATTTTCAGGCTGGTATGGCGTTTTCGCAGCCACTTGATGACTGTAGACAAATTATCATTCCTGAGGTTTGCAGCGATTATTCTCTGCCCGAGGCCGATAGCAGAACGGCTTCGACATCTCAGACAAGCTTTCTCGCAAGATTGGCGAGGCCGCCAAACGGCCGTCAAACCCGGATAAAAATCGTGTCGGCCAGGCGTTGACGCGCACCGTTTCGCGCGTCAGCCATCGGATTGCGCCAATCGATCGCTTGCAGCGGATCGCTCATCTGCGCTGCGGTCAGCGCCACGACACCGCCCGCAGTTGCGCGCGAGACCGAGCGTCCCCGGTCCGGTCGCTCGGGCGCGCTACATGGGATATCCTACGCGCTTCCGATGCCGGCGCGCCACAGAGCCTTAAACAGAGAGCTGGCGCGCCCACGGAATACGGGAATACGAGACATCGCCGGCGGATGGATGGCGCCCAAGCCTTCTTGCACTCCTGCACAATCCACGCTTGCACAGTCAACGCCAAGCGCCGCATCATCGCTTGCGCTGCCATCCGCGACCAGCAGCATC
>JGI12627J18819_10000580_pt1 | contig 12133 bp, 14 predicted proteins | sample TexAe_OM1H0_M2_FD_18819 | JGI IMG/M metagenome (IMG submission 18819)
AAGCTCCAGGCAAAGTTCGGCAAATCCGTCCGCTATGCGCAGGACAAGACCGCACATTTGAAAACCGAGTTCGGGTTCGACACGTTACAGGTCGCGAAGAATCGCTACGCCTCCGAGCAGTACCACAATTTCATCGGGTTCCAGGTTTCAAAGTCCTTGCTGGAGCGGGTCTTTCCAGTCGTGTACGGCGTAGAGCTCAAAGACGTGCTTACCCACGAGGATCTTGCAGTCGGCTCTTACCGCTTCTCAGTTGGTCGGCTGATTCCACAAATGACTCAGGTCGCACTCCAAACTCATAAGAAGAACCTGATGCACGAAACGCCCAATTTCGCTAAGCGAAAGTTCCTGTACCGGCTGTCGCGCTCCGACTACGAAAAAGAGTGGGGGAAAGACTACGTGAAGCCGGGCATCGGCACGCGGATCCTGTCCACGCTCTTGCGCTACATGCCAAGAATTGGTCCCTTCAAGGGATTAGGATTCAACAACCCGACGCCACAGACGGAAGATCTGTACATCAAGAGCATCAATGTTACCGTCGATCAATACCGGATCTTTCTCACGGGAGTGCGCACGAACTCTCTCACGCTGGCCAACTGTGATTTCGATACTGGCGAACCTACGAAGGCTGCGGAGTACTCACTCACCGACGAAACCTATGCCAAGTTGCTGGCTCAACTGTCCGATCGGAAGTTCGACCGAACGTCACCCGAACTGCGCGCCAACATTCTCGAGTTCTACTCTGACCTCTCCGCCGCGATTGAGACGAAGAAGGACAATGTTCGCTGGCAGAGCGTCCTGAAGTCACTGGATCAGCTGAAAGCGGCGGCTCCAGGGGCGATTGTTGCCGACGACCTTGCATCACGTTCCGTACTCGAACCGACAACGAAAGTTACCGGCCCACACCAACGTTTAACCGTCGGGGGAGTTTCTGATCCGATCGGACTGCCAAACTCGGTAAGTGAAACACAGCAATAATCCCAGTTTTACGATTTTCTGGTTCGCGATCGTGCTGACTATTCGTACTCCGCACATGATCCTTGAGCGCTCAGCTGTTACTCGAGCGTGCGTCATCGAGAGGGGGCTAACCATGGCAGAAGAGCAATGGACCGTGAAAGACTTGGTTGAAGCGCTGAGACAGTTCCCGGAAGAAGCAAAGGTCTACTACGAAATGGGGCCGAACGGGCCCGGAACGATAGGAAAGGCGCAATACGTCAAGGCCTGGGGCGACGACGATCAGATGGGAGTGCTTCTGGACCGTTAGACGGGAATTGATCAACCTGGGAGCAAGTTCTCATCGCTATAGCAAACGGGGATCAGAAAACATAAGCCAACATGCGCCGCCAGAGCCGCAATACCGGTTCGACAAACATCCCGTACAGCAGCGTTCTAACGGGGTGGAGCACTATTTCACTGCTCACGCACGAGAGTTTAGCTTTGTAGCCGGCGAGCTCGACCAGAGCGACATAGCACCATGGAGGGCCGTAATCATTATGGCTCGACCGCCTGGCCACTTACTTCTCAGAAGCCTCTAGGCGTCGATCTCTATGCGGCTCTGTGCGGGGCAGCCCAGTGCTTAATTCGCACTTCTCTCCTGGCTTAGCGCCACAAGTGGGGCAACGAACCTTCAAGGCTGGTACTTTCTTGGTTTTCATAGCTATATAATGAGCTGGGTGCTCGCAAATAAGATGTGCAATTGTGATCAGTGCGTGCTCCCGAAAACTCGGCATTCTCGCAAATCTTGTTCAAAAGTCGTTCTGCAACCCTTTTAGATAAAAAACCCTCGGAGAGCTTCCTGACGTGACGCCATGCTCACTTGGCCGGCCTGGCATTGTTGAGGCACAGCGCGACCAGTTCGGAGACATTTGCTTCGCCCATACACATGACCGTGTCTGCTCCACCCCAGTAGATTTTTACGGTTCCATCGGGCTCCGGAACAGCGCCACACGTGAAGACGACGTTGTGGACATANCCGGTTATTTCCCAAGGATCCTCNGGNTGCAAAATCCANGCGTCGCCTACTCCGATGACNTTTGCCGGGTCCCTGAGGTCATGAAGAGCAACTCCCAAACGATAGACTGATCCATCCATGGTTTGGAAAACTCCATGATAGATGGAAAGCCATCCCTGCTCCGTTTTGATCGGCGGCGCGCCGGGACCGATCTTCATTTCATCCCAGTGATATTGCTCAGGCCTCATGATCAGCTGTGACTGTCCCCAATAGCATAGATCCGGAGAATAGGAAATCCAGATGGACCAGGGGCGATTTCCGAATGGGGACGGTCAAGCCGGGCATAGAGCCCGTCAAACTTCTCGGGAAAAATTACCACATTGCGATAATCCGCCTCAGTGATTAGGGAGACTCTTTCCACCTGACTGAAGTCCTTCGTCTTGGCCAGGGCGATCCGAACTCCATTTCGCGAGTAAGCGCTGTAGGTGATGATGTATTCCCCTTCCAGCAGGGTCACTCGTGGGTCCTCCACTCCGAATTCTTCATAGGCGGCAAAAGGGCCGCCCCGGTCAGGAGTCAGAAACGGCTGTGGATCGGCAGTGAAGCGGAATCCGTCGAGACTGCGTGCCAAACCAATGATGGAGCGCCCGGTGCGGAGATGGGAGCGGAAAAGCATGATGTATTCGTTCCCGTGCTTCACGACCGCCGCGTTGTGAACAGTTTCCACAGGATAGGGAATCTCGGCCTTGGTGAGGATGGGGTTGTGCCTGTAGCGCCTGACAATGTCCGGCCTCATGATCTGCTCCTAGCCTCCAGATCAAAAATCGTTGAGTAAACCCGCTCGTATCCCTTCACCATGGTGTCGATCGAAAAGTGTTGTTGGACACGGCCGCGGCAGGCCCGTCGATCGATTTCCAAAATTCGCTCCAAGACCCGAACTGCCTCAGCGACGTTGGCAACCAGAAAGCCGGTCTCCCCATCCTTGATCACCTCGCGGCAAGAGCCGAGATCCATTGCGATGACGGGCACACCGGCGGCATTCGCTTCGACCAGGACAAGTCCGAATCGCTCTGGAATAGTATTCAGGTGCAGGAGAGCTCGGGCTCGAGCAAACAGTTCGTTCTTGCCCTTCACGTCCACCGGTCCGATATACAGGATTTTTTCATCGTCGAGATGGGGTTGGATCTGCTCCCGGAAATAGGTCTCATCCTGAACGATACCTGCGATGATCAAACGCATTCCGCTCAGACGAGCAACCTCGATAGCTAGATGAACACCCTTATCCGGGTGGATCCGGCCCAGGAAAATCAAGTCTTGGCCGCCGGAGTCCTGAAGCGGATACAGCGAGAGATCAATGCCGTTGTAGACGGTCGCTAAGTAATTTAGTCCAGTGGCTCGGTCGGAGTCGCTGACGGACACAAAGTATCCGTCACCATACTTACGATAGATGGGCATGATTTTGGGTGACGAGAATCCGTGGATGGTAGTCAGGACCGGTGTTCGAATCAGCCGAGTGTAGGTCAAAGCCATGAAGTCGTAGTGACTGTGGATGAGATCAAACTTGCCAGCGTGTTCGAATGCTTCCGAGATATGAAGGTATTCGACTACTTTGGGATCGACGGTGGCATCCTCTTCATATCCCTTGTCCACGACGGCATGCAGGCGAGCGCGGGTCACAGAATCCCTGCTGGCGAACAACGTCACATCCCAGCCACGAGCCACGAGCCCTTCGGTGACGTTGCTCGCCACCGTCTCCCATGCGCCGTATTGCCGTGGAGGTGTTCGCCAGGCGATCGGCGACAGGATAGCCACTCGTTTGTTGGGCACTTTCATGCTGTTCGACGACACTTTCTTATTGCATGGCCGACAGCACTTCATCGAGCGCAACGGTTGCAAAACCGGTGGCATGATCGGCCATGCCATAGGGAATGATCAGTTCGCCGTTGTGAAGGAGGGCGCCACAGGTGTAGACCACGTTCGGCACGTAGCCTTTCCGCTCTTTTTCGTCCGGTTTGAGCAACGGCTCGCGGAGACGGCCGATCACTTTGCCAGGATTGTCGTGATCGAGGAGGAATGCACCGATGCAGTACGTTCGCAAGGGGCCGACTCCATGGCTGAGGACTAGCCAGCCTGCTTCGGTCTCAATGGGGGACCCGCAGTTCCCCAGCTGGACCAGTTCCCAGGGGAACATTGGCTTAAGGAGAGCCTTGCTTTCATACCAGAAGTGGACATTGTCAGAAAGCATGAAGTAGATGTTCTCATTATCCTGGCGGGAGAGCATCGCGTAGAGGCCATTGATTTTCCGGGGGAACAGAGCCATGCCTTTGTTTTTGGCTGCCGGACCATTCAAAGTGATGAACCGAAACAGGAGGAAGTCAGAGGTCTCCACCAGTTCTGGAAAGATCACCTTGCCATCGAAGGCTGTGAAGGTGGCGTAATAGACATAGCTGCCGTCATCGTTCTGAAAACGGACGAAGCGGGCGTCTTCGATGCCGTTGCGTTGCGACGGCGTGGCGGGAAAAAGAATGCGCTCAGACAACGGCTGTTGGGGTTGAAACTGAACCTCGTAATTGGACTGGGCCAGCATCAAAATTCCCCGGATCGCTTCCTGATCCGACAAGCGCGACTGCCTCATTTCGACTTCGAGATTGGCGCGCAGTTCTTCCAATGAAAACCGTTCCCCATACTTGTCCATAATCCGGCGGGTGAATCCGCTGGTCAATCCCAGCTCAAAGAGCTTCCGCTCGAAGAGCGCCTTCTCGTAGTGAGGATTCGGGATTTGACGCGGCTCCGTGAGGAAGCCGGTTGGGGGATGAACCTCGATCCGGTTGTCAGAGTGGATGATACCCGTCCGAAAAGTGATGGAGGAAATGTGTCCCTCCCCGGTGGCGCGCAAGCTGAGGATAAAACGCAAAGCGCCGGGAGGAAGCTCGGATTGGTCAGGGTGCGGNACGATGGACGGATTGAACAGGGCTGCAGATTCCAAGGAGAATTCGCAAACGAAATANGAACCGATCAACAGTTGTCTCTGTTCGGAAATTTCCTCATCGGTCAATACGAGGTCGCGGACCTGTTCGAANCGTTCCAAAAAGGATCTGTGGATTTCCTGGTGTCGTCGCGANAATTCAGCGGATACTTCCTCCAGAAGTGNCCCNACNTGGCTCTCCGGGAGCGACATGATTCTGGCGATAATTCTGCTAGCTCGCTCNGGAGTCTCCGGTCTGAACGGGCGCAGAAGAACGCGGGACTGGTCAGGTCGGAGGATCGTGCCCGTGCGTTGGACATTTGTCGAAGCAGTGATCATGGATTGGCAATTCCTGAGAATTGTGACGGAAAGCTGCGATTACTGAAAACTACGATCATTTCTGAAATCGCGGGCGCGCTCCGGGATCCAGACTGGGACTATTAGAGCGCCTTGGGTGAGACTCCACATCCTGATTCAGTAGGAATCGGGCCGCGCGCCGTTTTTCCCCGCATCAGCTGTATGCCGGTGGACGGTATTGCTGGTCGGCTTCTCACCACCGAGGACAGAAACTATGACGGGTGGAGCGCACACTCACGAGCATTGGGTTTCCTGTTACCAGTCAGTCCCGATGCTCGTGGTGTGAACTTCAATAGCACCATTGAGAAACAACCCGACCAGGGGACGAATGGTCGCATAGTTCCTCCCCGATCAAGATGCCGGCTGTGACAGCGGTATCCCCACCGCCGCCCCGGTCGGTAGCTTTGATCGGAACCAGCCTACAACAGCGGCTAATCCGTAACTGTGCACAATTGACCAGGTCCACGTTCGCATGGGGAACATCACGACTATCCTTTGACTTCTAAACCCCATAATTCGAGCAAACCGGGTGGCACGTATTTGTGATCCTTGTTCTTTTGNGCCCAGTCCCTGAGCTGAGCCGAATTGCNGTACTGCTGAGGAGACAGACATAGTTGCCTNGCTACCTCTTCAAATGAGGTAGCACCCATGTAGGGAACGGTATTCAGTTCCGGCTTTCCCCAGTTCGGATTGCCTCGCTTCTTTGCCACGNACANTCCTTCGGCTTTCCTAGATGATTGGGCNCTGACNGTCTCGATTTAGATGCGCAGACGCACACAAGGCGATGCTCTTCCAATTCGCTCTTCGCGCGCTCCATTTCGACATTCTTATAGGCCGCGNGTTCTGTACTGACNTGGTAATACGCAGCCGAACGGGCCTTGACGTATTCGCTGAGCCTGGACTCACAAGCTTCTTCAAGACTCTTGCAGATTGGACAACTTCAGCAATTCAGATAGGCGCAACTATCTTGTGTTGAGCAGAAATACCTCGCCGGTGCAAGAATCATATCGAGACCCAACCTTTCTGTGAATCGTAATGTGGCAGGCTGCTTGACAATGGCAGTGGATGCGCCTAGCATTGCTATTGAGTAAGCCACCTCTTTCTTACCCTTTCAGATCTCCTGAACTAAGTCAGCCCATCTGAAGTTTGCCCCCTTAGCTTTCCTTCTGAAGGAGGAGCCCCGTAATGACACTATTGACCCGTTGGGAACCCTTGCGTGAATTTTCTACGATGCAAGACCGAATGAACCTTATGAATCGTCTTTTTCGGGAATCGTATAGCCCAGAAGGTCCAGAAGAGGCGTTGACGACCACCAGCTTCGCTCCGCCCGTGGACATCTATGAAGATGAGCACACCATTACGCTGAAGATGGAGGTCCCGGGCATCGACGAAAAGGACATTGATGTCCGCATCGAGAACAATACCCTCACCGTCCACGGCGAGCGCAAGATCGAGAAGGAAGAGAAAGAGGAGAACTTCCGTCGCGTTGAGCGGCACTATGGAAGCTTCACCCGTTCCTTCACGCTGCCCAGTTCCGTGGATCCAGGGCAGGTGAGCGCGAACTATGATCGGGGTGTGCTTAACATCACCCTCGCCAAAAAGGCTGAAGCCAAACCCAAGCAGATCAAGGTGAACGTTGGCAGCGAGAAGACCCTCGATGCTAAGGTTCACGGTAAGGCCGCGTAATTCGCCAGCACGCTTGTCTGTGGTGAAGGGCGAGTGAAAGAAATGGGAGGCGGCTAAATGTCGCCTCCCTTTCCGAAAAGGACTTCCCCCCATGTTTGCTCGAATTGTCGATTTTGTCAGTAGGCCGGGCAAAACAAGATCACTCAACGAGATCATCCAGAGCAGGCTGTTTCCCATTTTGAGTGTGCAACCGGGCTTCCTTGACGAGATCGTACTAGAGTCCGACGTTGAGCCACATCGAGTTGTGACTTTGAGCTTTTGGAAAACTCGGGAACAAGCGGAGCGTTATAACCAGGAAACCTACCCCGCGGTCAAGGAAGTGCTGGTTGCCTCGCTTTTGGTTGATCCCGTCGTGAGAACCTTCAATGTGATGAACTCCACCACTCACAACAGAGCTGGGCAGCACGTCCTAGACCGGCCAGCAATGCCGCTAGGTGAGTGATGACAAATGAGACATTCGAAGTGTCCACCTGTACCCTGCATTTATCTTCAGCCTTTAAAAGGTGACTTTTTCTATGAAAACCGTTCTCCTGGCTTGTCTCTCTCTGTACTTGGCCTCCGGCATCGTCGCTGTGGCACAATCCCCTCTTAATCAGGCTCCACAAGAGCATCAAGCGGTCAGCCGGCTCTCAACTATCATGGGCACTGTCCGGGCAGACGGGCAAACACTAACCTTTGTGACCGATCTAAGAGCCTGGAACGTAGATAATCCAGAGGTCCTTAAGGGCCACGAGGGACATTATGTGCGGGTGAACGCTCACGTCTACCCGGACAAGGACTCGATTCACATCACAGAAGTCAAGCTGCCCACTGCAAATGAAAGCAGGAGAAATGACGTGCGATGAGCATGAGCACCCGCCATCTGCAGATCACTAGCCATAAGCGCCCTGGTCAAAAGAAGACAGTTAATCACCCCAGCGGCGCGTAGGCTGATATCGAGGCAACACTCATGAAACGCATTGGAGTCATCAGCACAGCAGTTCTGTTTGTGCTTCTCGGAACCGCGGCCCTGGGTTACCGACAGCAGGATCAGCAGGACGAAAAACAGAACAGGCCTGAACAGCAAGGGCGACCGGAGAAGCAGAAACCCGAGCAACAACAGAAGGCCCAACAGCAGCAGGACCAGAACAGGCAGCAACAGGAGCGGGCCCAGCAACAGCGGCAGGATCAGAACAACGAGCAACAGCAGCGCGCTCACCAGCAGCAGGCCCAGGACAAGCAGCAACAGGAGCGCGTCCAACAGCAGCAAGACCAGAACAAGCAACAACAGCAACGCGTTCAGCAGCAGCAAGACCAGAACAAGCAACAACAGCAACGCGCTCAGCAGCAGGACCAGAACAGACACCAGCAAGCCCAACAACAGCAGGCAGAGCAGCAACAGCACGGACAGCAACAACAGCAAGCGCGTCTATCCCAACAGCGACAGCAGCAGCTTATTGAGCAGCAGCAACAGCGCGTGAGCCAGTACCGTCAGCATTTAGATCAGGAACGAGTTCGGGCGCAGCAGCAAACCGCGGAATTACAGCAACAGAACCGCAGATCGCAGTACCGCTTCCAGCAAGATTATCTGGAACGTCAACGTCAGCAACAAATAACATTTCGGAACGACCGTGAGCATGACTACGAGCGTGATCCTTACTACTACACCGCTCCCAGCTATCGTTACAATCGTGGCGGTAGTTACTACGAAACGAATGAATATGGCGCAGACTTGCTCCGGCAGGCCGTGAACCATGGTTACGAGGAAGGCTTCCGCACCGGCGAAGCCGATCGGCAGGATCGCTGGCATTCCGATTATCAGGATTCTTATGCTTATCGGGATGCAAACTACGGCTATAGCGGCTACTATCTTTCGCAGGACGACTACAACTTCTATTTCCGGGAGGGCTTCCGTCGCGGCTACGAGGATGGCTATAGCAGCCGCTACGAATACGGCCGCTACTCGAATGGCTCGTACAGCATGCTTGACGCCATCGTGTCACAACTCCTCAACCTGCAGTCTCTTCGATAGAGGGGTCAGCCGAAATTCCGTCTGGCGTCCCGCTCCCTATTCCCGAAACCGGGTCCCGGGGGCGCCGGACGCTCACTCGGTACTCCTTCGCTTGTGAGCAATTGTAAGAAGAATCGCGGGGACGCCTTCTCACCGTTCCGCTTTGCCATCTAACCAGGGAGTATCTAGAACGTTAGTGTCCAATTTTGACCAGAGTTCCGGCTTGGCCTAATGAGATATTGATCTCGTGCCGCGAGAAGCCCAGGCCACGGCTGGAAAGAGGGACGATGTCTACCCCTTCGAAACATCCGATCTTAGTGGTTGACGACGAGCCGAGCATTCGAGATAGCCTCGAGTTGCTGTTAGTTTCGGCCGGATACGATGTCTCCACCGCAAAGGATGGATTTGCTGCCCTCATGCAATTGAAACGAAGATTGCCGGAGTTGATCATTTCCGACCTCAACATGCCCCAGATGTCAGGTCATGAGTTCCTCTCCGTCGTCCGCCGGCGTTTCCCGCAAATCGTGACTGTGGCGATGAGCGGTGACTATCAGAGCGACACCCTACCCAGCGGCGTAATTGCCGACGCCTTTTTCGCGAAAGGCCAAAGTCCCAGGAATCTCTTAGCAACGATTGCAGCTACGATTCAGACCTCTGCAGCAAGGGTAAGCGCCCATCACAGAGAGGGTGCTCCAGCTTGGATCCCGCGCAACGGCCATGATGCTCAAGGAGTGCCGTACGTGGTAGTCATGTGCACCGAATGCTTACGGGCATTTCAGTTGCCAGTAGCAGAAGAAACTGTGGAAGTGCTCGAAGCAACGTGCCGGTTTTGTGCCAGCAACAATCGGTACATCATTGAACCCAGCGGGCACAGCATGCGGCAGGTGTCTGCGTGATGAGAATTCTACGCTGCATGAACCTTTAATCTGGTTCCGGAGACGTACCACACTCCGAGCAAAGATACCTTTTTAGATGACGTGTTTGTGATCCAAGGTGGGAATGTTCCGTTCTGTTTGTTTCCCTTGCCGGAGGGCTGGCGGGTTGGGCCGCCGGCCAGATCGTGGGCGACGATCGTTTCGGAACGGAGGCCGATATCCTCCTCGGGATCATCGGTGCCTTCGTGGTTCGCTGGTCGCGAACCTAACGACCTCCCTTGAAGGTGTACACCTGGTCCGGCCAAGGTCGTCCGCAACCGCGTTGACCAATGCCAGTTCGATTTGCGGGCTTTGATGCTGACCACCGTAGCCCTGGTCGGTAGACATCGCGGAGAGCAGGACCCTCCTTCCGGCGCCATCGCGGAATGGGAAACGTGTACTAGTGAGGAAGTACCCAAGCGTTTCCGCTTGTCCCTGAACCTAGCATCGTGCCTCTTTAGCCGTTGGTGTTGGACCGCCGGATGTTGCGTCTGTGCCCGGCGCGCGCCTTCATGGCATTTGCGTGTCTCTGCGCAACCCGCTTATCAGTGGGGCGTTCCCGGGACGGCGGATCCTTCGTCTCCGGATTCCCGCTCACGGTGGCGGTCGTAGTGGTTACGGATGCCGTCGCAGTCTCACTGAGCGCCGCATGGGGCTGGGTATTTACCTTCTGGATCTCCACTGTTTGCTCTCGTGACTCAGTCATATTTGACCTCCAGATTTGTCATATTGTGAAGCCCATCGACAACGACCGCTGCCAAAGGTGTGAGACGGAATGAATGTCACGGGGATTCGAGTGCTTTCAACCGTATACGCTTGCCTTGCCGCACTTGCTCCGCGGTAAATGCACGACCACAAGTACTACATGTCCAGCGAGTGGATAGAGACGTCGCCGAGGTTGCACCGCCGTTTGCAGTCTTTGCTCCACTTGGACGCACCGCCAGCCCCAACTCGCCTCCGCATTCCGGACATTGACGTTCAGCCATGGTGAAAAGAAACCGTTCCTTCCCGTTGCCTCTGTCTCATAACGATTCGCTGCCCGGCATGCGATCCGTAATAGACGCGATAGAAAGCCGTGGCGGCGTTTTCAGCAGCTTCAGGGACAGTGCGAACAAAATAAGCGCGAGCGTGTTCACGACCAGGGTCGGCGCTGTCGAGAACCCCAACGGCACAAGGGGGTTGAATAGGCAAGCCACCACGGCAAAGGCAGCAACCCAGCGATATTCGCGTAGGGAAGCGGCCTGGAATATGACCACAGTGGCCGCGGCGGGGATCAGGATCAGTAAGCCCACATGGTATCCCACGGCATAGCGTCCCAGGAAGACGGGAAGCAAGAGACCACCGAGCAGCGCAGTGCTGGCGATCCATTTCATGAATTTCGTAAGCATAAATTCCTCTTTAAAGTAGCTCGTGATTCAGTCCAGAGATAGCAAGCTCCCTTTTGGCCGAAATCGACAGGCGGGTTCCGTCAGCTGTGCCCGCCCCATTGTTTGCGGACCCTGATCCGCTGGCGCACAGTTGAAACCAGCAGGGCAATGCCCGCGACGCAGAGCAGCGTCACTGAGACTGCGAGATATGTTTCTGTCGTGTTCATTAGGCCCCACCTCCGTCGGTTCAGAATCCGAAGGCCTGCGACGATTCAGGCCGGCACACGTTCATCGAGAGAATCGAGACAGTCGAGCGTTTCGTTAACCAGCGCGGAGGCCAGGACGCTCTCTTGCTGCGTAGGTGCTGCGATCTGCAGCAGTCCTTGTCTACCGAGGTTCACCGGAAGCGAGAATTTGCTTTGGTGCTGCATCACCAAATTCAGGATGTGCTTCAGTGCATCCGATTCGTATCCATTCTCAAAGTGGACACCTGTGCTGTGGGATTTGGAAGGTGACGCCCAGTACTCAACCGCCAGAAGCCAATGCCCTCTGGTTATGGATGACCAGAACTTCAGATCATCCAAAGTGCCGCCCGCAGCGAAGTCGTATTCTATCTGAACCAAACCGGCTTGGGCGCCGCGCATCAAGTCTGGCCAGGACACGACAACTGCAGACTCGAGGACTCGCTCCAGGCTTTGGCTCTCGTTAGCACTCATAAATCCAATCTCCGGCTGGAATTGCGCTCAGCCTCTGGCCCAGGCTGCATCGTGCTGGGAGGTCCGCCGCGCGTCGGCGCTATCTAAGTAACAACTCTGCTGGACATGCCGAGAGTGTGCTGAAACAACGGCATAGGGCACACCGAGAAACCGTCTTTCTACGATCCCCGTCACCTCGAGGCTATTGAAG
>JGI12627J18819_10000581_pt1 | contig 12106 bp, 8 predicted proteins | sample TexAe_OM1H0_M2_FD_18819 | JGI IMG/M metagenome (IMG submission 18819)
CCCGAATCGCCAGGCATGTCAGGCGCACACCTCTGTGGCGGGTGCCGAACGAAACCTTGAGCGGCGCCTTCTCCTATGATCTTTATTTGAAGCTGGAGCTCTTGCAGGTCACGGGATCCTTCAAGCCTCGCGGCGCTTTCAACCGCGTCCTGCTGGAAACCGAGCTTCCGCGCGGGCTCGTTACCTCCTCAGGCGGCAATCACGGCATCGCAGTCGCCTATATCGGCAAGACCTTGGGAATCCCCGTGTCGATTCCCCTGCCCGCCACGGTGGCGCCCGAAAAGCTTGCCGCCATGCGCTCACTCGGCGCCGACGCCGAAATCGTGGGTGCCAACTTCTTCGTTTCCAATGCGCGCGCGAAAGAAATTGCCGCCGAACGCGGTTTCTTATATCTGCATCCCTTCGCAGAGCGCGAGATCGTAATGGGTCAGGGCACCATCGGGCTCGAACTTCTCGAGGATCTGCCGGATCTGGACGTGGTGGTGATCGCGGTGGGCGGCGGTGGCCTGTTGGGCGGTGTCGCCGCGGCAATCAAGCAAAAGCGGCCGGAGGTAACCATCATCGGCGTCGAGCCCGTGGGCGCGGATGCCCTCACCCGCAGTCTTGCGGCCGGACATTTGGTGACCTTGGACAAAATCTCCACCAAGGCTGCAACGCTCGCTCCGCCGATGACCGGGCAGATCAACCTCGACCTTGCCCGCAAATTTGTGAATTCTCTCGTGCACGTCACCGATGAGGAGATGGAGTCGGCGGCGCAATGGCTATGGCGACACTGCTTCATCAGCGCCGAACTGGGCGGCGCCGCCTCCACAGCCGCGTTGCTGTCCGGCCGAATCCCGATCGAGCGCGGGCAAAAGGTCGTAAGCATCGTGTGCGGCGCCGGCACCGCCGGGATGAACAAGACCTAAGAAGCTTGAGCCGCGCCCAGGACTTCACGGGCAATGATGAGTTTCTGCACCTCGGTGGCGCCCTCATAGATGCGCAGGGCGCGTATGTCGCGGTACAGCTTCTCGATGACACAGCCCGTGGTCACGCCGCGCGCGCCGAACAGCTGCAGTGCTTGATCGATCACCCGCTGCGCCGTTTCGGTCGCGGCCATTTTCGCCATGGCAGCTTCCTTGGTCACCCGTTCCCCGGAGTCCCGCAGCCAAGCGGCCCGGTATGTCAGGAGCCGTGCCGCATCGACCTCCGTGGCCATATCCGCCAAGGCAACCTGGGTCATTTGAAAATCCGCCAGCTTGCGGCCGAACATGCGCCGCGCCTGCGCCTGCTTGACCGCCTCATCCAAGGCGCGTTGCGCGAAGCCCAACGCCGCCGCCGCCACGGAGGTGCGGAATATATCGAGCGTACGCATCGCGATCTTGAACCCGTCACCCTCCGGTCCGATTCGCTGCGCGGCCGGTATGCGGCAGGCATTGAAGGACAGGGCCGCCATGGGGTGCGGCGCCATCAGGTCGATCCGCTCGGCAATTGAGAAACCCGGAGCGGCGGCGTCCACGACGAACGCACTGATGCCCGTGGCGGCCGTCGTGCCGTCGGCGCGCACATTGGCCGCCTGCGTGCGCGCGAATACGCAATAAAAATCCGCGATGCCGCCGTTGGAAATCCAGGTCTTCTCGCCGTCGAGGACGTAATGATCGCCGTCTTGGCGTGCGCGGCACTGCATGGCAGCCACGTCCGATCCGGCCTCAGGTTCCGACAGGGCAAACGCCGCAATGGCCTCGCCGCGCGCCACCTTCGGCAGGTACTGCGCTTGAAGATCTTTCGACCCGGCCAGCGTGATCGCGCCGCTCCCGAGCCCCTGCATCGCAAACGCAAAGTCTGCAAGCCCGTCGAACCGCGCCAATGTCTCTCGAAGTATCGATATTGCGCGGACGTCGAAATCATCGAACATGCCGCCCTGGTCGGCGCGCACGCAATAGCGGGTAAAGCCCGCGGCGCCCAGCCGCTTGACGATGCCGCGGCACATCTCGTCGACCGCTTCGCGGCTCTCACCGTGGGTTAAGGCATCGGAATTGGCGCCGCACCACGCTTCCAGCGCCGCGTGCAGATCGCGATGCCGCGCATCGAAGAAGGGCCAATTGAGAAAAGCGGGAGCGGGCATGAATTTTTCAGTCGCTGGGCACAAAGAGCCATAGAAGCAGGTAGACGAGCAGCCCGGCACCGAAACACAGGAACAGAACCGCAAACAGCAGGCGCCACACCCAGGATTCCACGCCCGTCGCCCGTCCTATCCCGCCGCAAACGCCGCCAAGCCATCGGTCCGCGCGGCTGCGCCGGAAGGAATTGACCGCCGCGGAGATCGGTTCTTCGGGATTTGCAGGTTGTGCGTTCAGCAGCCTTTCCTTCGCCCGTGTGAACTCCTCTTCCGACAGAGTTCCGCTGGCGCGAAGCGCCGCCAATTTGCCGAGTTCATCGCTTAGCGACATCGCAGTCTCCTCGCCGGAGTTAAGGTGTCTGGGAAATTAACAGCAATCGCGCAGCCTCACCAGCCGCGCATACGGCGCCAGCGTTCGACGATTTCACCGCCGCCATCCACCACGCCGTAAGAATCATGCATTCCCGCGGTCGCGCAGGCATGGATCGGCAGGATGCGCAACCGGCTGCCGAGGGGCGCAAGATCGGCGATCGAGGTATCTCCGCCGCGGCTGGTAACGATGCCGTGTTCCTGATTGGCGCTGCTGACGATGAGATCGCGCAGCGGCTTGCCGGACAAGGCGTCGCATACCACGCCATAGCCATCATTCATGGACAGCGCCGGGGGACCGCGGTCGCGCGACAGGGCCATCCAACCGGCATCGATCAGAATCCAACCCTTCGCCCGCTGATGGCCAATGACGGTCGTGAGCACGGACAACGCGATATCGTCGGCCGTGCACACGCCGAGCGCCGCCATCACCAAGTCATTGAACATGTATACGCCGGCACGGACTTCGGTGACGCCGCTGAAGTCTTGCCCGAACATCGCCGTCGGCGTCGAGCCGACGCTGACAATGGGGCAAGGCAAGCCCGCCTGCCACAGCATTGCGGCGCTTTCCGCTGCGCTCGTCCTTTCCCTCTCGGCGATGCCGACGATGTGGTCGCGGCCTGCGTGATTGTAAGAACCGCCCGCGTGCGTCAGCACTCCGGCAAGCTCAGTGCCGTCGCTTTCGTCGAGAATTCTCGCGCACTCGAGCAGCTGCTCGGAGCGCGGCTCGAAGCCGGCGCGCTCCCCATCGCTGTCCAACTCCAGAAGCACCGGAAATTTCACGGCAAGGCGTCGCCCGGACTCGGCCACTTCCCTCGCCATTTCCGCCGCGTCCAGCAGCAACTTCAGCCTGCATCCCTGGCGAATGAGCACTGCCGCCGCCGGCAACCGCTGCGGCGCAATGCCGACCGCATAGGTGATGTCTTGGAAGCCGCGTTCGAAGAACCACTGCGCCTCGGCCAACGTCGACACCACGATTCCGCCCGGCTGATCGGCGATGGCGCGGCGGGCGACTTCGACGCATTTGGCCGTTTTGACGTGCGGCCTTAGGGGGACTCCAAGATGCGCCAGACGAATTCGCAAGCGCTGAATGTTGGCGTCGAGACGCTGCGCGTCGATAAGCAAACTCGGCGTCGGCGTGGCGTTGAATGCGGCAGGGAGCATGAAGCGCTGAGCATAGCGCGAAAATTATTTCACTTGTGCCGCAAACTCAGGCAGCGCGCTGCCGGTCTCCAGCAGGCTCTTGAGGTTCGAGAGAATCTTCGGCCAACCGCCGGAGACCGCTTCAATCAGTTTCGACTCAGGCCGGTCGATCTCATGCAGGATGGTGAGCTTCACGAGGCCCTTCATCGGCTCGATTTCCATCGTGCATTGCGAATAGCCTTCGGCTCTCAGTTCAGGCCGGAACTCATTGCGCCATCGGATGACGATGCGCTTCTGCTCCTCGATTTCGACGATTTCGCCCGAATCGGTGACCCTGCCGTCGGGGTACATCATCTTCCACGGCGCACCTTTGGTCCACGCGCAGTCCAATGTGATGCCGAACCAATACACCCGCGTGAATTCCGGGCTCAGCAACGCCTGCCACAACTTCTCAGGCGTGGTGCGGATGTAGGTTGCGTAGACAAACTTGCTTTTGCTCATGGCTTATCGCTCTCCAGGATGTGTTTCAGGTCGCGCACCGCGCTGATGCGATGCCGTTCGAATTTCTCGATCCAACGCTCATAAATCTCGTGCAACGGAATTGGGTTCAAGTAATGCAGCTTTTCCCGCCCCTGCTTCAGGCTGACGACCAAATTCGCCGCCTCGAGGATTGCCAGATGCTGCGTCACCGCTTGGCGAGTCATGTCGTGCTGTCCGCAAAGCTGACCCAACGTCTGGCCGTTGCTTGCATAGAGAGAATCAAGCAGCGCGCGGCGGCTCGAGTCGCTCAGCGCCTTGAAGACCTTCTCGATGTCCTCCATGTCACATAATATGCAAGTATTTACTTGCATGTCAATGTCAGCCGCAGGCAATTCCATTGACATCGGAGTCCGCGCCACCTACATTGCGAATGCGAACCATTCGTATTTCCATTAAGGTTTTATTTCAATATGAGCTCTGAGAAAATTGTCCTGCGGCGCCTCTCCCCCACTCATCTCGGCATGGGATCCTTGGTCTGCCTTGCCTCCTCGGTGGGNGCGCATGCCGACGCCGCTGTTGAGGCAGCAGCAGACGCCGCCGGCGACGAACTGAAGGAAGTCGTCGTCACCGGACACGTCGCCACCATCGGCGTCACCNTGCAAGACACGCCGCAGAACGTCACGGTCGTTTCCCAGCAGGTGATGCTGGATCAAGCAGTCAACAATGTGCAGGACGCGCTCAAGAACGTTCCGGGCATCACGCTGAATGCCGGAGAAGGCGGCACGCACGGCGACAACATCAATTTGCGCGGTTTCGCCGCCAGCGATGACTTCTTCCTCGACGGCTTGCGCGACACCGGCTTCTATACGCGTGATAGTTTCAATCTCGACTCCATCGAAGTGTTCAAGGGTCCCGCGTCCACCTTGTTCGGGCGCGGCTCGACCGGCGGCGTCGTCAATCAGGTCAGCAAGACCCCGCAACTCAACGACTTCGTGCGCGGTACCGTGGTGGGCGGCACGAACAGCGAATTGCGCGGCACCGCGGATGTGAATTACGCCTTTGCCGATAGCTCGGCGTTTCGCCTCAACGCCATGGGACTGAAATCGGAAGTCGCAGATCGCGACTTCGTGGAGAACCGCCGCTGGGGCGTGGCGCCGTCGATCAGCTTCGGCATCGGCAAGCCGACCACGCTGACCATCGAATATTTCCATCAGGTGCAAAACGACGTTCCGGATTACGGCATCCCGTTTGCATTCGGCAGGCCCGTGCCGGTTCCGCGCGAAACCTATTACGGCTTGCCTTCGGATGACCGGACGCGGGCACGCGTCGATGTCGGAACGGCGCTTTTCAAAACCGTGTTCAATCAGAATCTCTGGCTTACCGACACTGCGCGCATCGGCAATTATTTCTTCGACAGCCGAGAGACCGCGGCGCACTACGGAACCGCACCGCCTGCCCCGGGCACGCCGCTCGATACCGTGCTTACGTTCCGCGATCGCCCCAGCGTGCAAGGCACGGTCAAGACCCTGATGAACGATGCAAACTTGCACCTGCTGTTCTCGACGGGACCGGTGCAGCAGCATCTGATCCTGGGCGTCGAGCTGGATCGCGAAGAAGCCGATCTCACCCGCTTCGCCAATCAGCTCAACCAGATTCCCGGCACTCCCATCCTCAATCCGGATCCATTCGAACCGTTTCCGGGCCACCAAACGCAGGTTACTCAGACGCCCGACACGGTGACGAAGACCGCCAGCGGATTGATACAGGACATCATTGATTTCGGGCCACAGTTGCAGGCGACCGCGGCCGTGCGCCTCGATCGCTTCCAAGCGGAATTCAACGAACCCATCACCAACGCGCATTTCGAGCATACCGACACCATCGGCAGCCCTCGCGCGTCGTTGGTATACAAGCCTCTGCCCACCGTGAGCGTTTATGCCTCTTATGGCACTTCGTATGATCCGTCCGCGGAGAATCTCTCCTTGAGCGCCAAGACCGCATCGCTCGGGCCGGAAAAGGACAAGACCTACGAGGTTGGCGTCAAATCGACGGCGCTAAACGGGCGGATGGCGCTGCAGGCCGGCGTCTTCCAAACCACGATGACCAACGCGCGGGTGGGGGATCCGACCAATCCCACCGCACCGCAAATCCTAGCGGGCGAAGAACGCGTGCGCGGCTTCGAGGCCGACGCCATCGGCTATCTGACCGACGAGCTGGAGATCACGGCGGGCTTCACGCACCTCAATTCCGAAACCCTGAAGTCGACCGACCCCCTATCGGTAGGCGCCCCGCTTCTCAACACCGCACCGAATCAGGCGAATCTCTGGCTGACGTACGAGTTTCTCGAAGCTTGGAAAGTCGGCGCCGGCGCCAACTTCCTGGACCGCCGGGCCGCGGATGTCGACAACACCGCCCACGTGCCCGGCTACGTCACTTACGACGCGATGGTTTCCTATCGCATCAACAAGGAAATCTCGGTGCAACTCAACGGCTACAACCTTGCGAACAAGTACTACTACGCCAATTCCTACTTCAGTTCGCCGGTGGAAAACCATGTGGTGCCGGGTGCCGGAAGGACCGGGTTGCTGACGGTGTCCTTCGCCTACTAGTTCAGCCTCGGCCAATATAGGGCATCGCTGTCGCCATCACGGTCATGAACTGAACGTTGGCCTCCAGCGGCAGCGATGCCATGTAGAGCACAGCCTCAGCGACGTGCTTTACATCGAACGTGGGTTCCGCTTTCAAAGAAAGGTCGGCTTGCAAGGTCCCCTTGGCGATCGAACTGGCCAACGAAGTGGCGGTGTTGCCGATGTCGATTTGCCCGCAGGCGATGTTGTAAGAGCGGCCCTCGAGCGAAATCGATCTGGTGAGACCGGTGATGGCGTGCTTCGAGGCCGTGTATCCGGCCATGTGCGGCCTTGGAACGGAGGCGGAAATCGAGCCGTTATTGATGATCCGGCCGCCCATGGGGCGTTGGTGCTGCATCATGCGATACGCCGCTTGTGCGCAAAGAAACGCGCCGGTGAGGTTCGTGTCGATCAGGCTGCGCCATTGCGCGGCCGGGATGTCTTGGAATGCCGTCGGAGGCGCGGCGGTGCCGGCATTGTTGAACAGAAGGTCCAGCCTCCCAAAACGGCTTTGGATCGCATCGAATAAGGTCTTTACCTGGGATTCATCGGTGACGTCGGCAGCAATGGGCGTACAACCATCGCCGCCTTCGCGCGCGACCTCGCGTAGGCGTTCCATTCGCCGACCGGCCAACACCAGCGAAAATCCCGCGCCGGCGAGCGCCAAGGAGACAGCGCGGCCGATTCCGGATCCCGCTCCGGTCACCAGCGCAATCTTGTCAGCCATCATGACCATCCATCGTGTATCCGTCGCTCTCAGGCATGCTTCATCGTAACGCATGAGGCCGCCGGATGCGGTAGAGTGCGCCCTGGCGCTCGCTCAGAGCCTTGGGATGCCAACAAGTGGACGCGCCCAAATACCGCGCTTTTATAAGCTACAGTCACCGGGATTCGAAATGGGCGTCCTGGCTGCACAGTTCACTTGAGAAATATCGTCCACCCAAAGGATTGATCGGCGAGTTAACCGATCACGGCGCGGTGCCGAAACGCCTGACGCCGATCTTCAAAGACCGCGACGAATTGCCGAGCGCCACGGACTTGGGCGGATTGATCAATGCCGCTCTGGCAGACTCCGCGGCGCAAATCATCATTTGTTCGCCGCGGGCGGCAAAATCGAAGTACGTCAACGAGGAGATCCTCGCCTTCAAGCGCCTGGGGCGGGAGGATCGAATTCTCTGCATCATCGTCGACGGCGAACCGAATGCCAGCGACATCCCAGGGCGCGAAGAGGAAGAGTGCTTTCCCCCGGCCCTGCGCTTTCGGCTTGGAGCCGACGGCAACCTGAGCGAGACCCGCACTGAACCAATCGCTGCCGATGCGCGTCCGGGCAAGGACGGCAAGAGCAACGCCAAGCTCAAGTTGATTTCCGGCTTGCTCGGAGTTGGATATGACTCCTTGAGGCGCCGCGAGCAGCAACGCCGCAACGCGCGCCTGTTCGCATTCTCATGTGCCGCGGCGGCGGGCATGGTGCTCACGAGCGGCCTGGCCGCCTACGCACTACTCCAGCGTGCCGCTGCTCAGCGGGAGGCACTCCGCGCGGAGGCCGAGGCGCGCACCTCCAAAGAAGCCACCCGGTTCCTGGTCGATCTATTCAAGATCTTCGATCCCAGTGAAGCGCGCGGCAACACCGTGACGGCCCGCGAGATGATGGACAAGGGCGCGGTGCGCATCGAAACCGAACTGGCCGCCCAGCCCGCCATCCAGGCCACGCTGATGGACACCGTCGGCACGGTCTATATGGGGCTGGGTTTGTACGCGCAGGCTCGGCCGCTGATCGACGGAGCCGTTGCGAAGCGACGCACTCTGCAGGGGCTCGACCCATTGGATCTCTCCGATTCGCTAAGTCACCAGGGAGATCTAATGGCGCTGCAGGCCGACTACGATGCGGGTGAGAAAGCCTACCGAGAGGCGATTCGCATCGAGTCTGCCAAGCCCAACGACCGCCTCAATCAAGAGAAATTGGCGAGCTCTCTGTACGGCCTCGGCACCTTGCTCGCAAAGCAAGGGCGCAACGCGGAGGCTGAGGAGAGCTTGCGCGAAACCTTGGAAAGACAGAAGAAACTGTATGGCGAATCCCATCCGGCGGTCGCGCGCACTCTCAAGGATCTGGCCAGGGCCATCGCGGATCGCGGCGACATCAATGCGGCGATGCCTCTCATGGAGCGCTCCGTTGCCATGCAGCGCGCGTTGCGCGGCAGCGAGCCGCATCCGGACCTCGCCGAGGCCCTCAATGACATGGGTTTGCTGCTGTATGAAAAAGGCGACCTGAACGATGCCGAAAAGTTTTACCGCGAATCGCTCGCGATGAATCGGCGCCTGCTCGGCACCAAGCATCCTGAAATCGCCAATGGNCTCGAGAATGTCGCAATGACCGTNCAAGACAAGGGTGATCTTGCGGGCGCCGAGGCCTTGTACCGGCAGTCGCTCGACATGCGGCGCGAATTGCTCGGCACGGAACATCCGGAAGTGGGGCGGACGTTGGCCAATCTCGCGTCGCTGCAATACGACCGGGGCGAAACCCGAGAAGCGCTCGCGAACATGCGCGAGGTCCTCGAGATCTATAGAAAGGTCTACCCCAAGGATCATCCGGAAACTGCCCGCATCTTGAATGGAATCGGCTCGTGGCTGACCATCGGTGGCGAGGATTTGCAAGCCGACGCCTATCTGCAGGAGGGCTTGGCGATGCGCCGCCGTCTATACAACGGGCAGCATCCAGACGTCGCCTCAAGCCTGATCGCTCTCGCGATCCTGCGAGTCGACCAAAAGAATTACACCGAGGCCCTTGAGTCGGCTCGGGGCGCCAAAGCGATCTACACCGCGGCGCTGTCTCCCGAGCACTGGCGCACAGCGCTGGCCGAGTGTGCGGAAGGCGCGGCACTCACCGGACTTGGCCGTTTTTCGGAAGCCGAAAAGCCGCTGACTCATGGCCATGCGATCGTGAGCAAAGAAAGCGGATTGCCCCTGATCTATAAGAACCTGGCTCAGCGCTACTTCGAGACCCTGCGCAGAAGCGAAAAGACACAAGTCGCCGACGCGATCAAACAGAATGCAGCAGCACGCTGACATAATCCAATGACAGCGATGACAACGTTACCGATCATTGTGTTAGCGTAGCCGCACTGCGATAGGCGCGCTCCTACAAGGCAGCGCCGTCGAACAAGAATCAAATGGGGTATACCGATGGATTTCCTATCCGCGACTAAATTTTTGAGCGCGCTGTCGCCTGCGCGCCGATCGATCACCCAACTTTCAATCGGTACCGCCGCCGTCCTCGCGTTCGCCGCCGCCGCCGCGCAAACCGTGCCCGTACAGCAATTTGGGCTTACCGCCGTCAACAGCAACGGCAACTCTCTTTACAACGTTACGGTAACGCCCAACACCCCGGCGAATACCGGCGCGCTAATCACCGGGACGCAGCCGCTCAACACCGACGGCGCCGCGCAAGGCGACTTCTTCGCAGTTGCTCGGGTCGCCAACTCCGTCACCAGCGCATTGGACCTGATCGTCGCTGATCCGGGGAATGCGCGGATCCTGCGCTACCCCGGTCCGGGACCGGCGAGCTATTCCACCGGCAGCCCCATATTCGCCTGGTCGCGGCAGGGCTCGGGTCCCAAATACCCCATCAGTCTCTCGGCCGATGTCTCCGGCAATGTGTACGTGCTCTCGGAGGGGGTGCCGTTCGATGTCAAGCCAGCCCTTTGGGTGCTGCCCTTCAATGCGACGACCGGCGCCTACGGTGCGCCGGTATTGATCGATAACACCTGCGGCATCGTTACGGAAGTCGTGGTCGCCACCACGGCGGCAACGCCGGTCGGCTCGGCCGCGCCGGCATGGAACGCGGGCGATGTGCTGGTGCTATCCAACGATATCTTCAACGCGCGCGTGATGGTGTATTCGCAGGCGGCGATACAGGGCGTGCTCGCGAATCCGAACAGGCCGCTCAGCGGTCCTACCTCGGTGGCAGTCTCTGCCGCGGCGCTTCGCGGCACCCTGCCGATCGGCATGGACATCTGGCCTGCGGATGCGACCCACGGCGTATCCCTCCTCTTCACGACCGTCGGTGGCCGCATCCTGCGCTTCGATTCAGGGCAAGGCGCGATGACCGCAGATTTCGCCAATGGATTGGGACTTGGGCTGGAAAGAATCAAGGTTGGCACGTACGCAACCGTAACCTACGCATTTGTCTCCCAGTTCACCCCCGGCCGCGGCAGGCTCTTGCAGTTCGGCGCGCCGCCGGCGAACGGCGGCAGCAACAGTGCGCTCGCGGTCTTGAGCACGGGCAATAAAGATCCGCAGGGTCTCGCGGCGAGCAGCTCGGGTTCGGTGCCGGTGAGCGCGTGCATTGCGCCGAACACTTGCGCGCCCTTGGGCGGACAGTTGACCCATCAGCTTTCAACTCCGGCCGGCGGGACCCTCCCGCCCTCAGCTCCGTTATTGGAAGAGAGCTGTGTCGTAAAGGCTGATCCACGCGTTACCGTCGTGGGAACGAGTTGGAGTTGCGCCGGCGGAAATCTCGATGTTGCGAATTTCTGCCCGGGATTTCCGAGCACCGTGCTTCCCGGCACCATGTGCGGCCACTCCGGTCCCAGCGGGGCCGGCTTCGTGGTCGTGAAAGCTACTGCGAAGACCATCGACCAAAACGTCAACAACACCTTCATCCAGAACACGGTCGATCCCAATGCCCCGCTGCCCGGACCGTTGAACTTGAATTGCCCCCAGCTGCAGGTGTTTGCCTGGGCGCCCCGCTCCGACCTGCCTTTGATCGAAGGCAGCATCGTTGAAGGCGGCCCCGCGCCCGGCAGCAATTACTTCATGGACCTCTCCGATTTCTGCGACAACGGCGGCGGCACAACCCATGTGCTTTCAATGCTGGCCTATGGCTTGGGACTCAACTCCGCTCCGAGCGGCATGGCAAACGGGCTGCCAGGGTTTGTGACCGACAAGTTCACCAACCTCACGAATACGCTCAGCGCCGCCAGCAGCCAAATTGATCCGAACGTCGCCGCGACCGTGCAAGGCTACGTCACGCAAGCGCAGAACTTTTTCAATGGCGGAGTTGCCGAAACGGCGTCCAACGGCTACAGCTGCGCGATGAACTCGCTCGCCTCCGCCGATAGCTACGTGCGCGCGAACTTGCCTGCTTTTTTGGGCGCNGCACCTCCGGGCAATCCNAATCCCGCCGGCGAGATCGTTGGGCGCCTCGGCAACATATTTTTGACCATCGACGAATTCTTCCAATTGCAGCCCCCGAATGCCGAGTGGCCGACAACCAACGTTCCGCCGTGTGAGACGCTTACACCGACCCCGGCAACCGTGACGCTCACCTCCGCGAGCCAGGTCGCGGCGACTTTGAGCTGGGGTCCCGCCACGCCCGCGTTTCCACTGTCGT
>JGI12627J18819_10000583_pt1 | contig 12045 bp, 8 predicted proteins | sample TexAe_OM1H0_M2_FD_18819 | JGI IMG/M metagenome (IMG submission 18819)
GGGCAGACAAGCCAGCAGCCGCTTGGGGCGCGCTCATCGGATTGGGCTCCATCCGGTGTCATTACGATGGCGTGCGCGGAATTTCGCTCTTCCAAATCCCACGCTCGCCTCGCCTTGCGAAAGTTCAGGGCGCAAGCTTACCATCGCCTGCCGACGAACGTCCAATTCCCTCCCCCGCACGACGCGCACGATAATTCGAGATGAACGCTTGCGCTCGAGCCGCGTAGACCCTTCTCGGCAGATCGGCAACCTATTTAGAATCCGTAAAGGGTCCAGTCGTGCTCGGACCTACTGGCTGCCAGAGGATGGAAGCTTTCTAATGAGTGGGAACCCAGCAGTAGTAACTCTCGGCAGACACTGCGGAAGGCCGGAGTGAAGCGAGTTGGTTCGCGGATGATCGCCAATACAGACGTCACGCAGATTAGTAGTCCTAAACCCGCTCTCACCGGTTTCCTTCCGCTGTTTGCCTCAGACAGTTTCGCCAGCAGACCCTGCTTAGCTTGCAGGAGCTGTGCTTTACTCTCGATCAGGTCTACTTCAAGAGTGCTGCGGTAGTTGACCTGCTGTACGCGCTCACCTTGCAAATCTTCGGCGGCGCGAATCTTCGCCTCGATGGTTCGGTGCTGAGACTGAACTACCAGGATGCTGTAATAAAGCTGACGGATTTTAGTCGTTAAAAGGAGGCTTGCCCGAGAATTGTGGCAAATGACTGGAGTAATGAAGCAATGGTTACTGAGGTTGGGTAACTGCGGTGGAATGGTCAACAGGCTCGACCGATGCGAGCATGATCTTGTGCTCCCCCAATCAAAGGAGAGATTGAATGGGTTTTCGGAGCGCTTTTTTCTTCGTCGTTCTTGCATTCCTCAATGTTATTCCGGCATTCGCGCAACAGACGCAGAACAATGGCCAGCAGCTCGGTCAATGGTGTCACAGTGGCCAGACTGATCCCTTGCATGGTTTGTACTGCGCGGTAATCCAAGCATCATTTGTCCCACAGCAAGGCACGGCGTATGCGACATCGATCGAGGTCCTGGACGGACAGACAACCCCGATTATCGGTTCGCTCACCTTCGCACCGGGGCCGAACGTCGTGCCTTTTGAAGATAATGAAGATGATAACGGTAATCCGATCTGCTATCAGTACAGCTCCGACGGGAATGTCACTTACGACTCAACTGGCAGCCCAGTGACTGTCGCGTGCAAACAGTATGCCAGTTATGACATCACGGACTGGGACATAACGATCGGCACAACGCACCTTTACAGGTCAAGTGCGAACTCGACGTCGGCGAATTCAGCATGTGGGAACGGCTACAGCAACAGCATCCCCATGAATAGCAACTCTGTCGCGTATTATCTGTGTGGCAACGACACTGATTCGGCTTCGACCGGGATGATTATCATTATTGTCCCGATCCACTTTCTGATGGGCGGCAAAAACAATGGGTACACAAATCTTGTCGGCGAGGCTATAGACAACAACGGCACCTTCTGGGATACAGGACTCTATCTTCCGGGTGTGACTCCGAATGGAACCGCGATCGCTGCGCTGGATCCTCCGTCAAAGCAGCACGGCCACCCCATGATTCAGTCCGGCGTAACGCTCTTGCATAGGCGGCACCACAATTGGTCTGTCCCAGAATAGTCCGCAGACCCAAGGATGACTGACACAATCCAAGCGATTCCACGCATTGACTTTTAGCCAGCGTGGGTTGGCGACGATCTTCCTCACAGGACGCAAGAATCCTAGACCGCTTGAACTGAGGGATTCAACATGAGGGCCGCTAGGTGATCGTCTCTTGTTGAATGTGCCAAGCGCAGGCGTGTCCGTCAAAGCTTTTTTGTGGCTCCGCCAACCGACAGACGGGCATTCCGCACTTGTTGACAGTTTTTCGGACACTTGCTATGAATCGGAAGATTCAATGCTCACAAGACGAAAATTCCTTACTACGGCGGCCTGCACTGTGGTTGCAGCACGTCTTCACCTGCAGGGCCAGAGTAAGGCCCGGGTTGCCCTCAGCATCCCAAAGGATGCGACTGGTCCACATATGCCGATCGACTTTGTCGGCCTGTCTTATGAGGTCCAGCAGCTCGCGGATCCCAGTTTCTTTTCGGCGCAGAACAGCGGTTTGATTCGCGAGTTCAAGGCACTCTCGTCAACTGGCGTTCTGCGCCTTGGAGGCAACACCAGCGAGTTTGCTTACTGGAAACCTAAGCCTGACTCTCCCGAACCCAAGCATCCTCAGGTGCGTGAGGTCACGGGCGAGCCGAAGGCTCGGTACTACGCAGTAACAGTGGAGGCAGTCAGGAACCTGGAGGAGTTTCTCCGAGCCACCGGTTGGACCTGCGTGTACGGCATCGGTATGGGCACAAATACGCCGGCACGCGCCGCCGAGGAAGCGCTCTTTGTAGCCGAGAGGCTGGGCGACCGCCTTCAGTACTTCCAGATTGGAAACGAGGCGGATCTATTTGACCGGCACTTGCGCGATCCGAAGACTTGGTCGCCGACGGCCTACCTGAAAGAATGGCTCACGTTGGCCCGCGCCATCACAGCTCGGGTGCCCACAGCAAAGTTCGGCATGCCTGATGTTGCCGGCGCTGTGTCATGGCTGACCGAGATCGCCGACCAGTGGCCCTCCATACAGGCCCCACCCCGCGTAACCACCCTGACTCATCATTATTACTTTGGCGGCCCGGCGACGAACCCCGACGTCAACATTCCGAACTTGCTAAAACCTGCGACGATGCAAAAGGTGCAGAATACGGCGAATATCGCATCGGCCGCAGCCAGCAAGATGGGTGCGCGCGTACGCATGACCGAAGGCAACACTTGCTATCGCGGAGGCAAGCCGGGTGTCTCCGACGTGTTTGCCGCTGCGCTTTGGTCTGCCGACTATTCGCTCCTTCTGGCCAGTAACGACTACTCCGGCATCAATCTGCACGGTGGTACCGGCAAATCTGTGGCCAATTCCGTTGGCGGAACTCTCCCCGGCGACTCGCTTCTCGAAGCGAAAGGCGAAACTCCCGAACAGATTGCCGCGCATCCGCANCCTTTCTATACACCTATTGGGACATTTGGCTCGGACTATGCGTTGGAGCCCGTCGCGTACGGGCTCAAGTTTGCAGGCTCGTTCAACGGCGGAACATTGTTAAAGACCGACTTCTCGACGAACCTGCAAGATGCGGGAGTCAATGCAACGGCCTATGCCGCGAAACTGGCCGGTGGCCAGACATCGGTGATTATTCTGAACAAGGATGCGGTAGCGGACGTCGAGGTCGAACTCGACTTTGGTCACGGCATGAGCGGAGCGCTGAAAAGCGAAACATTGCATGCACCAGCACTCGATAGCCGCGAGGCGCACATTACGGCGTCAATGAAGGCCGACTCGCTCAAGCAGGGCAAGTACTCCGCTACTGTTCCTCATGCAACGGGATTACGTGTGACACTGGATTGAATCGCTGAGAGGTTCCGTTTCATTCGTGAACCGGTTTGAAGTCGAAGTATGCCAAATTCATGTTTCCGTTCGTCAAAATGTGTACGGTGAGAACATTTGTCCCTTTCCGAAGACGGATCTTGAAAAGTCGCGAAGCCAGATTCCAGTGATGCCATTGGCGCCAGGCAAGCGGCTCTGCAGGATCATTTGTTGTGGTGATCTCGAGAGGTCCGGTTGCGTCCTTCCCATTCACATCGACTGATATTGTCCCGCCGCGGTTCGATGTGTAGAGAAAATCGGCCGCGTATGTTCCCGAGTGCGCCACATCTATCGATACGTTGAACCACTCTCCGGGTTCGGTCCAGCCGACATAAAGCAGGTCTGCAGGAGGCACGATCTTGTCGAATGGGTTGTCGTCAATCGGATCCGGCTTCCGGTTAAATTTCGTGTATGAAGTATCCACTCCCTCATGGATACGAAATTCATTGAGATAGGTCCCATCCGCCGGATTCAACTCTCCGCTGCCGTGATTCTTTGGATCGGTGTCGTGGTACGCGACTCCCTCGCCTCCCAGGTCATAGTAAGCGCACACCACCTTTCCCGGTATTTTTTGTGGACCGCCACGATAGCGGTTGTCGTGATAAGGCAAGCCTTTATACTGGCTCAAGAATGATTGAGAAAACGCAGTCGTGGGCAATATCGATGCCACCATGAAACATACAGAAAACACTCTTGGGTTCATTCTCCAACCGCCAGCATCGACCGTGCCATGCATAAGAATCAGTTGACTGCCCAATCGGCGAGCCCGTAGATGANTGACACTTGCGCAACTCCGCTATCCTGCGGCACTTTAGTGTGTCCTTGTATTTCAGCTGACTAGGAAAAGGTCGATCCCGTGCGCTTTTCCGAGATTGCGCGAGTACCTCTTGCCCGTCTCATTATTCCAATGCTCATGTACACCGAGGCAGCGGCATCGTATGCCGTCGCGTTCAGGATCATAGAACGTCTTCGAAGGTGGGTCGTTGGCCAAAGCAGATTCGCGCAAGTAGTTATCGGCGCCCGCCAACCCTGTTAGGTGTCTTCACCGGCTGAGAAATTTCTCCAGCTTCTCGACCTCCGGTTCGGCCAACTCCATATACTTTTTGGAGCCTCTTATGTCTTCCTTCCGCATCGCAGCCTGGGCCTTGCCTAGGTAGGTATCCATTCGTTCTTGGGTAGAAGCAATATCACCACGTAGCCCCAAACCTTGCGCAGCTTGCTGCCGTCGCAGATTTTCGAGACTGTCGTGGACTGAGCTCGCCCGGCTTGCCAGTTGATCCATCTGTCTTTCAATTTCCTCAACTTCTTTGGAATTGTCCGATTGGGCTTGCGCAATAGCTACGGAATGCGTTGGGTCCGAATCGTGGCCCATCGCTGTGGCTTGTCCACTGGCGGCAGAAACAGACAAAGTGTCCCTCTCGCCAGCAGGCACCACCTCTCCTTTTTGACGCAAATGCGCTAGGTCCGACTTGGCGGAACTTCTGCCACTTCTTGATGCAATTGAATCAGTGCCACTACCATCTCTAACGGACGACTCCGCTTTCCGAGGTCCCGAGGGGCTTGCTGGAGACGGCGTGGTCGTACCTGCATCCGCGACTGCGGAACGTGAACCAGAGTTCATTTGCGTGTCTTTAATCGAGTCCCTTGCAGCGGTGGCGTCGATGGACGCCGACGGCAAGTTGCTCGCTGGTGTCTTCACAACCGAATCCGCTTTTCCCTCGGCAATCACCTTACTTCTGCGCGGTAGGTAAAGCCCGGCGGCGACCAGAACTGCCACTACGATCAACGCTCCCAGACCCATGAAAAGCCCACGATGAATGCCCTGTGGGGGCGAAAGCCCAAGCACGCTTGGTAGGGGTTGAGCTTGTGTCGGGGCCGGGGTGGGGGGCAGAGCGGGTGCCTCGTGAGGTCCCTCTACCTGTTCTGGGAGACAGTATGAAAGACAGTATGAAGACGAGAGAGTCGACTCCACCGGATGCATTGAGGCTGTCGATACCTCTTGGGGCCCGCGTTTTGCCAAGGTGTCGGTGGTGGCCACACTTTTCAACGCATCGCAGAAAACGGCGGCGGACTCAAAGCGCTGCACCGGGTTCTTTGCCATCGCAGTCATGATGATGTCGCTAAGGGCCTTGGGCAGGCCGGGCCGCAACTCGATCGGTGGCTTCGGCATCTGCTGCAAATGTGCCGCCATGATCGCCACATCACTGTCGGATTGGAATGGGCGTTGCCCCGTAACCATTTCGTACAGTGACACGCCCACCGAGTACAGGTCGGAACGATAGTCGACCACTTCGCCCCTCACTTGCTCGGGCGACATGTAATAAAGCGACCCCATCGTGGTGCCAGCCGTGGTAAGTGCTGGATCTCTGCCCGAACGGGCGATGCCGAAGTCCATGAGCTTCACCACGCCCTGGGGCGTCAGCATCATATTGGAGGGCTTGATGTCGCGATGGATCACCTTTTGCCCATGCGCATAGCTAAGGGCATCGAGTACCTGACTGATGTAATCTGAGGCCTCTACAGCCGGGATCGGTCCCTGTTCAACACATGCGGCCAGAGTCCTGCCTTCCACATACTCCATGATCATGACTAGCTGGTTATCTAGCGTGAGTGCAGTTCGCAGCGCGGCGATGTTGGGATGGTTAAGAGCGGCGAGAATCTTGATTTCCCGCAGAAACCGGCTGGCTAATTCCTGGCGGCCCGCTAGATCAGGCAGCAGAACCTTCATGGCCTCCACTCGGTCGGAGATCACGTTCCGCACCTTGTACACTTTGCCCATGCCGCCGGCGCCCAGCACTGCCAGGATCTCGTAGTCGCCGACGTGTTTTCCTACTTCCTCGCTCATCACAAGCCTCCGCGGCTAAAAATCCTGTTACCTCGCTGAAAAGGCATACCACACGTACGGGATTCCAGCGACTATTCGACATTTCCTGTGCGATTCCAAATTTAGAATCGCTACTGTGGGTTCTTCACCATGTCGCCCACCTTAGCAGTATCAGCACCTTTAAAAGTTGCAGTAGCCGATTGCTCATCCACTTCCGTGACGGCGGCATCGCCTATCTTCGCGGAGATCGTCTTGAGCACCCTTCCCGTGCTCGGATCTTTGATGGTCTTCACTGGCCTGCTGATTTCCAGCGTGTCCCCAACTTTAACGCCAGCCTTGCTGCCCACGTTCAGGATGAGTGTAGTGCCGGTGACGTCCGCCACCAGCCCGGAGACTTCAAGTTTGTGGGTTGGAACCGCCGCACTCTTGGTATCTAGCTGCTCGGCCATTGAATTCACGGCTTGGTGCACAGCCTCACCCAGGATAGTGTCTCCGAAGTTTTTGCTGGTCATGTCATAGGCGCCACCACCCGAACCCCCGTTACCACCCGCACCCACGAGGGATGTTCCGGAGCGCTTCGACTCGCCGGTTCCGGTAACCGCAGCCAGGATTTCTCCCGTGCTAGTGTCCACCATACGGGCAGTGACTGCCACTGCCGCCTTGGCATCGCGCTTCTGGGCACCGCCAATTCCGAATTTGCTGGTGAGGTTACCGAAGCCTGCGCCTCCAACTGTGGTGTTCTTGTCGTCGCGCCCGAATTGCGTGATGCTTCCAAGGACTACCGCGTCCACACCCAGGACCCGGCCTATTTTGGCTGCCGTCGTGGGATCTGCTCGATCGCTATTGGAAAAGTTCTGTTCGGTCAAAACTTTGTCCAGCGCATTGCGCTCGATTACGGAATACTTCCCATCTTCCACCAGCTTTTGCACCAGCAAGTCGGAAATGCCTTTGCCGACATCCTGGTTTGAGCCAAAGATCGCAGCGACCGAACTTTGCACGGTGCCATATTCAAAATTCAGGATTGCCAAGCGTTTCTTCGATGGCGTCTGTTGCGCTACACACGCTGACGCCAACACAAGAATTAAAGCCCAAACCACAGAGACTCGAGACATGGCGGACAACTCCTTGAATTCGTTTGTTGATACAGTGACGAGTAAGGGGATTACCCAACGCGGGCGGGAGTCCGGCAAGGTCTTTCCGCATGCGATGCCAAAACTCATCGGCGGCCAGGCGAGCAGGATTATACTCCAAGGTCGCCCACCCAAAGGCCCGTACTTGCTGCCAATTTCTCCGCTCGCTCACTAGTTCTTAGATGGTTTAGTGAGCGGAATACAAACCGGGGCCTGGACCTCCCACGCGGATAGGCCGCAACGCAGAAGTCAGTATGGCGACACTGTTGAAGATGAATTATTGATGTACTACCTGAGCACGTGGAGCTTCCGGGAAGCCCTTCAGAGAAGCTACTGCTTGGGGATGCTCTTGACCAAATCGCGAACCTTCACCGGCTCGGTGCCAGTGTACCGGGCGATTGAGGAGATGTCGTTGACGCTAGTCACGACTGCTTCGCCGAGAAGCGTGTCGTCGCGCATCAGGACCTTGCCGCTTGCCGGATCCCGAATCTCTTTGCCGGCGCGCCACACCTGCAGACGATCACCCAGCTTCACACCGTCATGAGCGCCAACATTCAGCACTAGATGTCCAGATTCATTGGCATCCGCTACGAGCCCATCGATCACCGGCGTGCGCTGCGGCAGCTTGGCAAACGCCTGCTCAAGCTGCTCCGCCAATTGTGCGATGGCGCTGTCCATGCACTCGTTCATCAGCGGGTTGTTGGCGTTGCCTCCCATCACGCTGATCTGATTCGTGTCGCGTATATCCACCTTTACGCCCTTGCGCTTGACTTCGCCGGCACCCTGAGATACCCCCAGCACCTCAGCCGTGTCGGGGCTGACCAGACGTGTGCTGATCTGCACCTTGGCATCGATGTCATGCTTGGTCTTCATCGAGCTGCCGCCAAAACCGCCGAAGTGGGCGCCACTTCCGCCGGTGGTCTTATCAGCATAATCATAATGCGTGATAGTACCCAGGATAATGGCATCCACTCCGAGCACTCTGCCCAGCTTGGCTGCCGTGACTGGATCGGTGCGGTCGCTGTTGGTAAAGTTCTGCTCTGCGAGAAGCTTATCGATGGCGTTGCGCTCGATCACGCTCACGATGCCGTCCTGCACCAGTTTGGTGATTAGGAGGTCGGCGGCAGCCTTTCCGAGATTGGGAGGGTTCATCTCGACAAAGGGGAGCTTCATGCCACCCTGGACGGCGGCGTTATCGAAGTCAAAGACGGCCACACGCTTTTTGGGTGGACCTTGGCCCCACGCTGAAACCGCTCCGAGCGCCAATATTGTTACCCACATTACAACCGAGCGCATCCCCGAACCTCCGCGCCATTATAGTGTTGGTAGGGGAGCCGTCAACAGTCGCAGGAAACTTTCCCAGGTCTGAGTCGCAAACTGTCGGTTAATTGCTGAAAACCGATGCCCCACCTCACCGCTCGATACGAGAAGTAAAACGATCCCGAGAAGAATGACGATATGACGGCCGCTACATCCCCGGATTCGCGATAGACATGCATACTCCGGCGCGCTACGCATGAGAACCAAAAGATAAAGATACGATGTTCACCCGAACGATAACCGTCTCTGTCTCTGCAGATTCATCGGACACTTGTCAGTGCGATGCCAAGTCCTCTGATACAGGTGGCTGCAGAGTTCAGGTTTTGAAGCGCAGGTCTTTGCACGGGCGTGGATTAACGGGAATTTCAACGGCTTGACCTATGGCCAGGTGGGCGATTCTCCTATGCTAAGATTTTGAGCCATTTCAGGCCGGGAACCGTGGCTTGAACGGCTTGCCAGCGTGGGCTACACCTCGGGCCTGAGAGTTCCGCGACACTCATGAACCTGATCGAGACATTATTCGGTCGGCCGCTGGCCACCGAAGAAGAGAAGGCTGAACGCATCGGGCCGTTGAAAGGTATTCCGATCTTCGGCCTCGATGCGCTCAGTTCCGCGGCGTACGGTCCGGAAGCGGCGCTGACGCTGCTGATCCCGCTGGGCATGGCAGGCTCCCGGTATGTTTGGCCGATCACGATCGGTATCGTCATTCTTCTCGGGATCGTTTACTTCTCGTATCGACAGACGATCGGAGCCTATCCGCAGGGAGGCGGCTCATACACGGTCGCAACGGAGAATCTCGGTCAAGGCGCCGGACTGCTGGCCGCGGCAGCGCTCATGATCGACTACGTTTTGACTGCTGCCGTGGGAATTTCTGCAGGTGTGGGCGCGTTGGTGTCAGCAGCGCCGTCACTTCAACCGCACACGCTTTCACTATGTCTCGCGATCCTGGTTCTCATCACGATCATCAATCTTCGCGGGGTACAGGAAACGGGCGGTGTGTTTCTGCTTCCGACTTATATTTTCATCGCCTGCCTCCTCGGACTGATCGCCATCGGCTTGTTCAAGGCCGCCGTTGCTGCGGGCCATCCCGTACCCATGGTTCCGTTGCCGAAATTGTCAGGCGCAACAACGACAGTGAGTGCATGGCTGTTGCTGCGTACATTTTCCAGTGGCTGCACCGCCATGACCGGAGTCGAAGCGGTGAGCAATGGCGTCATGGCCTTTCGCGAGCCGACCGACAAATACGCGAGGCTCACGCTGACCATCATTATTGGGATCCTTATTCTGATGCTCCTCGGCATTGCGTTTCTGGTTCCGGCCTACGGGATAGCGGCGACAGACCCCGGAATGCCTGGGTACGACAGCGTGCTGTCGCAATTGCTAGCCGCGATAACTGGACGCGGCGCGTTTTACTGGCTCAGCATCGGATCGATTCTGGTCGTGCTGTCACTCTCCGCAAATACGGCCTTCGCGGATTTTCCGCGCCTCGCCCGCGCCATCGCCCAAAACGGATACCTGCCGCATGCATTTGTTTTGCGTGGACGCCGTTTGGTTTTTGCGCAAGGCATATACTCGCTCGCCCTGCTCACGGGAATCTTGCTGGTGGCTTTTCGAGGTGTCACCGACCGTCTAATACCACTTTATGCGGTGGGTGCGTTTCTGGCCTTCACCCTTTCGCAGGCTGGCATGGTGATGCACTGGAAGCGCCACGGCGGCCCAGGTTCCCGGCACAGCATGCTCGTGAATGGCCTGGGGGCCTTGGCCACTGGTGTTACGACTGCTGTTGTGCTGGTTGCGAAGTTCATCGATGGCGCCTGGATCACGGTTTTGCTCATTCCTGCCCTGATGTGGATGATGCGTTCTGTAAAGAGGCACTATGCCCTGGTTGGGCTTGAGATAAACACCACGAGTCCGGTTGAAACAGTGGATCTTCGTGAACCGATCATCTTATTGCCGCTCGACCGCTGGAGTCTCGTGGCAGACAAGGCGCTGCGCTATGCGTGGACCTTATCGAAAGAGATCCACGTCCTGCACGTGCATGCCGGAGAAGAAACACAAAGTCTGTGCCGCACATGGGGCGAAATGGTGGAGAAGCCTGCGCGTGCAGCCGGACTGCCGTTGCCGAAGCTGGTAGTACTCGATTCACCGTATCGATTTATTGTGAAGCCCATCGTCGAGTACGCGATCCAGCAGCAGATTCTTCATCCGCACCGCAATATCACAATGCTGGTTCCTGAATTGGTCGAGAGCCACTGGTGGCATTACCTGCTGCACAATAATCGACCCGAAGCGATTCGGGCGCTGCTGCTGTTCAACGGCAACCAGCGCATCACGGTCACTTCGATTCCATATCATTTGAAGGCATAATCTCTCAGGTCGACAAATCTGGGTGGCTGCCTCTGCCGGTTCGCTTGATGTCGGAGCCGCGACGGCAGCAAGTGCGCCGTCTTGAGCCGAACTAAGGTGCGCCGTCTGGTCGGACAAGGGCCCTCCGGTTGGCTCCAGTCTCGACTTCTGCGACATGCGACTGGAGAAGATGCGCGGCGGGCTAGAAGGTGTAGTTGGTGCTGTGAGGTGAGCCGTGAACGTTGAAAGCATTTCGGCGGTGACGTTTCGGGTAAGTAACATGAAGGCCTCGGTGCAGTTCTATCGCGATGTGCTTGGCATGGAGGTACTCTATGGCAGTGAAGGATCAGGCTTCTCGTCGCTTCGCCCGGGGAATACGAATTCCGTCATCCTTAACCTGGAACACGGTCAGACCACGACAGGGTGGGGCAGGCTCATCTTTCACGTTGCAGACGTTGATGCATTATGGACGCATCTGACGAACCTGGGATTTGAACCGGAAAAGCCACGAAACGCCTCATGGGGTGAACGGTATTTCCATCTGCTCGATCCGGATGGTCACGAGCTGTCGTTTGCGCGACCGCTGAAGTGATTTTTGCAATGTCCTTATAAAGATGCGTCGATTCCCGAACGGGCGATTCGCGATCAACTCTCTCGAATTCTCGAGAGTTCGATGTTTATCCAATCGGAACGACTTGGCCGATTTCTTCGCTTCACCGTCGAAACGACCCTGGCCGGCGACGCGGGCTCCTTGAAGGAGTACCTCATCGGCACAGAGGTATACGAACGCAAGCCTTCCTATCATCCCGGCGAAGACTCGATTGTTCGCAGCGAGGCGCGCAGGCTACGCCGCAAAGTCAAGGAATACTACGAATCCGATGGTAAGGACGACCCAGTCCTTATCTACTATCGGCCTGGCAGCCATGTACCTGTCTTTAGCCTCCGTGAGCTT
>JGI12627J18819_10000584_pt1 | contig 12041 bp, 10 predicted proteins | sample TexAe_OM1H0_M2_FD_18819 | JGI IMG/M metagenome (IMG submission 18819)
CGGCGCAGGAGTGGCGTCGTGTCGAGCTCGACGACCGGGTTCCAGTACGTCGCGAGCGTCAGCACGCGGCCACCCGAGCGAGCCAGCTCGGTGGCGCCTCGCAGTGCTTCGGTGCTCCCGGCGGCGTCGACAACGAGATCAAAGATGTCGGCACCGGCGGACGTGGCGTCAGTCAGTACTCGTGCCCCGAGCGCCGCCGCCGCGTCCTGCTGATGGCGGTAACGGGCCACCACGGTCACGCTGGCGCCGACGTGCTGGGCGGCGGCCACCGTCGTGAGCCCGATGGGACCGCCACCGATGATGCACACGCTCTCACCAGCCTGCAGTGCCGCCCGGCGCAGGCCGTGCACTGACACCGCGGTTGGCTCGACCAGGCATCCGTCCTTCACATCGAGGTCTTCCGGCAACGGCAGCAGCGATCCAGGTGGCGTCGCGACCCACTCCGCCATGCCGCCGTCGAGCCCGACACCGGCGATCACCGCGCCGGCCTGGTCGCACAGCTGGGACAGCCCGCGCTGGCAAGCCGGGCACATCCGGCAAGCCTGCATCGGGTGCACCGCCACCGGACCACCGCTGGCGGTATAACCGGCGATCTCGTGCCCCAGCGTCACCGGCACACCTTGTCCAGCCAGATGCAGATCGGACCCGCAGATACCGACCGCGGCGACCCGCACCGGCTCGCCGCCGACTGGCCGCGGCTGATCGACAACCCGGACCCCGGCACCGGCGACGCGCACGGCCCGCACCGGTCAGCCAACCGGAGCCGGGACGGGTCGCCCACAGCCGAAACAGTTCAAATCACTAGATGATGCCTGCAATGAGAGCTCCCGATTGGACCGGCCGCAACTGGACCTGGACCAGACGGGCACGGCCGCGTTCATCTCGTCATCCGATCCCATCGCGTGGGCTGAGTGCAATGGACACGCTTCGCGCTATCAGTTAGATTATTGCTCTAAACGGGCTTGAAAGTCACTCCCCTGCCCTCGTGATCCGATGGAGAAGTTACCGGATGGATGCCTCGTTCATACGCCGCGCCCTCGACCAGGCCGACCTCAATGCGTTGCGGATGGCCCTGTACCAGGAGACGCGCGATCCGGAACTGGCCGAGATGAAGGTCGTGCGCATCCCGGTCCGCGGCGGGGCGACCACAGCGGTGCGGCTCGACCCAGAATGCTACGACCGGCTGAAGGAGAAGGCGCTCGCCTTCCTCGAGGCGCGCGAGGCCGATCCGGCACCGGCCATCGCCCCGCCCCCGCACGGTGCCGACGAGCGCGCGATGATGGAGATGCTGGTCGGTGAGCCGCTGGCCGACGTCGACTACGACTATCAGCGGAACTTTCTCTCCTTCGCCGAGTTCCCGTTCGCCGCGACCTGGGCCGACGGCAAACCGGAAATTCCCCCCGGCTTCCTGGTCGCGATCGTCGGGGCCGGCTTCAGCGGCATCGCCATCGCGGTGCAGCTGCAGACGCTGGGTATCCCGTACCGGGTGTACGAGCGCCGTCACGAGATTGGCGGCGTGTGGAGCATCAACGTGTACCCGGACGCCCGGGTGGACACGGCCAGCTTCACCTACCAGTACTCCTTCGAGAAGAACTACCCGTGGAGCGAGTACTTCGCCCGTCAGCATGAAGTCCGCGGCTACCTCGAGAACGTGGCCAAGAAATACGGCGTCTACGACAACATCTGTTTCGACAGCGACGTCACCGACGCTGAGTTCGACGAGTCCCGGTCCCGGTGGCACCTGACCATCACCCACAGCGATGGTGAGCAGGAGACGGCCGATCCGAACGCCGTGGTCAGCGGCGCAGGCCTGTTCAGTACCCCCCGTCCGCTGGACGTCGACGGGGTCGAGCGGTTCACCGGCCGCATCGTTCACACCACCGGCTGGACGCCCGAGGACGACGTGCGGGGCAAGCGGGTGGCCGTTGTCGGGAACGGCTCCACCGGGGTGCAGGTCCTGGCCCGCGTGGCCGAGGACGCCGAATTCACCTACGTGTGCCAGCGGACGCCACAGTGGATCAGTCCCCGGGAGAACTACGGCGTGCCGATCTCGCCGGAGAGCAGATGGCTGTTCGACACCATGCCGAACTACTGGAACTGGTACTGCTACTCGATGGTGGCCATGGGGGTCGGCACCCAGGTGCTGCAGGAGCAGGACCCTGATTACCAGGCCGAGAACGGCGGCGGCATCAACGCCAAGAACCAGCTGTTCCGGGACAGCCTGGTGGACTACATCAAGTCCAAGGTGGGTTCGCGGCCTGACCTGGTCGACAAGCTCGTTCCGGACTACCCGCCCATGGCCCGTCGGCTGATCGTGGACAACAACTGGTACACGAGCCTGTTGCGTGACAACGTGGAGCTGGTCACCGGCCCGATCCAGCGGATCACGCCGACCGGTTTCGTCGGCTCGGACGGCGTCGAGCGACAGGTCGACGTCATCGTCACCGCCACCGGGTTCAGCGTGACCAAGTACCTGTGGCCGACCGAGTATCGCGGCATCGGCGGGGCCAAGCTCGAAGAGACCTGGGACACCGGTGACGGTCCGATGGCCTACCTCGGCATGACCGTGCCCAAGTTCCCGAACATGTTCATCCTGTACGGGCCGAACTCCCAGCCGCGCGCGAATTCGATCCCGTCCTGGATCGAGCTGTGGTCCAGCTACACGGCGCAGTGCCTGGTCATGCTGCTGGAAGGCGGCTACGACCGCATCACCGTGCGGCAGGACGTCTTCGACAAGTACAACGCCGACCTCGACGCCGCCGCCCGCAAGCTCGTGTGGGACGAACCCGCTTCGCGGGCCATCAACTACTACGTCAACCCGTCCGGGCGCCAGCAGGTCAACGCACCCTGGAAGGTCGAGCAGTACTACCAGCTGCTGAAACACCCCAAAGCCGAGGACTTCGACCTCGAGCGCAGCACGACGACGGGAAGGTAGCCCGATGCCCATCGATGAAGAAGGCCTGTCGCTGGTCGGTGCGGCCGGGGTGCCTCTCGGTGACCATGACTACGATGCCGACGCGCTCCGGAGCAAGTACGCCGAGGAACGGGCCAAGCGGCAGGGGAACCCGTATCGGGGCGTGCTTCCCGATCTCGTCGGCGACCTGGCCCGCTATCTCGACGACCCGTACTCCGAGTTCACCCCCCGTGATCCGGTCGTGGACCCGGACGTGGACGTCGTGGTCATCGGGACCGGATGGGCCGGCCTGGTAGCCGCCGTCCGCATGCGGGAGCTGGGCGTGCAACGGCTCCGCGTCATCGACAAGGCGGGTGACGTTGGCGGGGTCTGGTACTGGAACCGCTATCCCGGCGTCATGTGCGACGTCGAGTCGTACATCTACATGCCGCTGCTGGAAGAGCTGAACTACATCCCAAAGGACAAGTACTCCAAGGCCGCCGAGATCTTCGGGCACGCGCAGGCGGTGGCCAAGAAGTACGACCTGTACGACGAGGGACTGTTCCAGACCGCGGTCACTGACCTGAGCTGGGACGAGCAGGCGAAGCGCTGGACGGTGTCCACCGACCGCGGTGACGACCTTCGCTCACGGTTCGTGATTATCGCCGACGGCAACTTCCACCGCCTCAAGCTTCCGGCGATCCCCGGCCTGGCCGAGTTCCAGGGGCACTCGTTCCACAGCAGCCGGTGGGACTACAAGTACACCGGCGGCGACAGCGACGGCGGCCTGGTCGGCTTGAAGGGCAAACGGGTCGGCGTCATCGGTACCGCGGCCACGGCCGCGCAGATCGTGCCGCACCTGGCCCAGTGGGCCGACCACCTGTACGTCTTCCAGCGCACTCCCCCGACGGTGGGCGAACGCAACAACCACCCCACCGAGCCCGACTTCGCCGATCAGCTCACGCCCGGCTGGCAGTGGCGGCGGATGCGGAACTTCACCTCCCTGGTTGTCGGGGGGACCGAATCCAGCGATCTTGTCGACGACGGCTGGACGCAGTTCTATTACGCCGTCACTTCCGACCCGGCGTTCAGGGAACGCTCGCGGGCTGAGATCGCGTCGATCATGGAGGATGCCAACTTCCGGCATATGGAGGCGCTGCGGGCCCGGATCGACAACCTCGTCACCGATCCGGCCGTCGCCGAGAAGCTCAAGCCCTGGTACGCCTACTTCTGCACCCGGCCCTGCTTCCACGATGAGTACCTGCCGACGTTCAACCGCCCCAACGTCACGCTGGTCGACACCGAGGGAAAGGGTGTGGAGCGGCTCACGGCCACAGCCGCCGTGGTGGGCGACGTGGAGTACGAGGTCGACTGCCTGATCTTCTCGACCGGCTTCGAATACGACACCTCCTACACGCGCAAGACCGGTTTTGAGATCACCGGCGTGGGCGGGCGCAAGATCAGCGAGAAGTGGGCCGACGGGTACCAGACGCTGCACGGCTTCACCACGGCCGGATTCCCGAACCTGCTGATCAGCCCGGGCGCGAACATGCAGGCGACCATCACCCACAACGTGACCCACTGCCTGCAGGAATACTCCTTTCATTTCCAGTACATCGTGGGCGAGGTGCTGAAGCGGGGCATGACCACCTTCGATACCGACCCGGCGGCCGAGGCGGAGTGGGTCCAGCACATAGAGGCCCACGCCCGGGACAATGCGGCCTTCCTGGAGTCGTGCACACCNAACCGCTTCAACCGCGAAGGCAACTTCGACCTGCGTTCCATCCGGAACGCCAACGCGGTCGGATCCCCACTTGAGTTCTTCGACCGCATGCAGCAGTGGCGAGAGACCGGGGACCTTCCCGGCATCATCCTGAGCCACTGACCTAGCACCGTCGCCCTAGTCGCCAGAGGCTGCCATGACCGACACGCTCGCCCCGGAGTTCCAGGCCGAACTCACCGCTTTGTTCAACGCCGATCCCGCGGTTCTCAGCGATCCGTATCCGCTGTACGCCAAACTCCGTGACCAGCCCGTGCTGCACTGGAACGGCATCGCGGTGGTTTCCCGGCATGCCGACGTGCTTCGGGTGCTGCGGGATCCTGACGTCTTCTCGGCCCGCCGTCATCTCGGTTCCCGGGTCGCCAACCGCCGGGCGGAGCTGGACGTCGAAGGCCAGGCGCGCCTCCAGGAGGTCGTCGATCACGAGGCGCTGTGGCTGACCCAGAACGACGACCCGGAACACAAGCGCCTGCGGGGCCTGGCCAACCTGGCCTTCACCCGGCGGCGGGTCGCCGACATGCGGGGCATGATCGAGGACCTGGTCGAGGAACTACTGGGTGCCGCCCGTGAGCGGGGCACTATGGAGTTCGTCCAGGAGGCATCCTTCCCGCTTCCGCTGCTGGTGATCTCGGCGATGCTGGGGGCGCCGAAGGAGGACGCGGAGCTGATCCGGGGCTGGTCGGACGAGATCGCGCTGGCGATCGGCACCACCTACGCCAACCTCGACCAGGCCTATGAGGCCGTGGAGTCGTTCCGGCAGTACGTGGCCGCGCTGATCGACAGCCGTCGCGGCGAACCAGGTACGGACCTGTTCACCGTGCTCGTCAACGCCGAGCAGGACGGTGAGCGGCTGTCCCGGGACGAACTCGTCGCCATGTTCGTTCTACTCCTGTTCGCCGGGCACGAGACGACCACCAACCTGATGAGCAACGCCGTCGTCGCGCTCATACGCAACCCCGATCAGCAGCAGCGCCTCCGGGACAATCCCGCCCTGATCGCCGGGGCCACGGAGGAGTTCCTCCGTTACTGCAACTCGGTCCACGCCATCCACCGCGTAGCGCTGGCCGACACGGAGATCGGCGGCGTTCCGGTCTCGGCCGGCACGACCGTCAGGATCATGCTCACGGCCGCGAACCACGATCCGGCCGTCTTCAGCGACCCGGAAACCATGGACATCACCCGCCGGGACGTCAATAAGCAGGTCGGCCTGGGCTTCGGCATCCATACCTGCCTGGGCGCCTGGCTCCTGCGGCTGGAGACGGAAGTCCTGGTCAAGGCCATGCTTGAGTTCCCCGTGCTCGACCTGGACCACGAAACCGTACCCCGGCCGAACTTCCTGCTGGCCGGACCGCAGGCGGTACAGCTCCGCCTGCGCTGATCACCAGGGCGGGAGAGATACCGCGTGATGAACCGATCAGCCCAGCCGACCATCTACGAGACGGTGATCAGCCGGACCCCGACCCCGCCGGATACGCCGCTGCGGTTCGCCGCCCGCGACGTGCTGTTCGGGCAGGTGTGGGCCCGTCCCGGTCTCACCCTGCGGCAGCGCCGGTGGATCTCGCTGACCGCGGCCGCTCTGGGCGGACCGGGGATCGGGTCCGAATCGCACGTTTACGGCGCGCTCCACAGCGGCGACATCAGCCTCGCCGAGCTCCGGGAGTTCGTCCTGCATCTCGCGCCGCTGGCCGGCTGGCCGAGGGTGGCGTGGCTCGACGGGCTCATTAGCGCGACAGCACGCGACTTGGGCGACGCGATTGACCCGGAACCCACCGGGACCGCGGAGCCGTGGCCGGCCCTGGACTTGTCCGAACTCGCGTCGTCCAGCTCCGGCACGCCGCTGCAAACGCTGCTGGGCGACGCCGTGCAGTACGGGATCATCTGGTCCCGCCCGGCGCTACCGGGCGGCGACCGGCGCCTGATCTCGATCGTGGCGCTCGCCGTGGAGCGGGCCGCGGAGCTGGTGGCCGGGCACGTCGCCGACGCGCTCGACGCACAGGAGCTGGACACGACCGCGCTGCGGGAACTGGCTCTGCACACTGGTTTCTACGCCGGCCTGCCGGCCGCCCGGCTGATCGACGACGCAATCACCGCCGCGGCCCTCCGCGTCGACGACTCCGGAAAGGACGGTTAGCTGGCGTGACCGCTGATACCCTCACCACCCGGCTCGATCCGCACGACCTTTACCAGCGGGCCGTCAGCGCCGCCGAAGCATCCGAGGACCCATTCGGGCTGCTCGGTGAGCTCGTCGCCCAGGGCGAGTTCCACCAGGCACCCGATGGCACCACGATCGTGTACGGCTACGCCCGGGCCAAGGAGCAGCTCCGGTCGCCGCGGCTGCGTAAGGGCGGTCACCACGTCAGCTCGGACAACTCCGCCCTCTCGCCCGAGCAGCGGGCCGCGCTGGCGGCGGCCGCGCCCCCGGACCCCGGCATGCTGACGTCGATCGACGACCCCGATCACGCACGGCTGCGGCGTATCGTCAGCCGGGCTTTCGCGCCCGACGCCGTTGAGCAGTACCGGGACGTCACCTACCGGGCGCTCGACGGCATCCTGGCCGGGCTGCCCCCGGACCGGCCGGTCGACCTCATCACCGACGTGTGTGACCACATCCCGAGCCAGGTCATCGGCCACCTGATCGGGGTGCCACTGCCGGACCGGGTCCACTTCATGCGGCTGTCGAAGGGACAGGCGGTCGGCCGGGACCCGAAGTCCAGCCCCGGCACCCAGCTGGAGGCGCTGCGTATCCGCCGCGAGATGTTCGCCTATATCGCCGAGCTCATCGAGTCGGCGCGCGGGAACGTGGACGAGTCCACACCGCTCGGACGGCTGGTGGCAATGGAGCAGTCCGGTGAGAACGTCAGCCCCGAGGAGCTGGTCTCGCTGGTCGCGCTCATGTACTCGGCCGGGTTCGGCACGACGGTGCGGCTGCTGAGCAACGCGCTGACCGCTCTCATGCAGTTCCCGGACCAGGCGGCGCTGCTGCGGGCGGATCCGGCCCGGGCCCGGGCGGCTACCGATGAGGCGGTCCGCATCAATCCGCCGGTCATGGACGTGTCCTACCTCGCCGCGGAGGGAGCAGAGGTCGGCGGCGTGGCGATCGCCCCCGGCGCGCGGGTGACGATTGTGCTGGGCGCGGCCAACCGTGATCCGCGGGTGTTCGACCACCCGGCCGCCTTCGACATCACCGCACCCCGCAAGGGCACCCAGCCGCTGTCGTTCGGGTTCGGCACGCACTACTGCCTGGGTGTCGCCCTGTCCAAGCTCGAGACCGACGTGGTGCTCACCGAAATGGTCACCCGTTTCCCGGACATGCAGCTGGTTGAGCCGCCGGTGGCGGTGCCGTCGTTCCGGAGCCGTGAGTACCGGTCCGTGCGGGCGGTGCTCGCCCCATGACCGTGACCGGGCAGGCCCCGGCCCGACGGCTCGAGGGCAAGCGGGTGCTGCTGGTCGGCGGCGGCCAGAGCGCCGGCCAGGGTGTCGGCATCGGCCGCGCCACCGCGCTGTTGTACGCCCGGCACGGCGCCGAACTGGTGCTGGTGGACCGGAATGAGGCCGCAGTGCAGGAGACCCGGAAGATGATCGAGGCCGAAGGAGGCACCGCCAGCGTCATCCTCGCCGATGTCCGCAGCGATGACGACTGCGCTCGCATGGTCCGTTCGGCTCAGGGCGTTCTCGGCCGGATCGATGTGCTCTTCGACGGCATCGGCCGCCAGGGCCGGGGCACGGTCGACGAGACGACACCGGAGCTGTGGGACGAGGTCATCGGCCTCAACCTCACGGCGATGTGGCTGGTCGTGCGTCATGTGCTGCCGGTCATGCAGGCGCAGCGAGCTGGCTCGATCGTCCTGGTCTCCTCGATCAGCGCCGTGCGGGGCGGCACCGCGGCCGCCTACGGTGTGAGCAAGGCCGCCGTGAATCGCCTGGCCGCCGCCGTCGCGGCCAGTGCGGCGCAGTTCGACGTGCGGGCGAACGCGATCATGCCGGGACTGCTCGACACCCCGATGGCCATCGACGGCATCGTGACCGCGGGCGGTCCCAGCCGGGAGGACATCGTGACGCAGCGCCAGGCCACGGTACCCATGAGCATCGTCGGCAATGCCTGGGACGTTGCGTGGGCGGCGCTCTACTTCGCCTCTGACGAATCGCGCTACGTCAGTGGCCAGTGCCTGGCCGTCGACGCGGCCCGGACCGTCTCCTGACCTCCTGACGGTGTACGGCGATCAGGCCCGCCGGAAGGGATCGCGGACCAGGCAGCCACCATCGACGGCCAGCTGCTGCCCGGTCACGTACCGAGATTCATCACTGGCCAGGAAGAGCACGGCGGCACTGATATCCCCGGCCTCGACGGCTGGTATGGGCATGGTCTGCATGGTGCGGAACGCCGGTTCGGCGTCCTCGCGGGTCGGCTCGGCCAGGTCCGGGCGGAACACCTTGTACATCATCGGGTTGTGCAGCATGTCGGTGTTCACGTTGGTCGGGTGCACGGCGTTGACCCGGATTCCCAGCGGGCCCAGTTGCTGCGCCAGGGTATGGACGAGGTCGGCGACGTGCCGCTTGGACCAGGAATAACCTGCTCCGCCCGGCCCGTTGGCGGGACCAGCGGTGTTGCTGAGCAGGCCGGCCACCGAGCCGGTGGCGATCACTGACGCGCCGGCGGTCAGGTGCGGCAGCGCGGCGTTGATGGTGTTGATCACCCCGGACAGATTGATCATGACGACGTCGAAGAAGGCCTGAACTCCCCGGTCGCCCAGAGCGACGATCCCGGCGTTGGCGACCACGGCATCGGGCGAGGTCGGCCGGCGCGGCCATGGGATAAGGCACGGTCTCGACCTGGGCGCACAGGTCGACGGCGATGATGTCGGCCCCCTCGTGGGCCAGCAGCACCGCATGGCTGCGCCCCTGCCCGCGGGCGGCGCCGGTGATCAGCGCGACCTTGCCCGCCATCCGCCCGGGCACGGCGCTCAGACCCCGTCTCCGGACTGGTGGCCGACAAGCACTCGGTCAGCCCAGCGTCGCACGGCGTCGAGTTTGTCCGGCAACGGTGCGTGCAGCGCCTGGTCCCGGGCGAACGGGTGGACCTGTACGCTGCCGACGCCGAGGTCCGCCAGCCGCTTCAGGTCGTCCCGGTCAACCTGAGGCGGTATCACGTTGACGTGGAAGCCGCTGATCGAGCGCCCATGTCGGCCCAGGCGGGCCCGCAAGGCCGGCATGAGGTCGTTCTCGATCTCATCCACCGAGCACGGCATGGCCACGAAGCCGTCCATCACCCGGGCGGCCCGATCCAAGGCGGCCTCGCTGTTGCCGCTGCCGTAGATGGGCACGGGCGCCGACGGCACCGGGAACATGGCCACTGACTCAAACGAGTGGTACTTGCCGCTGAAGCTGGCCGGCTGCTCACCCCACAGTGCGCGCAGTACCGCGACCATCTCCTCGGCCCGCGCGCCACGGGTATGGAAATCGGAGTCGAGCAGGGCAAATTCCTCGGGCATCCACCCGACCCCCACCCCCAGGTGAACCCGTCCGGGGAACAGCGCGGCCACGGTCCCGACCATCTTGGCGGTCAGGAACACGTTGCGCATGGGGAGCACCATGATGTGGGTCATCAGGTGCAGGTGAGGGCTGGCGGCGGCTACCGCGGTCAGCCCGACCCACGGATCCGGCCACGGAGTGCGGTCGAGATCCCATGGGGTGCTGCCATCCGCAGTGCCGGGATAGTGGGTGTCGATACGCACGGGATTGGCGACGTGTTCGGGCAGCGCNACGCCGTCGAACCCGGTTTCGCCGGCCAGGGCGGCCACCGGGAGCAAGTGCTCGGGCGGCTGGAAGCCGGCGCCGAGAAACAACTGCGGGCGGTTCACGCCAGCTGCCTCCGNACGTTGAGAGGATAATAGGATTAATAATTAAACAGTATTTGCAGACGGTTACCCTGTCCAGACATTGACGGAGCCACATGCTTGAACTCCAGCCGCAGACCAGCGCCAGCGGTCTGGCCATCGTCATCGGCATGCCCGCGAACGGCCTGTCCAGCTTCACCCGGGGCGTGGCCCAGCGGCTGGCCGGTCTCGGGCACCGGGTGCTGATCCCCGACTACTACCGGGGGGCCGGGCCGGCGGACACGGCTACAGCCGACGCGCTGGACGGTCCGCACGCGCTGCCCGAGCTCAATCGCCTGATGGACAGCCTCGACTTCCCGCGAGCGGCCCACGATCTGATCGCCGCGGCTCGCTACGCCCGCGCGGATCCGGGCGTCCGCGCCGTCGCGGTGTGGGGCTACTGCACCGGCGGGACGGTGGCCGCGCTGGCCGGCTGCCTCGGCGCGGGCGTAGTCGATCGCCTGGTCCTGTTCTACCCCAGCCAGATGGTGTTCCCGGTGACATCGGCGCTGAGGCCACAGTCGCCCGCCGAACTGCTGTGGGCGCTGCGCTGCCCGACGCTGCTGCTGGTCGGGGACAGCGACCGGATGTGGCCAGCCGACCTGATCGCCCGGTTCGCCACCGAGCTGGATCGCACGGCCACCGATCACCAGGTCGTCATCTATCCCGGCGCCGGGCACGCGTTCGCCGACCACTGGTCGGACGGCCGAACCGACAGCTATGACGCTGACGCCGACCGCGACGCCTGGCGGCGCGCCGCGGCGTTCGCGGGTGAAGGAGCGCGCGCATGACCGTCCCATCCGGCCCCGACCTGGCCCAGCGCCTGCGCACCGTCGAGGCCAGGCTGGCCGCCGTCGAGGACCGGTTGGCCGTCCTGGAACTCGCGTACGACTATCAGCGCAGATGTGACGGTGGCTGGGCCGGCCCCAGCCATGCTGACCCCAAGGCGCTGACCGAGCTGTTCACGCCGGAGGCCCGGTACGCGCTGCCCGAGCTACCGGTCGCCACCGGGCACGCCCAGATCGAGGCGCTCTTCACCCGGCTGACCGAGCACGTGCCCTGGATCGTGCATTACCTGGTCAACCCGTTCGTCAGCATCGATGGCAACCGGGCGCGGCTGGAGATCAAGGGCGGCGCGTGCTTCTGGCGGGGGCCGAGCCGGACGCTGACCTTCGGGACCTACTATGGCGAGCTGGCGCGAACCGCGGACGGCTGGCGTTTCGCCGACTGGGAGTTCGTCCGCGCCCAGCAGCCCTACCCGGCCACGGAGTGGCTCACCACCGACAACGGCCAGCCAGCCCGGTGACCACGGCTCAACTACGGGCTGGCGGCGGCAGGACAGCGGCAACCTCGGCCCAGGCCGCGCGCACCCGGTACGGGGGGCCGAGAGCCTGCACGCAGACGTGGTCGGCGCCGCGCTCCCAGTGCGCGGTCACGGCGGCCGCGGCCGCCGGCCCGTCGCCCCACGCGACCAGCGAGTCGACCAGCCGGTCGC
>JGI12627J18819_10000585_pt1 | contig 12040 bp, 12 predicted proteins | sample TexAe_OM1H0_M2_FD_18819 | JGI IMG/M metagenome (IMG submission 18819)
CGGGTATCCGGTTGGTGTCTCGATCGGCCACGACCGCCGGGTGGTGACCGCCACCAGCGACGGTCAGGTGTACAGCTTCGCGCCGAATTGACCATCGATGCAGAACGTTAGCCGCAACAGTGGCCGCCAGCTCGCTGATGTCCCTGGGACGATCGCTTTGCTGATTGCCCGCTTCGTGTTCTTCACGGCGACCTTCGTCGGGCTCGGACTCATGGTGATGACCACCGACTCCTGCGGGTATCAGAAGTGCGGCGTGATCCGACTCGTCCGCCAGCGGTCGCGTGGGTCGTTCCGCTCCTCGGCTGCGTCGCCCAGCTGACAGTGTCCTTGGGCGCAGCGGCGATGGCACTGCAGCGGGTCGGGTCTAGCCCTTGACGGTCAGCGGCGGGATGGCGTTGCGCGCAACATGGACTTGAGTGGCACCGGCGATCGTCGGCGGCAGCAGCTCTCCCGGCGCGAAGTAGAAAATCAGCTCGTCGTCGGTGATGCCGAAGTTCTGGTAATGCGACGAGTCGAGGCCGGACCCGGGCAGGATCGCCGCGCCGAAACCGGTCTGACGTCCCATCTCACGCTGCACGATCGGAAAGATAGAGTCCAGTGGTTTGCTGTTCGGCGCAAAAAGCGTGTCGAAGGTGATCGGCTGGTGTGATCCGAGGTCGTAGTTGAAACCCTTGTAAGAAGTGGACGGGCGAGGACCACCGAGATCCTCGAAGACCTTGATCACGACGCTTTGGGTGCCGCCCGGTGGCTGGCCGGAGTGGTACTCCTGGAAGGTCACTTCCATCTGGAACGGCACATCGCGTGTTCCCGACGTCTGCGACGACGTCTGCGCGACGCTGACGAATCCGTCCCGGTTCTGGCTGATGTAGTCGATCANCGCCTGCTCGTCGGCATAGTCGAGCGGAAACCTCATGTCCAGGGTGTAGCTGGNNGTGGAGGCATGCACGTGGCAGGTCTGCTCACCCTCGACGTCGCCGCNCAGCGTTGCGCANGGCGAGTCAGCGGCCGCGACCGGCGTTCCGGACCAGGCCAGCAGGCCTCCGGCCGCGACCAGAGCGGCCGCGATCAAGTTGCGCATCGGTCGACTTGTCCTCGCAGACTGGGAACGGCTGAAATGCCGTCCCGACAGCCTACCCGGCCCCTATTGCGACGGGCGGCAAACGTCAAGCTGCACGGATAGTGGCGCGGTTTTACGCGCTTCTATCGCGACGGCCGGCACACCAAGGCTGTCCCCCGCGCGGCTGCACCCGACCCGATCCGGGTGATCACCACCGTCAGGGGCAGCTCACCGCGCAACGCCAACCGTCGTCGTAGCGCCGTGGGTTCGACGTCCACCCCGCGCACCAGGATCTCCAACGCGCCGCAGTCCAGCGTTGATAGCGCCTGCCGCAGACGGCGTTCATCGAACGGCAACTGCTGGACAACCTCGAACCCTCGTACCCCCGGGGGCAATTGGTCCCCGGACAGGTAGGCGATGTGCGGGTCCAGCTGCCAGAGCCCGTGCCGTGCTGCGTAGTGGCGCACCAGACCTGCCCGCACCACGGCGCCGTCGGGATCGACGATCCAGCGGCCAATAGATCGCACCGGGCAGTCGTCCGGCTCGGCGTCGGTGATCTGCTCGCCGCGATCCAGGATGCTGGCGCGACGGCGCACACCTCGCTCAGCCAAACCCGTTGACCACAAGCACGCTTCACGCACCGACCCCTGATACGAGGTGACCTCGATCTCGCCGTCGAAGCCCAGGCGCGTCACCACGTCGAAATCAATTCCGGGAGCACACTTTACGACCAGCTCGCGGCCACGGTAAACATCGAAGAGCTGGTCCAGCGCGGGCTGGTAGTCGCGCGGATTGAAGCGTCGCCGTCCGCTGCCGCGCCGCGCCGGGTCGGCCAGCACGACCGCATCGCGGGTCACCGGATGCAGCGCGTCGGCGCGGCACAGGTCGGCGGCCGCACCGAGGTTGTGCCGCGCCATCGCGAGTCGCACCGGGTCGATATCACTGCCGACCACCCGGGTCGCCGATCCCCGCAGCACCGCGACCTCGGCGCCGATCGAGCAGGTGACATCGTGCACGACGCGGCCGGCCAATCGCTGCGCTCGATGCGACGCCACGGGCGCAGCGGTCGCTTGCTGCAGCGCTTCGTCGGTGAACAGCCAGTCGCCGCCATCTGGCAGCTTGTCGACCGCGCGCCGCCGCAGCAACACGGTTTCGACCAGTGCCGGGGTCCGNTCACCGAATTGCTTTCGTAGCGCGCCGATCTCGGAGACGCGATCGGTCAGCGGCAGCGCGCCGACGACGCTCAGCGCCGCGCAGCCNGTGTCGGACGTCAGGTAGGCAACGTCGTCGAGCCTGAAGTTCAGGACGGCTTGATCCCGGTGATCATCACGTTGTAGAACCAGCCCTTCGGCACCACGCGGCGGGACAGGTTCTCGTCAATCCAGCTCAACGCTTTCCAGCTGGTGAACGCGAACTTGGCCCAGCCCCACCCCAGTCGTTCCGCCGGCACCGCGTACTCGAACGTGCGCAGCGGCCAGCCCAACATCGCAGCAGTGAACTCGACGGTCGACGTCTCGACGTCGACCGCACCCGCGTTGCCGGCCATCGTCTCCAAGTCGCTCGGGGCGAACGTGTGCAGGTCAACGAGGGCCTCCAGCGCCGCCGCGCGTGAAGATTCGTCCAGCTCGGCCTGTGGACGCCGCCAGCTGCCCAGGCCGGGCAACTTGGTGACGTTGGTGGCGATCCGCCAGGTTAACGTCGACAATGCCCGGGCGTAGCCGTCGCCGACGCTGGTCGGCTCGCCCGCGAAGACGAAGCGCCCACCCGGCCGCAACACTCGCAGCACCTCACGCAGCGATTTCTCGACATCGGGAATGTGGTGCAGCACAGCGTGTCCGACCACCAGGTCGAACGTGTTGTCGTCGTACGGGATGCCCTCGGCGTCGGCGACCCGGCCGTCGATGTCCAGGCCCAGCGACTGCCCGTTGCGGGTGGCGACTTTGACCATGCCCGGGGACAGGTCGGTGACCGAACCACGCCGCGCCACGCCGGACTGGATCAGGTTCAGCAGGAAAAATCCTGTGCCGCAACCTAATTCGAGGGCGCGATCATACGGCAGCCGGTAGATCTCGTCGTCGGGGACGGTGGCGTCGAAGCAGTCCCGCGCGTAGTCGATGCAGCGCTGGTCGTACGAGATCGACCACTTCTCGTCGTAGTTCTCCGCCTCCCAGTCGTGATAGAGCACCTGGGCCAGTTTGCTGTCGTGGCGGGCGGCCTCGACCTGCTCGGCGGTGGCATGCGGTTGCGGCGCCGGGTCACCGGCGGGCTTCGAACTCCTCGTCACGAAGGGCCAGCTTAATGGCAGCGCCGAAGACGTCCACAAAGCGCCGGTGATCTGCGGCTATCCGCTCGGCGGGACCAAGCTCGAACACCTCGTCGATGCCGGCCTTGGCCGCGGCCAGCGCGGACCGGGGTCCGTCGACGAAACGTCCGGCCCAGGCCACCGCGGCGTCGTACACGCCGTCCGGGGCGACCATGTCGTCGATCAGGCCTAACGCCAGTGCCTCCTCGGCGTCGAAGAAGCGCCCGCTGTACACCAGTTCCTTGGCCCTGCTGACGCCGACCGTGCGGGTCAGCCGCGCCACGCCGCCGCCGTCGGGCACCAGACCGGCCAGGATCTCCGTTGCACCGAACCGCACATTGTCGCCGCTCACCCGCCAATCGGCGGCCAGCGCCAGGCCGAGGCCGGAGCCCAGCGCGTAACCGGTGATTGCGGCGACGGTCGGCTTTGGGATCGCCGCGACGGCGTCGACGGCGTCGCGGCGCACGCGTGCCCAGCTCTGGGCTTCCGGCGCGATCAGGGTGCGCAGTTGGGGGATGTCATCGCCGGCGGAAAAGATCTCGTGGCCGCCGAAGACGATCACCGCGGCGATATCGTCGCGGCCTGCGACCTCGGTGGCGGCCCGCCCGATCTCCCGGTAGACCTGGCGCGTCATGGCGTTGGTGGGCGGCCGCGAGGCGACGAGCGTGCCAACGCCCGGGCGCTCCGCGCTCACGTGGATGCTGACGAACTCGCTCATATCCGCCATCGGTGTCCGCCGGCTTTACGTGCCTGGTGGTAGCGGTCGGAGTCGAAGAATTCGAACACCCAGTTGTCGCCGTCGATCTCAAGGTTCGGTTGCACGGTGACGATCTGGCGCTCGACGGCCAGCACGTCGGCGACCGTGCGTCCGGCCAGCGAGTCCAGCTGGGTCCAGGTCGGCGGCAACAGGAAGCAGCCGCCGGCCGCGAAGTCCTCGATGGCAGCCTGCGGCGTGGTCCAGCCGGCACGGTCGGATTCGGTGTTTTCCCCGTCGGCGCGCTGGCCCTCCGGCAACGCTCCGACAAAGAAAAACGTGTCGTAGCGACGGGTGCGCTCGGCTTCCGGGGTCACCCAGTTGGCCCATGGCCGCAACAGATCAGCCCGCAACACCAGGTTCTCCCGACGCAGAAAGTCGGCGAACGACAGCGTCCGGTCGGCCAGCGCCAGCCGCGACTCGCGGTACACCGATGCGTCGCCGACGATGCCGTCCGGGTCGTCGGCCGGCCCGGCGAACAGCACGCCGCATTCCTCGAAGGTCTCACGGGCCGCGGCGCACACCAGCGCCTCGGCCAGCCCGGTTTCGGTGCCGAACCGCTCCGCCCACCACGTGGGCGGCGGCCCGGTCCAGGCGATCTGGGCGTTGCGGTCGCGGTCGTCGACGCCGCCGCCCGGGAACACCATGACCCCGGCGGCGAATTCCATCGCCGAGTGGCGGCGCATCAAGAAGACGGAGATGCCGCCTGGGTTGTCGCGGATCAGCATCACCGTCGCAGCGGGCCGCGGCGTCAGCGGCGGCGGGTCTTGCGGTGAAGTCATAACTGTCTCCGGTGGGCCGCGCGGGTGCGGGTGCGCCGGGCGAAGTAGCGCCCGTCGATCAAGTCGACGGTGATCGCCTGGCCGAACGCCACCGATAGATTCTCGCTGGTCAGCACGTCGGTCAGCAAACCCGCCGCGACGACCTGTCCCTCCGACATCAGCATGCAGTGGCTGAAACCGGGCGGAATCTCCTCGACGTGGTGGGTGACCAGAACCAGCGCCGGAGCGTCGGGGTCGGCGGCCAGGTCGGTCAGCCGCGCCACCAACTCTTCGCGACCGCCCAGGTCCAGACCGGCCGCCGGTTCGTCGAGCAGCAACAGCTCGGGGTCGGTCATCAACGCGCGCGCGATCATGATCCGCTTACGCTCACCCTCCGACAGGGTCCCGTACACGCGGTCGGCCAGGTGCTCGGCGCCCAGGCTTTCCAGCATGTCGACCGCCCGGCGGTAGTCGACGTCCTCGTAGCGTTCCCGCCACCGCCCGAGCACCGCGTAGCCGGCCGAGACGACCAGGTCGCGGACCACCTCGTGGTCGGGAATCCGTTGCGCCAGCGCCGAAGAACTCAAGCCCACCCGGGAGCGCAGCTCGGACATGTCGACCCGGCCGAGGCGCTCACCGAGCACAAAGGCGACACCCGACGACGGGTGCTCGGCGGCTGCGGCGATGCGCAGCAATGACGTCTTGCCGGCGCCGTTGGCACCGATGATCACCCAGCGTTCGTCGAGTTCGACCGACCAGCTCACCGGCCCAACAAGCATGTGGCCGTCACGGCGCAACGAAACGTCGCTGAAGTCGATCAGCAGATCCGGGTCGGCTGCGTCGACTCCAGTTTCGGGCACCCGACCATCGTGCCGTACCGCGACGCTGCGACGGCTGTCGGGTCGCGCGGCTACTCGGGTGGGATCTCGACGCGTCGCACCACGCCGTCGACCGCGTCGGCGGCCTCGATCTCGCCGCGCGTGACACCGAGCAAAAACAGCACGGTGTCCAAATACGGATGGCTCAGCGACGCGTCGGCGACCTCCCGCAGCGCCGGTTTGGCGTTGAATGCGATGCCCAATCCCGCGGCGGCCAACATGTCGATGTCGTTGGCGCCGTCACCGACCGCGACCGTCTGCTCCATCGGCACGCCGGCCTGATCCGCGAAGTCCCTCAGCGCCTTGGCTTTTCCGGCGCGGTCGATGACCGCGCCGAGGACCCGGCCGGTGATTTTGCCGTCGACGATTTCCAACTGGTTGGCGGCGACGAAGTCCAGCATCAGCTCGTGCGCCAGCGGTTCGATGACCTGCCGGAAGCCGCCGGAGACGACGCCCACGTGATACCCCAGCCGCCGAAGTGTTCGGATTGTGGTTCGCGCGCCCGGAGTCAGCTCCAGCTGTTCGCCGACCTCGTCGAGCACTTCGGCGGGCAGCCCGGCCAGGGTGGCGACCCGCCGGTGCAGCGACTCCGCGAAGTCCAACTCGCCGCGCATCGCGGCCTCGGTGATGGCGGCGACGGCGTCCTGGGCGCCGACCCGGGCGGCCAGCATTTCGATGACTTCACCCTGGATCAGCGTCGAGTCGACGTCAAACACGATCAGTCGTTTGGCCCGCCGGGACAGGCTGTAGTCCTCTACCGCCACGTCCACACCCGCGTCGGCGGCCACCCGCGTCAGCGCGCCCTGAAGCTGGCCGCCGACTCCCGGCGGCACCGAGACCCGCAGCTCCAGGCCCGTGACCGGATAGTCGGAGACGCCGCGGATGAGGTCGATGTTGACCCCCAGTGCGGCCACCGCCCGGGCAACCGCGCCGAACGCTTCGGCGGTGATCGGCCGGCCCAGCACCATGATGGTGTGCGTCGAGGGTTCCCGGATGATCGGCAGGTCGTCGCTGTGGTCGATGCTGACGTCGAGGCCGACGCCGTGGATGGCCGCCTCGACTTCCGCCTGCAGCGCCTTGCCCTGGGCCACTTCCCGTGGAGCCGACACCAGGACACCCAAGGTGAGTCGCCCGCGGATCACCACTTGTTCGACGTTGAGCAGTTCGACCTTGTGGCCCGCGAGGACCTCGAAGAGCGCCGACGTCACGCCTGGCTTATCGACGCCGGTGACGGTGATCAGCGCCGACACCATGCGGGGTCTGGTCACCCCAGATTGCTGATGAGACGACCCATCAGCTGCGAACCTGGACGTCGTCCTGCCGGGTGACGTCTTTGTCGGAGGGACCGTGCGCCCGCCCCACATGGGCCTCGGCGCGAAGTCGTTCCACCATGTGCGGGTAGTGCAACTCGAAAGCCGGGCGCTCGGAACGGATCCGGGGCAGCTCGGTGAAGTTGTGCCGCGGCGGAGGGCAACTGGTGGCCCACTCCAGCGAGTTGCCGTAGCCCCATGGGTCGTCGACGGTGACCACTTCGCCGTAGCGCCAGCTCTTGAAGACGTTCCAGACGAACGGAAGCATCGACACGCCAAGGATGAACGCCCCGATCGTGGACACGACGTTGTAGGGCTGGAATCCATCGGTGGGCAGGTAATCGGCGTAGCGGCGCGGCATGCCCAGATCGCCCAACCAGTGCTGAATCAAGAACGTGGTGTGAAAGCCGATGAACGTCAACCAGAAATGCAGCTTGCCCAGCCGCTCGTCGAGCAGCCGGCCGGTCATCTTCGGGAACCAGAAATACGTGCCCGCGAACGTGGCGAACACGATGGTCCCGAACAGCACGTAGTGAAAGTGCGCGACGACGAAATAGCTGTCGGTGACATGGAAGTCCAGCGGCGGGCTGGCCAGCAGCACCCCGGTCAGACCACCCAACAGGAACGTGAGCAAGAAGCCGACAGAAAACAGCATCGGCGTCTCAAATGTCAGTTGGCCCTTCCACATGGTGCCGATCCAGTTGAAGAACTTGATGCCGGTCGGTACCGCGATCAGATAGGTCATGAACGAGAAGAACGGCAGCAGCACCGCGCCGGTGGCGAACATGTGGTGCGCCCACACTGCGACCGACAACGCGGCGATCGACAACGTCGCGTAGACCAGCGTGGTGTAACCGAATATCGGCTTACGGGAGAACACCGGGAAGATCTCGGTCACGATGCCGAAGAACGGCAACGCGACGATGTACACCTCGGGGTGCCCGAAGAACCAGAACAAGTGCTGCCACAACAGAACTCCGCCGTTGGCCGGGTCGTAGACGTGGGCGCCCAGGTGCCGGTCGGCGGCCAGCCCGAACAATGCCGCGGTCAGCAGCGGGAACGCCAGCAGCACCAGAATCGACGTCACCAGGATGTTCCAGGTGAAGATCGGCATCCGGAACATCGTCATTCCCGGGGCGCGCATGCAGACCACGGTGGTGATCATGTTGACCCCGCCGAGGATGGTGCCCAGACCGGCGACGATCAGCCCCATGATCCAAAAGTCGGCCCCCGGACCGGGCGAGTGGATGGCGTCGGTCAACGGCGTGTAGGCGGTCCAGCCGAAGTCGGCGGCGCCACCCGGGCTGATGAAACCGGCCATGCCGATCAGGGCGCCGAACAAGAACAGCCAGAATGAGAAGGCGTTGAGCCGCGGGAACGCCACGTCGGGCGCGCCGATCTGCAGCGGCAGCACTAGGTTGGCGAAGCCGAACACGATCGGAGTCGCATAGAACAGCAGCATGATCGTGCCGTGCATGGTGAACAGCTGGTTGAACTGCTCGTTCGACAAGAACTGCAGACCCGGCGCGGCCAGCTCGGTACGCATCAGCAGCGCCAGCAGGCCACCGACGAAGAAGAAAATGAAGCAGGTGACCACGTACATGATCCCGATCATCTTGTGATCGGTGGTCGTGATCAGCCGGTAGACGAGGTTGCCTTTAGGGCCTGTTCGGGGCGGGTACGGACGACTCGCCTCGAGTTCTCCCAGCGGGGGCGCTTCGGTGGTCAAGAGCTCCTCCAAACGTCGGGCAGGGCAACTGGGATCAGTGGCTCTTGAGTCTAGCGTTCGACCGTGTCCGGTGAGCGACTGGTCCTACAAACTGTCGTACTCGGTTTTAAGGGGCGCTCGTCGTCGTCGAGCGCACGCAGCCGACGACAGCGAATCGGATGTTACCGTCGGACCCGTGCTGTTCAGGGGTGTGCGACCTGTCATGTTTGCTGCCGCTGCGACAGCGATTTCGGCCGCACTGTGCACCGCGTGCACGACGGAGTCGCCCGGCGGCGGTTCGTCGGCGTCGTCGGTGATCACCAGCACCACCCAGATCGCGGGGGCCGGCGTTTTGGGCAACCAGCGGCGACCGGACGAGTCGTGCGCGCCGCAACCGGCTGAGCCGGATCCCGGGCCGCCGACCCGCACCGCTCACAACGCGGCGGGCGTGCAGCCCGATANGGCCCAGGTGCGCTCCGATCCGCAGCGCATCGTCGTGCTCTCCGGCGANCAACTCGACGCCCTGTGCGCGCTNGGCCTGCAGTCGCGGATCGTGGCCGCCGCCCTGCCGGACGGCGCCTCGACCCAGCCGTCCTACCTGGGCACCGTCGTGCATCGGCTGCCGGGCGTGGGCGCCCGCAGCAGTCCCGACCTGGCCGCGATCGGAGCGGCCAAGCCGGATTTGATCCTTGGCTCGCAAGCGCTGACGCCGAAGTTGTATTCGGCGCTGGCCGCGATCGCGCCGACGGTGTTCACCGNGGCCCCGGGTGCGGCCTGGGAGGACAACCTGCGCGGGGTGGGCGCGGCTACCGGCCGGGCCGACACCGCGGACGGGGTGATCGACGATTTCGCCAAGAAGGCTCACGACGACGGCGCCGCACACGACGCCCCGCACTACCAGGCGTCGATCGTGCAGTTCACCGAGAACACCATCCGGGTATTCGGCGCCGAAAACTTTCCGGCCAGCGTGCTGGCCACAGTCGGCGTCGATCGTCCTGCGTCACAACGGTTTACGGACAAGCCCTACATCGAGATGGGCAGTACTGACGCCGATCTGGCTGGCAACCCGGACTTCTCGGCTGCCGACGGCGATCTGGTGTACGTGTCGTTCTCGTCGACGGCCGCCAAGGATCGCGCGGCGACCATTTTCGACAGCGGCCCGTGGCGCAGGCTGGCGGCTAATCGCGACAACCGCATCTTCGTCGTCAACAACGAAATATGGCAGACCGGCGAGGGCGTCGTTGCGGCCCGCGGTGTTATCGACGACCTGCGCTGGGTGAACGCCCCGATCAACTAACGACCGGCGGCCTGTGACGTTCACCGCACCGGCAAGATACATAGCTTGTCTATGCTATTCTGGTGGTGTCCAATAGGATTCGATATTGCAATAAGCGCACTCAAGAGGATTGTCCATGAGCACTGTTTCCGCGTATGCCGCTACCTCGGCGACCAAGCCGCTGACCAAGACCACGATCACCCGCCGCGACCCCGGCCCGCACGACGTGGCCATCGACATCAAGTTCGCCGGGATCTGCCACTCCGACATCCACACCGTGAAAGCCGAATGGGGCACACCCAATTACCCGGTGGTGCCCGGCCACGAAATCGCCGGCGTGGTGAGCGCCGTCGGCCCTGAGGTCACCAAATACAAGGTGGGCGACCAGGTCGGCGTCGGCTGCATGGTCAACTCCTGCGGTAAATGCAGCAGCTGTACCGCCGGGCTCGAGCAGTACTGCAAACCGGGCGCGACCTTCACCTACAACTCCATCGACAAAGACGGCACGCCAACGCAGGGCGGCTACAGCCAGGCAGTCGTCGTCGACGAGAACTTCGTCGTGCGCATCCCCGACTCGCTGCCGCTGGACAAAGCGGCGCCGCTGTTGTGCGCCGGCATCACGCTTTTCTCGCCGCTGCGGCACTGGAAGGCGGGGCAAGGCACGCGGCTAGCGATCATCGGCCTGGGCGGGCTGGGTCACATGGGGGTCAAGCTGGGTGCGGCGATGGGCGCCGAGGTGACGGTGCTGTCGCAGTCGCTGAAGAAGATGGAGGACGGACTGCGCCTGGGCGCCAGCCACTACTACGCCACGGCAGATCGGGACACCTTCAAGACGCTTCGTGGCAGCTTCGACCTGATCCTCAACACCGTCTCGGCCAACCTCAACCTCGGCGACTACCTGAACCTGCTTGACGTCGACGGCACGCTCGTCGAGCTGGGTATCCCCGAGCACCCGATGGAAGTGCCGGCCTTCCCGCTGGCGCTGGCGCGGCGCAGCCTGTCCGGGTCGAACATCGGCGGAATCGCCGAAACCCAGGAGATGCTGGACTTCTGCGCCGAGCACGATGTGACGCCCGAAATCGAGGTCATTCAACCGGATTACATCAACGAGGCCTACGAGCGGGTGCTGGCCAGCGACGTGCGCTACCGCTTCGTGATCGACACGTCAGGTTTGTGACGCCGCGGCTTCGCCGTTAGACGCGTCGCTGTGATTCTCGCCACCGATACCTGCCAGCGGCCAACCGGCGGCGGCCAGCCTGGCGGCCACCCGTGCGATGTTCTCCGGGCCGGCGTCGTATTGCGTCATGTCCGAGATGAAGTCCGCGATCACGTCGCGGTCAACCGGGCCCTCGACATCCTCATCGATGGCGTCGACCACTTCGGTGATCTCCTCCTCGCTCAGCGGTGTGCTGTGCAACAGCGCAAGCAACGGCACGCGGTCGGGTCCAGGAACGCCTTCCGGGTAGCCGACCTGCAGCCACTGGATCACGGAACGGAAAAAAGCCGCCGTAGAAGATGGTGTTATCGCCACCTCATCAGTGTCACGAAAGGTGGGTCAGCCGCGCCAGCGTCCCGCCGAACCATTCGCACAATTCACATACCGTTCATCTTCTTCGGGCTCATCGGCCCGCGTGCGGCCTGATCCGTTCCCAAACCGGTCAGCTGGGTGGCTCCGCGGTGGTGGCTCCGCGGTCAAAGCTGTTGGCGGCCAAACACCGCACGACAATTGCGCTCCCGCCCAACCGGACAGAGGACTAGGTCGCCATCCCGCAGAGCGCGACGCCGGCCCGATCGACCCGTTGTCGCGCTAATGGGTGACGGCTCAATGCATTACGCGATCACNGCGGTGTGGGCCGCAGCGCGCCACCAGATTCCGGTCACGNTTGTAGTCACCGAGTTGGTTGCGGCCGGCATCGCCGATCGCGACCGACCCACCCTCATCAACGCTCGCACCGTTCCGGTCGGCGTCTGACGCGCATAACATCAGCCCGCAT
>JGI12627J18819_10000586_pt1 | contig 12023 bp, 10 predicted proteins | sample TexAe_OM1H0_M2_FD_18819 | JGI IMG/M metagenome (IMG submission 18819)
GTGACAACGCTTCGATGCCGACGCGGCTGCCGGGAGCGGTCAGCGCCTCGATGCGACTGAACAGCAGTTCCTGGGCCGCCGCGGGCAGATACATCAGTAGCCCTTCGACCGACCAGGCGCTCGGCGTCGATGCGTCAAAACCCGCGTCCTGCAACGCCTTCGGCCAGTTTTGACGCAGGTCCACCGCGACGCCGACGCGATGGCACGTCGGCTCGGCGCCGTGCTCGTGCAACGTTGAGGCTTTGAAGTCCAACACCCTGGGCTGGTCGAGCTCGAAGACCGTCACCCCGTCCGGCCATGGCAACCGCCAGGCCCGTGCGTCCAGGCCGGCCGCCAGGATCACCACCTGACGGATGCCGGCTTTGGTGGCGTCGAGGAAGAACGTGTCGAAAAACTTGGTCCGCGAAGCGAAAAAGCTGACCATCGACTTCATCCGCAGCGGCAACGCGGGCGCGGCTTCGACGACCTCAGCGGGCAGATCCGGGGCCCCGTACCAGTCCCATTCGCCCGCGCCGGCGGTGTCGAGGAAAATCCGTGCGAACGGATCGCTGATCAGCGGATCGTCGCTCTCGGTTTCGGCCGCGCGCGCCGCGGCGACACCGAGCGCCGTCGCGCCGACGCTCTCGGTGATCTCCCAGCTGTCGTCATCGGTTCTCACGCCATGTGACCCTACGTGAACCGGGCATACGGAAGAATCGCGGTCACCATGGTCGACAGTTCCGCGCCGACGTCGCGACGAAAGCACGTTATTCGGCTCGCCGTGTTCGCCGCTTTCCTGGTCGTGCTGTTCTATCTGTTGGCGGTCAAGCACGTCGTCAACATCGAGGATGTGCGGCGCACGGTCAAGGCGACCGGGCCGGCGGCGCCGCTGACCTACATCGTGCTGTCGGCCGTTCTTGGCGCGATCTTCGTCCCGGGCCCGATTCTGGCCGCCAGCAGCGGGCTGCTCTTCGGGCCGCTGTTGGGCGTGTTCGTGACGCTGGGTGCGACGGTGGGCACCGCTATGGTCGCGAGCCTGGTGGGCCGTCGCGCGGGCCGCGACAGTGCGCGGGCTCTGCTCGGGGCCGATCGGGCTGATCGGATCGACGCATTGATCGAACGACGCGGGCTGTGGGCGGTGGTCGGTCAGCGTTTCATTCCTGGTCTGTCGGATGCGCTGGCCTCGTATGCATTCGGCGCNTTTGGAGTTCCGTTGTGGCAGATGGCTGTTGGCGCTTTTATCGGTTCGGTGCCGCGGGCGTTCGTGTACACCGCGTTGGGCGCTTCGATCGGGAATCGGTCGCCCGTGTTGGCGTACACGGCGATCGGGGTGTGGTGTGTGACTGCGATCGTCGGCGCGTTCGCCGCGCGCAGCGGCTTCCGGAAGTGGCGGCGGCACGACGGGCCAACCTCCGACACGTCACANACGTTTCAGCAGTAACGTGACCGAACCAGTATGCAAAGTGCCCACCTCTGAGTAGCCCTGTGTCAAGTGGTCGCTTGTGTCCGTCGCGAGAGCAGGGTTTGTAGGGCTCGGTGGCGGGTGGGCTCGTAGGGGCTGTTTGTCTGCCAGCACTGCCAGATGATGTGGAGCCAGGCGCGGGCCAGGATGCGTGTGGCGTGCGGGTGGTCGTGTCCGCGAGCGCGGGCGCGGTTGTAGAGATCGGCGGCCCAGGGGTTGGCTCGGCGGGAGTCGTTGGCGAAGTCGCAGACTGCGTCACGGAGTTGTTTGTCGCAGGCCCACCGAAAACCGACCGAGCGGATTTTGCCGGATTGGCGGGTCGATGGTGCGACGCCAGCCAGGCACGCCAACGCGTCGGGAGAGGGGAATTTGCCGCGGCAGTCGCCGATTTCAGCCAGCAGTCGTGCCGCTCTGACGGTTCCGCTACGCGGCAGGCTGGTGAAGATGTGCGCATCAGCATGGCCGGCGAGTTGCTCACCGATCTGGGTCGCTAACTGATGGATTTGTTCGACCAGGTTGGTGAGAGTGGCTACCAGGGCGCGGGTGATTCCGACGTAGGCGGCGCCTTCGGTGCCGGTGGCCCCACGCGGGCCAGAAGTCAATCGTTGGTGCAAGACGGCCGGGTCGGTGCGGCCTTTGTACTGCACGGAGGTCAGCCAGGCGCCCAAGCGTTTGGGGGTCAGCCAGTCGGCGCGGTCCTGACAGTCGAATCGGGCCAAAAACCTCAAACTGATCGGCGAATCCAGGTCCTCGAAGAGTCCTATCGGGCCGGGATAGACGCGTTTAAGATGCTCACGCAACTGGTTGGTGATCCGAACTCGGTGGATGACCAGGTCTTTGCGGGTCCGGCACAGTGCGCGTAGCACCGCAGTCTCGTGGCTGTTCGGGGTCAACGGGCGCAGCCGGGTCCGGTCGGTCCTCAGCGTGTCGGCCAGCACGAACGCATCGAATCTGTCGTCTTTGTTGCCTGCCGAGCCATAGCGGCTGCGCAGGTTCTTGATCTGATTGGGGTTGATGACGACCACGGTGACCCCCGCGTCAAGCAGGGCATCGACGAGCGGTCCGTCAGGACGTTCGATGGCCACTTCGTTGGCACCGGTGCGCGCCAGGATAGCAATCAGCTCGGTCAGACCTCTGGCGCTGTGCTCGATCACTCCGCGATAGATCGAGCGGCCACCGCCATCGATAATCGCAACCGCGTGATCGTCACGGGCCCAATCGATCCCACACGTGACACCGTTGACTGGTTGGTCGGCCAACATAACTGGGGCATACTGCATGACAGCCTCCTCGCTGCTGAACCCAGTGGGGAGGCACCCTCATCGGTGCGGGGCGTGACACCTGTGTTGCTCACTGTTCGGCGTTCAAATTGACGCTTAGCCCTGTCGACGGTCACCACACCCCGGGAACCGCCGAGTCCCGCAACACTCAGAGTGGACATCGCGTGTCAAGCGATTTGGGCAGTGACTCGACGGCACCTCGGGTGCATCGGCGACCCATCCGAGACCACCGACACACTGATCGTGCAAGCAGTCAGGTTCGAAACCACCGACCGACACACAGTGCACCAGTGAGCGATTTCTCCAACTGGCTGGGGTGTTGTCGCTCAGAGGCGGGCAAAAAGCCAAATGGTTCCGCGCCGCCGGTTGATTGCGCTTAGCCGGCCGGGGTGAAGCGGATCGCCCGGAGATTCAGCTCGTCGACGGCCTCCGCGAACTGGTCGTGGGTTGGCAGTTGATGATCGCGGAACCCCAACCCCATCGCGCGCTCCGCGCGCTTGGCGCCATAGGACTCGGCGCAGCGCGAGTAGAGATCGGTGACGTGCGCCTTGTCCGTGATGAGCTCGCCGCGCATCGTCGTCGTCTTGCCGTTATGCAAGACTTGTGCGGTGGCGCCGTCGCGGAAGTTGTTCTTCCAGGTCGCGCCTGTCATGGCATAGAGAACATCGTCGATTACATGGGCGCTCAACGGAATTGAGTAGTGGCGGCCGCTCTTTCGCCCGGTGAAGTTGACCACCATGAGCTGGTTGCGTGCTGGGCCCGCGAATGGGGTGCGGAGGAGCATTTTCATGAACGGATTGACGATACGCAGTAACGCATCGGGTGGGTGTGACACGGTGATCGGGTTTGATTTTTCGGTCATGACCTCAGGCTAGCTTCCATCCGACGGTAAAGCCGTGGTGCAGGACAAGGTTGGTGAGAACGTCGGCGCGTTCGCCCAGCGGCCACAACTCCGTGGAGAACGCGTCGAGGGCAAAGAAGGCGTAGTTGACCGAGGTCTCCGGTGTCGTGCGGGGCCGGTACACCAGCGCATCCAGCGTGTCGGGCTCGGGCCACCATCGCTTGACCGCATCGGCAAGCCGGTGGCAGGTGTCCCACACGTCGGGGTGTTGGCCGGTGTTGATCTGGTCGTCGACGCCGAGGATGTCGAGGTTTTTCTCGGTGCGCAGGTCGAGCACACGCAGGTGGCGGGTGGCGACCAGTCGTATCAGGTAGTGCGCGGCGTGATCGGATGGAATCATCGATCCCGTCAGCCGGTAGCGCTCGCGGAAGGCGCCGACGAGAGTTCCTGCGGCATAACGGGTTCGAAATGAGCCGGACGCCGAGTCGAAGCGGTACCGCGGCTGTGGGAAGCCCGCCCAGGTCCACTTTTGAGGGCGAGCCGCCTCGACTCGCCACAGTTCGGTGCCGGCTTCGACACGTCGACGCCGCAGTCCGACGGGACGAGCGTCGGGCAGCGGCGCCCGGTAGCCGGGTGGAAGGTCAGGCACCGACGGCGGCGAGCATCTGCCACGCGGTGTCGGCGGTCTTTGGGCGGCGCAGCGCCTCGGCGATCGACGAGCCACCGAGCTCGTCATGGGTCAGGCGCATGATCCGGTCGGCGGCCAGCGGGTCAGACGTGAACTGGGTCAGCAGCTCGAGAATCCGCGGCAGATCCGTCCGCACCCGATCGGCATCGAATTGCCAAGCAGGAAACCAGGTTTGGTTGCCGACAGCCGAGCCCAGCAGCTTGCCTCGGCTGCGCAGCCGGTGCACCGCCTGCGGCGAATGTAGATCCAGCCGCTCCTGCACCTCCGGTGTCGGCAGCGAGCCCTCGACGAATTCGCGGACCAGTGCGCCGCGGCGCTCGTCGTTCAGGCTGCTCGCCGCGATGCGCTCCAACGTGCCTTGCGGACCGGTCGGCGCCTCCAGCAGCGCGTCGAGCACCTCCGCGAAGCTGGAGTCGTTCAGGGCACGTTCGGCGACCTGACGGGCCAGGGGAGCGAGGGCGGTAGACATGCTTCCATGCTACCAGCCACGCCGACCAATTGAAACAATCGAAACAACTAGCCGGCCGGACAGGGCGCCGGAACCCACATGCTCCAGCACCTACCGGGAGGCGGCGGCAGTCCGGGAGGCGCCGGAGCGCGAATCAGAGGACGCACTAAGCTCATCATCGCCCGGGGGTTCTGACCAAGGAGAGCTTGTGACGGCGATCGCTTCCACCCCGAAGGGTCATAACATACAACCACCGCCCGGGCCGGCGCAGCCGCTAACGCGAACCACACCCTCCGACCTCAACGACGAGCAGCGGCGGTGGCTCGCCGAGGCCTCGCGCAGCGACATCAACGGCTGGTTGCACATCACGATCAAAGGATCACCGGCTGCGCGCGGATTCCAGTACGGGTTTCTCGTCGCCGACGAGTACGCGGAGTCGATCCGGGTGTACCGGGAGATGACCTACCAAGACATCGGGATGAGCTACGACTTCTTTATCGAGCGGGCCGCCGAACTGCACGCCGACAAGATCCCCGACGAGTTACGCGAGGAGATAGAAGGCGTTGCCGCGGGTCTGACGGCCGCCGGCGTGCCGGCGACGTTCAACGATGTGCTCGGCGTTAATGATTGGATGGAGCTCACCGGCTATTGGTGGCCCAAGAACTCGGGCCGCTACACCGCGTTGGCGCCGACCGGCGGCGAAGGCAACCACTGCAGCGCCTTCATCGCAACCGGAAGTGCCACCGCCGACGGGTCAATCGTTCTGGGCCACACAAGCTTTGCCGACTTCTGGCAGGGCCAGTTCGAGAACGTCATCCTGGACATAACCCCCGATGACGGCAACCGGATGGTCATGCAGACCGCGCCGGGCTGGATCGCCAGCATGAGCGATTTCTGGGTGACGAGTGCCGGACTGGCGATCGCCGAGACCACGATCGGTGGCTACGACGGGTTCAAGGGCTACGACGAGACCCGGGTTCCGGAGTTTGTGCGCGCCCGCAAGGCCTCGCAGTACGCCCGCGACATCGACCATTGGGTCGAGATGCTCAACACCGACAACAACGGCGGATACGCCAACTCCTGGTTGATCGGTGACGTCAAGACCGGTGAGATCGCGCGCTACGAAGAGGGCTTGCTGTACCAAAGCCTCAGCCGCACAACCGATGGTTATTTCTGGGGCGACAACCAACCGGTGGATCCGAGGATTCGCAACCTGGAGTGCTTCGGGACCGGGTTCAGCGACGTGCGCACCCCCAATGGGGCGCGGGAGGTTCGTTGGCGGCAATTGCTCGGCCAGTACAACGGGAGCGTCGATGCCGAGGTCGGCAAGGACATGCTGGGCGACACGTTCGACACCTACCTCGGCTACATCCATCCCTCGGCCCGGACCATTTGCGCGCATTCCGACGTCGACCCCTGCTTCGACAGTGGGCTGACGCCGTTCACACCGTTCGGGTCGGTGGACGGCAAGGTCGTCAGCTCGGCCGACATCCGGGCGCTCAGTCTGTGGGCCCGGAGTGGGCGTGCCGACGGCACCGAGTTCGACGCTGAAGAATTCCTGCGGCAGCATCCGCAATGGGATTGGCAGCGTGGCTATCTCAAGGACCGTCCGCAGCAACCGTGGACGTACGTCGAGTCGGGCAGCACCGGCGGGCTCTGACCGTGCGTGCCTTCAGATGCCCCAACTGCGGGCAGGCGGTGCCATTCGAAGCCCAACAGTGCCCGGAGTGCGGCATGACGGTCGGCTACCACTACCCGTCCCGGCAGATGGTGTGCACGCCGTCGCAAACCGTGACAGTGAACGGCGACGGCTGGTTTCGTTGCGCGCACTGGGAGCGGGGCTGCAACTGGTTGACCGCGGACGACGCCGAATCCGGCCGTTGCTACGCCGACAGTTTCGTGCGCGAGGGCCCGGCGCCCGATGACAACGAGGCGATGTCCGAACTCGATTCGACGCTGAAGGCGCTGCGGCGGTTGATCTTCGAGCTGATGGACCTGGGCCTGCCCATCAATCCGTATTACGCGGACCCGCACGGGCTGGCGTTCGATCTGCTGTCGAGTCAGACGCTGGGCCGGCCGGTAGTGACGGGGCATGCCAACGGCGTGATAACCATCGACCTATCCGAGTCGCTGGAGCTATACCGGGAGCGCCTGCGCATCAAACTGCGTGAGCCCTATCGCACGATGCTGGGACACTTCCGCCACGAGGTCGGCCACTACTACGAGATGCTGCTGGTGCAGAACACCCCGCTCATCGACGACGCCAGGGCGATGTTCGGCGACGATCGCGAAAACTACCAAGACGCGCTGCAGCGACACTACAACGGCGAGGCACCGGCGAACTGGCAGCAGGACTTCATCTCGGAATACGCCACCGCCCACCCGTGGGAAGACTTCGCCGAAACCTGGGCCCACTATCTCCACATCACCGGAACCCTTGCCACGATTGCGGATTCGGGCCTCGTCGTCGAAGCTGACCGGGTGAAGTGGGACTTGTCGCACGATATCGATGCCCGGGAGTCCTACGCCGACGCCACCATCGAGGACATCATGGCTGACTGGCTAGTGCTGTCCGGTGTGCTCAACCGGGTCAACAACTCGATGGGTCGCGACGACCTGTATCCGTTCACGATCCACCCACACGTCGTCGCGAAGCTTGGCTTCATCCATCGTGTCGTGACGGGGGCGCAGAATTGACCACCATCGCCGAGACGGTCGCCGCAGCACACGCCAAGCACAAGAACGACCGCCGCGGCAAGAACGCCAACTACATACCAGCTCTCGCGGTGGTGGACCAGCAGCTGTTCGGGATTTGCGTGGCGACCGTTGACGGTCAGACGTTTTCGGCTGGCGACGTCGACTATGAGTTCGCGCTGGAGTCGATCTCGAAGGTCTTNACGGCCGCGCTCGCGATGGAGCAAGTAGGTCCGCGGGAGTTCCACCGGAAGGTGGGCGCCGATCCCACAGGTGAGGCGTTCAATTCGGTGATGGCGCTGGAAATGCATAACGACAAGCCGAATTCTCCGATGGTCAATGCGGGGGCGATGACGGCAACCAGCCTGGTGTCGGCCACCGATGCCGACGATCGCTGGCGCCAGATCCTACAGATCCAAAGCGATTTCGCCGGGCGCCCAATTTCGATCAGCGACCAGATCGCCGCCTCCGAGCGCGCCACCAACTTTCACAATCGCGCGATCGCGTGGCTGCTGCTGTGCGGCGGATATATGTACTGCGACCCGATGGAGGCCTGCGACGTCTACACGCTCCAGTGCTCGACGCTGGTCACCACCGTCGACCTCGCGATGATGGGTGCGACCCTGGCCAACGGCGGGATCAACCCGCTGACCGGCAAGCGCGTCATCGCGCGGGCCAACGTGCCGCATGTGCTGGCCTTGATGACGATGGAGGGTCTCTATACCGCCTCCGGCGACTGGGCTTACACCGTCGGGCTGCCCGCGAAGAGCGGCGTGGGAGGCGGTCTGGTTGCGGTGTCGCCGGGCAAACTGGCGATCGCCGCCTTCTCGCCGCCGCTGGACAAGGCCGGCAACAGCGTTCGCGCGCAGGCAGCGGTCAGCCAGATCGCGCACACCCTCGGGCTGGGACTTTTCAATACGTAAGGGATCAGCGGTTTCTGGCGCCGCGGGCGCCGGCGCGGTGCTGCTGGGGTGTGCGTCCGCCACGGGTCGAGCGGCGGCGTGACGGCTGCGTGTGCGNGGCGTTCGCGGGTTTGGCGGCCGGAGCCTGATACGGCGCGACGTCACCGACTAGCTNGGTAACCGAATCCGACTGCGCAGTCACCTGTTGGGGGTGCACGGCGATGCCGGCTCTGCGCAGCAGCGCCGAAGCGTCCCTACGCTGCTCGGGCAGTACGACGGTGACGACGTCGCCGGAGCTGCCGGCCCGCGCGGTGCGGCCCGAGCGATGCAGGTAGGCCTTGTGCTCGGCGGGCGGGTCGACGTGTACTACCAAGTGCACCTCGTCGACGTGCACACCGCGTGCGGCAATGTCGGTGGCCACCAGCACTCGCGCGGTTCCGGCAGCGAAAGCAGCCAGATTGCGGTCGCGAGCAGGCTGAGAAAGGTTGCCGTGCAGATCAACTGAGGGAACCCCGGCTTCGGTGAGCTGGCGGGCGAGCTTGCGGGCCTGATGTTTGGTGCGCATGAACAGGATTCGCCGACCGGTGCCTGACGCCAAGCGGTGCACCAAGTCCTTTTTGGCGTCGGTCCCGGCGACATGGAAGACGTGGTGGGTCATCTCCGGCACCGGTGAATTGGCCTCATCGACGGAGTGCATCACGTGGTTGCGCAGGAACCGTTTGACGAGCTTGTCGACGTCGTTGTCCAGGGTGGCGGAGAACAGCAGTCGCTGACCATTGGCCGGCGTGGCGGCCAGGATGCGGGTGACCACCGGCAAAAATCCGAGGTCGGCCATGTGGTCGGCCTCGTCGAGCACGGTGATGTCGACCGCGTTGAGGCTGATCACCCGTTGGCGCATCAGATCGTCGAGCCGACCGGGGCAGGCGACGACGATGTCGACGCCGGAGCGCAGCGCGGCCACCTGACGGCCTTGTGGCACCCCACCGAAGATCGTGGTGACCTTCAGGCCGTAGCCGGCGGCCAGCGGCTCGAGTGCTGCGCTGATCTGGGTCGCCAGCTCGCGGGTGGGTGCCAGCACCAGGCCGGTCGGGCTGCTGGGCCGGCGCTTGGCGGATGCGAGGCGCGCCACCAACGGAATCGAGAAGGCCAACGTTTTGCCGCTGCCGGTTTTGCCGCGGCCGAGCACGTCGCGGCCGGCCAGGGTGTCGGGCAGGGTGTCGACCTGGATTGGGAAGGGGTCGGTAATCCCGCGTGTGGTGAGAACACTGATCAGCGGTGCGGGCACGCCGAGTTCAGCGAAGGTTTTGGTGGTCTTAGAAGTCACAGTGGTGCGGTGCCTTTCAGGCATCGGGTGTGCCGTCTCGCCGCGACGGTGTCGTCAGGCGCTCAGCACAAGCTGGCGAGATTGCCGGTGGGCAATATCGATCGCCGCGAAAGACTTGGACTCGAAATCCCGGGCTGCGCTTCTTGGCGCTCGCCTAGACAGCGGATGACGGAGCATTCCACGACGGTGTCGGCGTGTTGACGCCAACGTTGTTTGCCACCCTAGCCCATCCGCGAAGCTTTCGGATCATCGTGTGAGCAACAACACCTGCGCAGTCGGGGCGTAAAGCCCACCTGCGGGATCGGCTATTCCGGCGCCGCTGCTGATTTGCTGGCGTAGCATCTCGTCTGCCAATGCGGCGTACTTGGAGGCGCGGATGACCGACACGCAGAGCCCCCCTGTCACCGCGGAGGACCTGCTGAAGGACGTCAAGACCTTCTTCAATCACGGCGAATTCTTCCGCGCCTACGACCTGGCGGCGGACGCGCTGGAGCTGTTTCCCGGCAACATTGGGCTCGCCCACCGGGGGGTGCTCAGCCTCGCCAATGCCGGCGCGACCGCGCTTGCGCTCGAGAAGTATTACGAATTCGGCCTCGACAAGCGGGACGAGACCGACGTCCGCAGCCTGCTGGGCCGGCTGAAGAAGGACCAGGCCTTCGCCGAAACTGGCGAGGCGCGCACCGGTTTGTTCCGCCAAGGCCGTGCCCTTTATGAGGACGCCTTCCGCACCGCCATCCACGCCGGCGACCCGGAGGCTTATTACCCGGCGATCAATGCCGCGACCCTGGCCTTGTTCGCCGGCGACGCCGAGGCGGCTAGCCGGCTCGCCGGCGAGGTCCTCGATCTTCTCGCGCCGCGCATCGCCGGCCTGGATAAGGTTGCGGCCGATCGCTATTGGGTACTGGCGACCGCGCTCGAGGCCCATCTCGTCCGGGGCGATCTCGACGCAGCGGGTGAGCTGGTCGACCGGGTCGTCGCGGCAGCCGGCAGCGACGACGCCGCGCTCGCCACCACCGGCCGTCAGCTCGAACGCATCGTCGCGGCGAAGAACCTCGATTCCAGCGTGCTCGCCGCGTTCAAGGTGCCGACCGTCGTCCATTTCCTCGGCAATATGCAGGCGACGGCGGTGGCCGCTGATATCGACGTTCTGCTGGACGGGATGCGCATCGGCGCGGCCTACGGCTCACTCGCCTCCGGCGCGGACATTTTGTTCGCCGAGGCGCTGCTCGGGCGGGGCGTCGCCCTGAATGTCGTCTTGCCTTTCGCCGCAGACGATTTCATCGAAGANTCNGTCCGCCCGGCGGGGGAGGATTGGGTCGCGCGCTTCGAAGCGTGTCTCGCCGCGGCCAAGACGGTGCGCTTCGCNACGGAGGACGCCTATCTGGGCGANGATCAGCTCTTCCCCTACAGCAGCAGCCTGGCGATGGGCCTTGCCAGCCTCTGCGCGCGCCATCTGCATGCGCCGCTGATGCAGTTGGCGGTATGGGACGGCTCCGTAGATGAAGACGCGAGCGGCGGGACCGCCGCCGACATGAGTGCGTGGCACGAGGCCGGCCATCCGGTCAGTGTGGTGCCGACCGGCCCGGACGTAAACGTCGAGAAGCTTCGGCCCTGGCACCGTTCAGACGTCGCCCGCGGTCGCCGCGACACGCGGGCGATGCTCTTCGGTGACGTCCACGGCTTCAGCAAGCTGACCGACGCCCAGTTGCCGACGTTCACCGAGAAGATCATGGGCACGCTGGGGGAGGTGGCGCGCCGCTACAAGGAGGACATCGCCTTCGTAAACACTTGGGGCGACGGCATTTTCGTCGTCTTCCGCGATGCCGGCCGCGCCGCCGCGTGCGCGCTCGAGATGCAGGACGCGATGGACGCCATCGACCTCAAGGCGGCTGGGCTGCCCGAGACACTCAAGTTGCGCCTCGGCGGCCATCTGGGACCGGTCTACGAGTTGGACGATCCGGTCACCGACCGGCCCAACTATTACGGCGCCCACGTCAGCCGCGCCGCCCGCATCGAGCCGATCACACCTGAAGGCTGCGTCTACGTCACCGAGACCTTTGCCGCAATGTTGGCGCTGCACAACGCCGATCAGTTCTCCTGCGATTACGTCGGCAACACCGAGATGGCAAAGCATTACGGTCGGCTCCGGATGTTCCTACTCCGTCGCGCCGGCGACGGCAAGGGCCCGCCCGTGCTGGGGGATATCGAGCGCGTCGCGTCGTCTAACGGGGTACTGCAAAATAGCAACGTCGGATGACGGCCGTCGCAGCGTGCCGGACGTGTGGCGCCGAGCCCCTGGAGAACGCCCGGTTTTGCCACGCTTGCGGCTCGCCAGTCGACAAAGGTGACGCGCACGCCGAGTACAAACAGGTCACGGTGGTGTTCGCGGACGTCGTTCACTCGAT
>JGI12627J18819_10000588_pt1 | contig 11973 bp, 14 predicted proteins | sample TexAe_OM1H0_M2_FD_18819 | JGI IMG/M metagenome (IMG submission 18819)
CCCGCCGCTATAGCGACGTGCAATATCGCGAGGGCGATGCATTCCTATTCGGCCCTGAAACGCGCGGCTTGCCACATGCGGCTCTCGAGAACGCCGGTCCGGACCGGTGCTTGTTCATTCCTATGCGCGCCGAGAATCGAAGCATCAATTTGTCGAATGCCGTCGCGTTGGTGATTTTCGAGGCGTGGCGGCAGCTGGGCTTCGCGTAGGCCCTAACGAATCTACGAAAAACGCCGTCGATAAGCGGCCGGGCTCACGCCCAGCCTTTTCCTGAAGTGGTGCCTCAAGGTAGTAGGCGTTCCCAAGCCGCATCGTTCCGCGATTCGGCCGATCGGCAACGCCGTGCTTTCCAGCAACTCGCGCGCCCGATCGACCCGCGCTCGAGTGATCCAGTCGGCGGGGCTGAGGCCGGTGGCCGCCCTGAATCGTCTCATGAATGTGCGCTCGCTCATGGCAGCACGCCGCGCGAGGTCTGCGTTGCGCCAGGGTTCGGCAATTCGCCTGAGGATTCTATCCAGCAAGCCCGCCAGCGGTTCGCGATGTTCCGATGAACGCTCGAGCTTCTCGACCGGCCGCTCGAGGAATTGCGCTTGCCCGCCGTCGCGATGCGGCGGAATCACCAATCGGCGCGCCACTTGATTGGCGATCGCCGGACCCCAATCGCGGCGCACGAGATGCAGGCAGAGATCCAAGCCTGCGGCGCTGCCGGCGGAAGTAAGAATGCCGCCTTCGTCGACATAGAGGACATTGGCGTCGACTTCGACGCGCGGAAAGCGCTCGCGAAAAGCGTCCGCATAGCGCCAATGAGTCGTGGCCCGCCTGCCGTCGAGCAGGCCGGTTGCCGCCAACACGAAGGAACCCGAGCAGATCGACAGCAAGCGGGCCCCGCGCGCGCGCGCCTTGCGCAGGGCGTCGAGCAACACCGCAGGAACGGGCACATCGATGCCTTCCCAGCCGGGAATTACGATCGTGCCTGCACTCATCAGGCGCTCCAATCCTCCGGTAGCCTTCATTCGCAATCCGTACTGTCCGCGTACGTCGCGGCCCCTTACCGAGCAGGTCTCGAAGCGGTACCAATCGGACCCCAGTTCCGGCCGCGCCAGCCCGAAAACTTCCGCGGCGCTCGAAAACTCGAACGCGCACAGCCCGTCGTACACCAGGGCAACCACGAGAGAATTGGCGGGTTTTCGAGCGGCTGGCGGCTTTGGCACGATTTGATCGATGAATGGCGTTTCCGCCAATTGTGCGCTTCAGATCCCGGCTCCACAATGGCGCGCAGCTTCAGATCAGATCGAGGGAATGTTATGCCAAATGCCGTTACATGGATCGCCGCCGCGCGGCCCGACGAAGCCATCGCCCATTTCGAGGAGCAATTCAAATTCGAAACGGACTGTTGGGATACTCACGACGCGCTGAAAAGCGGTGCGCCCGGCTTCGTGCTGCTGGATGTCCGCAGCCCTGCCTTGTTTGCAAAGAGCCATATCCCCGGTGCCACCAATCTGCCGCATGCAAAAATCATCGAATCGAAAATGAAGGAATACCCAAAGTCCACGCTGTTCATAACCTATTGCGCGGGTCCGCACTGCAACGGCGCCGCGCGAGGAGCGGCGCGGCTCGCGCATCTCGGCTACGCGGTGAAGCTCATGGCCGGCGGCCTGACCGGCTGGATGGATGAAGGATTCGAGCTGGAAGAAAGCTGATTCAAGCCGCTATCTATTCCAGGGCCGCAGTATTCTTCGAACCGGATCAGTTACGGTCGCTTTCATAGTGGGATCGAGCAGATGGCGCCGCCGCAGATGCCGAATCGCGGCCTGAACGGTGGATTTGGACAGCCCGGTCTTGGTGGCAACGGTTTGAAGGCTGACCGACAGGGTGTCTCGCCGGCCTCTTGCTGCCTGGCGCAAGAAATAAAGATAGACGATGAAGGCCGCGGGCCGGCGATCATGGCCGACCAAATCGGGCATGAGCACATCCACGACGTAATTTTCCAAATTGAAGTGCCGCACCGTTAATTACTATACCGATTATTNCCATCGCGCGTGCGCCGGATCTCTCATAATCATCCCCCCGGCATTTTGCAGTTTCGAGGGAATACCATGATTACGCAGGTCAAATTCGTCGGCATTCCGACCAAGGATCAGGATCGCGCGCTCAAGTTCTATACCGAAAAGCTCGGGTTCGAGGTGTCGACCGACCAGGTCTTCGACGCCGCGCAGCGCTGGATAGAGCTGCGCATCGGCAATTCGGGAACGCGCGTAGTGCTCTTTACGCCTGAGGGTCACGAGAGCCGAATAGGATCGTTCTTCAACGGCTCATTCGCCTGCGATGACGTGAGCGCGACTTATCGTCAGATGAAAGCCCGCGGCGTGGAATTCGATAAGCCGCCGGAAAAGCAGCCCTGGGGTGAATTTGCGATCTTCAAGGATCCAGACGGCAACCAGTTCGTGCTGTCGTCCGCCAGCTAGTGGCCGGGCAGCGCCCGGCCACTCTTCGCGTTTAGTTGGCCGCGGACCTGATGCCCGCTTTCTGGTCCTTGATCCAGCTATTGGTGCGAGCGTCCAACAGGTCGAGCGGCAAAACGCCGCCGTTCAACATCTCGTCATGGAAATTGCGGATGTCGAACTTCGGTCCCAGCTCCTTTTGAGCCCGGTCACGCAGCTCGCGAAATTTCAACTGACCAAGCTTGTACGACAAAGCTTGAGCGGGCCAGGCAATGTAACGGTCGGTCTCCGATTGGATGGTGGGCTCATCGACGGGCTGATATTTGCGGAAGAACTCGACCACTTGATCTCGGCTCCAGCCCTCGGAATGCAGGCCCGTGTCTACGACCAGGCGAACGGCGCGGAATAACTCGCTGCTCAGCCGGCCATAGTCGCTGACAGGGTCCTTATAGAAACCCACTTCTTTACCCAGCTGCTCCGNGTACAGCGCCCATCCTTCAACATAGCCCGAATTGCCGGAATGCTGGCGAAACTTCGGCAGGCTGGTCATCTGCTGCTGCACCGACAACTGCATGTGGTGTCCGGGGATGCCCTCGTGATAGGCCGTGGCCTCATCATCGATCAGCCAGCGATGCTCGAAGTGCGAGGTGGCGACGCTGACTCGTCCGGGACGCTTGCCGTCCGGCGTGCCGTTCTGGTAGTGCGTCGCCGAGCCGGATTGAAACGCAGGAATGGCCTCAACGGTGACCGGAGAGCCCGGTATATAGCCGAACAGTTCCGGAAGCTTCGGCTGCATCTGAGCGATGTAGCGGCGGAAATCATCGAGTATCTGCTCCTGCGAAGTCGGGATGTACTTCGCATTGGTCTTCAGCGACTCGCGGAATGACGGAACGTCGTTGAAGCCTTCCTTCTTCGCGATCACCAGCATCTCGCCCTCGATACGATCGATCTCGCGCAGGCCGATGGCATGAATCTGATCCGGGGTCAGCGTGCTGATGGTCGTCCGGCTGCGAATGTCGTTCAGATACCTTTCCTTGCCGCCGGGCAGCGAGGCCACGCTCAACACGGTCCTGCCATGCGGCGCGTATTCGCTGGAAATAAAGGTGCTGAATTGCTTATATGCCGGCAATACTTCGTTGTTGACCGCGTCCGTGATCAATTTGGTCAGCCGCTGCTGATCTTCGGCGGAAATGCTGTCGGGATACTTCTTGGTCGGCAGCATAAAGGGGTTCGCAGCGATGATGCCGTCGCATTGAGCCGGAATTTTTTCCAGCAGAAAGCGCACCGGCATCAGCCCGTCCTTCACTCCTGCCCGCAGCGTGTCCTCGGCCTGCCCCAGGGCGCGCGGAATCTGGTGCAGTCGCGCGATGTAGTCTTCGTAGTGTTTGACGGAATCGAGCGGCACGGCGAGCGGCATGTCCGCGAACCGGGTCTGCGGCCCTTCCATGTGATTGACCGACATCTCGTATTCTTTGAACTTGAAGTTCTCGATCCGCTGCGTCAGCGCGCGCTTCATGACGTCGTGCGACAACTTGTCCTGTTCAGGCAAGCCGGCGGTCGAGATCGCATCGAGGCGAGCGAGAAATTTCTCGTCCGTCGCGTGCTGACGTAGATACGATGCCGGCGAGTAATCATCCAGCTGATCGTTGTAGCGGTAGTCGCCGATCGCGGTAGCGCGTTCCGGATGATCTTTGAGATCGCTTTGGTACTGTTCCTCGAATAGAGCGTTTTGCGCTGCGACTCGATCGGCCACAGAGGCATCCTTGGCGGCCGCAGCAAATGAACAGAGCATCAGAAAACATAGAAGTGTGGATTTTTTCATAGTCTCAGAGGTTAGCATGGGGCTGCCTACTTCGCGGAAGCAGGGAAAACCGGCAATTTATCGATGTCGCGGGCATCGTGCTGGATGATGACAGTGGCATTCAAGTTTTTCGCGAGCTGCTTGAAACGGTCCAACGACGCCAACGTCTCGGCGCGGCTGGTATTGAAAGTCGGCACGCCGTTGCTCTCGTAGTTTTCACGAAAGTGAGCGAGGTCCCCGGTGATCAGCACATTACCTTTGTCTTTGAGCTTCACCAACAAGCTGTGATGGCCCGGCGTGTGCCCCGGCGTATTCAATATGATGACGCTGCCGTCGCCGAACACATCCTTGTCGCCGGGCAGCGGTTCAACCTTGCCGCCGCCGCTGATCCAGTGAGTGAAACTCACGGGATTTACCGCGGGATTCGGCGTCGTCTGATTCACCACATCCCAGTCGCCTTTGCCGATCAGCAGCGTGGCTCCCGGGAAGGAAGCGAGCTGCCCTACGTGATCGCCGTGATAGTGGCTGATGCCGACAAAAGTTATCTGCTCGGCCTTCAAATGCAGCTGTGCGAGCTGCTCCACGAGACTGGTTTTCGGAGCGGTCGGTGCGGGCTTATCGCCGGCGGCAGCGGGGTTGCCGGTGTCCCAAACCAGATAATCGTTGCCGTGCTTGACCAAATAACAGCTGAACGTCAGCTCAATGTTAAGACCCTTGAACGCTGCGACGTCCGAGAACCGGCTGACGTCGTTGAGGGCGGTTGTTTTGCCGCAATCGAATCGCGTCAAGGAAAGTTCGGATGCATTTTGCGCAGATGCCGGCGCTGCGGCAAAGACAGCCGCGAGCACAGCCGTGCCCAGGTTGATTTGTCTCATTCTCATAGACTCCCCAATTAAATGGATGCTCGAATTTATTCGGCCTCGGAACGCACTTCGCGGCCCATGAGCGCCTGCACCGCCGCCCGCACGGGTTTNTCCTCGTNCATGATCGCGTATATCTCCCGGCAGATCGGCATATCGANGCCGTATCTTTCTGCAACGTCGTGCACCGCGCGCGCCGCGAGCACGCCCTCAACCACCTGATGAATGGCGCCCTGCGCCGAGGCGGGCGAATCGCCGCGGCCCAGCGCCATGCCAAAGCGGCGGTTTCGGGATTGATCGTCGGTACAGGTCAGCACCAAGTCTCCAAGACCCGCAAGCCCCATGAAAGTTTCCCGCAGTGCGCCGAGCTTGACGCCCAAGCGCATCATTTCCGCGAGACCGCGCGTGATCAGCGCGACGCGGGTGTTGGCGCCGAAACCCATGCCGTCGGCGATGCCGGAGCCTATGGCGATGACATTTTTAACCGCGCCGCCGACTTCGACGCCCATGATGTCGGTCTGCGTGTAGGCGCGAAAACTGGGGCCCGATAGATTCAGCGCAAGTTCCCTGGCGAAATCTTCATCGCGTGATGCGATGGTCATGGCCGTCGGCAGCCCCGCTCCGACTTCCTTCGCGAAGGTTGGACCGGAGAGCACGGCACCTGGAGTTTGGCCCAATACCTCGCGGACGACCTGGTGCGGCAGCAGGCCTGTGGTCAGCTCGAATCCCTTGGTGGCCCAGGCTACGCGCGTATTTTCACGCAGATGCGGGCGAATCTCTTCGAGCATCGCCCTGAATGCGTGAGAGGGCACTGCGATGAGCACATCGCGCGAAGCCTTCAGCGCCTGCGCCAGGTCTTCGGCGATCCGCAAACTCTCCGGAAATACCGCTTCGGGCAGATAACGCGCATTGCGCCGCGCCGCGCGCATGGCAGCGAGCTGCGCGGCGTTTCGTCCCCACAGTTGGGTGGTATGTCCCTCGCGCGCCAACAGAATGGCGAGCGCCGTGCCCCACGAGCCGGCGCCGATGACCGCCATCGGTTCCGCGCGCCGGGTTTGCATGGCGTCCTAGTTCACCAGATTGGGCTGTTGCGGCGCCTGTTGTGCCTGACTGAACAAGGCGTCGAAATTGACCAAGGGCAGCAGGAAATTCGGGAATCCGCCTTTGGCGATCAGGTCGGAAACGACTTCGCGCGCATACGGAAAAAGCACGCTGGGGCAAAAGCTCCCGACAAGCCTCTTCAAGTCCTCTTGCGAGGCGCCGCTGATGGAAAACAAACCTGCCTGCTTGACCTCGACCAAATAGAGCGTGGTCTCGCCTTGTTTCGCTTCAACGGTAATTGTCAGCAAGACTTCCCGGGTGTCCGGAGCGATCTCTTCCGCCGATGTGTTCATGTTGAGCTGAAACTTCGGCTCCCAAGCCTGGTTGCCCGGCAACCGGGGCCCGTTCGGCGACTCATAGGAGCAGTCCTTCAANTACACGCTCTGCAAGCTTACCTGNACGCCGGCCGCGTTCGCGTCCGGCTCAGCTGTTCTAACCTCGTTCATCCTGCCCCCTGAATTAGTCGATCCAGCTCACCGCTGCGATCGAGTGCATAAAGCTCATCACATCCGCCGACGTGTTTGTCGCCGATAAAAATCTGCGGAACCGTGCGCCGATTGCTGCGCGCAATCATTTCTTCGCGCCATTTCGGATCCTCTTCAACATTGATCTCGTTGACGGTCACTTGCTTTTGGCTCAGCAAGTTTTTCGCTCGCAGGCAGTACGGACACCAATCGGATAGGTATACCGTCACAACGGGCTGGGTCATTTCGAACCGCTCTTGCCCCCGGCCGTTTTCGCCAGCGGCATGTTGTCCTTGACCCACGCATTGAGGCCGCCCTCGAGATTGAAAACCTTCGTAAAACCGAGCTTCGTCAAGGTGCGGGCGGCGCTGGCGCCATTGGCCCCGCTGTCGCAATAAGTAATGACGTTTTTCTCGCGCCATTTCTTCAGTGATTCAGCTTGCGACTCGAGCTCGGCCGCAGGTACGTTGCGCGCATCGACGATATGTCCCGCGTCGTAGAGTTCCTTGGTGCGAAGATCGAGAACCAGCGCCCCTTGATTCATCATCCGAACGGCCTGCGGGGAACTCAGCGCCGCAAAAGCCTGGACGCGCGCGCGCAGCTCGTAGGCAAGCACTACGATCGCGGCCAGCACGGCCGCGCCGGCGAGGAAGGGATGATGGGCAATGTAATCCAGCAGTTGCTGCATGCGGTCCGCGCAAATTGGCCTTTTTGGGCGCGCAAGTATAGCAGCGGTCACAAGGCTTGTATGCTTGGGCCCAGGATGTGCGCCACGCCATGAATCGACGATTTGGGACCTTATTGGCCGCGGCGCTGACCGCTTTTATTTGCGCTGGCGGCCCCGGAGCCGCCGGCGAGTCCCAGGATTCGGCGCAGGCGAAAGCCAAGCTCGCGGCCGTGCGCGCTCGAATCGCCGAGCTCACGAGCCGCATGGGGACTCAACTTGCGCAGCGCGATTCCTTGAGCGCGCGGGTCCGCGAGACCGAACTCAGCATCGCAGCGAAGAGGCAGCGCGTCGAAGAATTGCGCGTCTCCCAAGCGGCCGTGGAACGCAGGCGCTCAGCGTTGCGCGCGGAGCAGGAGCGCAATTTGGCGGCGCTGCAATCTGAACGCGCCGCGCTGGCGGCGCAAGCCCGCGCCGCATACATGATCGGGCGGCAGGAAGAACTCAAGCTGCTGCTGAACCAGAGCAACACCGCGAGNCTGGGCCGAACGCTGACTTATTACGGTTACTTTGCCGACCAGCGCCGGCAGAAGATCAAGACCATTCAAGACGACGAAACGCGCCTGCAACAGTTGGTCGCGCAGATCGAACAACAAACGCAGGATTTGAAAAAGCTCGAGGACGATGCCTCCAGGGAAATTGCCGGACTGCAACACGCCCGCTCGGAACGTTCCGCTGCGATGACCGCGCTCACCAAGAAATTGGCCAGCGACAATCAAGAGCTCGGCAATCTGAAAAAGCAGGAGCAGGCGGTCGAATCCCTGGTCGCCGATCTTTCGCGCATGATGCAGGACTTCCCGACCGATCCGTCGCAAAGCTTCGATCATTTGCGCGGCAAGCTGCCCTGGCCGGTGCCGGGCCGCATCAGTGCTCGATACCAGACGCCGCGGGAAAGTTCCGGCGGCGTGCGCTGGAACGGCGTGATGATAGAAACGGCCCCCGGCACCAAGGTACGCGCGCCCTTTTTCGGCCGCGTGGTGTATGCCGATTGGCTGCAAGGCTTAGGGATGCTGTTGATCGTCGCCCATAGCGGCGGCTATATGACCTTGTACGGCCACGCGGAGGTTCTCTATAAAGCCGTCGGCGACCGTGTCGCGCCGGGCGATGCCATTGCTGCCTTGAGCGACACCGAGGGCGCGAAGCCTGAGCTTTATTTCGAGATCCGCGAGGGGCGCAAGACCGTCGATCCAAAGCTTTGGTTGAAGGCAACCCCTTAAACGGCCGGAGAATTTTTAATTTAACACTGCCGCTTGGCGTCTGGCGGCCAACCGCCTCGGCACGTATGCTTCCGGTCATGATCAAGAAATCCCGCAACGTTCTGTTCCTGACCTTGGGGCTCCTCATCGGCTTGTCATTGGGCCTGGCGCGGGGCGTGCTGGCCGACAAGCCCGTGCTTGGCGCCGACATGCCGTGGCAGGACGCGCACATGTTGGCGGCGGTGCTCGAGCGCGTGAAACACGATTATGTGAATCCGGTGGATGATCATCAGCTGCTGCAGGCGGCGATCCGCGGAATGGTGGCATCGCTCGACCCTTATTCCGCCTATCTCGACGGCGACGAATACGACGAAGTGAAGATCAGCAGTTCCGGGCGCTATTCCGGCGTGGGCATCGAGCTGTCGATCGAAGACGAGCAGGTGGTCGTGATCGCCCCGTTCGATGGTTCACCCGCGGCGCTTGCGGGTATTCGCTCCGGCGATGTCATTGTCACGATCGACGGGATCGCGGTGAATACCAATACCCTGGCTGACACCATCGGGCGCATGCGGGGCGAAGAAGGCACACCGATCAAACTGGGCATCATGCGCGAAGGCAATGCCGAACCCATGCTGTTCACGCTCAAACGTTCGAAGGTGGAACTGCACAGCGTGAAATCCGAGATGCTCGAACCCGGCTTCGCCTATGTGCGCATTTCCCAGTTCAGCGAGACCACGGGCGACGACTTGAATGCCGCATTGAAAGAGCTGCGCAAGCGCAACGGCACGCCCCTCAAGGGCTTGGTGCTCGACATGAGAGATAATCCAGGCGGCGTGCTCGAGGCCGCGGTTTCAGTCGCCGATACATTCATCGACAGCGGCGTGATCGTAACCGCGAAAGGTCGCACGCCCGACTCCAAATTCGAAATGGACGCGACACCGGGGGACGCGCTGAACGGCGCCCCGATCATAGTCTTGGTCAACGGCGGTTCGGCCTCGGCGGCGGAAATCGTCGCCGGCGCGCTCAAGGATCAGCATCGCGCGAAACTCATGGGCCGCACCACGTTCGGCAAGGGCTCGGTGCAAACCATCATCCCGCTGTCGGACGACCGTGCCGTAAAGCTGACGACCTCGCTCTATTACACGCCCTCGGGAGTCTCGATCAATCATCGCGGCATCGCGCCCGACATCGAACTGGAGCGGGACGCGAAACCGCCTGCAGCGTCCCTCAATCCCCAGGCGCCGCTGCTGCAGCGTGATCCGGATGTGAAGCGCGCATTGCAGGAATTGAAAGTGTCTCCGAACACGCGGCCGGGCGCGGTGACGACCGCTGCCGGGCTCTAGTCGATGCGCAGCACGCGATCAATCGAAATACTGTGCTTGGCCCTCGCGGCGCTGGTGCTGGTTTGGTCCGGAGCGCTCGCCCATCAGATGTGGCCGGTGTTGGGGCTCCTGGCCGCCTTTGCGCTCGCCATCGTCGGCTTCCGGGGCCGACGTTTCCTGCCGGGCCGCAGCCGCTCGAAGCTGCTGATCGAATCATGGTCAATGCTGGCGTTCATCACCTGCGTTTTGTGGTTCACCGGCAAGGGCGGCAGCCCGCTGTTCAATCTCTACCTGCTGCCCCTCATATTGAGTGCGCTCACACTGGGCCGTTTGATCACCATGATTCAGGTGGCGGCCATTGCCGTCTGTCATCTGGCGCTCGCGATGACGACGCCGGGACTCGATGTGGTTTCGCTGTTCTATGCCAGTCAACTCATCGGCCAAGTTGCGCCGTTTTTGCTCGTGGCCTACCTGACCACCACGCTCTCGGCGGACATTACCGAGGCGCGCGAGCGGATAGAGAACCTGGCGCAGACCGATTCCTTGACCGGCCTCTACAACGTGCGGATGTTCAATGAGGTTTGGCAGCGCGAGCACGGATCCAGCGAGCGCAATCGCGGCGTCTACGCGCTGCTCATGATCGACATGGACAAGCTCAAGGACATCAATGACGTGTTCGGCCTCGAGGCGGGCAATAGCGCCATTACTTTGGTGGCGCAGTGCCTGCAGCGGAGCATCCGCGCGACGGACCATGCCGCCAGGCTCGGCGGCGACGAATTTGCGGTCTTGCTGCCCGGCGCTTCGTCCGAGGTTGCCGAGGCAGTCGTCAAGCGCGTGCGGCACAACGTCTACAAGACCACGCTGGACCTGAAGTCGCGCATGATTCGCTGCAGCGTGAGCATCGGGGTGGTCAATTACCCCAAGGATTCGCGCGACATGCGCGACCTGCGCAGTCTTGCCGATGACAGGATGTACCGCGACAAGGAATTGCGCCGCATGCCCGGAGCTGAAGCTAACGCTTGAAACCCATCCGGCAAACAGTTGAATGTGCTGGACTTTTGCCGGGAAAATGGCAAAGTTAGCGCTCCATCACGCCAGGGCGTGCTTTACATATGTTCAGCTTGGCTTCTTTCCGCTTGCGCTTGAGCGAGGATTAATGCGGTCAATTCATACATCCACCCGCGCCTTAGCTGTTGTTTTCCTGGGGTTTTTGAGCTATCAGGCGACCGCGAAGAATGCCAATGCCAACGAGCCGAAGCTCAAATCGAGTTCCGTGCTGATCGTCGACCAAAGCAACTCGTCGGTGCTGTATTCGCGCAACCCCGATGTTGCCGCGCCCATAGCCTCCATCACAAAGCTGATGACCGCCTTGGTGGTGCTGGACGCGAAGCAGCCGCTGGATGAACCCATCCAAATCACCGATGCCGACCGGGATTATCCGAAGGGGGCTTTTTCCCGCTTGACAGTTGGGACTACCCTCACTCGGGGCGACTTGATGCATGTGGCGCTGATGGCCTCAGAAAATCGTGCCGCGCACGCGCTGGGCAACAACTATCCGGGCGGCATTACAGCCATGGTCGCGGCGATGAACGCGAAGGCCAAAGCGCTGGGCATGACCAGTGCGCATTTCGTCGATCCCACCGGCTTGTCGAGCCAAAACGTCGCGAGTCCCGAGGACCTGTCCAAGCTGGTGATTGCGGCCTCGAAGAATCGAACCATTCGCGACTTCTCGACCGACAAGAGTTATGCCGTGCGCGTGCATCGGCGCCTGGTCGAATACCGCAATACCGATAATCTGGTCGCGAACCCGACGTGGAACATCATCGTGCAAAAGACCGGATACATTGCCGAAGCCGGCAAGTGCCTGGTGATGTCGGCGGTGATCGAAGGCCGATCGGTTGTGATCGTGCTGCTCGACTCGTTCGGCAAGTACACCCGCGTCGCCGATGCTCAACGCATCAAGACATGGATGGCCGGCAACGCCAATTCCAATCCGCGCTTCCAGGTTTCCATTCGCTAGACAGGGGCGGCTCAGACTCCGGCAAGCGCGCGCGCCGCGGCAAT